>Ga0265303_10000134_pt1 | contig 35741 bp, 26 predicted proteins | sample Helome_2_FD_192494 | JGI IMG/M metagenome (GOLD analysis project Ga0265303, IMG submission 192494) | Marine sediment microbial communities from subtidal zone of North Sea - Hel_20160317 (Illumina Assembly) | ecosystem: Environmental > Aquatic > Marine > Subtidal zone > Sediment ... | reverse complement strand
ATTACATGGAAATGGATGTCTGGGACGCCAGCGTTGTTCGTGTCTGTCGACGTGCCGTAGTTCTTAACGAGATTCTTCAGCCAGCGCCTTCGCCCGGTGGCTTCCTCTCCCAACATTGCCTCATACTCAGCCTCCGAGAAGTTCCATTTGTGTGACGTTAAGAGCGATTCGCCGAACACTTCCCATGCGTGCACGATGTGCGCTTCGCTGTATTCGGCCAGCGCCATTGACGTGGAAATCTCCAGGATCTGGCGGTTGAGTGTGTCCTTTGCCGGTTGTTCCGGATCCTGGTCAACGGCCGCCAGTATGCGAAGGTATTTTTGCCGCTCCGTTGGCTTGACGATCCAGACTGGGCACGGGCACTTGCGCATCAGGTGCTTGTCCGTGCTGCTGAACAATATCTCCCGTAGGGCACTGTCAGCGTCGGCACACTTAATGATCAGGTCGTGGTCGTTCCGCAATACCTGTCGGATTATCTCGATAAATGGTTTTCCGATAAGCACTTTCTTGTCTACGGAGACTCCGTCAGTTGGGACCGAGTTGACAGTATCCTCCAGCCATTCTCGTTTACTGGCGGTGGCAACATCGAGGACTTGGCGTTGCGTGATCCTGATAGCACCTATTCGCACTTCGCTGGGAACTGTGTCAACGATTGCGCACACGGTAAGGCGGGCTTGGTTCTTCCTCGCTAACGTGGTGCCACGTTTCAGTGCAGCCGAGTAGTCCGTACGTTCATCGACAACAAGCAAGATATTGGAAAACCTTTTCATTGCTGAACCTCGCGTAAATTGAACGACTAACGGCCGATTTTACTATTATTGGGAAAACTGGACACTTGGCCCGGGAGTGGGGCAGATTGGTGAATTCGGGCTACTTCAAACGGACACGTCCCCGGGCTGTCGGAACAGTGCAAAGCGCGCCAGCGTTTTGGACGCCCAAGTCTGCGAGGGCGCCCCGCAGGGGTGAGAATCGACCAGTGGGAGATTCGAATCCATCCTACCCTCGCTACCAAACAGAATCGCCAAGCCTTTGGCCAGGCTCTTCTTTAAGAGCATGCTCTGGCTGAGATGCAGGTTTAGCCGAGCGCTGGCCGCCACAGCTATTCGAGTTTTGTCTTCAATGCCCGACTAGCCGATAGGCGGCGGTTTACCCTTCTGACCACGCGGGCACTCCTGGGAACGGTCCCAGTCGCCCAGTGAAGCAGCAGCTTCGTATGTCGGAGTAGGCCGCTTCGGGCTCTACCTCTGCATCAGGAAATCCCTCAGGCCTGGGATAGGCGTACGAGTAGAACGCCGTATCGTCAACTGGGCCGCCGCCAGCCCAGTTCTGGCGTGAAAGGCGGAAAAGGTAATGCCTCACTAATGTTCGTTGTCGCCGTAAAGAGGTCGCCCCAGCGAATCGGCCATGAACGACCACTGGACCGGGACAATAAGGGCGTTTATTCTTCTTATACCCTGATCGCCCGCGTCGAAAGGCGTGCCCTCGTCGAAGTGCGAGCGGCCGGCGGCGAAAGTCAAGGGTGAGTTCCGGAGACCCCATTGTGTGGACGACCTTGCTGGCTCCCATCGGCCTGAGACTGATCGAACTCGCCGTGATCGTGCGAGTTTTGCTGCGACCTCACAGAGATCCCGCGTCACGGATCGCCTGGATCGTAGTAATCGCCGTCGTCCCCTTCTTCGGTCTCATCGTATATCTCCTGTTCGGCGAGACAAACATTGGTCGCAGGCGCGTTGCGCGAGTTCGCGGGATTCTCTCAGGCTTGCCGCCCGCGATACCCGCCTCGGCATGTAACGACCCGCTGTTGCGAGCGACGTTCCCCGAGCGCTACGCCTCGCTGTTTCGATTGGGGGAATCGATCAACGGGTTCACACCCGTCGGCGGCAATGCAGCCTATCTGACGAAGGACTCGAATGCCGCGATCGAAGCGATAGTCGCCGACGTTGATTCCGCCCGCGACCACATCCATCTGATTTTTTACATCTGGCTCGCCGACAACAACGGCCTGAAGGTTGTCGAGGCACTCAAGCGCGCCGCTGCACGCGGGGTCGCCTGTCGCGCCATGGCGGACGGGCTCGGTTCTCGCGCAATGATCGGTTCGCAGCACTGGCAGGAGATGAGCCGAGCGGGAGTTCACGTGGCTACGGCACTCCCTATCGGGAACCCGTTGCTGCGTCCCTTTCACGGACGGATCGACCTGCGCAACCACCGAAAGATCGTCGTGATCGATAACTGGATTACCTATTGCGGAAGCCAGAACTGTGCCGACCCGGAGTTCCGCGTGAAACCGAAGTACGCCCCATGGGTCGACGCGTTGATGCGCTTCGAGGGTCCGATAGCGCGTCAGAATCAGCATGTCTTCGTGTCTGACTGGATGACGTACGCCGATGAGGACATCCGCGAATTGCTCGAGACGCCGATCCGGTCGAGCGACGCCGGCTTTCCCGCCCAGGTCGTTGCCACGGGACCGACAGTGCGATACGACGCGATGCCCGAAGCCTTCGCGACCCTGATGCACGTCGCACGCCGGGAGTTGATTATCACGACGCCCTATTACGTCCCGGACGACTCCATGCAGGCCGCACTCTGCGCCGCGGCACATCGAGGCGTTGCAACGACGATCGTGTTTCCCGCGCACAACGATTCCTGGGAAGTAGCCGCGGCCAGCCGCAGCAATTACCTCGAGTTGCTCAAAGCCGGCGTCAAGATTCACGAATACGTCGGCGGCCTGCTGCACACCAAATCCATGACGGTCGACGGCGATGTGACCCTGATCGGGTCGGCGAACCTCGACCGCCGCAGCTTCGAATTAAACTACGAGAACAACATCCTGCTCTACGATGAATCCCTGACGGCGCAAATGCGGGAACGGCAGGACATGTATTTAGCCTCATCGAAAGAGGTGAAGACCGCCGACGTCGAGGCTTGGCCTGCCCGCCACCGCCTTTGGAACAACACGGTAGCATTGCTCGGGCCTCTGCTCTGAAAAGGAGAACTCTATGAATCTTGGCAGCCTTCAGGACAGCATCCGGCCGCACCGGCAGAGCACACTGCACGCCCTGATCCCGATCTTTACGGTTCTCATCTCGGGATTGGTCATCATTCTTGCGGTCAGTCCGCAATACCTGCGCCAGCTTCACCCGTTAACGCTTCTGCTCCTTGCGATCGCTTGCGCCCTGCCGGTTTGGGCGTGGAACCAACTGTTGTGGTGGTACAGCGGGCGTAGCGTCTCGGCCGCGATCGTCGAGAAACTGACATACGTTCTCGATGTTCCTCAGAAACACCGCAGGGCCTACGGCATAGCCCTTTCGCAGCTCCTCAAGGCCGTCGACGTTCTCCGCTTCCTACCGCATGAGAACATCGCGAACTTCGTGACGGTCATCGCCATCTACGCCGGAGCCGCGGTTTGCTATTGGGCCGGCGCATCGCCCGCGGTGCTGTGTCTGTGTATCTTCGGATTGAGCGTGTTCTTTTGGGCCGCGGCACTGATTTTTTTGCGGCGTTCCCTTCGAAAGATCGATGTCAAACCTCTCCGGGAGCTGTGGCACGAACTGAAAAACCGCGACGAACTCTTCGCGGACATCGGTCGCCATTTCGAACGCATGGAGAAAACGCTTTTGGCGAACTTGGCGAGGCGCGAAACGAGCGGCGAGAGTAGTGCCGCCGGCGAGAACTCCGGCTGATCCGGTTTGAAGCGACCACCTAAGGGCATAGCCTCCCTTATGGAGGCCATTTGTGTTCGGAAAGGAGTTGCCATATTGCAGGCGCAATTCGGATAGTCGTCTGAATCTCTGCGGCATAATCTAATTCTCGGGCAAGCAATTCTTGTTTTGACCAATCTGTAGGAGCGGCTTTTCCTGATCTTCTGCGAGGATGTTTCCCGACAGCAGCAAAGAAATAACCAGGATTACCCATGAGGATCCTCGATACGCATTCATAACAGTTCCCTCCAACATGATCGAACGTTGTTCGTCTTCGACACGTCCTGGTGGCCGGTTGCCGCCTAACCCGGGTTACTGCATACACGATTCGTATAGGAGCAATCAATATGCCTCGTCTATCAGGATCGCGACACTAGAGCCCGTTGCTGGCAACCGCCCGTCGAACGGGGTGACACACGTCGGGTGTTGCAGTACGCTCCACGCAGCAATGGTTTGGAATTGCGGCTCGGGCAGAGACGTGGCTCAGTCGGTGCCTACGAATTAATCTGAAGGGGATACGTATGAGATTCACGTTTGCAAAGACATCATTGCTCGCCCTGGCATCTTTTGCGCTGTTTCCTTCTCTGGCGGCGGGGCAGATTGGCCCGGCGTTTACCGGCCTCACCGCGTCTGCGAAAGACGCCACGGCCGCTTTCGGTTCCCCGGCAGGCATAACGCGTCTGGAAGAGCCCCAGCTCGTGACCCAGGCGTTAGTTGCCATCACGTACTCGGATTTCGACGTTGACCAGGACAACGTGGGTGGCGGGGATGCAGACAGTGACTTCACGGTTACGCCCATTCCGGGCCTCTTCTACGTCCGCCCATTGAATGAGCGCTGGAGTCTTGGGCTCACGTTCAATGTGCCGTCCGGTATTGGTTACGACTACGGAACGAGTTGGGCCGGGCGCTATCATGTGCAAGAGACAGAGCTTGCTTTCGTCGCGGGACAGGCCGTTCTCGCCTACAAGGTCAACGACAGCCTCTCGTTGTCTGCCGGAGCCTATGCGATGTACGTGGACTCGAAGACAAAAGTTTCGGTCAACAACCTCGTTCCGGGCGTCGAAGACGGTAGCGTCAAGCTGGACGAGACTGGCGCCGCGATCGGCTACGTGCTCGGGGCGATGTACGAGTTTTCGGACACGACCCGCGTTGGCTTGACTTACCGGTCGGAAGTTGAGCCCGAACTTGATGGTACGCCGACATTCAGTGGTGTCGACCCCTTGCTGCGGGAGGCGCTGGCCGCGCTCGACCTTCTTGGCACCGAGGTCGCCGTGGATTTTGTCGTGCCGGCCAACCTTCAGGTCGGTTTCTACACCGAACTCTCGGATCGCTGGTCGATAACCGGTGATGCGATCTGGGTCGACACATCGGAATTCGGCATCACCAGTCTCCAGGTCGAGCAGAGCAGCATCTCGGTCAAAAGCACTTTCCGGGATCTGTGGGTCGCGAGCGCCGGGTTCGAGTACCAGTACGCAGAAGACCGTAAGGTCTCGTTCGGTGCCTTGTACGCCAGTTCCGCTACGAGGACCAGCAATCGCACCGCCTTGCTACCGCTCGATCGCGCTATTGGTCTGGGCGCCGGCCTCAGCTTCCCTTTCAAGGGCAGGCCGACGCACGTGAATCTGAATCTCTTCGACCTTGGGGATGGCAAACTCTCTGAGGATGGCGGTCCGCTTAGCGGAGATTTTTCAGGCTCGTTCAGCAACAATCTGGCGTTGACGTTCGATTTCCAGACCAGGTTCTGAGCAGATCCTTCGAAATTGTAATTACAGGAGTATTACTTATGAAAACAAGACACGCATTACTCGGTTTGCTACTGACTGTTCCCCTGTTTCTTGCGGGAATCGGCACGGCGGCCGACGACAAGCAACCGACTGCAACCCTCACGATCGATGAAACGCAGGTGGCGTTGATTGTGGGCGGCAGCAAGGGGGGCGGTGTCTTGGTGTTCGGTGACGAGTCGTACAGCTTTAAGACTCACGGCTTGAAGATCGGTGGCCTGGGCGTGCACAAGGTCCATTTGCGTGGCGATGTCTATGGTTTGACTGATATAGCTGACTTTGCCGGCACGTATTTCGAGGCACAGGCTGGCATAACCGTCGCCAAAGGCAAGACTGGCCTGTGGCTGGGGAATCACAAGGACGTGACGATTCACCTGAAGGGTAGTGCGGATGGCCTCGCACTTGCCATGGGCGCTGGTGGATTCAAGATAACCATGGAGTAATCGCTCCGTACAGATTCATTTGCTGACCTCGCGGAATCGCGCCGCGAGCGGCCGCCCCTGCAGAGGTTCTATTCAATCTGTAGGGGCGCAAAAAGGGCCACGGCGATTGGACTGTTGGGTGTCGGTCAGGCGAGCAGGTCGCCGGCATCTCGCTTGAAATATTCGTCGATCATGGATTCGAGCTGCCGTCTGGGCTTGTCATCACCCTTGTCACTGAAATTGTCGTACAAGTTCCGCGCGATGCCGCAGAAAGCGTCAAGCAACGCCGGGTCAAAATGACTGCCACGACCGCTTTCGAGGATTTCCATCGCTTCGTCAAACGGCATCGGCGCCTTGTAGGGACGCCGCGAAGTCAGGGCGTCGAACACATCGGTGATTGCGAAAATCCTGGCGGCGACCGGGATGTCTTCACCCCTAAGTCCGTCCGGGTATCCGGCGCCATCAAACTTCTCATGGTGGCCACCAACAACGGGATTGGCATCTTCCAGCCAGCGCGCTCGCGCGGTGATCTCCAGGCCGTGCTCGACGTGGGTCTTCATGATCGAGAACTCATCGTTTGTGAGCTTGCCTTGTTTCAGGAGAACGTTGTCTCGAATCGCGAGTTTGCCGACGTCATGCAACAGCGCGCCCTTGATCAGGCTCTGGATTTCATCGCGTGGCAAGCCGGTTGTCTCTGCCAGGCGCACCGAATAGACAGACACCCTGTAGTTGTGTGCGTCGGTATCGCTGTCACGCTTCGCGATGGCGCTGCCAAGAACCTGCAGAATCTCCAGGTTGGAGTCGAGCAGCCTTACTGTCTGGCGGGATAGCCGGTCCAGCAGCCGACCAATGATCGGATAGATGGCAAGAGCGGTGGCTATGACGAGTCCTACGACGTAAGCCAGGGTTCGCAAAATGTTGCCGCGAATTCCATCAATGGCTTCTGCAGAGACTGCGAATACGCCGACAACTCGTGCAACGACCTCATTTGCCGAGTTAGCCAGGGGCAGGGCAACACCGACAACCGGCAGCCCTTCAAGCCGTCTTGTTACGACATGAAAATCGTCAGCTGCCAGTGCTGGAATCGTTGCTGCGTCAACCGCACTCTTGACGGCAGGCATGGACTCATAACTGTCATCAGCCCGGTCTAGCACTCGCGTGCCGGTTTGATCATAGATGCGCACCAGCACGAACTTGCCACCGCTGACATTTACCTCGCCGGTTTTATCAATAAACTCGTCCAGTTTCTGGTTCAGCGTCGCAGTAGACAGAGGTTCCGCAGTGTCCAATGAGTCCCGGACGTACTGGTTGAACTGACTGACTCGAAGGCGAGCCAGATCGACGACTTCCCGTTCAATTCGACGCTGATCAGTGTAGAAGGCTAGCGCCGCGAAGAGCAGGCTCAGGATGATAGTTGCTGCGGCCAACCGCAGCAGAAGCACCCTATGGACGGAACTGTGTAAAGACGAGGACGTCATGTTGTCGGAGTCTCGCGAAATAGACAAGCGCGATAATGGGATGTGTCATTCAAGGTGCGTGAAAAAGGCTGGGTACTGTCGGCCTATACCATGCCGCCCAACGCCGCCACAACTGCACAAGCACGCGGCACCAAAGTGCTAAGACAGTTGAGTGCCGCCCGGTAGCGAAGCCGGGCGGCTATCATCTTTATCGGTGACGTGCCATCCAATAACAATATCCTTGGCCTTGCGTACTGTTGGCAAGCGCGCTGCATGTCGAGCTTCGTAGTGGACTCACTTCTATTCTACTCCCGAACCGCGTAGGTAAAGAACTTGATGCGGCCGTCGACCTGCTCCTGGAACACGCCCTGTACTTCGTAGGCGAAGCCCGGGAAGCGGTTGAACGACTCCTCGAAGGCCAGGAAGTAATCGAGCATCGGCTGGGCCTTGTCGTCCCAGCGTTCGCCCGGGACGATGACACCGATGCCGGGCGGATAGATCAGCGCCAGCATGGCTGAGATCCGGCCCCCGATTTCGTCGAGCGACACATAGTCCACGTCGTTACCGACCAGGGCCCGGTAGGCATCCTGAGCGTGCATGGCCTGCTCGGGGAAGCTCTCGGCCCGGAAGCAGCGTCCCTGCAACGCCTTGATGTCGGCGCTGCGGTAGTACTCGTGCATCTCGATACAGATTTGACGGATCGAGTAACCCTCGTAGCGCTCGCCATGGGCTGCGGCGATGCTCGGTAGCACCTCGGCCATCGGCGCGTCTCGATCCCAGAGCTGCTTGAACCTGACGAGCTTGGCGATCAGCGTGTTGAGCTTGCTCTCGTCCTCGCTCGGGGTCATTAGGAACAGGATGCTGTTCAGGTCGCACTTCTCCGGAACGACGCGCTGCTCGCGAAGATAGTTGGCGACGACGGTCGCCGGCACGCCAAAGTCCAGGTAGTCGCCGGTTTGCCGGTCGATCCCGGGCGTGAGCAGGGTGAGCTTGTTCGGGTCCACCATGGCGTAGCCCTCGGAGTAGCCCGAGTAGCCGTGCCACCTGCTTTCCGGATGGAAGTTCCAGCACTGCTGCTCCTGCTTGATCACCTCGGTGGGGATGTCTTCCCATGGGACATCCGTGAGGTCTTCGCTGTGCTTCGATCCCCGGATCGTCACCACGTCGGGCACGAAGGGGTCGAAGAACCACTTCTCCTGGTCGCTCTGGCCGATCTTCTCGAAGTGGTGGCCGATCTCCCGGAACTTCTTGCGCGTCTCGACGGTCAGCTCGATGCACTGGTCCCAAAGCATCTCACCGCTCTTGCCCTCGTGGATCTTCGCGTTGACGTCGAGTGAGGAGAACAGCGGGTAGAATGGGGACGTGGAGGCGTGCAGCAGGAACGCCTCGTTGAAGCGCTTGTGCTCGATGTAGCGATTCTGGCCGTGGATGTGGGCGTCTTTCTTGTGGATCTGCGACCCCTGGGAGAAGCCTGCGAGCTGCTTGTGAACGGACTGGGTGGAAAAGAGTCCCGGCATCTCCGGCCCCAGGTTCTCCAGGCGCATCGGGCTGTGGTCCTCGAAGAGCGGATGAAAAGCGTTGTAGCCGATCCACGCCTCGTCCCAGTGCACGTATTCGCACAGATGCCCGATCTTCTCCATCACCTTGCGGCAGTTGTAGACGGTGCCGTCGTAGGTGGCGAGCTGGATCACGGCCAGGCGAAATGGACGCTCAGCATCGGCCCGCGACTTGTCCTCGATCAGCGGATTGATACGGATCTGCTCGCGCAGGTAGTCCTCGTCGAAGGCGTCCCAGTCCATCGCGCCGATCATGCCGAATGGGTTGCGGGCGGTCGGCAGATAGATCGGAATCGCTCCCGCCTGCACCAGCGCGCCGTGGTGGATCGACTTGTGGTTGTTGCGATCGAAGAGAACCAGATCGTCCCGCTTCAGCACCGCGTTCAGGATCACCTTGTTGGAGGTCGTGGTGCCGTTCAGTACGAAGTAGGTCTTGTCGGCTCCGAAGATGCTAGCCGCGTTCTTCTGAGCCTCGACGGCGGCCCCTTCGTGGATCAGTAAGTCGCCCAGGTCGACGTCGGCGTTACACAGGTCGTTGCGGAAGACGCCTTCGCCCAGGTGCTTGAAGAAGAGCTGACCGGCGGGCGATTTCTTGTAGAACTGCCCGCCCTGGTGGCCGGGACAGTCGAACGCGATGTTCGCCTCCCAGTCGTAGGCCATCAGGCCCCCGAAGAACGGCGGCAACAGGCTCATGCCGTACTCGACGACACTGGCGACCACCTGCTTGGCGTAATAAGCGGGCGTCTGTTGACCCAGGTAGATGAAACCCGCAACCTCTCCGGCGAGCTTGAAGTCCTCGATGTCCTGCGTGCGGTAGGAGTCGGCAAGAACCCAGAGCGGTGTCCGGTTCCCTGTGGCGCGCACCGCGCGCGCCAGCTCGCGTGCCGGCTCTCGACGCTCGCCGTCCACCGCGATCACGTAGGCGCCCACCGCGGCGTCCTCGAAGACGTCGCGGTCGTAACGGTCGGTTACCTCGAGCTCGTAGCCTGAGCCGGCGCCGACGTCGAGCAGCTCCCGGACCTGGGGATCTTCGTTATCTGCGATGACGACGATCTTGAGGTAGTTCTCGAACGGAATCCTGGGCGTGTCCATCTCCATACCTCCTGCATTTTTCAACGCAATTTCAAAAAGAAGTGTTGGCCGTACGCTCTAAACGATTAGCCTTCGGTCGTTTCTGCAATGGAATCGATATGTGCATAAATAGAGGTGAAATGCTATCCAATTTGCGACTTCGCAAGCCAAAAAAACGTGCTTGAGCGAATTACTCAAATTCCGATTCGAGTTTTTTATTGAATTGTCGCGAAACGGATAGCAGGTGTTGGAGGATTGCCGATAATGATCAAGCAAGGCGTGTCACCGAAGAGTTAACCAGGAGGTTTTTCATACTTGGCCAATTCTGCCGGCAGGCCAGTATTTGATTGAGTAACAGAACATGAGCACTCAGAAATACCCGATGCCCGATGAAATCGCCGAGACATTCCCGGTGCTGGTCGTCGCTCATTCCGGCGGGACTGATTCCGTGTCCCGAAGTGCCCATGAGATTGGTGATCGATTGCGGGATTTCGAGATGGAAATCGTCGTGGCGGAATCGCTGCAGGATGGGCAGGCAGCATTCAGTGCCAACCCCGCTTTCAGTTGCCTGGTGTTGTCCTGGAGTATGTGTGCAGCGGATGTAGAAGGCGCGCTGGCCCTCATCGACCTTATCGAATGTCGCACCCGCGGCCTGCCGGTGCTGTTGACGATGAGCAAGGCGGACAAAAGCAAGGTGCCCCTTGAGATCGCCGAACACATCGACGGTTTCATCTGGTTACCCGAGGACAGCCCTGAATTTATCGCCGGCAGAATCCGTGCGGCCGCCAAACGCTACCTTGACAGTATCCTGCCGCCCTTCTTTGGCGCGATGGTCAACTTCGACGACACCCACGAATACTCCTGGCATACCCCCGGCCATACCGGCGGGACTGCTTTCATGAAAACCCCGGTCGGGCAGACTTTCCTGCGCTTTTACGGTGAGCAGATGTTGCGCTCCGACATCTCCATCTCGGTGGGCGAGACGGGCTCGCTGAATGATCACAGCGGCCCCTGCGGCGAATCAGAGGCCTATGCGGCCCGGGTATTCGGCGCCGATTACAGCTATTACTCTATCGGTGGCAGCTCGTCCAGCAACCAGATCATACTGCGCTCGGCCGTTACGGATGGCGACGTGGTAATGGTCGATCGCAACTGTCACAAATCACTCAACTATGCGCTCAACGTGTCCGGTGCGGTGCCGGTTTACCTCATGCCCCGACGCAACGCCCGTGGCCTGATTGGCCCGGTACCGAAGTCCGAGCTTGCGCCGAGGGCGATCAGGAAAAAACTGGCCGACAGTGCGCTGGTGGCCGACAAGAAATCTGAGCCTGTGTTAGCGGTGCTCACAAACTCAACCTACGACGGCTTGTGTTACGACGTTACCACCACGACCAGGGAATTGAGTAAATCGGTACCGCGTATTCACTATGACGAAGCCTGGTACGCCTATGCCCGATTCAATTCCCTGTACGAGGGGCGCTTTGGCATGCACAGGGGCGAGCGCCACAAGGACGACGCCACAGTCACGGTGACACATTCCACCCACAAGTTGCTGGCTGCGCTGTCACAGGCGTCGATGATTCACATCCGCTCCGGAAAGGTCCCGGTCAATCCGGCCCTGTTCAATGAATCATTCATGATGTACACCTCTACGTCTCCCCAGTACAGCATTATCGCGTCTACCGATGTATCGGCACGCATGATGGATCACTCAGGGGAATACCTGACCGATGAATGCCTTGAAGAGGCGATAGCATTCCGCCAGGCCATGGTCCGGTTTGGCAAGGACATCAAGAAGCGCTCGGCAAAGGATTGGTGGTTCGGTGTCTGGCAGCCCGGCAAGGTCGGCAACAAGTCTTTCGAAAATGTGGATCCAGAGATTCTGCGCACACGGGCAGACGCCTGGGAACTCAAGCCCAACGCGGCATGGCATGGTTTCGGCGACCTTGGCAAAGAGTACTGCATGCTGGACCCCATCAAGGTCAGCGTCCTCACACCCGGGCTAAGCGCAGCAGGGAAGCTTGAGAAGACCGGTATTCCCGCACCGCTCGTATCCCTATTCCTCGATAGCCGCGGCATCGTCGTTGAGAAGACCGAGCCCTATTCATTCCTGGTGCTGTTCTCGCTGGGTATCACCAAGGGGAAATGGGGTTCGCTAATAGCGGGCCTGATGGATTTCAAGCGGGCTTACGACACCAATGAGACCCTGAGCGAATCCCTGCCGAATCTGGCCAGTGATTATCCCGACGCATACGGGGACATGGGCTTACGCGACCTCGCCGACAAAATGCATGCAGCCATGGGCGACACACGGCTGCTGGAATTGATGGACGCCGCTTTTACCAATTTGCCCGAGGCTGTTATGCACCCACGCAATACCTATGCTGAGCTGGTGCGCGGCAACGTTGAATCCATACCGGTCTCAGAAATGGTAGATCGGGTGGCCGCCATGCAACTCGTACCTTATCCGCCCGGAATCCCGGTGATGATGCCGGGTGAGCGGGTCTCCCGGAAAAAACGTGCGATTGTCGATTACCTGCTGGGCCTGCAGGAATTTGACGGCCGTTTCCCGGGCTTTGAACACGACACGCATGGCGTCGAGATAGAGAGGGACAGTAGCGGCAACCCGATCTATATGACCTATGTCCTCAAGGACTAACAGAACATGATTAAGACAGGATCACGACCGGTCAAGAGCAAGGTGCTCATTATCGAAGAGGGTCTGGCCGAGCTGGATACCGCCATCGGGCGCAGCGCCGAGGCGCTGGTCGAGGAGCTGGAACAGCTCGATCTGCTCGTGATCAAGGCGATCAGCGCTAAGGACGGGCTGGCCAACATCGTCTCAGACACCTCTATCCATGCGGTGCTGCTGAGCTGGGAACTGCCGGGCGACGACGGGGCGGACGAGCATCCGGCCGAAGCGCTCCTGGAGGAGCTCAGCGCACGCCACGAGAACGTGCCCGTGTTCCTGATGGCCGAGAGCAGCGAGCATGCCGGGGAGATCACGGAACGCGTCATGTCCCAGGTCTCGGAGTTCGTGTGGATGCTGCAGGATACGGCGGACTTCATCGCCGGGCGTGTGGACGCCGCGGTGACGCGTTACCGCGAGCAGCTACTGCCGCCCTTCACGGCTGCCCTCGCCAAGTACTCCCGCCTGCGTGAGCACTCCTGGTCGGCGCCCGGCCACCAGGGAGGCATGGGCTTCACCAAGCGGCCGGTCGGCCGCGCGTTCTTCGACTTTTACGGCGAGAACCTGTTCCGCACCGACATGGGGATCGAGCGTGGCCAGCTCGGTTCGCTGCTGGATCATACCGGCCCCATCGCCGACAGCGAGGCCTACGCCGCGCGTGTGTTCGGCGCGCATCGCTCCTACAACGTGGTCGGCGGCACCTCCGAGTCGAACCGCACGATCTTCCAGGCCTGTCTGAAGGAGGGCGATATTGCGGTCTGCGATCGCAATTGCCACAAGTCGATCGAACAGGGACTCATGCTGACCGGCGCCTTGCCCGTGTACATGGTGCCCACCCGCAACCGCTACGGCATCATCGGGCCAATCCATCCGGAGGAGATGACCAGCAAGGCTATCACCAGGAAGATCGCCGACAGCCCGTTGACGAAGGACGCTGACGATAAGAACCCGCGCTATGCCGTGCTTACCAACTGCACGTATGACGGCATGTGTTACAACGCCGCCGAGGCGCAGGATCTTCTGGCTGAGAGCAGTCCGCGTGTTCACTTCGATGAGGCCTGGTACGGCTACGCGCGTTTCAATCCGGTCTATGCCGATCACTACGCGATGCGCGGGGACCCCGGCGATCACTCGACTAAAGCACCGACGGTGTTCGCGACACATTCGACGCACAAGCTGCTGACGGCCCTGTCCCAGGCGTCTTATATCCATGTCCGGGACGGTCGCGACGCCATCCCCCACGACCAGTTCAACCAGTCCTACATGATGCATGCGACGACGTCGCCCCTGTACGCCATCATCGCCTCCAACGATATCGCCTCGGCGATGATGGACGGCAAGGGCGGCACGATGCTGACCACCGACGTGATCAGGGAAGCTGTGGACTTCCGCCAGGCGGTAGCCAAGATGTACAAACGACACACGGCCGCGGGGGACTGGTTCTTCAAACCATGGAACGCCGAGGTAGTCAAGGACCCGAAGACTGGCGAGAAATACGATTTCGCCGATGCACCGGTGGATCTCCTGGTAAACGAGCAGGATTGCTGGCTCCTTCATCCGAAGGATACCTGGCACGGATTCACGGACCTGAAAGACAAGTGGTGCATGCTCGACCCCATCAAGGTCAGCCTGTTGACGCCGGGTATGGGCGACGACGGGGAGCTGCTGGAGACGGGGGTGCCCGCAGAGCTGTTTACGGCCTATGTCAGTCGCTTCGGTATCGTGCCCACCCGCACCACAGACTTCCAGGTGATGTTTCTGTTCAGTGTCGGCATTACCAAGGGCAAGTGGGCCACCCTGATCAATACGCTTCTGTCCTTCAAGCGCTTCTATGACGACAACGCGCCACTCGGCGAGGTCCTGCCGGAGCTGGTCGCCGATCATCCGGACCGCTATGGCTCGATGGGACTGAGGGACCTGGGCGACGAGATGTTCGGCTTCCTCAGGAAGTACGACCCGGGTTCGGTGCTCAACGACGCGTATTCGACCATCCCGGCGCCCGAGATGACGCCCCGCGCCGCCTTCCAGTACATGGTTGGCGGCGACGTGGAGTTGGTTCCGGCGGAAGCACTGCCGGGCCGCGTCGCCGCCAATGCGGTCATGCCCTATCCGCCCGGCATTCCCATGGTGATGTCGGGTGAGAACTTCGGTGATAAGGACAGTCCGCAGGTCAATTATCTGAAAATACTGGGCAAGTTTGATGAACAGTTCCCGGGCTTCGAGCATGAAGTTGAGGGAGCAGAGGTAGTAAACGGTGTCTACAGCGTAATGTGCGTCACGTCCTGACGGGATACCGCACAACCAACCGAGGAATATATTATGGCTGATTCGTCCAAAAAAATGTCCCTGATGGGCCTGACCACTCTGGTTGCGGTGGGCATGATGGGATCCGGTATTATCATGCTCCCGGCCAGCATGGCACAGCTTGGGGCGGTTTCACTACTGTCATGGCTCGTCACAGCTGTGGGCTCAATGGCTATTGCCTACAGTTTTGCACAGATCGGTGTGATCTGCCCAAGGCAGGGCGGCATGTCGGCCTATTCTGAAGAGGCTCACGGCACTTCCTCTTTCTTCATGGCCTCATTTCTCTACTACCTCTCGCTGGCAATCGGCAATGTGGCGATTGCGATTTCTGCGGTGGGATACCTGACACCTTTCTTCCCCGGGCTTGGTGCCGGAGCTGCAGCCTTGACTGCCGGCGTTGTGGGCCTGATCTGGGTAACGACCATTGCTAATTTTGGCGGGCCTAAAGTGACAGGCATGCTTGGCCAGATTACGGTGTGGGGCGTTATCATTCCGGTGGCGGGGATCAGCGTCATTGGCTGGTTCTGGTTCGATACCTCGACCTTCGTTGCTGCCTGGAATCCCAATAACACGCCGGTGGGCGAGGCTATCGCCTCGAGTATCCCCCTGACTCTGTGGGCATTTCTGGGAATGGAGGCAGCGGCCCAGAACTCTGACGCAGTGGAAAACCCGAAAAAGAACGTGCCGTTGGCGTGCATGCTGGGAACGCTTGGGGCTGCTGTGATCTACATCCTCTCCACCACCGTGTGCATGGGCATTGTCGATAATGCTGACCTGGCAAAATCCAGCGCACCGTTTGCCTATGTGTTTGCCCAGATGTTCAACCCATTCGTCGGGAAAATCATCATGGCCCTGGCTGTCGTCGCCTGTATCGGTTCCCTTTTGGGTTGGCAGTTCACCCTGAGCATGACCTCCAAATTCACGGCGGATCAGGGAATGTTCCCGTCAGTTTTCTCCAAGCTGAACAATGCGGGAGCACCGGTCAAGGGCATGATCGTTGCCGGCGTCATACAGACATTAATGGCGCTGTCGACCATGTCCCCGAATGCATCCGCCCAGTTCGGCAAGCTGGTAAACCTTGCGGCCGTAACCAATATCATTCCCTACATTACGGCCATCTCCGCCATCATGGTGATCATGTACAAGGCTCGCGTAAGCGCCGCCGTCTACCGTCGCAATGTGGCCGTGGCACTCATCGCGATCGCCTACAGTATTCTTGCCCTCTATGCCTCCGGTAAGGATGCGGTATTTGGCGGCATGATTGTATTGGCTATTGGCTACCTGATCTACGGATTCTTCGCCAAAAAATTCGTGGGTACCGCGGACGAGCGTGTGATGCCCATGGCTAACGAAACACAATAAGGGTGGAGGCCGCTTTCCCATGTTGGAATCGACAACGGTAAATATTCAAGGAATCATCACGATGACTAAGAAATCATTGTTTTGCCAGGGCGCACTCGCCTTGCTGCTGAGTGTGGTTATACCAGCAGTCGCCACAGCGCAAACAGAAGCCGCCACAGCGCAAACAGAAGTCGCCACAGCGCAAACAGAAGTCGCCACAGCGCAAACACTGGATAGGATCCGCTCAGAGGGCACTGTGAATATCGGATTTGTAAAGGATGCCCCGCCCTTTTCATCGGTCTCCTCCGGTGGCGGCGCCGAGGGCTACTCTATCGACCTGTGCAAGCTTGTCGTGGAGAAATTGAAATCCTCTCTCAGCGTGTCCAGCCTTAACGTCGACTACAAGGCGACTAGCGTTAGCGATGGATTGGACATGGTCGCCGATGGTAGCGTGGATGTTCTCTGTGGCTCGGTAACAGACACCCTCGACAGGCGCGAGCGGGTCTCTTTTTCGATTGCTGTGTATAACGGCGGTATGGGCGTACTGGTCGGCAGCAATGCCGACAAGGCGCTCTTACGCGTGCTCAAAGGCGAGGTGGCTCACACAGGGCCGATCTGGCGCTCCACTATTAACCAGGGCCTGGCCGATCACACTTATGCAGTGCACGCAGGCACGGTCACTGAGGAATATGTACGCGAAAAGATAGCGGGGCTGGGCGTACAGGCGACAATTATAGCTGTCGATGACCACGAGACTGGGGTCGATATGGTTGCGGAAGGAAAGGCAGATGCCTACTTCGGCGACCGTCCCATCCTGCGTAAGGTCATGGCGGGACATGCGGACAGCGACGACCTGATGTTGCTCGACCGCTACTTCACCTATGAGCCCATAGCCCTCGTGATGGCACGCAACAACGATGACTTCCGGCTCGTCGTGGACACCGCCTTGAGTGAGCTGTATTCGTCGGATGAATTTCCCGCAATGTATGCCCGGCATTTTGGCCAGCCGGGTGAAAAAACTTTGCGGCTTTTCGAGATCTACGCTCGGCGCTAGATGGCGCAGCGCGGATCCAGTCCGGGATAGCGTTCGGAGCAGGCTCGAACGGTTGGCGACCGCAAGAAGACGGGCTGGTGGCCCTGACGGCATCGTGGCAGTCAACATGATGGGTTCGGGGATCGGCTATGGCTCACGACTTCATAGGGCACGCCAGGAAATGGTTTGTTGTCTACGTCTAGATGAGGGTTTTAAGAAATGAACAGAACCAAGTCAGTAGTTACTTATTTGTGTCTATTTAGTTTTCTCCTTTCTCAACAAGTCCTGGCTTGTACGGGTGTTCTTGTCGGGAAGGGAGCTTCAGTTGGTGGCTCGCTGATTATTTCCCGCAACGAAGATTTTAGTGTTAACAACTGGGCCAAGCACATGGTCGTCCGGCCAGCCGCAGAAAATAAAAAGGGCGACAAGTGGGAATTTGACAGCGGCCTGACTGTTCCTAAGCCGGCTAAAACGCTTCAATATACTGCGATGCCGGATTGGGATGCCGCCAATGTCGGATCGGGCGCAGGTCCTTATGAAGAGGTTGGTATTAATTCGGCTAATGTCGCAGTGACCGCCACCTTTAGCGCCGACGGCAATGAGAAATCTAAAAAAGCCGATCCCTTTGTAAAGGTCGGTATCGAAGAGTCGGTTATTCCTACCCTGTTGTTATCTCAGGCAACCTCTGCTCGCCAAGCCGTTGAGTTATTGGGCGGCTATGTGGAAACAATCGGTGCGACAGAAGCTGATGGACTGGCCATTTCCGATCCAAAAGAGATCTGGTTGATGGAGATTGGTTCTGGCCACCACTGGATAGCCGTTAAGATCCCCGACGACAAGTACATGGTCGCGGCAAATGCGCTTCGCGTACACGACGTTGATTTAGACGATCCGGAGGTTCTCCATTCGAAAGGCATCCTTGAGCACGTTAAGAAAAACAAACTATTGAAAGATGTTGATTCCAAGCGATTTGATTTTGCCGGCGCTTTCGGGGTCCTGGGTGTTCCATACGATACGGATCGCATATGGTTAGCGCAGCACATCTTGTCACCCTCAGTAAAGCAGAAAACCAGGGCTGAACGTTATCCCCTCTTCATGACGCCGGATAAGAAGATTGGTGTACTCGAGATAGCCAGTGTATTGCGTGCCGATTATCAAGGGACGCCTCTGGAAGGTAAGGCAAAACGCAAAATTGGTGTCGACCGCAACGTCGAGTCGCACATCATAGAAATGCGTCCGAATAAGCCTGCGGAAATCCAGGGCGTTATCTGGCAAAGCATTGGCAATGTCGATGACAGTATCTTTATTCCCTGGTATGGATCCATAACCAAGACACCCAAGGCATATCGGGAAGGAACCGATCAGTTTGACGAAGGGAGTGCTTATTGGGCTTATCGCTCGATTGGGGCACTGCTCAACTATAGGGACGGAGCGTACCGTCCAACCGTCCGCAAGATGCGTGACAAGGCAGAGGAGCGGCTGGTGGATTCATTGTCTTATGTCGACAATGCAATCGCGCAGATGTTGGCAAAGGATAAAGATCTCGGTTTGTGGTTCGTCAATATGCATTCCAACGGCTTCGCACTGCAGGCATTGGAAAGAGCGCATGAGATTCGCAGTAATCTGATTAAGGAAATCACAAAAAGCACGGAGAAAAAATACTCTAAAGAAGAGTGGGAAAAGATAAGCGAGCTTTGATCTGCGCAAGGCGACGAGGGAACTCGTCGCCGTTTTTTGATGGATAGCTCACCTCAAGTGCTCCTGCTTGGAGTGGTTGCGGTGGCTAAGCCAGCTTGAAGTGCTCTTTTCCGACCCCGAATTAACGATGCAGGAGAAATAATCCATGAAACTTTCATTGCAACAGGTCAAGCATGTCGCAGCAGTGGGTGGCTGCATGTTCGGCTCACTCATTGCGGGCAATGCTTTTGCCGTCGACACCGCGACGGATGCTGACGCGCCGAGCGACTACGATTACATTGCATTCATCGACCGTTCGGGATCAGACGAGCACCCGAAAAGCAAGACCAAAACCGTCCCAAGACCCCACGATCCGGAGAGCCCGCTCACTATATGGACCGGTCCTAATAAGAGTTTTCTAAAGGGCACCTTGAAAGTGGAAACAGCTTTTTACGGCAATGACAATCCCTGGTTTGGCGAAGACGTGGCGATTATTGGAGGGCACTCGGGCAGTTGGTGGGAGACCGGCCTAAATGCTGGCGTTGAAGGAAGTTATTTTACCGATAGTAGGGGTGAGATTTATGGCCGAATAGGCACTGTTTCTATGACTTCTACTGATCTGGATGGTGGCGGCTCGAACTTGTTTTTCAACGAGCAAGGTTCAAAGACCCTGGTCAACGATGCATATTTAGGATGGCGTTCCGGTGACGTCTTTAGTTCGCTCGGCAAAGACTTTCTCGACATACGTATTGGTAAGCAACCGTATAACGTCGATACCGGCTTTATCTTACATACACAGTCAAGCAACGGTAAGGACCGCGGCGGCTTTTGGCTAGGGCAGAATTCTGCATCTGATTTTACGGCTCTCGTCAGGACCAAAATCGGGCAGTTCCAGGGCGATCTTGTTTACTTGAAACCGAATGATAATTCATGTGTGCAGGATCAATGTTCCAGTACGGGTACCGAGCTGACCGGTGTAACGCTGGATTACAGTTTTGATAAAGCAGGGAGCCTCGGTGGTGGCTACTATACGCTGGACTCCGACGATAATCCGACCCGAGATGGCATGGATGTCTATGATTTTCGATTTGAGTTCAATCCATTTGTCGCATTTGATGGCCCTGAAGCATGGCAGCCGCTTACCTTCAAGGGCGAATACGTCCATGAGGACAATGGCGATGAGATAGACGCAGACGGCTTCTATCTGAGTATTAACTATAAATGGGAAGATGTCAGATGGAGCCCGAAGTTGTCGTATCGCTATGCGAGTTTTAGCGGCGATAAGGCGGGCACCACTAAGAACGAGGGTTTTGATTCGCTGTTCTACGGCTTCAACGATTGGGGTACCTGGTATCAGGGCGAAATCCTCGGCGAATATGTGGTCGACAACTCGAACCTTAATACTCATATGCTCCACTTAAACGTGAAGCTTATCGAATCGCTAAGTGCCAACCTGTTCTACTACAAGTTCCTCGTTGATGAAACGTCGAGCGTTGGTGTTTCCAGTGATAACTTCGCCGATGAAATCGATCTAGCCTTTGACTGGACGCCAAATGACAATCTCTGGTTTAGCTTGGTATTGGCTTACGCTAGCCCTGACACGGCTGCGAAAGAGTTGTCTGGCGGCAATGACGACTGGACGTACGCCATGTTTTGGGCACATTACAATACGTTGTAGAGCGTGCTTCGACCGCATTATTCATAAGGGATCGGGGTGCTGCCTGCCCGTGCTGGCGGGGCCTCGATCCTTTATTGGGAACCGATTACGGATACGCCCCGCATCCCTTTCCAAACGTTTCTGAAGATTGTCGCTGTCGAAGATGCTGAGGACCCTCAGGTGCGCGAGCTCCTGGACGTCCTGGTGGGAGAGACCTAAATGGAGTCCAAGAAGCTCGGACTGGTCGGCCTTACAACGATAGTCATGGTCAGCATGATGGGATCGGGCATCGTAATGCTACCGGCCAGTATGGCGCAGGTTGGGGCGGTCTCTTTACTGTCATGGTTGGTCACAGCGCTTGGTTCGATGGCCATCGCCTATTGCTTCGCACAACTGGGTGTTTTCTGCCCCCACGCGGCGGGAATGTCCGGCTATGCTGAGCAGGCGCACGGCAAGTCCGGTTTTTTCCTGGGCTCCTATCTGTACTGACTGTCGCAGATCATAGGCAATACGGCGGTCGCGATCGCCGCAATTGGCTACGCGACACCGTTTTTCCCGTGGCTGGGTAGCGGCCCGGTTCCCTTATGCATAGGTGTTGTTGGGCTTTTGTGGATGACCACGCTCGCCAACTTTGGTGGGCCCAAAGTGACGGGACACATCGGGTCAGTAACGGTCTGGGGAGTGATTATTCCGGTCGCCGGCCTGTCTATCATCGGCTGGTTCTGGTTTGACGCCAACACCTTCATGGAAGCCTGGAACCCACACGACAAACCGGTCAGTGAAGCGATTGCGCGCAGTATTCCCTTAACGCTCTGGTGTTTTCTTGGCATGGAGGCTGCCGCACAAAATTCCGGCGCGGTAGAGAACCCGCGGAAGAACGTACCATTGGCCTGCATGCTTGGCACGCTGGGCGCAGCCATCGTCTACATTGCCTCAACGACGGTAATACAGGGCATAGTTCCCAATGCGGACCTGGCGAACTCCAGTGCCCCCTTTGCCTATGTCTATGCCCAGATGTTCAATCCCGTTACGGGCAAAATCATCATGGGTTTCGCCGTCCTGGCCTGCGTAGGCTCTTTACTGGCATGGCAGTTTACCCTGGCCCAGGTTGCGAAATCGGCCGCCGACCAGCAAATGTTTCCCAGGTTTTTCTCCCGCGTCAATAAACACACCGCCCCGGTCGTCGGACTTATTGTCGCAACCTCCTTACAATCGCTCGTCGCCCTGTCGACTATGTCGCCCAACGCCACTGAGCAGTTTAACGCGCTTGTTGGACTGACAGCCGTCACGATTCTATTGCCCTATATCACTGCCATCACTGCACTGATCGTTGTCCAGTATATGGCGAAAGTGAGCGGCGCCACCTACAGATTCAATGTAGTGGCCGTGCTGATCTCTATCGCATACTGTATTTATGCGCTTTATGCTTCAGGGCAGGATGCCGTCTTCGGCGCCATGCTGGTATTGGGAGTCGGGTACTTGCTGTACGGATTCATAGCATACCGGTTTGTGGGGCAGGGCACGGCTGATACTCAGCTTCATCCGCTGACGGAGTGAATAGCACTACCGTTATCTTTCGGGATTGGCGTAGGCAGAACGAATCAGGGCGTAATTATCCCCCTGGAAGTCTTCGACAAGTTCCTGCACGTCGGCTTCCGGAATACCCATACCCTTGAGTAAGCTACTCCCTCGCAGAAGCGTGCTCTCTATAAACCCAGTGCCGGCATGCTTGATGCCCTTGGCCAGAAGCTCATCCTGATCGCTCAGGCTGCGTACTTGCACAAAGACATCAAGCTGAGGATAGAGGCGCTTCAACGTGACTGCCACGGCCTTAGCGTGTCTCATATCCCAGAGAGTGACGTATGCGGCATCGGCTCTGCCGAGTCCCGCAACCCGCTGCGTAAATGGGCTGTTTATGTCACCGAAGTGAACATTCCGACCCCTTCGCTTACCGTCCCGAACACAGCTGATATCTCTGTCGAATGCCACATAGGGAATGTTCGCCCTTTCCAGCATAAGACAGATAAGATGCCCGACTTCTTCGTAGCCGATGACAACCACATGGCGATCCAGATCAGCAGGCGCCTCAGCTTCTTCAACCGCTGAAACAGGCCCAAGCCGAGCAGCCAGTCCACCGCCGACCTTCACCATTAGCGGGGTCAGAATCATACTGAGTGCAACCGCAAGCATCCCTATGGTCAGTTGCTGAGTGCTCAGTACACCAGCAACGGCAGCGGCACCGAAAAGCACAAAAGCAAGCTCACCGAATTGCGCCATGAGAAACCCTGAACGAACGGCAACCTGGCGACCGATGCCGAATGCCAGGGTGAGGCCGATGAGTACCACAACCTTGAGGGCCAATAGTGCCGGAACGTGGGTAATCAGTAACGGCCCGTCACTCAGCAGGGCGCCGACATCCATCGACATCCCCACGGCAATGAAGAACAGGCCCATCAAAGTAACCTTGAAAGGCGATATAATCGCCTCGACCTGATACCGATAATCCGAGGCCGAGAGCAGCATTCCTACCAGGAAGGCACCGAGCGTCATGGAAAGCCCGACCAGTTCAGCAATCCATGCGGCGGCAACGACCGATAGAATCACCACGATTCCGAACGCCTCCATATGGCGCCGCTTTGCGGTGTAACTCAACGCGGCAGGCAGCAGATAGCGCCCGACGACGATGATGCCGCCGATCGCCAACACCAATAGCGAGACCTTCTCCCACAAAGGTGCCTCCGTCGCCTCAGCCGCCCTGTGAGTCAGGATAGGAACCAGCGCCATGACCGGAACAACCCAGAGATCCTGAGCCATGAGAATCGCAAACGAGGTCTGCCCATGCTCCTGGGCCAGTTCTCCCCGTTCCGCTAACGTCGCCATAACGATGGCCGTGGAGGACATCGCGAATCCGAGACCCCCGATGACAGCGCTTTCCCATGACGCATCGGTAAGTAATAGCAAGTAGCTGCCCAGCGCTGCCGCGGTCACCAGCATTTGTAACGACCCCAAACCAAAAAGCAGGCGACGCATGGACCACATCTTTTCCGGACGCATTTCCAGACCGATGGTGAACAGAAACAGCACGACACCAAGTTCTGCGATACGTTGCAGGCTCTCCACATGCTCGATTGCGACCGGTCCCGGGGTATAGGGCCCAATGATGATGCCGGCGACTATGAAACCCAGTATGGAACCAAGACCAAGACGCTCAAAGAGTACGACGCAGATTGCCGTCGTCAAGAGCAGGACGACTAAAGCAAGAAGAATCGATGTGAGGTCCATAGACGCACCCGACTAGTAGCGCAATCAATTCCGAGGATCATTCAGATAGACATCAAGCCTGCGCTCAGCGCGTAGGATTGAATATCCAGATCGCGTCAATGTTCCGGTGTCTGTGCTATTGAAGCCCGGTAAGGCTCTGTTGAGGTATTGGAAGGCGGTACCCCCCCCGCGCCATGTGTGTCGCGATTTGGATAGACCGCACTCCCGGACGTTCGCACAATATGCCGACTCAAGAAAATCAAATAGCTCCAGAAGGGCGGCTTGGATAGAGCCGCCGCACTCGCATCCAGTCGTTCTGAACAGGGGCGAGATCGGCTATATAAGGGTAGGTCGATGCCACGATGCTCAATACACTGAACGTTGCAAAATTGTATACGTGCACGATAAAGCCTTCGACTCTATACGTAACAGCACCCAATCAACGGCGTTCAGCGGGTTCGAATCGGAATGAAAGACGCATCTCCGGAAATCAAATTGTTGATCGTCTCCACAGTTGTGGCTCTGGTTTTCGCGGTCGTCGGCATCTTCTGGGGACTGGCCGTCGACTCACGGACCGTCGTTTTCGACGGCATGTACTCCTTTGTCAGCGTGCTTCTGAGCCTCGGGTCCATTGTTATCGTACGCAAGATTACCCTCGGCGAGTCAGAAAGGTTTCCCTTCGGTCGCGCCGCGCTAGAACCAATACTGGTCGTTTTCCGATCACTTGTGCTGATCGGCTTCTTCGTTTCCTCAGGTATCTCAGCTGTATTCGATCTGATGCATGGGGGCACCGCCACTGCCTTCGGCCCGGCGTTGATGTTTTCGAGCCTGTCCGTCCTGGCCTGCGCCGGCATGGTGATCTATCTGGACCGCGGATCTCGGCACGCGGCATCCGACCTGCTGCGGGCCGAGCGCGACCAGTGGCGCGGCGACACGCTGTTGAGCTTTGGCGTCACCCTGGGTTTCCTGGGGGGTATGGTTTGCCGGCGTATGGGCTGGGATAACTGGGTGAGCTTCATCGATCCGTCCATGGTACTGATCGCCATCGCCTGTTTCCTGCCATGGCCGACCATCTCGCTTCTGAAGAGCGCCCGAGAGATGATCACAATGGCCCCACCGCCCGACGTTCTGGCGCAACTCGAGCCGGGCATTGAAGTGCTATGCGACGAATATGGATTCAGCGAAAAAAGGGTCTATCTGTTGAAGATCGGGCGCGAACTGAGACTCGAAGTGAATTTCTTACACGCCCCGGACGATGCACCGTCGGTCCGGGCGATGGACGTGCTGCGCGACAAGGTGCTGCATCTGGCCCATCAGGTGTCAAGCATGGCGTGGGTCAACGTGTCTATCACGTCGGACAGGAAGTGGCTCTAGATCACCGGGCGCCAGGCAAGAGACGCCTTCTGGATAGACAATGCACCCACCGCTCATACACTCATATTTCTGAAAAAAGGTCTAAATCCCCAATGGCGAAATCATGCTACAGATTTTGAACCTCAAATCTTTCAACATGATGTACGTATTCCCTATCGCGTCTAACGCTATTATGTTTGTCCTGCAATGGAGATACAGATTGACCGGAAAGGCGCCCAGGAAGCTCGAGGTCGGTCAGAGTTTTGTCGAGGGTACTCCGCCACGCTTCGGATAGATTCGTAGCTTGACGCAAGGCGATATGCTACCAATGACGGATGGCAGTGACTCAATCAGGGCTTGCTCGAGACAGAGGGGGTAGATTGAAGAAGGAATATACTGCGAAGGCGTCATCTGTGTCCCTAATCCTCGTTGTGATTGGGGCAGCCAGTCTCGGCCTCGGCGGGTGCGTGGTGGGCCCGGACTATGTGCGGCCCGAAGCAGACGTCAATGCGTCATGGATGGAGTCTACGCCGGCGCTCCAGGACGAGCCCGCGGAAATTCGCGAATGGTGGACGGCGTTCGATGACCCGGTGCTGACCCGACTGGTTCACGAGGCGTACGAGCAGAATCTCTCGCTGCGGGCGGCGGGGTTGCGTGTAATCCAGGCCAGGGCCGCTCGCGGTATCGCCGCCGGTGAGTTCTTTCCGCAGGAACAGGCAATACAGGCGGACTACGGCAGGGACCAGATCAGCGATAACAATCGCAACAACCCTCCGTTCCACCTCTTCCAGACTGCAGGTCTGGGCTTCGATGCGACCTGGGAGCTCGACTTCTGGGGTAAGTTCCGCCGCAACATTGACGCCGCGGACGCCGCGCTGCTGACCTCGATCGCGGCCTATGATGATGTGCTGGTGACCCTGGTCGCCGAGGTCGGGCTGACCTACGTCGAGATTCGAACCTTGGAGCGACGCATCGAACTCGCGAAGGTAAACGTAGCGCTGCAGCGCGAGTCGCTCGAGATCGCGGAGTCGCGTTACCGAAACGGCAAGGTGTCGCAGCTTGATGTCACCGAAGCACGAACGACGCTGGCCAACACACAAGCCAGCGTGCCTGGTCTCGAGGCGGCGCTGCGCGATGCGAAACTATCGCTGAGTGTCCTGCTGGGCCGGGCTCCTGGCGATCTCGAACAGGCGCTTGCCGGTAGCTCCGGGATTCCCGTGGCTCCGGCCCAGGTGGCGACCGGCGTGCCGGCAGACCTGCTCCGGCGCCGGCCCGATGTGCGTCTCGCGGAACGCGCCGCAGCGTTCCAGAGCGAGCAGGTTGGCATTGCGACCGCTGACCTGTTTCCGTCAATCGCTGTTGGGGGTTCATTCGGGTACCAGGCATCCGATGCCGACGACCTGTCCCTTGGCAACAACCTGTTCGACAGTGATTCGCGGGTCTGGTCGATCGGCCCGGCATTCAATTGGCCGATCCTCAACTACGGCCGTATCAGGAACAACATCCGCGTGCAGGACGCGGCCTTCCAGGAGGCTGCGGTGAACTATCAGAACGCCGTGCTGCGGGCGGCAGCGGAGGTCGAGTCCTCGCTGAACGGCTTTCTTAAGTCGCGCGAGCAGCTTGCCTACCTGACCGAGAGCGCGGAGAACGCGCGCCAGTCACTCGAGGTGTCGAGTATCCAGTACAAGGAGGGTGAGATCGACTTTCTCCGGGTCGACATCGCCGCCGCGAACCTGGCCCGACAGCAGGACAGCCAGGCGGTTGTCGCGGGGCAGGTCGTCGCCAACCTCATCGGCGCGTACAAGGCGCTCGGTGGCGGGTGGGAGCTGCGTCTCGGACGCGAGTTCGTCCCGGAGGATGTGGTGGAGGAGATGCGGGGCCGGACCGACTATGGTGACATCCTCGATGCGCCGGACGATTACGCAGCCGAGACCGATCTGGGATTCGAGCGCCCTGCGGATACGGACGACACGTATCTTGCGCCAGAGGAGGGTGGGGAATAGCCATGTTCACCGGTGCCCCCTCCGAGGTACAGATCCTGGGCCTTTACTTTCCGCCACTGTTCGTGGCGATCGCAGCCGGACTGGTGGTTGCGACACTGGTCGCCAGGCTGCTTAACCAGAGCGGCCTGAGCCGCTTCTTCTGGCATCCGCCGCTGGCCAATGCTGCCCTGTGGCTGCTGGCAACAGCACTCATCGGCTACTTCATCATCACACCCTGAAACATGACGACAACCGGTCCCGACATCATGAAGAACACTATCTCTAAACTGCCGACCCTGCTGTTGGTCACTGTGGCCATCCTGGTTGCTTTATTTGCTTACCAGCGCTGGATCGACCGGCCCTGGACCCGGGATGGCCAGGTGCGGGCGGAAATCGTCAAGATCGCACCGCGGGTGTCGGGCTACATCGTCGAGGTGGCGGTGAAGGACAACCAGTTCGTGCAGAAGGGCGAATTGCTGTTCATGATCGATCCCAGTTCTTATCAACTGGCTGCTGACACCGCGGAGGTTCGGTTGCAACAGGCCATGGAAGATGTCGCTGCGCTGGAAGCTGCGGTCAAGGCGGCCGAAGCCATGGTCAGGCAAGAGGAGGCGGCCCTGGCGAATGCCCGTTCGGAATCCACGCGCGCGACCCGGCTCTCCAAAGAGCGGGCAGGGTCGGTGGAGAACGCCGAGAAGAAGGCCGCGATTCTACTGGAGAGCCAGGCGCGCCTGGCGTCCGCGCAGGCCCATCTCGACCAGGCACGAGCCAACCTCGGCGAGCCAGGCGTCGCCAACGTGCGCATCCGCGAAGCCATAGTCCAGCTCGAGCACGCACGGCTCAACCTGAGCTGGACCGCGATCTACGCGCCGTTTGACGGATACACCACCAACCTGGCTGTCAATGAGGGGCAATTCGGTTCTGCCGGCGTTCCCTTCGCGGCGTTCGTAGACAGCGGTTCGTTCCGGGTGGACGGCTATTTCCAGGAGTCCAAGCTGAAACACATTAAGCGTGGCAATCGCGCGATCATCACCTTGATGAGCCACCCGGACATCGAACTGAAGGGCGTCGTCGACAGCATCGGCTACGCGATCGATCCCCCGCACGCCGCCGCTACAGAGGGCGTGTCGAACCTGGTGCCCCAGATCCAACCGACCTTCGATTGGATTCGTTTGCCGCAGCGGGTGCCGGTGCGAATCCGTCTGGAGGACGTTCCCGAAGACATCCAGCTGGTCTCCGGAATGACAGCCTCGGTGGCGATCCGGCCTTCGCGGGAAGACTGACGCGTGCAGCGATTTCTGCCTAAACTGGATGCCGCTAGTGATGCAGTACACTAGCGTTCAGACCGCGCTCAAGACCTTGCTTGCGCTGATCCTCGGTCTCGCGATCTCGCTGCAGCTGGACTGGAAGCCGTCTTACGGAGCCATCCTCATCTGCGTGCTCCAGGCGCCCGTCCTGGGGTCGACCTACCACAAAGGCACGCTCTACATCGCCGGCACCCTGAGCGGCGCGATCGTCGGTCTGGCCCTGGTCGCGCTGTTTGCCCATGATCGCGTTGCCTTCATCGTGGCCGCGGCGTTGCTGACCAGCTTCGGCATTTACCGCCTGCAAGCGACCCGCCACCTGTACGCATGGCTGATCTTCAACGTGACCGTGATTCTGGTGGCCTTTTTCTCCACCCCGGATTTCTCGAACGCATTCGGGATCGCAGTCAGCCGATCGTCGACCATCTGCCTGGCGGGCGTCATTAGTTTTCTCGTCTACGGGATACTCTGGCCCATCCAGGCCGGGACGGTTTTCGAACGCCAACTGCATGGCTTCATGGAGGGTTGCGGCGGCTTGCTGTCACTCATGAGCCGGGCGCTGGCCGGCAGGGAGCCCGACCCGCACGCCTTGAAACAGGCTGGAACGGCTCAGGTCGAGGCGCTCGGCGCACTGCGCCGCACATTGGGGGCGGCCGCCCTCGATACTGAACGTTTCCGGCAGTTTCACGCCAGCTACGAGTGGTTGCTCGATCAGCTTCACAATCTGCTGCTGGCCATCCTTGTCGTGCGCGAGAGCCTCGCAGGGCCTCGCGACGATCAGGCAAGGAGGTCGCTGATTGCCGGTTCCGATAAGCTGCGTTCCATGCTGGAGCAGATTGAAAGTGACATGCAGGCGCTGGTAGGTGATCTGGCGCGTCCGCGGGACGGCACGGCGAGCCCTCGCGCGTCCGATAGGGGAGCCGCAGCGCCTATCGACAAATCCGGAGCCCTGGACACGGCCGACGCCGCCATGCTCGCTGGCAGCCTGCGCGATCTGGCAGGACAGGTTTCGAAGGTGCGCGCCACGCTCGCCGGGGTCGAGGACCCCGGGCAGGCCCCTCCGCCTCGCCCGGCGCCGCCGCGCGAGACCTTCAGCCTGACGAGCGTAAAGTCGCGCAACGCCGCGGGAGCCGGCCTGGTGGTTCTACTGCTTGGCTGGTTCTTCATCCAGACACAATGGCCGGAGGGGTTGGTGCTCGGGATGCTGTTCGCGACGATCGCAATCAATGTCATCTTCGCGCTCGAGGCCTTCGGCGTGGTGGTCCCATTCTTAATGCTCGCTCGCCAGATGCTGCTCAGCCTGCTCACCGGCGCCGCGATTGCTGCGCCCCTCTATTTCGGGATCATGCCCGGCATAGATCAGTATCAGCAGCTGATACCCTGGCTTTGCGTGGCGCTCTTTCCGCTTCTCTATATGATGGCCAGCAAACCGCAAAAGATAATCCAATATGTGTTCTCGGCGATCATTGTTATCGCCCTGCTGGGGCTCGATGAAGAGCGGCAGTCATATTCCTTCAGCTCATTCGTCAACATGTGGCTCGGCATTTGCGGAGGCTTCGGGGGCGCACTGGCAGTCTTCGGTCTGTTCTCGTCGAAGGTGCCTGAGCGTGAGTTCTGCAAGCAGGTTCGTTCCTTCTTTAGCGGCTGCGGCCAATTCGTAACAGGATTCCGGGAGCGCGCGCAGGGGGCGCCTGCGGGAGCCGCGATCGTCAGCACCGGCCAGGAGCAATGGCAACCTGTCCTCAAGCAACTGCAGACCTGGTCGAGTTCGATCAACTATGAGCGGGTGCCTGGCAACGACCGTCTCAAGACGCAAGCCCTGATTGAATCAATCGAGCACCTTGCCCTGCGTCTTCCTGCAGCAGAGCGTGGCGGCCAATCATCTGTCGAGGCCCTGGGCGAGCCTATGCACAATCTGCTCGACCGTTTCTATGACGCCTGCATCGATTCGTTCCAGTTGATCGCGAACTCGCTAGCAGACCTGAAGCCGATCCCGGATCTGCCGGATACCAGCAGCCTCGTTCGTGAAATCGAGTCCCGGGCTGACGATCTGCGCCGCTCCGCTGGCGGCGATGAGGATGCTCGCGTTTCCGCCCTGCGCTTGATGGGCGCAACCGCCCACATGGACTCACTGGCTGACGCTATCCATGACTGTCGCGACAAAGCGAATACGCTCGACTGGGAAGCGTGGAACAGGAACTACTTCTAACTTAGCGTTCATACGCCGTGCCGTTCATGGCGCGCACAATTCTGCCCGCCGCAGCCGCCAACCTACCCTGACATTAAGCCCGTCGGGTTCAGGCATCAGTGCCAGCGTGTTTTGCTTGCCAAATAGTATGCAAGGCCAGCGTTGTCAGAATAATGGCACCGCCAAGGATATCGTTATTGGATGGCACGTCACCGATAATAAGGTAGACGTATAACGGGCCCAACAGCACTTCCGCCAACAAGATGAGGCTTGTTTGCGCCGCAGCGATGTAAGCAGCAGACCAGGAAACGCACAGAAACGCTCCAGGCACCACGACCCCGCCCAGCAAGATCAACAGCAAAAATTGATCGCCATTGATAGCCAGGGGCTGCGCCCCTTTATAGAAAGCGTAACAAGCAATCATCAGGCCGGAGACCAGCAGAATATTAGCGGCTTGCTGCCCCTGTGTTTTCCGCAGGATGACCAAATAACAAGCCGTAGAGATGGCGGCAAAGACCGCGAAAATATTTCCTGTCAATTCCCCTTTGGCAGGGGCAAAGGCAAAAATAATCCAGATGCCGCTGATTGCCACTCCAATGGCTAACACGGTGGACTTTTCAATTTTTTCTTTGAGTGCGAGGAGCGCCAAAACAGCCGTAAATAGGGGTGCCGTATTCAGTATCACCAAGGTGCTGGCCACCTGGGTATGACTTAGCGATTCAACGAAACAAACGGTTGATGCGGCAAATGCCACCCCGGCCAACAGCATCAACCGGGTTGGACGGGCCAGCCCCGCGAGCAGTTCATCGCGATTGAACACCAACTGAAACAGCAACAAGGAGCAAGCCATTATCGCACCGCGCCAAAACAGCAGATCCCAGTCGGAACTGTCTATGAGTTTGACCAGCAGGCTATCGAAGCTGAGGATCATGACCCCGGCAAAGACCAGCCACAGGCCCCGTTGCGAGCCGGTCATCGAACTGCTTCGAGCTGCAGGAATAGAATCGAAGGCTTTATCACGTGCGTATACAATTTTCTACACCATCCTCTCTTATTGAGCATCGTGGGTTCGGGTCCGACTGGCCGTGCTGGTCAGGCGGCAACTGCACCACGAATACCCTCAATTAGCATCTGAGTCCCTATTACGGCAAGTATCATCCCCATCAACCTGGTAATCACCTTAATTACGTTTTGACCTAGCACCTTGACCAACCAGTGGCTTCCGACAAATACTGCAAAGGTAATAACGCACATCAGACCGAATGCCGTAACAACCCGAACTATTTCCTCCAGTGTTGACTCTGCAGCAAAATTCATTGCGGTCGCAATGGTTCCAGGTCCGGCAAGCACAGGTATTCCGATTGGGGAAATTGACATATCCACATTGGCATTCTTGCTCTGTTCAGTATCATCTTCACCTGGCGTATGGACTGTTGAGCTATCCCCCTGAAGCATATGAAAGCCAATCAGTCCTATCATGATTCCGCCAGCAATGCGAAATGCCGGGAGAGTGATTCCGAACACTGAAAAAATCTCTCGCCCGACTATAGCCAAAACCACAATAATGGCAAACGCCACTAAAACTGCGCGGAGTGCAATCGCTCTGCGTGTACTCGTGTCGATGCCTTCAGTCATTCCTATGAAAAGGGAGGCATTCGCTACCGGATTCATGAGGGCAAAAAATGCCATGAATACGGTGAGAAAGTGGACCGTTGAATTATTCATATGATCACCTAATGCTTGTGCTGGTAATGTAGCGACGTGCCACTAATCCTGGGCGGGATGGCCAACGCCACGCATCCCTTTGTCAAGAATACTCATCCGCGTCGAGATCCCTGGCACTCAGGCGCGCATCATTATATCGATGGCTTTATCATACGCGTATACAATTTTGCACCATTCAATGTATTAAGCATCGTGGATTCGACCTGGCCATCCCGGGTCCAGGGGTCGTCTGTCCATGAGGGGCAATTCGGTTCTGCCGGCACCCGCTGCGAATCCGTCTGGAGGACGTTCCCGAAGACATCCAGAGCGCGCTCAAGACCTTGCTTGCGCTGCTCCTCGGTCTCGCGATCGCGCTGCACCCTGACAGGAGACGTCGTCTGGTCGCCTGCGCATAGTTCTGGATCGCGATCAGGGGTTGATTGACCTCATGGGCAATACCGGTGGCCATTCCCCCGCCGGAGAATCAAGGCGACCAGAACGATTACATCCATTACAATTAGGAACGGTAATCGTCAAAGGAGACACCATGTCCAACAGTGATTCACCACAATCCGGCGCGCCCGCTGCAACCGGTCTGAAACGCTACATTGGCCGCAGTGAAATCGCCTTTCTGGTATTGATAGCGCTTTCTTTCATAGGCATCGGCTATACCGATTATTCCGCCGCTGGCAGCATCTGGTTCTGGAAACTCTTGGTGCCGCTGTTTGGCGTTACCTGTATCGTTAGTGAATGGCACCGCAACACCGACAAGCGGCGTGTGATATGGACCCAGGCGCTCCACTGGGGTGCGCTGTACGGCGTTATGGAACTCGTTTTTTCCCACCTCATCGAAGCCCGCCTCGACGCCCCCATTATCGGGCTGATCCTGATGCTGCTGTTGGCGTTGACTACGTTTCTTGCGGGCATCTATATCGGCTGGCCCCTCTGCCTGGTGGGTATTTTCCTCGCCACCGGCACGATAATGGCCGCTTTTCTGGAGTCGATTATCTGGCTGGCGCTGTTCGCCGCCCTCGTTACCATAGTCATCGCGATGCTCTGGAAGAAGTTTTTCCCTGGGCGAGGCCAGGAGAACGGCTGACCTTCATATGCTCAGCAGCACGCGGATGTTGTTCCGGTTTCAATCTGATAGACGATGGTGAAATCGGGGAGCCCGAGCAGCATGCCCATTCCATTTGCCAGGCCTGAAAGTTTCATGACTGGAAGGCTTGTCTCCCTGCAATCAGGCTTGCATCGGTCAAGAGGTAATTCATAGCCATCGATGGTTTTGGGGCTGAGACCCGGTGATACCGAGTAAGGTTCACTCGGGGTTCAGGCACGAGAGCCGCCAGTCGGGCGATGAGATCCGCCGGCTGGAAGGCTACCCGGGGTCGTCCCATCCCGGCAGGGCGTCTTCGCCGCTATCCACACTGACACAATTGCTGTCAGTGTGGCCACACGCGTAACACTACGGTGTCGCATTCCGGATAGACAGTTTTGGAGCGCTCTAGAATACTGTTGCCCAGGCGCTTACTGGCGAGACTATTAGTATGGCAATTAGACATCACAATAGTTGTCATTCCGGCAAAAGCCGGAATCCCGTAAGAGAAAAGACTATTTGCCGGATACGTCATCCCGGGCTTGATCCGGGCCCGGCATGACGTGTTTCGCTTTTTATTGCTGAAAGAACCATGTGACAACGAATGGAGGTACGACATGCGTAACGTATGTGTTGCGGCAACCCAGACAAGTTTTACCTGGAATCTAGAAGAAAATTTGGAGAAAACCGAGGCTCTGGTGCGCGAAGCCGCTGGTAAGGGCGCGCAGATTATTTTGCTTTCAGAGCTTTTTGAAACGCCATACTTTTGCATCCAGCCGGACGAGAAGTTTTTCGAATTGGCTAAACCGGCGGAGGAAAACGCTGCCATCAAGCGCTTCTCAGCCATAGCAAAGGAACTGGAGGTCGTTTTGCCCATCAGTTTTTACGAAAGAAGCGGCCGGGCCCGCTACAACTCCATCGCCATCATTGATGCCGACGGAACGAATTTGGGCATCTATCGCAAAACGCATATTCCCGATAGCCCGGGGTACTTTGAAAAATTCTTCTTTAACCCCGGCGACACCGGCTTCAAAGTGTGGAAAACGCGCTATGCGACAATCGGCGTCGGTATTTGCTGGGATCAATGGTTCCCGGAAACGGCACGCTGCATGGCTGTCATGGGTGCCGAGTTGCTCTTTTTTCCCACCGCCATCGGCACGGAGCCTCAGGACCCCGACCTTAAATCCACGGACCATTGGCATGCCACCCAATGCGGCCATGCCGCCGCGAATGTCATGCCGGTGATCGCGTCTAACCGGTTTGGCAAGGAAACATACAAGGATATTCTGGGCAAGGATCCAAAAGACGACGATCTTCACATCACATTCTACGGCTCTTCCTTTATCGCCAATGAGCACGGGCAAATGGTCGAGGAAGCCAAGGAAGATGAGCAAACCGTTTTGGTACACACGTTTGATCTGGATGACATCGAGAAGACCCGCACGTCCTGGGGGCTTTTCCGTGATCGTCGTCCTGAGCGTTACATGCCGTTGATGACCAGCGATGGCACGCATCCTTTCAAACAGTAGGCGTTACCTTTTGACCGCGAGGTGAGCAATGTCTCAATTATTAAAAAGTACACCCAAGGAAGATGGCTATTGGATGCCTGCTGAATGGCACCCGCACAAACAGACCTGGATGCACTGGCCTGAACGTACCGACACCTGGAGGCTGGGGGCGAAACCGGGGCAGGCGGCCTATGTACGAGTCGCCAAAGCGATTGCCGAGTTCGAACCGGTGACGGTTTGCGCCTCGACGAAGCAGTTCGAAAATGCCAGTGCAATGCTTTCGCATCCGAATATCCGCGTGATTGAACTCTGCCAGGATGATGCCTGGATACGTGACTCGGGGCCGACTTTTGTTATCAATGGTAAGGGGGGCCTTCGTGGTGTTGATTGGCATTTTAATGCCTATGGAGGGATGGTTAATGGTCTCTATTTCCCCTGGGATAAAGACGACCAGGTCGCCCACAAGGTTCTGGCCATCGAGGGTTGCGATCGTTACCGCACCGAAGGGTTTGTAACGGAAGGGGGCAGCATTCATACCGATGGTGAAGGCACCGCTATGATCTGTGCGGAGCCTTTTCTAAGTCCCGGACGAAATCCTTCAATGAGTAGCGACCAGATGGAGAACTATTTGAAGGATTATATGAATGTCGAAAAAGTTC
>Ga0265303_10000133_pt1 | contig 36054 bp, 43 predicted proteins | sample Helome_2_FD_192494 | JGI IMG/M metagenome (GOLD analysis project Ga0265303, IMG submission 192494) | Marine sediment microbial communities from subtidal zone of North Sea - Hel_20160317 (Illumina Assembly) | ecosystem: Environmental > Aquatic > Marine > Subtidal zone > Sediment ... | reverse complement strand
GGGCTCCCCGACCTTGAATAATCAATTGTACCCTTCCCTGGCTGATTTTCTGACATATATGAAAGGCCTTAAACCGTTGAATAAAATAGGGGCGGCATTTGGATCATACGGTTGGAGCGGTGAGGCTGTCAAAATGATCAACCAAGAGCTTGAGGACATGAAATTTGAAATTGTCGATCCGGGCTTGAGGATCCAATATGTCCCGGACAAAGAATCACTGGAAAGCTGCTACGAGTTGGGCCGCAAGATTGGCAAAGCCGTAGCAGGTTAAATATGAAAAAGCCCTTAGTTGAACTCAGTGACTGTATAGCGTGCGGTGTTTGTGCGGAAGTTTGCCCCGAAGTATTCAGGTTAAACGAGGCCGGATACATCGAAATAACCGAATTGGGCACTTATCCGGAAGATGAGGTTAACGAGGCCATTAAATATTGCCCCACTGATTGTATTCGTTGGATAGCGGAATAGAAGCAATACCCCAATTGAACTAAAATCCAATTGGGAGTGTATCGAGGCTGTTATGAAAAAATTTGCCCTTTTTGTGTTTAACGGGGATCCGCTTTGTTTTATTCATGTCCTCTTAAACGCCATTGATATGTCCGAAAAAGGATACGAAGCAAAAATTATTATTGAAGGTGCCGCCACGAAATTGGTCCCGGAATTGGATAAAAAGGCCAACCCACTGCATCAGCTCTGGAAAAGAGCCCGGGCAGAGGGGTTGGTAGAAGGTGTCTGTAAAGCCTGTTCCAATAAAATGGAAACGATTGGCGAGGCCAAAACTCAGGGATTGCCCCTGTTGGAAGATGTGCTCGGGCATCCCGGGATGGCCCGATACCGTGATGCGGGCTTTGAAATAATAACTTTTTGATATGAGACAAGAAAAGATACGCGGTCGTCAATTAAAAAATCAGATACGACAGCATCTTCAGAATGAGCCCTTTGACAAAGAGCTCGATCAAATTTATCGCCTGCCTCTCAAGCGGACCATCAGCCCGCTTTTTTCTTTTCTATGCAGCACCGACGAGCGTGTAAAATGGAGAGCGGTAACGACCCTGGGTAAAGTGGTTTCAGATCTGGCGGTGTCGGATATGGAATCTGCCAGAGTCGTTATGCGACGCTTTATCTGGAATTTGAATGATGAGTCCGGCGGCATCGGCTGGGGTTGCCCGGAATCCATGGCCGAAGTCATGGCTCAAAATGAAAGACTGGCAGAAGAATACGGGTGCATCCTTATTTCTTATATCCAGCCCGGGGGAAATTACCTGGAACATGAAATTTTGCAGCGCGGCGTGCTGTGGGGCGTAGGGCGTCTGGCTCATGCCCGTCCACAATATACCCGAACCATCGGCGAATATCTGATTCCCTATATGGAATCAAAGGATTCAAATCTTCGCGGACTCGCGGCCTGGGCGGCCGGGCCTGCTAAAGCCGCCGAAACCATTCCCCGCATAAAAAAACTCGCCGATGACCCGGCCCGCCTGATGCTCTATCGCGACGGAACATTTGACCATTATACCGTCGGCCAACTGGCCCGTGAAGCACTGGCCTTTATCAATCAGGCAAGCGCAGTTTAATGAGAAGGGAAAAGAGAACACCCGCTTGCCATCCATAGTGCAACGGGGTGGTGTAAACATGGATATATAAATCAAATGATTAGATTGGCCTCACACCGGTTTCAAGGCATTGCGGGCAGGTCGAACATCGAACGTCGAACGAAAACCGAACTTCGATACCAGTGACGATAATCTAAACGGCTGAAAAGATGCAGAATTAATTTTTCAAAGTTCTACATGGGGTTTATGAACCCAAATGAAATTAAATTGCGGAGCGCAGCGACCACGCCAGGGCGTGGTTCGACGTTCATCTTTAAAAACAATCCTATCCGGGATAATTTAGGAATGATTTAATATGAAGTGGTCCCCGGAAGCTGATGACAGCATAAAAAAAGTCCCGTTTTTTGTTCGCAAAAAAGTTCGCGCGCGGGTTGAAAAAGAAGCCCGGGACGCCGGCAAGCAGGTTGTTACCCTGGCAGATGTAAAGGCCACCCAGGCACGCTATCTGAAAAACATGTCATCTGAAATAAAAGGCTATCAATTGGATACTTGTTTCGGGCCGAATGGTTGCCCGAACCGGGCGGCGATCAGTGATGGGCTGCTGCAGAAAATTGAAACCTTGCTTAAGGCGGAAGACTTGCTCGGATTTCTTAAAGCCACCGTTAAAGAGGTCCTTAAATTCCACCATGAATTCAGGATCGCCCTGGCCGACTGCCCCAATGCCTGCTCCCAGCCCCAGATAAAGGACATCGGCATCATCGGCGCCTGTGCACCCCGGTTGACCGAAGAACCCTGCACCCTGTGTGAAGCATGTGTTGAGGCCTGCAAAGAAAAGGCGATCGCTTTAAACACCGCAAAAGAATCCCCGCAAATTGACATGGGCTACTGCCTGTATTGTGGAAAATGCATGCAGGCCTGCCCCACCGGCACGATCGCAAAGGGCCGCAGAGGGTTCCGTGTTCAACTGGGGGGTAAGCTCGGCCGCCATCCCCGCCTTGCCAAAGAGCTGCCGGGAATTTACAGTGAAGAACAGGTTGTCCAGATTGTCAAAGAATGCCTGCAGTTCTATAAACACACCAGCAAACATGGTGAAAGATTCGGCGAAATATTAAAACCTGATGATTTCAATCAAATAGCTGAACGCTTTCAGAGCTAAGCCCACCCAACGGGATTTGGCCTGCCCGCCTGGTTTTTGAATTTCAACCATTTCGGACAAAATACTAAACATAAAACACCTGCTGAATTCTTTTTTTTAAGAATTCAGCACAATTGACATGCCTTTATTTCATACTATATTAGTAGGCAATAAGGGTTGGATCACCAACCGGCAGCCACTTACACCTGAAGGAGAATAATAAACATGGAAAAAAAGACTTTTTCAATCCCGAATATTTCCTGCGGCCACTGCGTGATGTCGATTAAAAATGAATTGAGCGAATTGGAAGGCGTAACGTCAGTCGAGGGCAATCCAGAAACCAAAAGCATCGATGTCGAATGGGACGCCCCGATCACCGAGGATAAGCTCAAAGAGACCCTGAAAGAAATTAACTATCCGGCCGTCTAATTTAGCCTGGGTGGCAATATGCAGCTGGGTTTTTCACCGCAAAGGCGCAAAGAACGCAAAGATTATTTATTTTCAGTTTTCCAGTGCGAAGCTGGAAAACTAAAAGAATCAGCTTTAGAAAAAAATTTAACTTCGCGGTAGCATTTATTTACAGTTCATAAAAATATCGAAATTAAGGATAAAAAGGGCTTCTTTTATTCTTTGCCGTCCTCTCAACGGCAAAGAATAAGAAAGGTTAACTCTGCGTCCTTTGCGCCTCGGCGGTGATATTCTTCTGATAATTAAAGCTACACCGAATCAATTAACCGCAAAAGTTAAGCAGCTACATAGCAATGACCGAGCAAAAATTCACATTACCCATCACCGGCATGACCTGTGCCAATTGTGCCGCCAACATTGAACGCGGCGTCAAAAAACTCAAAGGAGTGGCCGAGGCCAACGTTAATTTCGCCGCCGAAAGCGCCGCGGTATCCTTTGATCCGCAACAGCTGCAGCTGCGGGATGTGGTTGAAAAAATACATAATTCCGGCTTCGGAGTTACCACCACAAAGTTAGAGATGCCGGTTACCGGTATGACCTGTGCCAACTGCGCTGCCAATATCGAACGAACCCTCAACAAAAAAACCGCCGGGGTGGTGACGGCTGCGGTAAACTTTGCCACGGAACGGGTATCGGTGGAATATGTTGCCGGTGTTTTAAATGCCGATGATATTGTGGCAGCGATCGAAAAGGCGGGTTACGGCGCCATTCGCCCGGAAGAGGGCTTTGACGAAGAAGATGCCGAACAAAAAGCGCGGGATGCCGAAATTAAAGACCAAACCCGCAAATTTGCCATCGGGGTATTGTTTGCCCTGCCGCTTTTTGTGTTCAGCATGGGCCGTGATTTTGGCCTTATCGGGCAGTGGAGCCATGCCCCCTGGGTCAACTGGTTGTTCTGGGCCCTGGCCACACCGGTTCAATTTTACACCGGTTGGGATTATTATCAGGGCGGGTTGAAAAGCCTTAAAAATAAAAGCGCAAATATGGACGTTCTGGTAGCCATGGGATCTTCGGTGGCTTATTTTTATTCGGTGGGGGTTATCCTTTTTCCCGCTCTGGGAGGGCATGTATATTTTGAAACCTCCGCGGTAATTATCACCCTGATCAAACTGGGCAAAATGCTCGAATCCCGCACCAAAGGCCGCACCGGGGGAGCCATTCGCAAGCTGATCGGCCTGCGTCCCAAAACCGCAACAATCCTTGAAAATGAAACCGAAATAGAGATCCCCTTAACCCGGGTAAAAGTCGGCGATACGGTGATTGTGCGCCCGGGGGAACGGATCCCGGTGGACGGCCTGGTGTTGGATGGACAGTCGGCCGTGGATGAGTCCATGCTCAGCGGCGAACCGCTGCCGGTTGACAAGCAGCCGGGTGATACCGTCGTTGGCGGCACGATTAACGGCCAGGGTCTTTTAAGGTTCAGCGCCACCCGGGTGGGCAAGGAAACCGCCCTGGCTCAGATCATCCGCCTGGTTCAGGAAGCCCAGGGGAGTAAAGCGCCTATCCAGGCCCTGGCCGACAAGGTGGCGGCCGTGTTCGTACCGGCCATTATTGGCATTGCCCTGGGGGTCTTCGTATTGTGGTGGTCGCTCACCGGCGAGTTCGTCCCGGCCATGATACGGCTGGTGGCGGTTCTGGTAATTGCCTGCCCGTGTGCCCTGGGTTTGGCCACACCAACCGCGATTATGGCCGGCACCGGCAAGGGGGCCGAAAAAGGCATCCTGTTTAAGAGCAGCCAAGCCCTGGAAACGGCAACACGGCTAAACACGATTGTGCTCGATAAGACTGGAACCATTACCATGGGCAAACCCGCTGTCGTAGATATTATCCCGGTCAAACCCGGTTGCGAAACAGAAGAAGATCTATTGAAACTGGCCGCTTCGGTTGAAAAAGGTTCTGAGCACCCCCTGGGAAAAGCCATTGTCAATGAAGCCAGGACCCGCCAGATCGAGCTATGGGAGCCAAAAGATTTTAAAGCCTCCGGCGGGTTCGGTGTTGAAGCCAGCCTAGACGGTGTACCTGTCATGGTCGGCAAACCCGGATGGTTTGACGAACTGGGAAGTGATATCGAATCGGCCGGTGACCGGATCCATTCTCTCCAGGCCCAGGGCAAAACCGTTATGGTGGTTGCAAAGGACCGCACAGTGTGCGGCCTGATTGCCGTATCCGACACACTGAAACCGGAATCAAAGGATGCCATCCAACAGCTGCACGATCAGCACCTTAAAGTCGTCATGCTTACCGGAGATAACCAGCAAACGGCCCAAAACATTGCCGACCAGGTCAATATTGATGACATCCTGGCAGAGGTCAAACCGGATGAAAAATCATCCAAGGTTAAAGAGCTGCAGCAGAACGGCGAGCGCGTCGGCATGGTCGGTGACGGGATTAATGATGCCCCGGCCCTGGCCCAGGCCGATGTGGGTCTGGCAATTGGAACCGGCACCGATGTGGCCATAGAAACCGCCGGTGTCATTCTTTCCAGCGGAAGCTTAAGCGGTGTGCCCCGGGCAATTGGGCTCAGCCGGGCTACGATGAACACGATCAAGCAAAATCTTTTTTGGGCCTTTGGTTACAACGTCATCCTGATCCCGATTGCGGCCGGTATCCTCTATCCCTTCGAATCCCTGCCGAACATGCTGCGACAGCTGCATCCCATCCTGGCCGCCCTGGCCATGGCATTCAGCAGTATTTCGGTGGTGACTAATTCACTCCGACTTTATAAAACAAAAATCAAATAGAACAAATTGTTCACGGGCTTTCCTGCCTGCGTCGGATTCAGTGTTTAAAAACAGAATTTTTTAGAGAAATCTACAATTTTGGGATTTGAAAGATTTAAGATTTCCAAAAGATACATGCAATAATTGTGGATTGTCCCTTCATAGCCGAAATCCAGCATTCAAAAAACCTGTGGTTTGATATAAAGCCGGCCCTGATTGGTATCCCAGTTGTCGATTTCGGGCCAGTCTATGACTTTTACCGCCGCCCTTACCATCAAGCAAATAAGCATAGATGAGAGCGTCTCCGTCATTCATGGCTCTCTCCTTCAGGGATATAGGTCACGGTTTCTCCTTCCAGCATTTTCAGCTTGAGCTGGCGTTTATCGTCGTTGGCTAAATATGTTGTACGGCTTGGAAAAGCAAAGTCGATACCCTCATCATTAAATCTTCTTAATATTTCCAGACAGGTTCGTTGCAGCCATTCTTGCATATCCCAGTAATTGGCCGGATGATACCATGTAATCACCATGATATTCAGACTCCAATCATTGAATCCATTAAAGTAAACTCGTGGCGGAAAATCTGGATGCATGCCTTCGTGATTATCCAGTATTTTACTTATGATTGACACGGCCTTTTCAACTCTGTCTGGTGGTGTGTCATAAGTTATTGTGATATTAGTTAACCACCTGATATGAGGGCGCTTACCAATATTTTCTAAGCCCGAATTAACAACTTTTTCATTGGGGATTGTTACTAGGTGTCCAGTCAACGTTCGGATACGCGTGCTACGAAAGCCCACATCCTCAACAACACCGTCGTAATTATCAATCATGATACGTTCACCGACCTGGAAGGGCTTGTCAAAAAAAATGGTCAGGGTACCAAAAAAATTAGCAATTGAGTCCTTGGCCGCTAATGCGACAGCTATTCCGCCGATGCCCAGAGAGGCGAGTAACGGGCCAATTTTAACACCGGTAAGATTTTGTAAGATTAAAATGCCGCCGATTATAACGATGAAGACCCGTAGTGTCTTACCGACCAGAGGGGCTACAACATCATCAATGGTACTATCCGTCGAGGCAGCCCACTTTTTAAGGTGAAAATCCACTATAGATACCAGCTTGAAAATGAACCAAACTATCGCGACGGCAGCACCTAAATCAGCAGCTTTCTGTGCAACGGTATAAACCAAATTTGTTCCGTCAGGTTTTCGAAAATGCACAAACAAAGGGGTCAGAACAAGGTATATTCCATAGACCCATATAAACATTGACAATGGTTTGGCTATTGCCTCCAAAATAAGGTATTTAATTTTTTTTACTTCTTTTTCTTCCTCTGCTTTTCTCCTTTTGCGATCAATGGTCAGACGCACAATTCGTTCAATTAACAACACAACAAAAAGCAGTAAAAGACTTAGGATTAGTTTGATCCACGTAATGCCTGCAAATACCTTCGCATTTATCCAGTCCCCAATGCGTGAAGATGCTTGTTGAGTGAAGTCATCGATTTGTTGTCCAACTTTTTCACCGGCCAGGTCAACCTCACTAGGCTGTTTAGGTATCTCTTTTGCTGGGAGGTCAGATGGTGATTCGGTCTCTGATTTATTTTCTGTAGGCGTTGTTGTCTCGACTTTTTTCGTATTAGATTCTATGCCTTGCGCCCAGGTTGGCAAATAAAAATGGAGTACTAAAAAAATTACCAAAATGGGAAGTGATATACAGCAAAGCCTTTTTACAGTTAAACACATTCTCCCCTCCATTTTTACTGATGAACACAAGAAAAAGAGTAACAGCTGGTTTTATAGAGAAATAGACACCCAATAGAGGACCTCAGCCGTGAATCCTCATTCATAATAGAAAAACCGACCAAAACATTTGGGGAAAATTCCGATAAATTGCATAGTTATGTTTTGAATATGAATTATGCCTGTGAAGCTCCGAATCCCCCTACCAACCAAAGAAACAAAGAGAAAATGGCGATCTGAACAATCCAGCCGATAAGACAGACTCCGACTGCTCGCCAAGTACTTTTATAATCAAGCGCTTGCCTGACGGCAATGACCATCGCCGCCAGCATCCAGATGCCAATGATGAAATTGAGGATGGCCCCCAGCATGGGGATGATTCCCAAAACGCGCAGAACTCCCGGTGAACTGGAGAATCCGATGGTGCGCAGCAACTCCCCATAGTCCGCTTTTGTTTGTGGTTCAGGTAACAGCCTGGTTCCAATAAAATATGTCAGAAACGCCCAGATAAACCATCCCAGCAAGGCAACTATGGTTCCGAAAAAAAGTCCCTTTATCCCTGTCGTGCCGATAGTTCCTATTCCGGCAGCAACACTGGAAAGAATGACAACTCCCATGGCCTGCCCCATGGCTCCTTTGTCCGCTTCGACCTCTTCATAAAGGGCTACATCCAGTTTTGCTGCCCGTATCATCCGATCTTTAAATGATGCCATGATTTGCTCCTTTTGCTATCCGGATTAAAATCTCACAGATTGCATTCTATGTCTTTTTGCATGTTAACGATGCGATGTCAAAGCGAAAGACCTTTTTTCTAGTCACAGAAAAACTTACCGCGAATGTGAAGATTACATCTTCTAATCATAGAAAAACAGCTTATTAAAAAGTGTATATTTCGTGCCTAAGTTGAAATTTAACAAGACTAAAAATTTGTTAGATTTGCTTTAGAAATATTTAAATTTCGGGCTTTGTAGATTATCTTCCCATAGAACACCAAATTAGAATCCTTGCACTTTTTTTCAATCCTTTTGTCTTAAATCAATACCAACGCCATGCCCTACCCTCCAGGGCTATGTCATCTTTCGCGCGGTGAACCCTGCCCACCAGTAAAATAGCCTTTTAAGCTGTGATTCTTTGTAACCATTTTGCTACCCCTGTCTCATTACAGGCAAATCATGGCACGGACCGGAATAACTTGATTGGACTTTACTATATTATCAGGAGGTTAAATGGCACAACAGATTTCCAGAAGATCGTTTCTAAAGGGTGGTATAGCGGCTGCAGCAGGCGTGGCGGCCTCCAGCCTTCCGGGAGCAGAGGCCCTGGCGGGGCCTGATGAAAGCAAACAGTTGGCAACATTGATTGACATCAGCAAATGCGTCGGCTGCGAAGCCTGCGTGGATGCCTGCTCGGAGGTCAATGCCGCAAAATTTCCGAATCCCGAAAAACCATTTCCGAAAATGTACCCCGACAGGGTTCCTGTGGAAGACTGGTCTGAAAAGCAGGATGTAAACGACCGTTTAACCCCCTACAACTGGCTGTTTATCCAGCGTGCCGATGTCGAAATCAACGGTGAAGAAAGGGAGCTGACGATCCCGCGGCGCTGCATGCATTGCGTCAACCCGCCCTGCGTCAAGCTTTGCCCATGGGGCGCTGCCCAGCAGCTTGAAAATGGCATCTCTAAAATAGACTCAGATATCTGCCTGGGCGGATCCAAATGCAAAAAGGTCTGTCCCTGGGACATCCCCCAGCGGCAGACCGGTACCGGACTTTATCTGAACCTTATGCCGTCCATGGCCGGTAACGGTGTGATGTACAAATGCGACCGGTGCTACCAGAAAGTCGCGGAGGGCGAATTGCCGGCCTGCATCGAGGCCTGCCCGGAAGATGTCCAGACCATCGGGCCCCGGGAAGAAATCATTAAAAAGGCCCATGCCCTGGCCAGGGAAATCAATGGCTATATTTACGGTGAAAAGGAAAACGGCGGTACCAACACCATTTATGTCTCACCGGTTCCGTTTGAAGAACTCAATCGGTCCATCGGAAAAGGCAAGGGCAAACCCCACCTGAAACCGGTGGAAGATACCATGGCTCAGGCCAATAACCTGGCAGCCGCCATGCTCATCGCCCCGGTAGCCGGTATCGCAGCTGCAATCGGAAAATATTTTAAACGGTCAAAAACAGTGAGCAAGGGAGCGTAATCGATGAATCAAAATTTAGCACACACCCGAGTGATCAGCCGACCGGTTCGCTGGCTTTACCTGACAACGACTTTTTTTCTGGTGCTGACCGGATTTGGCCAGATGCCGATATTCAAACGCTATTATATTGCCGACATTCCCGGTCTCGGCTGGCTGGCTGAATTCTTTGTGACCCATTATTTACATTATCTGGGCGCCATTGTGTTGCTGGCACTGACCGCCTATATAGTGGCAGACTATTTTATCTTAAAGCGCAATTCGAGGCGCATGACCGCCACCGGATATATTCGTTTCTCCCTGCTGGGCGGCATCCTGGTCAGTGGCGGCCTGCTGGTGATCAGGAATTTGACCGGAACCAATTTTTCTCCCGAATTTATTATTTTTCTGGATGTCACTCATCTGGGGCTCGTGATGGTATTTCTGTTTGTCAGCCTCTACTGCCTGATTCGTAAAAAACATTGGACAACTGAACGATAAGTGCGTATCTAAATACGAGGAGATAGCCAATGAAAGACATATTAATCGTTATGGCAATCGTAATCGCGTGGTTTGTACTGCAGAAATACATATTGCCGAAGCTCGGAATTCCCACCTGACTGCAGGACTCTTGTCAGGTGACAAGCAGAGATGACAGCAGAAAAAAATCAGAACCGCAAAATAGTCAAAGACAATGATTTTGATCTGATACAGGCGATCAACTCGGGACAGACTGAAAAATTTCAAGACCTTGTCAAAAGGTATGAACACAAGCTTTATAACTTCAGTCTGCGGATGTGTCGGAATACCAGTGATGCAGAGGATATGATTCAGGACACATTCCTAAATGTTTTCAAATATTTAAAAAATTTTCGATACGAAACCAAGTTTAAAAACTGGCTGTACAAAGTGGCCGCCAGCACCTGTATCAAAAAAAGACGCAAGTCCAAATTTGCACCGGACAATGAATTGTCTTTAGATGAGTTTTTGCCCAACGATGAAGCCGAAAAACCGGATAATGTGCCGGAATGGGCGATGCTGCCCCTGGATAAGCTATTAAATGAAGAGCTTTCCAGCGTTATTAACAAGACCATTCTGGCGCTTCCGAAAAAGTATCGTGTGGTTATCGTGCTGCGGGATATTGAGGGATTCAGCACAGCCGAAACGGCCCAGATTCTAAATCTGTCAACATCCAACGTGAAAGTGAGACTTCATCGGGCTCGGCTTTACGTAAGAGATAAATTGAAAGGATATTTTGAAAATGACCGGTGACGACCATGACCATCAACATTGTCTGGAGATGTTTGAGAAATTATCTGAATATATTGACGGTGAACTGGATCATGCCACCTGCGATGAAATTGAAAAACACGCCAAAGATTGTGTAGCCTGCTTCTCCTGCATGGAAACGCTGAAAAAAACCGTGGCCCTCTGCAAAAACGTAAAAGACCAACCGATCCCGCAGGATTTCTCAAAAAAATTAAAAGAAATTATTCAAAATTTACCAAAAACAACCTCACCCTAGATTATGTCTTACGATTGTATTTTGTTATCCGAAATCCAAAATCTAAAATCTAAAATCGAGCAATGCCCTCTCCGATTCCATTCTATAAGTACCACGCCCTCGGCAATGACTACATCGTTTTAACGCCAGGCGATTTCGATCGGGATTTGACCCCGGTAACGATTCGCTTGATATGCCATCGACATCGAAGGACAGATACTTGATTATTGTGCGGCCACCATCGGCAACCCCCACTGTGTTATATTGCGGCCGCAGGTGTCGGCTGATGAAGCCCGCCAATGGGGCCCCTTGATTGAAACCGATCCACGCTTTCCCAACCGCACCAATGTCCAGTTCATGCAAATCCTGGATCGTTCAAACATATCCATTGAAATCTGGGAACGCGGTGCCGGCTATACCCTGGCCTCCGGCAGCCGCAGCAGTGCAGCGGCGGCTGTCGCACATCGCCTGGGGCTGTGCGATCAAAAAGTCACCGTTCACATGCCTGGCGGACGGATTGAAATTGAAATTTCAGCGGATTTTGCAATATCCATGACCGGCAGCGTCACCAAAGTTGCCACCGGAACCATTGATCCAGAGATGCTTGAAGGGTTATAGCGGTTGTCAAATCCAATACCCAACATTCCAGTATTCCATCATTCCATTATTCCAATAATGAAGCCAGAACTCGGATATCGGAAAATATTATAATAATTCTAGACTTTATTGAAATGCGGATTGGCGTCACTCGTAAAGTTCTACTGAAATTTTAGCCGCTTCATTTTTTCTGAGCGACAGGTGATATCCCCTGACCTTGACCGCGATGTGATCGGCCTGGGATTTCTTCTGCCCCTCCACTTCGATGATGCTTCCCGAAGCTATTCCCAAACCGGATAACCGATTGTTTATTTCACTGTCTTCCTGGATATTAAGTATCTTGCCTCTTTGGCCGGGATCCATTTCTTCCAGACGCACCGTCTCCTTTAGTGAATTTTGAATGAAATCCTTTCTCTTCTTTAAATCCTCAAGACACAATGAAATAGAGTCAGCACAACGGATAGCGGTATCTCCTTTTTCGCAATGGCGCCGAAACCCCTTGATCCATTCCTGGCCGCCCCGGGGACATATTTCGACAAACTCCACAAAATTGATAATGCGGTTCAGTATTTTATCGGAGATGGCATGTTCGATTTTGCAAGAGGCTTCTTCGGCTTCATCTTCCTCAAGCAAGAGGATCTTTATGAAAAAATCCTTCAGGGTCTCATGCCGGCGGACAACATCTTCGGCTAAAACTTTGCCCTGGTCAGTCAGGGTAATGATGTCGTAGGGCGCATAGTTCACGAAACCTTTTTCCGAGAGTGACCGCAGTGCGCCCGTAACCGATGATTTATTGACCTTCAGCCGATCGGCTATGTCTTTGGCCCTGGCGGCCTGCTTTTCAGAGGAAATGTGAAATATGGCCTCCAGATAGTCTTCCATATTCGAACTGAGTGCTGTTAAATGTGCCATGGTACCTTCCATAAAAAACCAATTTTCTTAGTTGTTATTGTGTTGCAGTATGCAGCCATTTTTTAATCACGAAAGCGCGAAGGTCTTTATTCCGGCGGTTTCTCGTTAGCTTCAGGCAATTCACAGGAAGATGCATCTGTCGGGCAGGCAGTGCATCCGCAACTGCACTGGTCTTTTTTTGTATATTTTCTATAATAGCTGCGGCCAATGAAGAAGGCCGCCAGCCCGACGATCAAAATGACAAGGAGATTTTCCATTTTAGTTCACCAATACTCCCAATGCGGATCCGGTTTGAAAAATTAGAACGGCCAGGCCAAAAGCAAACAGGGTGTTAAAAATAATCGCAAACGCGCCCCATTTCCAGGAGCCGGATTCTTTTGAGATACAAACGACCGAAACAAAGCACGGGGCATAAAACATGGTAAACACAATCAGACCCAATGCCATCAGCGGTGACCAGCCAGGGTCTTGGGCCAGTTTTTCAGAAAGAGGACCGCTCGCCTCCGGATCAATTTCTCCCAAAGAGTAGGCCGTGCCGAGGGTCGACACCATCACTTCTTTGGCTGCAAATCCCCCGAGCAGGGCGATATTGGTGCGCCAATCGAATCCGGCCCATTGTGATACGGATTCCAGGGCAGTTCCAATTTGGCCGGCCGCAGAATATCTCAGACCCGCTTCAGCCTCGGCATAATCGATACTCTGCAGTTGTTCTTTCAGTTTCAGGGCTGCTCCGGAAAGGGCGATTTTCTCATCAGCGTTTTTCAGCTCTCCGCTAACCGGGGCAGGAGCCGACACCAGCATGGACTGACGACTGGATTCAAACTCCTCAATCCTTGATTCGGGAAGCATGGGGAATGTCATCATGGCCCACAGAATAATCGAAAATCCCAGAATGACCGTCCCGGCTTTTTTGATGTACTGCCAGGTCCTCTCCCAGGTATGAATCGCCAACCCTTTAAAGGTCGGCATCCGGTAGGGCGGAAGCTCCATTACAAAAGGGGTGGAAGCGCCTTTAATGACGGTAACCCGCAGCAGTTTGGCAACCAGCAGAGCACCGGCCCAGGCGCCAAGGGTAATGGCGAACATGATGGCCGCCTCATATCTTGCAAAAAATGCAGCAATCAAAAGGGCAAATACCGGCAGCTTGGCGCCACAATTCATGAACGGGACGGTCAGCAGGGTCGCCATACGCTCCCGCGGGGATTTCAACGTCCGGGTCGCCATCACCCCCGGAACCGCGCACCCCCCGGCGATACCTCCGGAGACAATAAACGCCATCACCGAGCTGCCGTGCAAACCAAATATTCGAAATACCCTGTCCAGCATAAAGGCCACCCGGGCCAGATATCCGGAATCCTCGAGAAAGGCAATTCCGAAAAACATGAACATGATCAAAGGCACAAAACCCAGAACACCGCCGACGCCATTGATGATGCCGGAAACGATCAAAGAACGCAGCAGTCCATCGGGTAGAATGGTGTAAAGTCCATGCCCGATCCAGCCAAAAAGGCTTTCCAGCCAACCCACCGGCACTGCGCTGTAAGTAAAAACCAGATGAAACAACCCCGCAATCACTGCCAGCATAAAGAGGGGTCCCAGGAACCGGTTGGTTAATACTTTGTCTATTTTATCTGATGAGTAAAGCCGGTTCTGATCATATTTTTGAAATATGACTCCCTGTTTAAGAATCGACTTGATATAGCCATAACGCTGGTCCGCGATCATGGCTTCAGGGTAGGTGTCCAGTGTATTTAGCAGATGCCTTGATACTTTTTTGACTCTTTCCTCTAATCTGGCTGCCAGATCGGGATTGATTTTTTCCCCCTGGTTTACAATCTGCTCATCTTTTTCCATGTACTTTAGCGCAACCCAGCGCGCCGGATAGGTATCGGTCATAAAATTGTTGGCTTCGATCTCCTTTTCCATGTCGAGCATGGCCTGATCGACATCATCACCATAGGAAATTTTGAGGGCACCGAATTCTTTATGATCCCTCACAATGTGGGCGGCGCTTTCCATTAACTCTTGTTTGCCCTTACCGGTCCGGGCAATGGTGGGTACCACCGGCACTCCTAAGAGGGTGGACAATTTTTCGGCATTGATCTCGATCCCACGTTTTTTGGCAACATCCATCATATTGAGGGCAATGCATACCGGAATACCCATCTCGAGAAACTGAACGGCGAGATACAGGTTGCGTTCCAGATTGGATGAATCCACAATGTTGATTACCACTTCCGGTTTTTCGTTGACCAAATAATCTCTGGCAACCACTTCCTCCAGCGAATAGGCCGTGAGCGAATAAGTCCCGGGCAAATCAACAATGTGCAAGGTAAAATCTTTGTGGGTATACGTCCCCTCTTTTTTTTCGACCGTCACACCCGGATAATTTCCGACATGCTGCCGGGCGCCGGTTAATTCATTAAAAAGGGTTGTTTTTCCGGAGTTCGGATTGCCGGCCAGAGCAACCGTTGCTTGCATTATTCTTTAACCTCCACCTCAATAAAATCGGCTTCATTATTTCTCAGGGTAAGGGTGGCGCCTCGAACCCTCAAGGCCACCGGATCGTAGAGGGGAGCCCGCCCCTGGATTCTGATTTCAGTTCCCGGGACCAGACCCATCTCCCGCATACGCTGGCCAAGATCACCGGCCACCTTAATCGAAGCAATCGTTCCTGCCTGATTATCATTCATCTGGCGCAAGTTCATCCGCATTTCAAATAAGAACTCCTGGTTCCATCGATAGAATTATAATATAAATCAAAAAATGTTTGGTAGAACAAACTTTATACGTTGTCAACAAAAATATTTAGCTTTACCAACTTTTATTACCGAGGAATAAGATAACCAGAAAATTTAAAATTTCAAGTTGGTTAATCCAAAGATACCTTAATTCGGTGATAGATGTGCCGGTTTAAATTTGAATGGATGGAAAGGAGTGCCGGTATGATGGATCATGTGGTTTTCAGGGTCGGAAAAGGGGGATGAGGAGGAAATCCTCGATCAGACAGACATCCTCCTTGAGATGATATGTTCCCAACCAGAAATTAAATACTCCAGCGGAAGGCGTTCAAGCGCCATGCCCTATGCCTTTGCTTTAGCCGCCTTGGTCTTTACTTCCCAATCTCCAACGCTATCCACATCTGCAACCTCTTCCCAACCGCTGATCATAGCCCGGGTATGGGCAAAGATTGTGCGGCCGGTGGTTATCATATAGATGTGGACGACCACAAAGGAAAGGATGGCAAAAGCGCCTGCCAGATGAACCATGGCCACCACCTCCAAAGACAGACCGGAAAGGCCCCATGCCGGCCAGGAGTTATACTCCCAGTAAAGCAATCCGGTGACCATCTGAACCGGCAGCAAAATGGCGGCCAGAATCAAATAGGTAATTCTTTGCAAAGGATTGTGTTTGGCATCTTGGCGTTTGGGCACCGGGTGAGCTTCACCGCGAAAAATTCCATACAGGTAGTAACGGACCACCGCAAACATCTTTTTGGTAGTGGGAACATACTGCCGCCATTCCCCGGTGGTAATGACCCAGAATACGAAAAACAGGAAGGCGATCAACCAGGTGTTACCGACAAAATTGTGTATTTTGACCGCTGTTTGGAAACCAAAAAAGCTGTAAAGGCCTTTGACTTCAAAACCGGTGATCAGAAGCAAAATGATCAGCACGGTTTGCAGCCAGTGCCAGAAACGCTCATAACGTGCATAAAGATAGATATTTTTTAAATTATTACTATGACCTGCCATGGAATTAATTCTCCTTTCTTCCTCTTCCACATCGAATTCACCGCTAAACTTAATTCCGGCTGTGCCTTCTTTCAGCAATAAGTGTACCAATGGTATGTTTGAGAACTGACAGATGCGACCGAAAATGTCGCTAAGCAATTAATTTATCAAGGTAATCTATATATAGTTAATTATATTAGAGACATACCAATATATGGTAGATTAGCTATTTGTGCCTTTAACGAGAAAAGGACAAAACCTGGTTTAAATATCATCTGATTTGGCCCTTGAAATTGTTAATAGTTAATGTTAAGTTAACACCAATTAAGTTAACATTATTAACAGTTAACGGTCGTGGATCGTTATTATAAAGCACTTATAATTCGATGATCATGATGATATTCACAAGGAACTGAAATTACAGGTTTATATGAAATAAATATCAGATCACATCTCGATATTGTAGGCCGAGTAGCCCCCGAATTTATCAACGATCTTAACATTGCATGGAATTTGCACACAGGGAGTTAATGCTGATGGAAATTGCGAAATATTGGAAAACTATTGTAGATACCCTTCATGATGGCCTGATGGTCCTCGGCCCCGCGGGAAATATCCTGGCAGTCAATCCGGCGGCTGAGAAACTGACCGGCTATTCAGCTGAAGAACTGGTCGGCACCAATTGCCGAACACTAAATTGCACCGGCTGCGATGTATTTGGGAGGGGACCGGGCAAAGACTGGTGCAAGCTTTTTGTCTCCGGTGAGGTCAAGGCCAAGAAGTGTTTGATCTCCGACAAACAAAGACGGGCTGTGCACGTTGTCAAAAATGCATCCGTATTAAAAGATTCTGAAGGAAACATCCTAGGTGCCGTGGAAACATTTACGGATATATCTCAAATAGTGCGCCAGCAACAGGAAATTGCAAGCCTGCGCAAAAGCTGTCACCTGGAAGAGGGGCATCACGGACTTCTGGGTGAATCACCGTCCATGCAATATCTGTTTGAACTCATCGAAAATGTATCGCAGACAGACGCCCCGGTATTGATCCACGGGCAAAGCGGCACCGGAAAAGAACTGGTCGCCAGGGCCATTCACGAAGAAAGCCCCCGTAATAAAAAGCCCTTTATCAAAGTCAACTGTGCCGCCTTAAACGAAAACCTGCTGGAAAGTGAGCTGTTCGGACATGAGAAAGGCGCTTACACCGGTGCCGATCGCACCCGCATCGGTCGCTTTGAAGCGGCCCATGAAGGCACGATATTTTTAGATGAAATCGGCGATATCCCCCTGTCGACCCAAGTAAAGCTCCTACGGGTGTTGGAAGAAAAAGAGATCGAACGGGTGGGAAATCACAAGCCGATCCCGGTTGATGTGAGGATCATTTCGGCCTCCAATAAAGATATGGAGACCATGATCGGCGAGGGGCTGTTTCGAGAAGATCTTTTTTTCCGCATCAATGTCTTCCCGCTGAACTGTCCGTCCCTGGCAGAGCGCCTCGAGGATATTCCTCCGATTGTAAAAAATTTTATTGACCAGAATAGAAGTAAAGGCGGTAAACAAATTCTGGGCCTCACCCCTGAGGCCATGGAGGCCCTGTTGGCCTATCCTTGGCCGGGCAACGTTCGTGAACTGCGCAATGCCATCGAGTATGCGTTCGTGCTGTGTTCAGGCGATTGGATTGGCAAAGAACATCTGCCCCCCAAAATCGCTACAGCTGGCAAGCAATCGCCTGCCAACCCCGCCATAGGCTCAATATCATGGGAAGAAGATCGAACCAACCTGATCCAAACGTTGCGTCGCGTCGGTGGCAACCAATCCGAAGCCGCCCGCATTCTGGGTGTCAGCCGCGTGACCATCTGGAAGCGAATTAAAAAATACGGAATTGACCTAAACTCGGAATTAGGAAGGGTTGCTGCAGCACAGCCAGCTGAACCGGTTTTATGAGATGCCGATTTATACCGCTTTCCATAAATATGTTACGAAATACGGAATCGTGGTATAAGTGGTTGTAGAAAAAAACGTTTGAACCAAGGAACGTTTTTTGACAACCGTTATAAAGACTTGATACCGAAAAATATCACTCGCTTGCGAAAACCTTCTTGAGCAAATTCGTAACCCGGGCGGCCGGATCCTGACGGATCTTTTTTTCTTCTTCCGCCAGCATTAAATACAAGCCGTTCAGGGCCTTATCGGTTACGTATTGGTCCAGATCAAAGCTCATCCGATCGGCGAAAGGGATGGTTTTTATTTTGTCGTCTATTGATTGATAGGAATTGGTAACGCCGACTTCGGACATGGCCTGGTGGGTAATTGGTTTGAAAATCTCCTGCAAACGACCCGAGGTTTTACCCTGAAAATACTGAGTTGCGGCATCGTCCGGGCCATCAAGGATCTGGCGGGCATCTGTAAACGACATCTGCTTGACTGCATCCAGGAAAATAGATTTGGCCTCAGGGGCAGCGCGCTCCGCCGCTCTATTCATACTTAATTCAAATTCGTTTATCTGGTCGCCAAAGCCGGAAGCCCGCAGGAGTTTCTCGGCTTTCATAACATTTTCCGGCAGGGGAATTCTAATTTTTGGATTTTTAAAATAACCGTCGGTTTGGGAAACCGTTGAAACGGCATTATTTGTACCGACCTCTAAGGCCTGCTTAAGACCATTTACGATTTCGTCCTCGCTAAGCCCCTTTTCTCCTCCCAGTTTTTTGGTCGTTTCTTTGAGCCAATCCTGAAATCCGGCATCAACCTGACGGCCGTAACTCACCACAAACATCAAACTTATGATTAGAATCAAAGCTCTTGATTTCATGATATCGCTCCCACGTCAAAGTTAATTTTACGAACATACTTTTCTGATAAGGTTATACTATTTTAAGCATGATACTTTCAAATGCAATCCGTCAGGTCGATACGCATGTGGAGCAATAATCCCAGTCCGATTAACCGGGACTTGGGAAAAGCAGTTAAAATTATGTACAAACAAATTGCGGGATAGGAATGCAGCGGATGAAAATTAATGCTGCAACGATTGGGATCGTAAATGGGACTCGCCAGCAGGTGGTCAAAATCCACAACCATCGTCAACATCATGATCAGCCACGCCAGCTGCCATCGATGTTTATAGAAAAGAAACGCTATTAATCCGGGGATTAAAAAGTGAAGGGCAATGTGAAGTGCGGGGTGAACCATGTTTTTAAATAGGCACGGGCCGGGAGGAAGTAAAGCTTTAAGAAGCTATCTCAAATTTGAGATAGCTTCTAATAATGCCCCGGCCTGTTTCCATGAGGGGATGAACCCTGAGCTATCAGGCTTTAAAATGTATAAATACATTGGTGTCTTGCCCGTCGATTTTCGGTCTGTTCTCCATCCAGTTTAATATTTTGCAGCCGTCGGCTTCGCCCGAGGGTGCCGAACAACTGATGTACGGCATAACAGGGTCTCCGGCAATTGATTTATAGTAAAGCATGCGGGCCTTTTCTTTGGGGAACACTTTCAGTTCCAGGAAATGAACCATATAGATAAAGCAATCCCCTTCAAATAGATTACTGGTATCCCTGAATTCGTTAATCCGATTTTTGAATTTGTCGATGGCGCTGTTCTGATCTTCGGCTTCGATGATTAAATTAAATTCTCCATGACGGCGATCGGTCTCTTTGGTATTTTGCTGATTGGTGGCGTGAAGAAATTTTCCGATGTAGATCATATGGGTTCCTTTCTATAAAATCCGAAAAATAGGATGCCGGCTCGTTCTCGTTGGGCTATCCTAACCCTTCCGGGGGCATTTGTCCATAGGCTCTTGATTGCGGATTTCGGATTTTCGCGATTTGCGAATTGAAATCAAGATGGTGATTATAAATTTGAACCACAATATTTACAGTACTGGGCGTCAGGATCGTGCCCTTCGGCGCTGCATTGCGGACAGGACTGGGTTGATACTGATTTTTTATACCCCTGGGTCAGCTCGGCGGTGACGATTCCGGTGGGCACGGCAATGATTGCGTAGCCGATGATCATGATCAGGGAGGCCAAAGTCTGGCCGAGGCCCGTTTGCGGCGATACATCGCCATACCCGACTGTTGTCAGGGTTACAATGGCCCAGTAAATGCTTTGTGGAATGCTGGTAAATCCGCTTTGCGAATCTTCAATGATGTACATCAATGAACCAAAGATAATGACCAGCGTAAGTACGACAAACAAAAAAACGGTTATTTTTCGGCGACTTGCTCGCATGGCCCGCATTAAAAACCGTGCCTCACCGACGTACTGCACCAGTTTCAGAACCCGAAAGATACGCAAGACCCGCAATAGGCGGATAACCAGAAAATACTGTGACCCCGGGAAAATGATGCTCAAATAAGTAGGCAGTATGGCAAGCAGATCGACCACGCCAAAAAAACTGGTCGCATATGAAAGCGGTCGACCGACGCTGTAAAGACGCAGGATATATTCGATGGTGAAAAGAATGGTAAATATCCATTCTCCCAGGTAAAGCAGGTCACCGTAGGATTGTCGAATACTGCTGACACTGTCGAGCATAACCAGGGCAACACTGAACACGATAGACAGAATCAGCAGGATATCAAATAATTTGCCAGCCGGCGTATCCGCTTCAAAAATAATCTCATGCAGCCTGGAACGGAGTGAGTTTGAAGAACTATTTCCTTTCATGGCATTCCTCGGTTATCGGATGTCAGAGGACGGCTATCTTTGATTTCGGATTTGGGCCTGCCCTGGCGCGACGGCTTCAGCCATTCGGCACCAAATGGGGGAACGCCTGACGTAGTTGCAGCATAAACAGACGACCCACGTATAATAGGTCTGGGCCAGGGATTTCGGAATTTAATAAGTAAACGTCTTATTTTAGGACGTTGCCTTGCTCGCCTATGAGCTCTGAGCTATCAGCTATGAGCTTTATATTTTATTTATGCTTCACCTTGTATCCCTTCTGCTTTAAAAGAGCGACAACACTCTGAGGGCCTACCAAATGCCCGGCACCGACAACGATGAATATGTTTTCAGGCTCACCCAGCATGGTCTCAATTTTCTTCACCCAGTCTTTATTACGCTGAAGCAGCAGGCGATCTTTTATCTCCGGATAGTCCTCAAAACTTTTAAATAAGAGTGAATACAGTTTATCGGTCTGACCATTCTGCCAGTACCTCATCATGTCCTCAGCCATTTCAGCTGCAATCTCCAGATCCTTCAGGGTCTGGCCTAAAAAGGCAGTCTGATCATCGGCGCTCATATTGCCGAGAAGGTCCAGCTGGTAATCTATCGGCTCCAAAAATCCGATCTCTTTTTCATCCGATCGGGCTCTGCCGTAATAATGAACATCAATGCCATTAAGGGGGCTAAATCCTAAACGGTGGAGCTCAAGGGTGGTTAAAGTTACCGCGAGGAACCAGGGTTTGAAGCCGACAAACTGCTCCATGGGCAGTCCCAGATCGGCCATCCTTTTTTGGAGCGCAATGCGCATGTCTTCGGAAATATTTTGCAGCAGGGTTTGCCCTTCCGGATATTGCCCCATGTTCAACATCCTGGTCAGCACGGCCGGGTCCTGCATAGCCCCCATGTCTGTTTCAAAAACAACTTTCGGGCTGACGCTGTAAGCAGCATTAATTTCGGTTGCCAGCGGGTAGGCATCGCTTTTCAGAAGATGCAGGGAACCCAGCAAAAAAACCTTGTTGGTGGGCGTCTCCACTTCCCAGAGGCAATGTTTTTGAACGGCCGCTTGTTGGTTTTGCCTGGCATCCAAACCTTTTGAAATAAACAGAATAAAAATCAAGCTCAATATTACGCTGACAGTTTTCAGCCGTTTGAGCACGCGGGGTAGATGGATTAGCATGTAATTTTTCTCCAGTATTATGTTCAATGATTAGAAGTAGAATCAGGCGAGCTCTTCATAATTGAAACGCTACTCCCATTCTTTTAATATCTGGTTTACAAGTTTGCCGTCAGCCAGCTGGCCGAAATGTTTCATGACAGGTCCCATGGCCTGCATCCTGTTTTTGTATTGAGAAAAATCAACATTTGCGCTGATCCAGATGGTTAGCTCTTCTCGATCAATCATCTGCGGCAGATAGGATTGCAAAATTTCAAGATAATCAGAAGCGGTTTGGCCGGTGACCTCCAGGACTGTTAGCTCGGATTTTGCAAGCCCCTTGATAATTCCGATGACGTCGTCGTCGGTTATTTCTTCAGGCTTTTTAAGGCGGGTTGTTTTTTTACCGCTTTCAAGGGTAATCGGTACGGTCAGTTTGGGAAACTCCGCCATGATCAAACGCAGGGTGTTGCGAACTTCCTGGTCCCTGCCCAGCATGGCTTTCTTGAGGTCGGCTCGAAGCTTATCATGCAAACTTATCTTCATATCCTGACTCCAACCGTATTCAGTGTCATGGTCCATTTTGTACTCCCTAAATATTTAAAATGATTGTCAAAAGTATACCACATTTCTTTAATATTTTGGATAGAAAGATTCTAAATACTAAAAACCGAATGGCTGTAAATGCTTTTGGGCCAGATCGATTTCCAGTTCAGAAAAACCGGCGCCCACCTCTGATATCTTCATGGAAAGCAGATCAAAAAAGGGACTGCGGTTTACCAGTTGATTGACTCTTTCGATATACTCAGGATTGATTGTCTTCATAGCACTTCTCCAATCACATTGGTATCGCCCAGGGCCCCTAATTATTAACTACACCTTAATTCGCTCATAAATACAAAAGTTGTAAGGCTCAACACCATCTATAAATTCCGATTTGGTGATTTTAAAGTCGGCCTCGGAAATTTCCGGGAAATAGGTATCCCCGGGAACCTCTCGAGCCAAGGCGGTTAAATAGATCCTGTCGGTTACCGGCAGTGATTCTTGATACAATTGGCCGCCGCCACAAATAAAAGCTTCGTTTTCCTCCGGGGGACAGGATTGGAAGGCGCTGTCAAGATCATGAGCAATGATGCAGCCGGCGGCTTGATAATCGGATTGGCGGGTGATGACAATGTTGGTCCTTCCAGGCAAGGGGCGGCCGATCGATTCATAAGTTTTTCTTCCCATGATAACGGTGTGGCCGAGGGTAATCTCCTTAAACATCTTTTGTTCGCCGGGAATCTTCCAGGGAATTTCTCCCCGGTTGCCGATAATACGATTGGATGCCATGGCAACGATTGATGATATGATCATTTTTTTTCTCCTTTATTGCGGTTGTCAAAAAAAAGTGCCAGCTCCATGAAACTCGGGTTGTCAAGGGGATTATAGCAATAGGCTTCGATGGTCTTAAAACCCAGAGAAAAATAAAGCTTTTGAGCTGCTTTCATAGATTCGATGGTATCCAGGCGCATCTTTTGGTACCCCTTTTTACGAGCCTCGCCAATCACTGATCTGGCTAGCGCCCTACCAATCCCACGACCCTGAGACGCCGGTATTACATAAAGCCTCTTCATTTCACAAATTTTATCCTGCAACGGGCGCAAGGCCACGCAACCCACATAGCCTCCGGCACCCTCGGCCAGCAGAATACAGCCTCCGGGTGAGGCATAATCACCCGGCAGTCCTGCCAGCTCCCGGCTGAAGCCCTGAAACTCCAGATCAAAACGGAGAGAGTCCGCATACTGAATAAAAAGTACATGGACCGCCTGATAATGGGCTTTGGTTTGAGCATGGATTATTCGCGTCATAGTCGCTGGAGTATGGGTTTCAATTCCTGAAACCGACCCGGCTCGGCACTCAGAGAGATCAATAAACTATTAAATAGTTAGGAGGACCTTACATCATTTTGTTAAATAAGATCAAATAATCATCCTTGCTCATCGGGCGGGGATTATCCTCGTTGCTGCCATTGACAAAAGATTTGAATGCCAGTTCTTCAATATCGTCGGCCTTTACGCCGAAACTGCCAAAGCTGGGCAGGTTTAGATCTACAGCCAGCTGTTTTACAGCTTCAACGGCTCTCCGGGCCCCATCCTCTGTCGATTCAAAGGAAATTCCCATGGCGGAGGCAATTCGGGCATATCTCTTCCGGCAGTAGTCCATGTTGTATTCCATTACTGCCGGTAGAACAACGGCATTGCAGACTCCGTGGGCGGTATCGTATTTCCCGCCCAGTGCTTCGGCAATACAATGGACAGATCCCACATCTGAATGACTGAAAGCAATCCCGGCCAGCACACTGCCCAACAGCATCCCGGCCCGTGCTTCCATATCCACTCCCTCAAAAACTGCAATTTTCAAATATTTTGCCACCAGTTCGACGGCATACAGGGCCGCAGCGTCCGCCAGGGGTTCTGATACCCTGGCCGTATATCCCTCGATGGCATGGGTCAGGGCATCCATTCCGGTCGCAGCCGTCAAACCCGGCGGCATTGTTATCGTCATCTGCGGATCAAGCAAAGCAATCCTGGGCGCAATAAAGGGATGCTTTAAGGTGAACTTAAATCCTTCCCCGGTATCTGTAATCACAGAACTGAAAGTCACTTCGCTGCCGGTTCCGGCAGTTGTCGGTATGGCAATTAGCGGAAGAACATTTCCGGAAATTTTATCTTTGCCTTCATAATCCCTGACGGCCCCCTCCTGGGTAGCCAGCACTGCAATGGCTTTGGCACAATCGATGGGGCTCCCGCCACCGACCGCCACCAGACAATCTGCCTTCAATCCTTTGGCTATTTCGGTGCCTGCATGCACGTTGTGGTCTTTGGGATTAGGCTCGACCTCACTGAAAATACCAAATTCCAGTTTGGCCTCCTCAAGCTGGTCAGCCATGGCGGATAAAAGACCGCAGGCTTCAATGCCTTTGTCGGTAACTATGAGCACCTTTTGGGCTCCAAGCTCTTTGAGAGATTCCGCCAATTTTCCGGTTGCACCGACACCGTATTCGATTCTCGTCGGCAGTTCAAAGCTAAAACTGTTTAACAAATTCATGCGTAATCACTCCTTATTAGAATTTCATCCAGATTATTAAACTTCTTGCAAGATCAGATGACAATTTATATGCTAAATTGATTTATAAGGCAAGAATCAGGAAACCGACCGCATGACGAAAAGGGAAAACCGCCTTAAAATTGCAGGACAAACCAAACCCTCGCGAGAAGCCTATGTTCGCAAGGTGACCTGGATAGGATTGTTAATCAACATCGGTCTTTCAGGCCTAAAATTTGCGGCCGGCTATTTGGGTCGAAGCCAGGCCCTTATCGCCGACGCCATCCACAGCCTCACCGATACGACAACCGATATAGCTGTTATCGCTGGCTCCCATTACTGGTCCCGCCCCCCGGATGAAAGCCATCCATACGGGCATCGACGGTTAGAAACCCTTGTGACCGCATTTATCGGTCTTATGCTGGCCGCAGCGGGCATTGGCATCGGCTGGGAAGCAATTTCCAGTCTGCACCAAAAGCACGCACAACCGCCGGGTTGGATCGCCTTTTATGCCGCCATGGCATCAATTGTCGCCAAAGAGATTCTCTACCGCTGGACAGCCGCAGTGGGCAAAAAAATCAAAAGCCCGGCCCTGGCGGCCAATGCCTGGCATCATCGCTCCGATGCCATCAGTTCCCTGCCGGTTCTGGTTGCGGTCACGGGCGCATTGATTTTCCCGTCCTGGTCTTTTCTGGACCATGTGGGTGCCGCCATCGTCTCAATTTTTATTTTGCATGCGGCCATCAAAATTATCTGGCCGGCTGTCAGCGAACTCATCGACGCCGGCGCACCTGAAGAAATCCAAAATAAAATTGCGGAAATTGCCTGCAATACCAGAGGTGTCCGGGAAATTCATGCTGTCAGGTCCCGATATATCAGTTCAAGTATTCAGATTGACATGCATATTGTCGTGGACGGCAATATAAGCGTCCGGGAAGGTCACACAATCGCCGATAACGTCGAAAATGGGATCATCTCAGGCATACCGGAGGTATTGGATGTTGTTGTGCACGTGGATCCCCCTCCGGCATCATCCGATCAAAGGACCCCACGACAGCCGCCCGGCAGGACCACAACCTGAGGCTATGCCCGTGCTTTTATACCGCCGACTCCATTTGTTCTTTCGGAACTATACGGAATTTATGATCTTTTTCAAGTTGGACCCAATTCAGTTTTCAGTTGAAAATAACTAAAAACCATAATATTATTAAATTGTTAGGTTTCCAAAAGAAATGCCCAAAATTACAAAATGCTTAAAGTTGAGGTAATCTGCCGATTTTGTTAAATTAGAAACGCAAGGTAAGTTCCCGGTTTATTATTCTGGTTTCTGGCCTCCCATCTGCCAGAGATGCACAGTTAATAAAAGAGACGGAGCGAAGCGCCAACATCCAATTTTGGCATTTTAGGGTCTGTCCGAGATAGGATTTAAAAACAAATCAAATCCGAGTACATATAATTTTAAACTTTTTAGTGATGGAAAACTATGCCGGTTTTTGAATACACCGCTCTGGACGATAGAGGCAAATCCACCTCCGGCATTATTGATGCGGAAGGGGCCCAAGCAGCCCGCCAGAAGCTTCGTACGTCAGGGATTTTTCCGGTATCAATTAAAGAAACCCAGGAGGCACAGCCGAAAAAGGAACCGGGAGCATTCGGCCTGGCTTCACGGTTAAGCCGCATTAAACCGCTGGAAGTCGCTATGATGACCCGACAGCTGGCGACCCTGGTTGGTGCCGGTTTCCCACTGGTATCTGCCCTTGATGCGCTGGTACCTCAGACCAAATCCCATGGTTTCAAAAAAATTCTGGCCCAAATCAAGAATTTGATTGTGGAAGGCAACAGTTTTGCCCGGGCCCTGTCGAATTATCCGGGACAATTTTCACCCCTGTATGTCAACATGGTTCGTGCCGGCGAAACCTCCGGAACCCTTGAAATCGTTTTGGAGCGGCTGGCTGACATAACCGAAAAACAGCAGGCCCTGAAAAACCGAATCCAGACCGCTCTGGCGTATCCGATTTTTATGCTGATCATCGGCACCGCTGTATTATTTATACTTTTGATCTATATTGTCCCCAGTATTACGTCCATTTTCGCTGAAATGAATCAGGTCCTGCCGACACCGACCCGGGTCCTGATTTTTATGAGCGACTTTTTTAAATCTTACTGGTGGAGTATTTTCATTATCCTCGCAGCCGTGGCTGTATTTTTCAATCGCACGAAAAGGACCGATAAAGGACGCTATTGGATCGATAAAACCATGCTAATATTGCCGGGCATTGGTATCATGGTCAAAAAGCTTGCCGTGGCTCGCTTTGCACGCACACTGGGATCTCTGTTGGAAAACGGGGTTTCTATGCTGATTGCCCTCGATATCGTCAAGAATATTGCCGGCAACAAGCTAATCTCAGATTCAGTCGAAACAGCCGCTATTGAGGTAGGCAAAGGCCAGGGATTGGGGGTGGCCCTGTCCGGCAGCGGAATTTTTCCCCAGCTATCCATCCAGATGATCCAGGTCGGGGAACAAAGCGGCCAACTGGAAACGATGCTCACAAAAATTTCGGACGTATTTGAAAACGAGGTGGAAATAACTATCCTGCGACTCACATCATACCTGGAGCCTGTCATGATCCTGGTCATGGGATCTATTGTCGCCTTTATCGTTTTATCTATATGTCTGCCGATATTTGAAATGAACCAATTGATACGATAGACCTTTATAATTGATTATTGACGATTGAATATTCAATTCAAATGCAAGTTAACTGAAGAAAAGAAAGAAGGGAAAAATCCAATGTTACGGAAGTTGAGATACGGCAACCGGGGGTTTACACTTATAGAACTGATGGTTGTCATCATTATACTGGGTATTCTCGCCATGTGGGTGGCACCCAAAATCATGAGTCGACCTGGGGAAGCCAGACAGGTCAAGGCACTTTTGGATATTCAAAACCTCGAGAACGCCCTAAAATTATACAAACTCGATAACAGTATCTACCCGACTACTGAGCAGGGTCTTCAGGCGCTGGTGGAAAAGCCTGAAACCGGAACGATCCCCAGAAAATGGAAAGCCGGCGGATACCTTGAGAAGGGCAAGGTTCCCAAAGACCCCTGGGGCAATGATTTTATTTACCTCTCACCGGGCCTTAAAGGCGATTTAGATATCATCTCCTATGGTCTGGATGGAGTCCCCGGTGGCGAGGAGGAAAATAAGGATATTAACAACTGGGAAATCGAATAGTGCAATAGTCGGTAGTCAGTTGTCATCAGAGTCATGAATCCAGAAACCAGAAAATTTGGCACTAATTTTCACACTGAACCACGGACTATCAGCAACAGACCTTGCAATGGCTTTACGCTGATTGAGCTGATTGTGGTGATTTCGCTGATCGGCCTCATGCTGTTTTTTACTTTGCCCCGGTTTGGGGACAATCCCTTTCTAGGTGACAGCAAACAAAGCTCACGCTGGCTGATCGGCAAGGTGCAGGCGTTAAAAGAAAGCGCCATACGAAATCAAAAGCAGTATTCCCTGCATTTTGATCTGGACAGCGGCCGGATATGGGAAACCAATGAATCTATGTCCGCCGAAGACATTGAGAGTGCGGCTTTTAGCAGCGGCTATTCCCTGCCGGATGATCTCCGGATCATTGATATCGAATATCCGGAAAAGGGCAAAATTATTTCCGGCAAAGCCGAACTAATTTTTTACAAAGCCGGCTATACGGACAAGGCCCTGGTCCACATGCAGGAGGGAGATTCGAACTTGAGTTTTTTAATTGAACCCTTCCTGTCGAATATTCAATTTTATGAAAGTTATGCCAGTTTTGACGATTAAGGATGCAATTTCGAATATGAAATCTCGGATTCGGGTTATCGACATATAAAGGCAAGCAAAACCGGGTACAGGTTACAAGGTATAAGGCAGAAAGACAGATGGCTGTAAACCATTGGCTGAGGGCAAAGCGCGTAAGGCAAAGGGTAAGATTTCTCAGAAATCTTCGAATTGTCGACCTTTACGCTATGCGCTATGCGCTATGCTCCCTGGGCTACTGCATCCAGCATCGAGTATCCAAAATCGAGTATCGATTATCGAGCATCAATCGACGATCAGTGGGCTTCACCCTGCTTGAGGTTATGGTGGCGATGGCAATCATGGCCATCGTTCTGGTCAGTGTCTATAGAATGCATTCTCAAACCCTGGCCATGAACACCGCCAACAGGTTCTACACCCAGGCTCCCATGCTGGGGCAAAGCAAACTGGCACAGCTGGAGATCGGCTCATCAGAAATAATTGCAGGTGATGCGGGGGACTTCGGGGATAAATTTCCCGGTTACAGCTGGAACGTCACCGTGGAAGAGGTGGCGTTAGAGGCGCTGGGTGAAGTTGCCAATGATTTTAAAAGAATAGATTTAACTGTATCCTTTAATAACAATGAATATATCTACAATGTTAGGACTTATCGATTAATGCGGGAGTAGCAATGTCATTGGGGGTTGGGATTCGGGATTCATCCGATTTCGGATTTGGGATTTCGGATTGCGGATTTTAAAAAGGTAAATAGTCTAATTTTATAACTCAGGCCATGGGCTTTGCGCCTTGTGCCCTGTATACTGACACCTGAAACCATATACCTTCTACCTTATACCACTTGGCTGCGAGCTTATGATCTATAAATTAGCAACATATAGCAACAAGAAACGGGTGACCGGTTTCCAGGATCGGGTATCGAGTGGCAAGAGACCAGTAACCAGAAACCAGCTACCAGCGACCAGCAACGGTTTCACATTGATGGAAATCCTGCTTGCCTTTTTAATTCTGGGAATCGTGGTGACCACTATTCTGGCCTCTTTCAACGCCGTATTCTCAACCACCGATACATTAAACAACAGCAGCCGCTATTATGATATGGCTAAAAATTGCCTGAATCGCATGACCCTCGACCTGGAAGCCCTATATGTCCGTCAGCCACCGCTTTACCAAAAACCGGAGTTTAACGATCCGCCCGATCCCTATCGCCTTGCAGGAGCCACAACCGATATTGGTGGCACAAGTTTTGCGGCAATTAGATTCACAAGTAGTGCCCATATCCCTTTGGAAAAAAGCAAGTGGGACGGAATCGCTGAAATTGTTTATTATGTGCAAGCCAAAAATGACGGTCAGATGGTGCTCAAACGTGCGGATCACCTGTATCCCTACCCGGAGTTTGAGGAAAAAGGAGGCGATCCTGTTTTGTGTAACAATTTAAAATCATTAGCATTTAAGTATTTTGATACTGAAGGCTCGGAATTTGATGAGTGGGATTCCGATTCGGGCGAGAATGGATACGCAACACCGGCAGCCATTCGCATTCAGCTTGAAATCGGTAACGAAACCACATCATACGATTTTGAAACCACTGTCAATCTTGCGGTTCAACGCCCGAAAATAGAATAAAAAATGGCTACAATATGCCGAAATTAAATAAAATAATGGCAAATAACCGAGGGATCGCCCTGCTGATTACCATATCAGTAACAACGATCCTGGTCGCCGCCGCCCTGGAATTCAACCGCCGCGCGAGATTTCTGGTTCTCTCTACCGCTTCCGTGCGGGACCGGTTGACAATGTCATATATGGCATCTTCAGGGGTCCATATCGCGATGGCCCTGTTGATTAAAGACCAAGCGGAGTCCAATTTCGACTCCCTTCAGGAAGACTGGGCGAATCCTGAAAAAATAGATGAAATCCTCCAGGAGATCCCTTTTGATAACGGCAAACTCTCTGTTGTTATTACCGATGAGCTGAGTAAAATTCAGATCAATTCCCTGGTCAAGTTTCCCGATAGCCGCCAGTTCAACGAATCTCAGGTGATGATCTGGGAACGTATTTTAAACGTTATCGGAAGCGAGGACGATCTGCAAACTGACAGTAATCCGACAGCCATCGTTAACTCGGTCAAAGATTGGCTCGATAGTGGCGATGAAGAGGCGACTACCGGTTTAAGCGGTGCTGAATCGAGCTATTATGAGGAGCAGGACCCCCCATACGCAAGCCGCAACGGCCCGATTGCGGATCTGAGTGAACTTTTACTGATAAAAGGCATAACCCCTCAGCTTTATTACGGAACCAAGGATGCACCCGGTCTGGCCAATTATATGACCGTCCAGGGGTTGGCCTTTGGTGCGGGAACCACCTTCAGCTGGCCGGGACGCATCAATATAAATACGGCTGATATACCGGTGCTGGCAGCTCTGCTGGGAACGGAAAACAAAGATTTGGCCCAGGCCTTTTATGATTTTAGGCAGGAAATGGAAGTCGAAAAAGATATCCATGACTTTTCGAACCCTAAATGGTATAAAAATATTACAGGCTTTGGTGATGTCACGATTGATTCCAAGCTGATTACCACATCAAGCGACGTGTTTCGCATTCAATCCACTGCTTCCCTTAGCGGCATCCAAACATCGGTAATCGCGGTGGTACAACGGGCGCCAGACCCAGAATCCGGCAAATGGTCATGTAAAGTGTTAAGCTGGAAAACGGAGTGAGCGTGAAACATAATAGTTCCGCATAAGTCGGAGCAACCATTTAAATCACTAACCTAATAAAAGCTATGAGCAGAAAAGTACTTGGTATCGATATTCGAAAAGAGTCCATATCCGCGGTGCTGGTTAAAACCAGCTTGCGCGAAAGCCGGATCGATACCCATGCCTATATCCCCATACCTGATTCTGAAGAGAATCCGGATAACATCAAAAAGGCACTGGAGGCCCTGCCCGGTCAAATCGATCCAACCGGCTGTGATTGTGTGGTCTCAATCTCGGCCGACCATTTTTCTTATCGTCTCCTGAAAGTACCGTTCAAAGTGGCAAAAAAAATCCGTATGGTTCTGCCTTTTGAGCTGGAGCCTACAGTCCCGTTTCCGGTTGATGATCTGGTTATAGATTTTATTGATCTGGAGTCTGACCGCCAGAGTGACCAGACGGATTTGATTGCCGTGGCAGTACCGAAGTCCGAGTTAAACCCTTATATTGAGACCCTGGCCGCCATAAAGATTGACCCGGAAATGATAACTGTCAGCGGTCTTCCTTCAGCGCTCTGTCTGGCCCGCCAGGCCGATCCTGGAGAAGATCAGCTTTTTCTTGAAGTCAACCAAGCGATCAGCACCCTGTTCATCGTCGGTGGCGGCCGCATAAAAATGCTCCGATCGATTCCGACACCGGTCGCTGAAGATACCCGCGCCGGAGCACTGGGCGGCTTTGTCCGGCGCACACTGGCAGCCTATGGCGAACTCTCCCGTTCGGATTTTCAACCGCTGGATATAGTGATGAATGGCTCCGGTTTAAACGGAGCCAATTTTGATAAAGATGTCGCCGGCGTTCTGGATCTCCCCGCCAAGCGGTTGAATATTTCCAAACGCCTGAACATCCCCATAGATGACGAAGATGTCAACCCATGGGACCCGGCCTTGATGGATAGTGCCCTCTCTCTGGCCATGGTGGAAATCGAAGGCATCGACAGACTTAATTTTCACAAAGGTCAATTCGCCGTTAAAAAGCTTTTTGTGAAGCACAAAAAAAAATGGATCAAGACCGGCATATTCGCTGCATCCGTTATTGTCCTGCTGTTATTTAATTTAATTATTGATTCATATACGCTGAATAAACAGCTGGATGGTTACAATCAGCAAATTCGCAGCATATTTCAGGCGACATTTCCCAAAGAAAAAATAGTCGAACCGTATCAGCAAATGCAGATAAATGTAAAGGAGGCCCAAAAAAATGCGGTTGCTCAAAGTGCTGCCGGGCCTCATCTGCGTAGTATCGATATCTTAAACGCCATTAGCAGAAGCATTGCAGAAACCATAAAAGTCGATGTTACCCGGATGGTTATTTCGCTGGAAACCGTTATAATTTCAGGGAATACGGACACCTTCAATTCCGTAGAGGATATCAAGAGGAATCTGGAGCAAATACAATTCTTTAAGAGAGTAACGATTAGCTCGACCAACAAGGACCGCTCCGGCAAGGAGATCCGTTTTCAGATGAAAGTAGAGCTGTGAAATGAAGCTACCGGCCATATTAAAAAATTTGAACAAACGCGAACGCTATGGAATTATGCTCGCGGCGGGTGTCATCGCAATTTTTATATTTGCGGTATTCATTGTGGAGCCTTTTTTCAGCCGTTCGGCTAATATGAAAAGCAGCCTTCAGAGCAAAGCGGATATGCTGGTCGAGATGCAAAGACTGCAGTCTGATTATACTGCTCTGACACAACAGACAAAGATATCCAAGTCCCGCTTTCAAGGCCGACCAAAGGGATTTACGTTGTATTCCTTTCTGGATCGGCTGGCCGGCGAATCCGGGATCAAAGATCGCATCAGCTCTATGAAGCCATCCAAAACGGTTCAAAAAAGCAGCCCCTATAAGATCTCCCGGGTAGAGATGAAGCTTGAAGCCATTACCCTGGAACAACTGACAACTTACCTTTATGGTGTTGAAACTTCTAATAATATGGTCACTATCAAAAAGATCTCGATTTCGAAAAAGGACAAAAAACAGGGGCTGCTTACAGCGGTATTACAGGTTGAAACGGTGGAGATATAGATGAAACCCCAAAAAAAAACACTATCATACATTGCCTATATCATTGGCTTAACCGTTTTTTTTCTCTATTATCTATTTCCGTCCGATGCGGTCAAAGGCTATGTGGCATATAGAGTGAGCCGGGAAAATCCGGATATCAGCGTCACCATCGATCATGTCAGCCCGGTGTTGCCGCCGGGGATCAAATTGCATGGTGTCGGTATCGCCCACGACAACAAGGCGTTGATTGACCTGGACAACGTAAAAATAACACCGGGGCTGCTGTCTTTTTTCAGCAGCACGAAAACCGCCAGATTCAAGGGCCGCGTTAAGGCCGGCAGCGTTCACGGTCGGGGCCAAGTAGACCTCCGCAGCGATCAGCGCACTGAAAAAATTGAAGGCACGATTTCAGGGGTTCAGGTACAAGGGATAGCGGCTCTAAAACGCCTGACTGCTCACAAAATTTCCGGGAACCTGGGCGGAGATTTCATGATTGCCAGCACAGGACCGAACCGATCGATGACCGGCAATCTGACCCTGTCGGATTGCCGGATAGATTTTGACCAACCCGTAATCGGCCAATCGTCATTGGGGTTCAGAAAGATCGATGCCGATCTGGTTTTGAATAATGGCAACCTGGCCATTAAAAAATGCAGCGCCCGGGGTAATCAGCTCGACGCCGACATTTCCGGCACCATCGCCATGAATACGGGCAGCCGCCGGAATGCGCTGAATCTGAATGGATCGGTAACACCGCACCATGGGTTTCTGGCAAAAATGGAAAAAAGCATTCCGGCCGATCTTCTGCGGCATAAAAAAGCCGGAAAAACGTCAATTTCGTTTAAAGTTGGGGGTACATTAGAGACCCCAGACTTCAGGCTGAACTAGCTTATGACTACTCGGTATTTTAACATCGCCAATATTTTGCTTCTGACCATAGGGGTATTTCTGTGCGTACAAGCTTTTTACACCCTTGTCACCCCCCGTCCGGACTACTCCATATCCGTCACCCCCGCAGTCGGACCGGCATCGACATCTGCGGCCTCGTACTCAAAGCCACCGCCGGGAGATTATAAAGCAATAACGGAACGCAATATCTTCAATTCGGGCACCAAGGAAATTGCTCCGAAGGCCCAAAAAGTTGATATCGAAAACTTGAAGCAAACCGATTTGAAATTAAAACTCTGGGGCACGGTGACGGGTCAAAATGGACGGGCTTATGCGGTAATTGAAGATACCAAATCCAGACAACAAAACCTATACCATGCTGGAGATACCATCCAGAGTGCCGTGGTCAAAATGATCTTACGGGAAAAGGTGGTTTTAAATGTTGATGATCGCGATGAAATCCTGGCCATGGAAGAAATCAGCAGCAGAGGGGGGGGCGCCGGCAAAGCCAAAAAAAGGGTTCGTGCCTCGTCCAGCACCAGGGGCGAAAAACTGCCGGTTTCCAGCTACCCGCGGAAAATCCGGTTAAAAAGCGATCAGATTCAAAACGCCATGGAAAACCTGGGCCAGCTCATGGAACAGGCAACCCTGCGACCGCACATCGAGGAAGGACAGCCTTCCGGCATTTCCATCACCGGCATCAAGCCCAACGCCATATTCAGAAAGATGCGGTTGCGCAATGGCGATGTGATCACCGGAGTCAACGGAAATTCAATCGGTTCGGTGGAGGATGCTGCTAAGGTGTTTGAGGAATTTTCGTCGGGATCCAACATTCAGCTCCAGATAAAACGCAGGGGTCGCGAACGAACCCTTGATTACAGTATTGAATAATACTAAAAAGTTTACTAAAATAACAAATTTGCTTAAGATCAAGTGTTTAAATGGAATTTGTATGAAAACAACTCGCGCGACAGTGAAATATATTCTGATTTCAATCGTGGCCCTTGCCGTCCTTACCCTGGCATTTCCATCCGGCCGGGCTCAGGCCCAGGACACCGGGAAATCAAAAATTCCGGAACAATTCGTCTCCATTGACTTCAACAATGTGGATATCAATGTATTTATCAAATTTATGAGCGAGTTGACCGGGACCAAT
>Ga0265303_10000132_pt1 | contig 36077 bp, 60 predicted proteins | sample Helome_2_FD_192494 | JGI IMG/M metagenome (GOLD analysis project Ga0265303, IMG submission 192494) | Marine sediment microbial communities from subtidal zone of North Sea - Hel_20160317 (Illumina Assembly) | ecosystem: Environmental > Aquatic > Marine > Subtidal zone > Sediment ... | reverse complement strand
CGTACCCGTTTCCGTCTCCGTCTCCGTCTCCGAATCCGTACCCTTTTCCATCTCCGTATCCGTATCCGTATCCGTATCCGTATCCGTCTCCGTATCCGTGTCCAGCGCTAACATGCGAAGCCATAAAACACTGCGCCGCGCCCAATTCCTCGATCGCTTGGTCCTCGTAAACCTGTACCCGGTCGTAGTCCAGTATTGCGCTCGGCCTACTCATCGGTCCAGTCCCTTTCCGCGTCCCTGATCCGCTCTATCGCCTTGTCCTGCGCGAGTCCGCGTTTGTTCGCGCGTGCGTCCAGGGACGCGTTCCTGTCCCGAAGCCGCTTTATCTCGGCCGCTTGGTCGCGAATGGTCTTGGCCTGGCTGTGTTCCCAGTTCTCGCGAGCGTTGAGTTCGGACCGTAGTTGGTCGCGTTCGGCTTGGGCTTCAGCTATTCCGTTTACTCCAGCCTGAACGTACTTTCCGCCCTCCTCGCGCAACCGCTCAACCTCGTCCAGTGCAGCCGGCCAGCGTTCCCGGGCGCGGGCGATGAATTGGTCACAGTGGCTAGTTGTTCCGGTCATCGCAGTTGGACATAGTTCGTGTGCCCTGTTCGCCGCAGCAATAACCTCGCGATCGATCTCGAATTCGTCTTTGCTCATTCTGACACCTCCACCGTAAAACCAAGGTACTCTGACTCCCAGGTCTCCCACTCCTCCTTGAACTTCCCATCCTGATACCCGTCTTCGTGATACAGTTCGAAAGCCTGCTCTATAGCCTGCTCTTGGTCTTCGGCCTCAACCTCGCAGGTGATAGTGCCCCTGATTGGGATGCTCACCCAGTACTTCTTTTTACTCATTTGACCAACCCCTCCAATTCTGCAATCTCTCGTCGGACCTCTGCGCGTAGTTTCTTGTCCCAGGACTTGCACACTCCGCACGGATGGCCGAGTAGTAGTTTGATTTCGTGCTTTCGATTACTTGTCATTGTCATATCTCCTCAGTAGCGCCTGCAGTTGAATATCCACAACCCAAGACCGGCATCGTGTCTCGCGCAACTCCATGGCCAACCTCATAATCGAGCGGCCTGGTATTGAGTCGTCATCGCCCCAGCGCTTTTTGATAGCTAAGAATTCTTCGGCGTAGGTGTTTGGGGTAGACATCACTCCACCTCCAGCTCCAGGTCCGTGTTTTGCTGATCAGACTGGCATCCACCTGTCTCGACAAATCGCTCCACATCATCGCGCGGCAACATCACCGCTATCAATTCGTCTTTCTTAGACATAGCTCATCTCCCAGTCACACTCGCACTTGCCCCGCTTACACTCCCCGCACGCCCGTTCTGCCACTTCTGCTCGAGCGTCGGCGATTACGTCTCGGTGAAGCTGTTCGGCTACGGTATGTCGGCCGAGTCGTTCCTCGGATATGGCTGTGACTCGCATTAGTCGGCGCCCCAGTTCTCGTTCGGTCATTTGATCGTCATCCTTTCCGGCAGCCAAGTACCGAGTACGGCCCCGGTCTGCCCCTGAGAGTTTTTCCTAACATGCATTTCTATCACATGTTCGGGAATCGGTTGCCCTGAAACTTGCCCGTTAATTTGTCGCCCGGCGTACTGCCCCTTCGCGTACTTGTCCCCATACACGGCTGGGCGGTAGAGCATGATCACGGCCTTAGCCCGTTCCTCGAGCGTGCCCGATTCCTTGAGGTCGCTGAGCAAGGGCCGCTTGTCGTCTCGGCTCTCCAGGCTGCGGTTGAGTTGGGACAAGACCAAGTACGATATCCCGTCAGCCTTAGCGGCATCGCCGAAGCAGTTCACGGCCTCACTGATCCTGTCCCTGGGGCCCTGTCCACGTTCACCACGTACCAACTGGATGTAGTCCACAATCACAAGCTTGGTTCCGTTCTTGTCTCGGTTCCTGCGTGCGCACCTGACCACCTCCTCGGCTGTGATGCCGCTGCGATCGTCAACCAGCCAGTTGTCCCGTTTCATGATTCGCTCTGCTGCACCCTGAAGGTCGATGCGCTGCCCCTGGCTGATCTGGCACGAGCGAATCAGCTTGGAGTTGACCTGGCTGCCCATGGACAGAACTCGATCGGCGTACGAGGCCCGGGTGTCCTCCAGCGAGAAAATGTGAACCCCATTACAAGTCTTGGAGACCGCGTTCGAGATGCAGAGCGCTAGCAGTGACTTCCCCATCGCTGGGCGAGCTGCGAGCAGGGTCACGATCCCAGGCTGTAGTCCACCTAGGGTCTCGTCCAGCTTCTCATGCCCGGTCGTGAGTCCGGTCGCCGACTGGTCCCCCTTCGCGATCCTGTCCGCTATCTCGGCGAGCTCTAAAAACCGCTCTTTGACGATGTCGCCGATGAGTTGTGCAGAGTCTGGTGTGCCCAGGGTCGCGTCACTGATCGCTCGTGAGGCCATAGACAGCCCTTCCGAGGCCGTGGCGCCCTTTTCTAACTCATAGAGGACCCCAGACAACCCAAGGCGTAACCGCCGCTTAGAAGCCTCCTCTCGCACGATCTCGGAGTAGCGCTCGATCATGACCGGGGTCGCTTCCGGGTTAATCAAATCCGAGAGCTCGATACCCTGTGCCTGGTCCTTGACTCGGTCGAAGACGATCAGCGGATCGACGCCGTCCCCGTACTCGGCCTGTAGGTCGCGCAGGACCTCGAAGCAGGTACGCCACTTGACGCTGAGAAAGTCAGCCGGCTCTGCGGTCACGAGATCTAGCTTGGTTGGGTTCTCGGCGCAGATCGCGATAATGCGGGATTCCGCCTCCTCGGCTGAGACGCTTGTGAATTCTTTGCTCATAGCCACTTAATCTCCGGTGCTGTTGGTTGCTTGGCCTTGCGCTCGGTCGCGAACTTTTCCGAGTTCCGCAGCCAGGTGTTGAACGCCCGCCCCCAGTCCTTCATGGACGAGCCCTTGGCCAGGTGATGGTCGCGGAAGCTTGCCACCTCCTCGGCTAGGTCGGCTCCGATGGCGAGTGCCTTCGCGACGTGCTTGTCGGTCGGCTTCCAGGAATCGGGGAGGGCGTGGGCGCGCTTGCGTGCACCCTCTCTATTCTTTTCTATTCTCTTCTTATCTATTCTATTCGTGACAGGCTGTGACACCGTGTGACAGGCTGTGACATCTTCCGACTCTAACCTCGCGATATCTCTACGGCGTGCACGGCTGCGACGCTGTCTTTCCTTGTCAGACGTGCGTGCCTCTTGCGCCTCGATGAAGTTGTGCACGAGTAGCCCGTGATCAGTGCGTGACACTACCCCGCGTTCGCGTAACACCGTGTGACATGCTGTGACAACGTGTGACGGCATACGTACGAGCGCGGCCAAGTCCTCGTCGCTATCCACCTGAATCAACCCGGCCCGGTCGCACTTGCAGAGCATTTCTCGGAGTAGAGCACGAGCCTCCCAGCCCATGGCCACGGTCTCGCCTGTCTCCCTGGTATAAAGCTTAATCCAGCTTTCGTTTTCCCAGTCCATGAGTCTATAGTCCCCGCTTTCTCAGTTCTGCGACCTCTGCATCGCCCTGCTCAATATCGTCATCGGTCCAGGGGGTGCGTTTGGACCACTTGTTACCCCCCGCCTTGTGAGAGTCCGACAAGCGTTCTCGCCGAAGACAACCACACGATCGGGTGGTGCCGTTGGTCAGGTACGTCGACCGCACATAACAGCGATGGCCGCAGTCACAGAAGCACAGCCAAAGAACGAACCCATTAGCCCTGGCATCGGTAGCGCGCACGGCGTACAGACGTCCAAAACGCTTCCCAGATAGTTCAAGCCTCGAGTTGTTCATAGACAGTCACACCAGTGTAGGGTTCGGCATTGGAAACACTCAGATGGTCCAGAGTCCGACCCCGGGACGTTGCAGTCGTCCCAGTCCTTACACACTCGCTCGTTCCCACACACCCTCTCACCCACGGGGCAGTCCTGGCCCCAGCAAGGAGCTGGTGCGTGCTGGTACTGCTCGCAGTACTGGATAGTCCCTGAGTCCGGTTCTGGTTCGGGTTCGGGTACCGATTGGTCGCAGCACGATGTGGCAAAAATGGCCAATAGTGTGACTAGTCGTCTCATACCACACCCCTTGCAATTGAAATGAGCAGATCCCTGAATGGGATGGGGGTGGCAAGACGCTGTTTCGCGCTCAGTCGCTCACAGCCGCGCTGGTCTACCGTTGCAGCCTTGCGCTCTTCGGTCGAATGAAACCCAGGATCTAGTCTAACCTTCCCATCGCATGGGCCCCAGATCAGCTCTGGCGGCCGGGTTGACACTAAGCCTCTGTAGTAAAGCCAGGTGGCCTTACGTGCGGCATGGCCATAGTGTCCCTGCTCCACACAGCAGACCCAAGACCCGAACTCATCGCCAACCACCCAGCCTCCCGAGCGCGGTGGCTTATTGAGGCCGAACCATGTCCAAGCCTTCGACGCTTCAGGGTGCTCGATAACACCACCGAACGTTCGCACCGCCCAAAGAGCCCTGTCGAAACACCCTAAGTCGTCCCCGAGTTTTCTGCGCACCTTAGCCGACGGGCCTCCTGACCAATATCGCCCCCATCGCTTGCACGGTGGGTGGGCTACGACAGGGTGTGGACCCGAATACGACCTGGCATCCCGCTCGAGGTCCCATGGGTCAACCCCATCGACCCCGAAGTAGCACCCACCATGTTCCACATAGAGCGCTGCGATTTGTTTGGACGTGTGCATTACTCAACCTCGCCAAAGCTGTAGAACTCGACCATGGTCAAGCCGTAGAACTCGGCTATGGTTCTGATCCTGGCCTCGTTCGGGGACCTGAACCCATTTTCCCAGTGCTTGACTGTGCTCGGCTGCACACCCAGGGCGTCGGCGAGCTCGTCACGGGTTGCCCCGTCATGCTCTCTCAGTTTTCGTAGTCGCTCACTTAGCATGGGTTTATGAGTAGCAAAACGCTATCCCCATGGCAAGTGATTTTGTGCGATATCTTTTTGTTCGATTTGTCCTTGACCCTGACGGCGATAGCATATAGTTATTAGGCATGCCCCAATCGAAGAACACATGCAAAGCCTGCAAAGGCTCCAGATTCACAAGCAAGGGCCTTTGTCGGTCCTGCGAGTACACCTGCACCCAGGACAGCCACGAGGCCTATAAAGCGGACCTGGCCACGTTCAAGGCGCGGACGGTGCGCCATCGCTTCGACCACCAGCCCGAGTACGATATAGACCTGTTCTGGGGCGATTGTCCTTGCTGCGGGTCGACTCTGGCCTTTGATCTGGCAACACTCCGGCCGATGGTCACGCAGTCGGTCACGGTTCGAGCTCCAGAGTGCTACGTGCCACACCCGGTCGTTGACGAGGACGCCAAGGCGGCTCTCGAGGAGTACCAGCGCGCGACTATGACGCAGCGGGAACGACTCCAGCTTGGGCCGGTGAACTAGCCATGAGTATTCTAGATCCAGTACGTGTCAAGGAGCCGCTAGAAGCTAGGTTTCGGCTAGAAATCGAGCACATGAGGCACACAATGTTACAGCATTTTAACTCAACAACCTCCGGCCTTGCAGAAATGCTTGACAGGGCAATTGTTGACGGGCTGCAGGAAGCATCTAAGAACATTGTGGCCGAGGCTCAGTCTGTAATACGTGAGGAGTGCGGCCGACGAGCACGAAACCTTGCATACATCATCACAGACGACGACCGGTTCAAGGAACGGCTGCGCCAGATTGTAATAGATGCGCTCCCGGAGGCAGGTCTGTGACTCGCAAGGCAATAGAAGCCGACCTAGCTAAGATGGAGCGCGAGACCGAGCGGCTGCAACTCGAGCGATTGCAACTACTGTCGTGTTCTGAGACACCATCGCGCAGACTGCGACTCCGGACTATCCAAGGCAAGCTTATCAGGCTGGACCTAGATATGAGCCGAGCACGCGACGAGGATCGGGCATGACAGACCTCGAGAAGGCCCTTAACAAGGCTGGGTACAGGTCCAAACAACAGCCCAAGACCGGGGGCAATTTTGACATTTACGAAAAGAAAACTGGCGGCCTAGTCGCATCCCTATCTGAGAGCGGGGCGTGGGAGTGGTTGGTCGAGATGGAGGAGACACAACGTGACTAGTACAGGACGAATCGAGGTCATGACTGAGGCCGAGTACAGAGCATTTGACGCGCTGAACTTTTCATGGATAAAGGTCTTCGAAGAGAGCGCCGCAGCAGCCGAAGATGCTCGCAACAACCCGATGAAGCGGACTGAGGCCATGGAGGATGGCACCCTGATCCATACTGCGACCCTGGAACCAGATCAGCTTGAATTCCAGGTTCGCGTTTGGGCTGGTGGTCTAACCAAGGCTGGCAAACCAACGATGAATAAGAACTCATCGGATTACCGCGAATTCCACGCCAGGGCCGAAGCCGATGGCGTTCTTGTTCGTGAGGAGTGGAAGCTTGGATGGTACAAGGCCATCGCGAACTCTGTTCTTGGTCACGCCGAAGCATCAAAGCTTATCAAAGACTCATGCCATGAGATCAGCTTCATCTGGGATCATCCGCTTGGCGTTAGGTGTAAGTCTAGGCTTGATATCGTTGGCAAGAGCTTCCTAGGAGACCTCAAGTCAACCCAAAACGTTGGCACAAAACCGTTTCACCGAGAGATTGAGACCCGCATGTACCACGCCCAGGCGGCGATGTATCAGGATGCGGTTTTCTACTCCACTGGCGAGCGTCTACCATTTGCCATTATCGGCGTGGAAAAGAGCCGGCCGTATGACACATCCGTGGATTGGATCGACGACGCTCTCCTTGGTATTGGTCGGCTCAAATATGAGGGATGGATAGAGCAGTACCTGGAATGTGAGCGCACCGGAATCTATCCCGGAAAGTGCCCAACATCGCGCCGGGTTGAGGGCTCGGAATACCTCTGGCGCGAGTACGCAGAACAACTAGAGACCGTCCTGGTGGATGGCAAGGAGGTTAAGGTACATGCCTAAAGTGAGAGATTTGAGTAAGGTCCACAGTGCCAAGCTGAAGCCAGCAAAGTACTACATTGGTAAACCTGAGTTCTTGACCGATGCTGGAGGTCTGGTTGAACACCAGTGGACGATTCAGCGTGTCCTTGGGGTTGAACAGGACTGGCACGGCGACGACGACGAGCCGGATCTGGTTATTGAGTTTGCCGAGCCCAAAAAAAACAAGTGGATCGTGAACAAGACCAACAAACTCCGAATTGAGGCTATCTACGGCCAAGGCTTGCCCCAGGACCTGTGGATAGGTAAAACACTTACTCTGTTCTTCACCGAGACAGAGCCAGGGACCAGGAAGAAAATCAGAAACCCACAGGGCGGCCATGGCGGCGTCCGTGTGAAAGGAAACTAAATGAGCAACAACACATACACATCAGCAATCAGAACCTTGGGGCCGGTCGAGGCCATCCCCTACACGAAGGACGGCGAGCAGAAGACCTTCGAGAAGCGCACTCTCGTACTAGAACAAGACGACCAATACAACGACACGATCGTGTTCGAGCTTGGCGGAAAGACACTTGACATCGCGAACGGGTATAAGGCCGGGGACGTGGTCACGGTGCACTACAACATCAGCTGTCGTGAGAACAAGAACAAGGCCGGGCAGTTTTTCACGAGCCTGAAAGCGTGGAGGGTTGAGGGTGCTGCTCCTGCGCAGAGTGCGCGGAACGAGGCGCCGCAACCTACTGACGACATTCCGTTCTAACACCGCCTAAGAACTTAACCGAGTTGGGGACTCGGACAAGTGCTGGACCGAGCGCCAGGTAAAATCCAGCTCGATTGTTTTTTTGGGGTAGGCACGCCTAGCGCTGCCGGGAAGTGTCGGCAACAGACGATCGTGAGCTGACACCCGGATCGTTACCGGACCCCGCTATTTCGCGACATCTAGCGGAAGCAGGCAGAGACCGCACTTACGCCGCTCAGTCGCCCGTACTTGAGCGCGCCCTTTCGCACCTTCTCACAATGCTTCTCGTACCGGAAACAGGCCCGGCCGGTCTCTAGGGTCGAGTTGTTGCGGTATTTCACATCAACGCACCAGGGCAGATTCGGCGGCGAGAACCCGGACGAGCGCACGGCCTTGGGCCCGGATGAGCACGAGAGCACGAGAGCGACTAGTAGTATCCTGGTCATCGCCACCAGTCAGTCTGGGCGTTGCGGATGATCTCGAAAAAAGCCTCGGTCGCGAACAAGACCACGTTCTCTTCCTCGTCTTCGGCCTCTTCTGTGGCCCCGGCCATGCTCGCGGTCGAGTAACAGGCGTGAACGAGCTCGTGATAGAGCGTGTCTTTCATTGAGCACTCGGACTGGTCCAAGCATACCCATATGTGGCGCTTGTCAGCCCTACAGATGCCCAGGCAGTAGTCCTCGGGTCCGTCTCCGTCGGCCAGTGCGGGGTGGTCCTTGTTGACGTACTCGATCTTCCAGAGCCTGGATTTGATTACGTACTCGGTGGGCCAGACAGTCACGATGACTGCCTCGCCAAAATCCTTTTGATTCCATGCGTAAAGGTTTGGATGTGCCCGTATTCTCGGTGCCATAGCTCAAGAACGAGGTCCCGGTCGGATCTGTACTGGCTCCAGTTGTGCCACTTGTCCCCCTTGCTCAGCGAGCGGTAGGTCTGGCAAACCGCGCCCGGCATTTCCTTGACCGTGGTGTGGTGGATGTGGCCAGAGAAGACTTTACGGTGCTCGGTCTCAGCCCAGTCATGTGGGCGGTCTACAGCCATTACCAGTGGAACATCTGCGAGTTTGCCGGTATCTCCATGCGTCCAGGCAAAGAAGCATTTACCGAACCTGTGATAATGAATCTTGTGGTCCTCGGTTCGAATAACTACTCGGGGTTCGTTTTCATACGCCAACGATAGGCAGAGCCTTAGCCATAGGCTACTTTCGCCGTCATGGTTCCCAGTGCACGTAATTACCGTGACCAGCTCGTGGTTTTCGAGTGCTCGGTCAATGCATCGCCGAAGCATCCTGATACAGGTGAGCATAACGGAGAATCTGGGCCCCTGGGTGTCTAATGGGGTGCCCTTACTGGTCTGGCTCTTTGAATTATCCGAGTGCAGGAAGTCTCCAACGTTTCCGATTAGGCATTCCCTGGCGGGTGGTGCTGCATCGAGTAGCCCGTCAACTGCATCAAACAGACACTCTTCTGAGTTGCGGTAGTCCCATGTCTCACCAACCTCTTCTGCGTGGGTGATAAGTCCGTGATGAAGGTCGCCGATCGGAATCACAGCTATGAGGTCTTCGTCAACGTGCTCTGCGGTGCGCGCGCGTGGCTTGATACTGCCCCTGTATGGCTCGCATAGGGCTGCGGTCATTGCTGTGAACGCTACCTTGGGGTCCTGTTTGGTCTCTGGTTCTCGTTCGGTTTTAACGTGCTGACTCTTGATGCTTCCATCGGAGCCAAGTAGCTGGGTGACCCCCTTGATACGGAACCCTTCTGGAACATCCTTGCGACCGTAGTCATGCTCCGTGGGGTCTTTCTTCGCTCTGCGAATAGCCTGGGCCGTCTTCGCACATTGCTTGCAGTCGGTCCTCCAACCGTCTCCGTTCTTATGGAACTCTGAGAGCGACTTCTCCTCGCTACAGGTCTTGCACACTCTCATTTGGTCCCCTTTGAGATCGATGGGAGACGTGCGAAGAATTTAAGGTTTGGCTCGTTCCACTCGTGCTCGAACTTGCGGACCTTTGACCCCTGCTTGGTCCTCTTGTTAAATCGCCCCTTGTTGCCGTCGATCGTCTGGTACCCGTTCTCGCGCACCTCCGAGACAATAGCGATATGGCCCCCGCCTTTGCGCGAGTACACGGCAAAGTCTCCGGGCCTCACGTCGCGATCGGAAACAAGACAACCGGCCTTTGCGATGCGGTTCCCGAGTTGGATAGCCCCACGGCTACGCTTCACCGGGCATCGGAGTTGCCGATGGCGCGGCATCCAGTCCCAGCGAGAGTATCCGTTCACGCCCGCCCAGCCTTCCTCGATCTCGTACGAGCAAGCAACAGCGCACCACTCGCCACGCTGCCACTTCTTAAGCAGCTTGCCACGGCGCAAGAGGGTGATCTCTGGGCCCTTATTGTTGGCCCCCTCTTCACCCCAGTCGAGGATCGAGCACGCGGCCACAAGTGCGTGTTCGCCCCAGTCTGAGGAGTTGTGACGCATCAGCATCTCCCTGTGATTGTCTGTAAACCAAGCTCGAATCTGTGCCCACATGCGCTATCCTCCTATGCAAGAAATGTTACTAGGACAAAGGCTAACACAGCTAGACCAATCAGGAAGCGGTTTTCAGCTCGGGCGCGCCGGATTTCTCGGACCAATTCAGGCCGTGTTACGGGTATGGGTACGGTATCCATACTTTTCCGCCTACGATGGAGACCAAGGGCCGTACTCAGTCGGTGGTCGTTTGCAGTATCACTGTACGGGAAGTCATCACCTACCATCTGGCACGCAAACCCATCACAGCGCGGGCCTCTAGTTGAGCCCGTCCATTCCAAAGCGCTCCCAACTCAGCAGCACCGTATGCGCCCCAAGACCGGGATAATCGAGACTCCAGGGTAGCCCGACCACCAATTCTCCAAGTGTCTCCAAGTCGATCGAGACTACCCGAAAGGTCGAATCGACCACTGCCAGGTCGCATACCCCAGGCTCGATCAAGGCCATCCGTAATCTCTGTAAGTCGGTCATCGCGCATTCGCAGAGAAAACGTCTCTACTCCTTCGCTGGTTGAGCTTCCGGCGCTGGCGGCTTTCCCAGGCTCTTCGCGATCACCTTCGCCTCCTCTTTGCCCAGATCCGCAATACCTTGGCCAAGGATGTACGAGGCAATGAAGCCCAGGAGCGGGAGTACTTGGGCCTCGCTGGCGCCGATTCCGGCCTGAGATAGGGCCCAAACGATTGCGCCTGTAATAAGCGCTAGTGCCTTCTTGCTGCTAAGAATTTGTCCTAGAATTGGTTTGATTGTTTTCCACATGTCTGTTCTCCGTTCACCCCGTCGCTTGCAATATTGCAACTACAACGGCAGTAATAAATCCGACGATCGATAGCGGAATTGCCGCCGATCCTGTTTGTTTGGCCAACTGCTCACCCATCTCCTGGTGCTGCTTGGCCAAGTCTTTTAGGTCGCCGCGAAGCCCGTGGATGTCCTGTACAATGTTGTCTATCTGTAGACGCTTGCTTTCTCTGGATACCTCAAGGCTTGCTGACAGCCCTGCAACCACTGTTTCAAGTTTTGCTACGTGCGTGTTGACGTTCTTGATCTCGTCAAGGAGTAGTTCTATCAGCCTGTCTGTGCCCATTGGTGCCATTGCTATGCCTCGTACTCCCAGAGCCCAATGCAATCGACCACGAACGTGGCGCCCGAGTCGCAACTCATCAGGATGTCTGTCTTGCGCGATGTGTGCGCCGGGATTGTGAATGTAGCTGTGGCGTGTGGGGTCACACTTGCCGTGAGTGATTGCGTAAACAGGGTCGCTCCGTCTTGCACAAAGCGAACGTTGAGATCGCCGGCGCCACCCGTCCTCGTGCACCTGATCGCGAGTTCAACTGGTACGTCGCCCTTCTGGGTGTCGTGGTACTGGGTGTTGATAACGTAACCTGGTGAACTCGCAGACCATGCGGTGTCTGAGCTGTGGATGTTGGTGTAGGTGGTCGAGTTGACCGTGAATCGGCTTGTCGAGTCATCGCGGCCAATACTAAGAATTTGTCTTGCGTTGTGCTGCCAGAGCTCAGTTCCGGTCTCGGCTAGGTTCTGGCATGCTGCATCTGTGATCGGCTTGTTGACCTCGAACGCCATCGGGTCCGCAACTCCGGTCACAGACGAAACAGCAGTTGTGTCGGCGCCCTCATGGATAACCAGCGCAGCCAACCTCGAGTAGTGGAGTTGATTCACGAACCCGCAGTAATCCGTGTTTGGCGCTAGTCCGTCGGCGGTTGTTATCCGGACTCGAGACCAGGCAACTTCCGAGGGCTGGAATGCGCCCGACTGCACTCGCGGGTAGTAGACCTCTGGCGCGCTGATTGTAGTAGTTCCGTCGAAGATCTTCGCCTGGCAGTGTGCCTTATTTGTGCCGTTCGTCTGGGTGGCTGGCGCGAGACCGAAGAAAAACACCAGATCTTCTATATTCGATCCTGTTCGGAACGAGAAGTAGACTGTGGTCTCGGCTGCGGTTGCCGGCGTGTACGTTCCCTGGGTGTCGTAGTAGCGTGCAAACACTACTTTGCGTTGGTGCACACTCGCGTGGTTGTACGCCCACGCACATCTGCGAAGGGCCGCCTGGTCTGGAACGTCTCCATTCTGGGCGAATCGATCCTCGGGGATCGAGTTTGGCCTGATAGGTGGAACAATTACTGTGGTGGTCATTGGATCGGTCCTAGGTAAAATTCGGCCAAGCCCAATGTCTGTGACAGGTCCCCGCCCTCAACCGTGATCCACGTGTATTCTGGCATCCCCTCAGCACGGACAACGTCAAGTTCTTGCGAGGTCGCGACTGCATACGATGTCGACGTCGTGTTAAAAACGATCTGGTTCTTGGGCCCCTTCCAGGTCGTATCTGTCCAGGTGCTGTCCTCGCCGTTCGGTGGGTTTGCGCTGCTTGTCACGCGAACGTTTGCAGATGCGCCGCCTCCGCCATACTTGAACATTGGGGCAACGTTGATCGTTCGCTTCTTGGTACCGGACCAGTTCTCGTTTCCGATCGGCCAAGGGAAAGTACCGACAACCACATATGTTGTTGCAGAGGCTGAGGAGACGATTGTTCCCGCGCCTAAGTTCATCATAGGCGAGTGCGGCGCGGTCTTGTAGTTGATCAGGTTATTGGCCATACGCACCTGACCGCGAACGAAGGAGGCACTGACCGGGACACCGTCCCCAAACTCTTCATCTGAGTGTCGCGATGGCAAGATCGTGATGTCTGCGGCTGCGCCACCAAGCTTAGTAGAGTCTCCGACGAGATTTGGCTCAATCAGGCCCTGGATGGTCGCAGACGCCGCGTCGGCCTGGTATGCTACGAGTTGTTGACTCGCTAGCACCTGGTCATACTCTGCGTAGTTCACTAGGTAGGTCTTGGTTGAGTCAAACGCCGGGTTACCTGAGTTACCGAAACCGTCCGTGAGAACGATCTCGTCGTATACCGTAGTTACGGCCTCGTTAACTCCGCGCACGGTGTCGATAAATGAGTCTGCAGTCGCTGGATCGGCTGGATCGAGTTCGGTAATTCGCACGATGTCGTCCTCGGCAAATCCTGCTGAGTCGTTGGGCTCGCTAGAGTCGCTGAACTTGTTGGCATGCACGAGCAGAGAGAAGGTTCCAGCGGTCCCCACCTCGTCATCATACCCTGCGGTCCAGTTGCGACCCGTTGCTGTGGCTGTGACGGTTGCGTGCTCTGCACTGCTCGCGAGCTCGAACAGGCGATCATCTTCGGTGTAGAGCAGGTCTACCTCGCCGAAGTAGTCTTGTCCGTTCGAACTGATACCAAGGGAATGGGAGACACTTAAAACGATCGCGGGTCTATTGCTTACAGACCTTTGCCCTGTGGTTGGATCGCGCACGGAGTCGTCTGAGACCCTGACCGTTGATCCAGGTGTGATGTGGAATAGTGTGTGGGGGATACTTCTTCGCCATGTTCGCAACTCCTTGGCAAATACGGGGAGAAACCTAGCCGTAATAAGGTCTGCGAGCAACTCGGTAGACGATCCAGTGGCAAGCGAACCGGCGTATGAGTTTCGCGACTTGATGGTCTTGGTAGCCCCCGCACCACCTGCCGACTCATAACCGGTCTTGTCTCTGGCCACAAAATGGTCAAGGTATTTCTCTGTGATGGGGTTGCGGTTTATGTCGACCTTGAGGGTATGGACCAGGTAGTCGCTGGTCTGCACCGCACGAGTTCGGCTGTTGTCGCTCTTGTTGGTCTCGTCCAGTGTGAAGTCTGCGGTTGACGCGTTGGGAACGGTCAGCTGTGCGACCTGGATCCCGCCATCCTTCCAGATCGGTGCGGCCATGCGCAACGCGAAGTCTGAGCGGATAGCATCCCATAGGCGTGTGGGCTTTTCAATAATGAGCGAGATCGAGTCCTCGGCCCCTGACTGCTCGAGTGCTGCCAGTGAGTCTAGGAAATTCTGACCAAGTAGCTCCCAGGGGATACCGGCGCCGAACGGCAGAGTGTCATAGGTTGACTCGTTCTCACCGTTTCCGTCGATGCTCGCGAAGAGTTTGGCAACAGTATTTGTGAACGTGTCCGAAGAAAAGAACACCTGGCGGATGCTTGAGTCTTCATTGACAGTGTCGATTAGTTCCTGATTGACGCCCTTATTCGTTATCCGTGAGACTGGCGTTAGTCCGGTAATTCCAGAGATCTTCGTGTCGCTGTCTCGTCGCCCAAGTACAAGCAGCTTTCCGCCGATAATGTAGTAGGACCAGACCTCGCCGGTGCCCACATGCTCGCGTGCCTCTGGGGGCAAGATGGACGTATGGTCTGCGAACGTGCCAGAGGTTGAGTTGATTGTTAGCGTGTACTCGCCGTTGGAGTCCTTCGCAAGGTCGCTACTGCGGGGTGCGATGCTGGCCGAGATTCCGACTGTGGTCCCGGTTTGCTTCTCTCCCTTGACATAATGTCCCGCCTCCCTGTGGATCTTAATCACGTCCTCGAAACCAAGGAACTCGAGCAGGGTCTTCTTGCTCGCCTTGATGATAATCGTCGCGGTGTGTGACGTAGCCTCTTGCGACTCCAGTGTGAATCTGGGTCCGTCCGACATAGATGTAATATGCGATGACCACCGGAGGGAAAGCCCGGACCCACCGGCGCCGATGGTCGCGTCGGTATCGAGATGAAGGGCGAACTCACTGGCGAACTCTTCGATTGTCTGGAACCCAGCCCCGGGCTCAAAGTTAGCTGAAGTCTCCCAGTCTCCAGCTGGAGTTGAGATTTGCGCAGAGACCCAATCGTCGGACTCGAACGTGTACCCGCGCCCGATTGTCCCAGACCATTGGTCCTGCATCAGCGTCGCGTCAACCAGCGACTGCTGGATGCCGTCACACTCTACCGATGTGACCAGCCCATCCTCGGATATACGTGCGATGGTACCAGCAAACCAGAGCTCAGCTTCAGCCTTGGTATCGAGGACCCCATTTTTTACGCGATGGACCCATAGCCCCACCTTCTTGCCGACCCATTTTGTCGGCGATGACGACACGTAGACCGGAGGTGAGTTCTCGTAGGTGCCGATCGCCTCGTTTGATGCAATAGAGTGCGGCCCTGGGAGTGTGTTTGCGCTTCCGGCTGAGGTACCGAATGGGGCCATAAAACCGGACCCATTGACAGCTACGGGGATCGTGGTGCCGGCCGGGTTGCCGGTCACATTGAAAGTCTCGTTGCCGATCATGACCGGTGCGCCGGTTGCGAAGGAGCCGGCATCCTTGACCGTGATATTGAACCCGCCGCCGCCAGAGTCACCAGAGTCAAACCCCACGGAAAGCTCCGAGCGCACTTCAGGCTTGGCCCTGAACATGTCAATTCCAAACTGATCTGTGGCGTCCGGCTGAACGGTGAACTTAAACCTAGGGATCTGCACCTCGTTGGACCATGGGGCCAGTGTCTGCTTGAAAGAACCGGTGATCGTCAGCCCAGGTAGAGCCTTGGACCAACTTGTAGCGGCCCAGGCAGTAACAGCCGCCGATGGCAGGCCGTCGGTCAGCAGGTACTCGTAGCCTTCAATGCACAGAACATAGGCCAGGGTGCAGTTCTCACTGCGTATAGCTGAGCGAGTAGTGCCCATTATTCTGGTACCTCAATCAGCCTAGGCAACTCTATACGCCAATGTCCGCCAGCGTAGTGCTCAGTGAGCTCCTGGGGGTCCCATTCGCCGAGGTCCATCGCCGAGAAAGTGCCATAGTCTGTGTCTGTGTCCGCGTCCGGGTAGAACCGAATGGGGCCAGTGACGGTTCCCCATGATGATTGGCCCCAGATTCCGTCCACCATGAAGGTTTCGAACGACTCGTTGGTTGTACTCTCGTTGACGGTCCAGCACTTTGCGCGAGTCTCCATCGGCCATGTGATGCTGGCCGTTTTGTAGTCTCGGCCCTGGATTGCGAAGACATAGCCGGCGTCGTTCACGCGTGCCTGCTGGTTTGACTTCCGCGCAGATCCACCGCTCTGGCCGTTCTTCTTCTGGAACCCGTTGGAGGCGACGAAAAGCGCTTGTGCCTGGGATGGCGATTCGTAGGATGTGGACCCCGAAAGGTCTCCGGTGAAGCCTAGGAGGTCGCGCAATTCTGTGTCCGTCCACGTGACCGTACACGTCGCACCGTCGCATCCGATCGTGTACTTACCGTTGGCACTCTCACCCGCTGCGATTGTCAAGGTCCATGTCTGCCCCAAGAGGGTGTTCACAGCCGTTGTGATGGCCTCTGAGAGCGTGTTGGAGTTGCTACCATCGCTAGAGTGGTAATACGTTCCAGCGGGCACCACGACGCCTGTGGGGCCTCCTAGGGCGTCCGTACACGTGATGGTCCATCCGCCCGTTGGGATAGTCACTTGCGCTTCGAGTTTGCCGTTGGTAGCCATTATCCGTTCACCACGAAATCACCAGTTGCCGAGATTCCTGCGCCCCGCATGGTTTCGCGGATGAGCGACTCTCGTTCGCGTGCAGATCTGGAGCCGTAGTCGTCCCCAAGCACAATAATCGTGCTTGAGCCATTCTCGTTGCCGTTTGCTGGCGACGCACTGCCAACCCCGGCAGAACCAGATGTTGATGGCACGCTTCCAACTGATGCCGCCTGGCCGGCGCCAAGAAGACGGGCGCCAACCCCGGCTGCGACGGCCCCCGCTCCATACATAGCTGCGGCTTTCCCATGGACTGCGGCCGAGGCAACGTTGCCCAGTGCTAATTGTCCGATACCCATCGCAGCCTCACGGAATGCGCGAATACTCATGTCAACAGCCATCGCCCTCAGCGACTCCCCGATCGCATTCTTGAACGCGCTTGCGAACGACTCCGAGCCCGTGATCAGCGCATCGACACCGGAGCCAAACGCGCCCGCGAAACCGTCAAACCCCTGTGCAAGCGCGGACAGCGCCATGGCTGTCTCGTTGATCTCGGTCGGGGTTCCGAAGATGCCCGCGAAAATACCGGCTTCCGCAGCTGCGGCTGAGTCAGCTTTACCCTGCCAAAACGCCTGTCTCTGCTGTTCCAACTCGGCCAGGCCATCTGTGACGCCTGCGATACTCTGCCGGGCTGCTAGAGCCTCCCTGGTGCTTGCAGCAAGCGCTCCGTGTCCGCTCGAGTTGGCGCCAGTGTATCCGCCGCCGTCCAAGCCATTTCCGAGAATTGCTGAGTTGCTGAGAGTGTATCCGCCGCCAGATCCTCGACGGCCCCTTGGGGTGTTCGAATTCGCTGGTGCTGAACCGCCCAATGGTGTGTTTAAGAATCTCCCAGCCGAGCGAGCACCCGCTACCAGCTTGGCGGCGGTCTCGCGTTGGGCGACTATGGGGTTGATCGCCTTCCCGATGAAACTCTTATCGAAGGCGGCCTTCTGCGCCGTCTCAAACAGGTTATCACCCTCGAACAGGAACGAGGACGCCTGCGCGAGAAGACCGACGAGCTCTGCAAGACTGGCGAGCACTGGGGCCAGGGCAGTAGCGAGATTGCCGAGTGAGATCTTGAGGTCCTCAACGGCATCAGCCATCTTGACCTGGGACTCGGCCATCTCGTCGCCGGGGATGCGAAGGTCCGGGCCCGCTAGCTTGGCCTGTTCCGCCAGTTCCTTCAATGCCGCGTTGAGTCCTTCGCGGGTGTCGTTCTCAACATCCTTGACAACAAGGCCCAATTCCTTGAGCGGTTCTGTCGTGCCCTCGGTAATGGATTTCTGAGTGACCTCAAGTGCTTTCTGTAGGTCCACTCCGAGAGTTTTCCTGAGCGCTAGCGCACCGGTGACCGCTTGCTCCATCTGAGCCTGCGACAACTTGAACGTGCCGTTCATTGCCTTACTGGCGAACTCAAGCAGACGCGTCTCTGAGACTAGGCCCTTGGTCGCGCTCTGGAGCCCCTTGAGGTCAACGCCAACGGTCGATGCTGCTAAGCGGCTACGCTTCTCGTAAGCCTCTAGGCCGACCTGTGCAAGTTTGTACGCACCCACCACAGCAGTTGCCGCGACCGCGACCTTGCCGAGCATTGCGACCTGAGCCTTTGAGGCTGCGTCTTGCTTCTCTGCGGCGGCTTCGGCGGCGTCGGCCTGTTCCTTTTGCGCGCCCTTGAGGTCCTTGAGGCCCTTCTTCATGGGCTTGGTGTCGACCTCATAGGTGGTCAAGACCACGGACTTGAATTTGTCAAACACGCCCACTAGTTAGCCCTCCTTGCTCTTGCGGATCGAATTCTGCTCAACGGACTTAAACTCGCCAGCGATGACATCGATCGCGAAGCGTACGAGCTCGTTGGGTTTCGTGTCGTAGAACTCGCTGAGCGCACCTTCGCGTCTCCATGATGCAGCCCGAGCGGCCTCAATGACGGCGGGAAGGCTGGTGTAGTAACCACTGCACACTTCGGGGTAGTCGTACGGATAGTCAGGGGGCACCAATGCGCGCCCCTTTCGATCGGGCGCAGGGATCCAGCCGCAGTTGGCGTACTGACGCTGGGTCTTGTCCATGATGCATTTCTCACATTTCGCATACGCGTCTGCGCCCATTGCGCCTTCGTCTAAGAGTTCGGCTCTTCGCTGAGTGACCCACGGGAACAGCCGCAGCCCGTGAGTCAGGTTAAGAGGGGGATTTGCGATTAATTACTGCGAATCCGAGTTCTACGAGTAGGTCGCGTCCAATAAGGTTGCGGTGCTCTTTGCACACACGGTTAAACCCGTTTACACGCTCGAACTTGAGCTCGAACGGCTTGCCGTCTTCGTCGGTCAGGTTCTGGACACCGGTCAGGCAGTAACTCGCCATCTCCACAGCCCACTTCTGCCCGACCTTGTCATCGAGCTTGCCCTCGATGTGCGCGAGTAGTTCCGCGTCAGTGACTGGGGTCAGTTCAAATACAGTTGGTTCCTCGCCATTGACAAGCGGAGGCATGGGAGTCGCGCCGTCGTTGTAGCGCTGCCACTGCTCCGAGAAGTCGTCCCCGGTCTTGTCGATCGCAGGGTCTGAGATCGAGACCCGCGAGAACTTGCCCATCAGCGAGGGCGCGTGAAGTCGTAGTGCCATGTGTTAGCCCATCCCGATTCTGAAACTCGATAGAGTCCGGCCAGATGTTGTATCTGTGCTCGTGAGCGCGCGCCAGTTGCAGGTTACGCGGTTGAGTCCGTCGATGCCCTCTTGCGTTGGTCGCGATGTCAACTCTGCGTTTGGCAGGTAGATGCCTACAGCCTTACCGTCAACGACAGAGAACCCAACGAGGATGTGTTGCAGGGTTCCAGCGTCGAACTTGTCCCCGAAGGTCTCCGTGCCTGTGGCCTCGGCGTCGTGAACGGTCGTGCATGTAACGGCACATCGATTGCGAACTGCTCCGACAATCGTCTGGTATGGGTTGACCGCGTCCGGGCCCTCGAGTTCAGACACGTTCATGTCGAAGTTGAGCGAGAAGGAGCGCATTGAGTATGTCGCCCTAGTGACCGTGCCAACGTCCTGAATGAATGCCGAACCGTTGCCGACGATAGTGCCGGCCTTGGCGTCAGTCGCCGTCGTGTTCGGGAATGTCTCGTTGGCGTAGTCCCACCAGCTGATCCCGTAAGTCAGGCTAACTGACAGTTGCTCTCCAGGGTTCGTGCCCGAGATGGACAGCGACCTTGGGAAAACGCCGCGAAGCTTGTACTGCTTGTTTGCAGTCTGGATCAGCATGCGGTGTGATGTGATCGCGACACCAGCCGGAGTCTCATGCGGGTACAGTAGCTGGTTTGCGTAGATAACATCTGCAACATTAGGAGTTGCACCTAGCGCAGTCAGTAATGTCATCGTAGTGCCGTTGTTGACGGCGGCAAATTGTCCATCACCGCGCCCATCTCCCAGTGAGCCAACTCGGACAAGGCCGCCGTCCACAAAGATCCCCGATGGTGCGAACTGGGATGCGCTCGTCGCGCTAGATACTGTCCGCCCCTGGTCGTCGGTCTCACACTCGCCAATGAAGCTGTGCAAGAGCGTTCCAACGTCGGTCCTGGTTAGTGCACCGGCACTAGTACCGCCGTGACCTGTGAGAGCTAGCGTTAGGGTAATCTCGCCCGTCCTCGGTCCAAGTACGCCCGCCTTGCCTTCTTCGCGGTATTGTTGCGTGATCGGTTCTGCGACGCGCTCTTGGTTGAGCGTGACGGTTGGTTGACCGACGAGTTGTAGGCGAGTTGCCCAAGTGTCAGTGTCTTCGGCCCAGCTCGATTCGTCCTCGTACGAGCAGGCTATTAGTCTTTCTGGTTTTGCTGTCATGTTCGTCCCCTATGCGGCCGAGATATCAAGGTCGCCGATTGCGAATGAGATTGAGTCGCCGTCCCCGGCTGTCCGTGATGCTGATAGGGCACCGTGTGCTAGTAGATTTCCGCCTGTGATTGCGTCATAGATCCCGAATGAGAGTGCCGCCGACCATGCTCCGCCCGAGGCAGTGAACGTGATCGCAACCGTATTCGCAATCGCGCCGCTGGCTGCCGAGGCGACTGTCAGTGCTTGTCTTGCGTACCCATTACTGCTCGCTAGTTCGGTTCCGCCTGCGTCCGTCGCAGTGTCTGAGAATAGGGCGACGTAGCATCCGGTCCCAAAATAGTTATCGAGTAGCGCGTTTTCTAGATAATTGCTTGCTGCTGACATTTACCAGCCCCTTTCGCATGAGATGTTGTGCGCCTCTGCGACTAGGTCCCAGATCTCGCCCCTGTGGTCGTGGTCGGCCCAGCCGCTACCCGCTAGATGCATGGTCAAGCAGTGAGCGAACTCGTGCAGTAGAGCACTTCCACATGTCTTGCCGCTTATGGGTAGGGCGACATACATGTCCTGGCAGCTCCACATACGGCCGTAATAGCACTGACCTTCATAGACGACTGCAGGGTCATCAGAATATGGGCACAGTGTAGTAGTCCACCAGATGTGAGCGCGTTCAAAAATATTGTCGAGCTTGCGGTCGAAGTGATCCTCAGCCATGCGCTCGAGCATGAGCATAGCCTTGTCCTGGTTGTAGACCTTGTGGATGCTGTGATCGACTTCGATCCCGCGCTCCTCTGGGGAGATGGGAGCGCAAGAGGAAACCAGGATGGCTATAACAAGGATTAGTCTCATTTCTTCCCCTCCCCCGTCACATTTACTTTGACTTTGCTATGTTCGGCGATTTCCGCTTGAATCTGGGCTGATTGTCCCGACTGACCCTTAGGTTTTCTAGGCCTCGCAATATTGATCTCCCGTGTCAGTTCACCAGAGTAGTCGTCGACAATGTCCACTATATCGTTGTATGCAGCGGCCTCGCCTCCGCGCAGTGTGTAGAAGTGCGTGGAGCCCGTGTTAATTACTAGCGTAATGTCATACCCACCTGGCACATCGACGACACCGCAGGATGAAACTAGATATTCTTCGGCCTCGCGCGCGATCTCCTCGGCGTATGCGGCCGCAAGCTTTACTACCAGGCCTGGTTTGAAAGCCATTAACTTGCCCCCAGGAACGTTGCGAGGTTTGATCTATGAGTGGATGTTAGCGACTCCGCCACCGCGCCCTTCCAGATAGCGCCGATACCCCACTCCATATTTGCGCTAGAACTTACCGAGCCGTCCCCAACGGCCATTTTCTGCGTGACTGGGTTGTATGAACCGGCATCGATCGCACGGTTGCCCGAGCCCTGACCGGTCCATAGGTCTGACTCGTTTGCGGTTTGGTCAATGATTGCTAGAACCACGATCATCGTATCCGCTGAGTGCCCTGTGACTGTGAGCGCCTGTCCACCACCAGAACCCTGTAGGTACCAAACAATCTGTCCAGCACTCTGGCGATAGAGTTGCCACCCAGTTGAGTCGCGGTCGCCGAAGAAGTACCTGGTGGATAATAGGTCGGTAAAACTGCCAATCCAGAGGACGGCGTAGGATCCCGAACCGGGTTGTAACGCTGAGTCTGACGTATTGGCCAGGCTGTCTGACGAGCTATTAAAGACAGTAAAGTCACCCGACCCGAGGACAGAACTTGTCTGACTCTGTAGGGGGGTGCTAACCACCCCTAAGTCAAACCCACTGCCGCCGATTTCCGTCGCACCGCTAGCCTCGTCGCCGCCCCACATGTAGTCAGGCTTTGTGGCAAATGACATCGCGTCAATTAGTTCCTGCATAGGGTCTGCAGCAGTGAGGATCCCCTCGATGGTTTGGTCAATTCCGCCATCGGTAAATGTCTCGGACCCGGATACTGTGAGCGCCAGTGGGAGTGTGGCGGACTCGTTAAACGAGATCGATTCGATAGCAGACACCACGATTGAAATAGCGGCAGATCCGACTAGGTTTGTGAAACCGAGGTCAACTGCACGTTTGAAAATGCAGTCATAGGTTGAGACCAAGAACCACACGTCTCCATCTCGCTCGATCTCCGTCTCCACGAGTTGGAAGAGATCAAGACCACTGGGGTAACTGCCATAGTTTAATACACCAAGCCTTGTGTCGATTTTGACCTGGTCCGCTCGGATTGCGTCCTCAACTGCGTTTATTGTTCCACCGCGAAAACGCCCGTCTGCAGGGTAGGCGACTACGACGGTGAACTGTGTACGCGTCTCCTCGATCGCAAAGTCTGAGATCACCGGTGGTTCGTATGTGGCTTGGTCTTCAATCTGGAACCGACGAAAGCACGACGTCGAGTTGTCCTCGCACCATTCGCGGAAGTCGGCGTTTCGGTCGTATTCGCTGAACCCAACGTTCGCCAACTCGGCCGGACGTAGGTTGCGAACGATATCACGCCTGTCCTCGCGGATCAGCTTGGCCGTTGTGGTTGCGGTTGCCATTACTTCTCCCAGATCCCTAGTGCTGCGACTTTTCCACCTGCACCACCACTGTCTGTGGCAATGTCGGTCTTGTCTGGGATCAGGCCATCCAGGGCCCCGAAGTAGTTCTCGCGGTCGATCTCGTAACCTACTACGTCGCCGGTGCGCACTGCGCGGTCCTCGGAGCGGTTTAGAAGAGCTCGTAGAATGGTCATATGGTTGACCACATCGCGATTGCGCAACATCTCGGCTGGGATTCGTCTGCGATGGAGGTCGAACCGGAAATCTGAGTAGGCATCGTCAACGATCACGGCACCACGGTCTTCGATGTGATCGGTAGGCAACGAGTCAAGCCATCCTGGTCGTTTTGCGTCCATCTGCTCAGGTGTGACACTGTGGCCTGCCTGGTAGCGCACAAGGTTGAAATATGAATCATGGACCTTCGTGAGTCCGCCAACGACATAGACCCATCGAACGCGGTAGCCCGAATTTGGGTCCAGGTCATCGCTGATATTGGTCGAGTCTGCGACCCAGGTGTCATCCACGCTGATACTGATGCGCGTGCTTTCGAGGGAGTCCCCGCTTGCGTAGTCGTTGCGCAGTGGGTGGCGGGTGCTGATGCTGTCGCCGGAGCTGATCTCGGTACACTCCACGAACTCGGTCTCACCGGCTGCATTCGTGGCCAGGTACTTGCGCCCGATCGCGCACCCAGTCGTTGCCGTGAGGTTGAGTTGGGTGGGGTCGCTTTGAGCGTCGCCAGATGCTGCGTCAAAGGTTGTGTCTGGGGTCGTCTCTACGGTGCCAACACCGGTCGTAGCGGCCTCGGCAGTGCCATCGTCACCGGTTCCAGCCGGGTACACGGTCACGCTCGTGACAGCGCTAGGACGGCCTTCTGGGGCGTCCCATGTGAGCGTCTGTTCACCTGTGATGTTGTAGTAGAGGTTTTGCATGATCTAGCCGCTAAACATGAGTTTCTTACCCTTGGGCGCATCCCATCGATGTCCTGCCCACTTGTCTGTCTTGGCGATAAATGCGCGCATCTGCTGAGCTGCGTTCTCGCGTGTCGCCTGGTTGCCCGAGTTGAGCGCTACTGCCAGGTGCTTTACCTGCGCGAACAGTTCTGGTCTTTGTCTAATCCACCTGAGCCGTTGGACCAGCAGATGTTCGCCAACTAGACGAACTTGGTCTTGTCGCACTACCGATTGCCGGCCTGTGTCTGGCTTCCAATTAGGGTCAAGTTCGCGGCCAGTCCGGCGTTTGAACTCGTCATCGGTCTTGCTTTTGGTCTCGGTCTTGGCGGGGGTTGCTTTGCGCTCTGATCTCTTGCGCTCGAGTTTCTCCAAGACGCCCACGATGTAGTCTTCACCCGCAGCAACATCCACGGGCTTACCCGCTTCGTGTGCAGGCTTGACTAGGTCCTCAACCAGTGAGTCGCGAACCCATCTTGGATCGACTTTGCTCACTTGGCCTTCTTTGTCTTCGGGGCGGGTTTCTCTGGGGCCATAGCTGCGGCGAGTTGCTCATCGGTAAGCACAGGGCGCTGTTGTCCTACAGCACTGGCCTCGAGAACCTTTGCTAGCTTGTCGAGTTTGGTCTCGAAGAGTTTCGCATAGTCCTCGTTTTTGAGGCTCTTTGCTTCTCGTCGTGCGGCGATGAGTGCGTCCCTAGCCTCGTCGTCTTCGAAACTGTCGTACCAAACCCACCCATTGGCCTCTTTCTGCGCCTGGATGAGTTGGCCGTAGTTATTGCCAAGCATTGACGTGGTCGTCTTCCCGCATGCGAGCGAAACCTCTACTACCTGACCGGCTGGTCCGATGGCTGTGCGCTTCAGTTTCATGGGGTTGGTTTTGTCCGGCTTGGCTTCACACCAATGCACCGGTTGTTTTCGATCTAGTCTCATGCTTGTCCTTAGAAATTGTTGCGGAGGTCCAGTCGCCCAGACCTCCGACTTGGTTATGCGTCTGTGATGATCGAGCAGCCTGCCTCGTCGGCAACCTGGCCCACGCCCCACTTTGCGGTCACGACAAATTCCGTGCTCCGAAGCGATGCGTCTCGTTGTAGTTCGCTGCGTACATCGCGGGTCATAACTCCGCCTGCCCAGCTGTTGCTCTTGCTGACATCACCTCGGATGAAGCAAGCGCCAGCCACATCGGCTCCAGCGTTAGCAGTGTCACAGAGACCTGTCTGCCAGACCGGAGCACCCATGAAGGTGCCCAGGTATCCGCTGTCAATTCCGTTCGCGACAGAGAAGAAGTCGTTTACGGTTGTAGAAGTAGCGGCAGCCTGAGCGGCCTGGTAGTCGCTGGCCTGCTGGTCGTCAAGGATGTAGACAAGCTGTCCGCGCATACCGTTGATGCGGATCTGTGCCTGCGCCTCGACCATGTTGGCGATCGAAAGGTTGACACCAGTTGCGCCAACAGATGCCGTGATAGACCCGAAGAGTGCGGCGATGTCGTTGTCTAGGGAGATTCCCAAGAGGACGCCCGCGTCTTTGGAGAGCAAGTCGAAGATCTGCGCGCCAAGGATAGTCTCCTCGAGAGCGGCGTCGGTGACATCGCGACGGACGCCGACCTCAACACCGGTCAACTGGACATCAGTTGTCTCGAATGCTTCGGATGCGAGTTCGGTCACCTCGTTGGTTGGCTTGGTTGCAGTGTCCAATACGCTGCGAACAAAGCTGCCGACGTTGGTGCCCTTGCCTCGGAGGTCCTGCCAGTTGAGGTACGGAGCAGCAACTGCGTAGTCGTGCGCGTAGTCAAGGATCGCAGGGTTGATGAACTCGCTGTTGACGAGCTCGGTCAGAGTTGTAGTGGTAGAAGAAGCCATTTGCTTTTACTTTCTGGCCTACCCTTTCATTGGGTTCTTGGCCGGGAAGAGCCCACCAGCACCACCGGGCAGTTCTGCTCGGTATTCGTTAATCCGCTTAAGGAAGGTTCCGTCTTTGCGCATCACAGCGATGTCTTCCTGGCTCCAGCTCTTTGGATCGGTCTGGCGATCTACGGTAGCGATGGGGTTGGGAGCATCGAGGCCCTTAAATCCGGGCCCTTTCTTCTGCGGTGGCTCATCCACTTGGCGTTTCTCGGCCATGAATGCTTGGAATCCCTCGGGGTTGTGCTTGTACATCAGCTGTGCGGCAGTTGTCTCGGCTGCGGTCAATTGGACCCCCGCCACCTCGGACGCGAACGCGTTTGCAGATTGTGCTGCGAGAAGTGTCGCTAGCTGGTCTGCGATTCCGTCGATACGAGGATCAGATACCTGCTCGGTGCTGCTGGTGTTCTCTTCGTTTGATTTTGGTTGTGCCATCTGGGCCTCAAACTCTTTCTTTGCCTGTCGCTTTGCTTGCGCCTTCGCCTTGCCCACCGCAGCGTTGAACTGCGCTTGTGTGAACGTTGGCTCCAGTGCTGGTTGTTGGGTTTCCTGTTCGGATTCCCTTTCGACTAGCTCGGTTGGTTCCTGGTCTTCTGGCTGCTTTTTGTTTTCTTCGCTCATGCGTCCCTGTTTCAGTTGGGTTCCTGATCCGCCCTTTGTTCGCTAGGCGATGCGACCTCTGATTCCTCAGAGTTGGAGTCTTCTTCCCGGTCACTGCCGTCTGCGGGCGTGGTCGGGGAAATATTCAGTGCGCGATAGAGTTCAACGCGCTTTGCTTCGACGAGTGCGTTGGCGATGAGTTGTTCTTCGGCCTGTTTCTCGTCCATCTCGGGATTGAGCTGGATCAGCATCTCGATCGAGTTCATGAGACCCATCTGGCGGCGCTTTTCCCAATAGATAAGCATCTGCATTGGGTCCTGTGGTGTCTCAACCTCGCCGAAGTTGATCGACCAGCCGGCGATGTTGAACGCGTACTCGGATTCTGCTTCTGCGAGAACTTCGACCATGATCTTGGCCAAGTCGCGCTCAACTGGGCGCCAGTCTAGAATTTGGTCTCTGCGAACTTCTCGCAGGCCGGTGCGCTTGAGCTCGATCTCGTAGCCAGACGTTGCCTGGTAGCTGAGGTCAAACACACTTTCAGGGATTCCGTAGTTCGCGGCGAGTTGCTTGATGATCGACCGCGCGGCCTTGATGTAGCTGTCTGGGTCTGCCCCAAGATCGAGAGTGCTCAGTGAGACCCCCTCTGGTGCTTGCAGAAGGTGTTCTTCGTCCATCGGCTGCGACTGGGGCATGTCGCCGAGGTCACCGGCGGCATACGCTTGTTTTGTGCCGCTCTTTTGATGCTTGAGCATCATGGTGTTGACAAGTGCGAGCGCCATGTGGCCAGAGATGATGTCGTCTCCACCATGAGGATCGAGCAGTGAGGTGGTCGGCTCAGTGCGGTGCACCAACTGCATTGGCATCTGCGTAAGGCCGTGGTCTTTCCGCGTGCTGCTGAGTAGACGCCCTCGAGAGTTTAAGCTGAAGGTCTCGGTGTCGGTCACAACCTGATAGTGGGGCGTGGTTTCACTGTCCACCATCCTGTCAGTTGGAGCACGATCGAAAATTAGGGCAACACAGTGCGTGGGGTCGTTGGGGTGGCATACGGCCCAGAAGTTGTCTGGAGTGACGATGCGAAGAATCGGTTTGTCTTGCCTGATGTCGAACCAGACCACCACCTCGTTGCAGAGGTTGAGCATTTGATTTGCGACTCGCATCCGACGATCTAGGCGCATGTCTTGCTGCAGCCGTCGGTAGTTCGCGTTCATCCGCGTAGACTTGACCAGTCGTGTTGCTGGCTCTGCGTACACACTAGAGATCTCGCGAACAATGCGCCGGGTTAGGTTCTGGAACATCGCGAGTTCAACGAATTTCTTACGGAGCTCGCGGACCTTTGCGTTCTTGAAAATATCGTTAACCATCGCATCGATGAGCCGCTTGCCGTTTCCGTTGTAGAGATCGATGCGGTCGCGCATCTTGGCTCGGCGCTTCTTCTCGGCGTCGTTGAACACGTAGCTTTCGCGTAGTGCCTTAGCCATTGCGTCGTCCGTCAGTGGGCTAACTGTCCCACTTGGAAGAGTGCCCATGATCTCGTTCAGTTTCATACGAGTACCATCCCAGCACCAGTTGATCCACGGACGCGCTCAACCTGCCAGAGCGCGTAACGCAGGGCCGCAGGGAAGTCGCTGAGGTCTCCCCCGGGCCCTTTGTTGGATTTCTTCTGAGTCTCCGCCTTACCTGCCTCGTCGCGCTCACTCAGCTCTAGGGATTCAACCAAGAGTGGGGCGCATGGCTGTTTCCTTTCGTTGACTGCAACGAAGAGACGGCGGTCTCGATTCGCATTACAGAGAAGAGAGTTGACCATTTCAATGCCTGCCTCTTTGGGGATTACTCCATTCCCCTTCCCTTTCTTGAATGCGGCCGAACGGATGTCAAAGCCTGCCTGTTTAAAGGTCAGATACACTGACCGATCCGTTTTTAAATCTGTGGTGCCGTATGGGTCGCACCTAAGCAAAACTTTGGGCTCATCGTGGTCCGCGTACTGCAGAGACCACTTTGACTGGAGGTGTTCGCGGAGTGCCTTGGCGTGTTCGGCGCTCGTGGTCGTCTTTGTGCGGAGTTCGTCAACGACATACCAGCGGTGCCGCTCTTCGCCTCGAATTTGGAATGCTTTGAGCATAACTGACACGTCTTGTAAGCTTCCAGGGTCGTGGCCAATCAACATGTGCAAATTGCGGCCAAAACGGGCTAAAACTCGCTCCGTAACGTCCTTGGCGCCGATCTGAGGAATTGGTACGAGGTTTTCAGAACGCTCCCAGGAGGTGTAGACTTGGCGCTCAGGGCCTACATCGAGGGCTAGGCCACGGCGCTTCCATTCACGCTCGGACATGTTGCGTTGCATACGCTCCCAGTGCTCGTCGTGAACAAATGGGGTCTCGGTGTATTGTAGTCGGTCGATTTTCCAGTCGATCGATAGTGAGTCACGCCATCCGCGCCAATTGCTCGAGTCCTTGGCCGTTGCGGACGACATCACCCGGGAAGTCTTGGCACCGCGTAAACGGGCTTCGATATCGGGGTATGCACCTTGCTCGACCTGGTCCTGGATCTCATCACAGGCTGCGGCAACCCAGGTGTAGCCCTGGACGGGCGAGCCGGCTGCGGCAGATGCGCGCTGAGTGGCCCTGAACTGGATCATGTGGCCGGTGCAGAATCTGAGCTCTTTCTCGTTCGCGAAAAAGGTACCCCAGGCGCCTGGCCTTGGTTCCCTCGCCTGTGCGGTCGGGACCATTTCCGTGACCGACTTTATTAGGGTTCCAAGACGCTTTTCGGTGGGGGCCGTTGCGCCTAGAGCACCACTCTCACCCGCCGTAGCGAGCAAGATAACCTGTAGTATGAGCCATTGAGACATCAAGAACGTTTTCCCCGCGCCTTCTGCCGAGTAGAGTAGAGTTCTAGTTTTTTCGGGGTCACGATCGAGCAGGATTTCTCGCTGTCGTTCGCCGACGTACCAAACGGTCCACCGTTCGGGTTCGCCGTGAAAAGTTCGGGTCCGGGTGTCATAGCGTCCACCAATTCGGATGGGTTCGGCGATAGTGACGAGCGGCGGTAAATCGGTGCCGCGCAGAACAGACCCTTCGTCGGATTTGCGAACAGTCCGAATCTCGATAGCGAGATCGACGAACCGCGAGCCGTCCTGGCTGGTAAGCTCATCAGTTCGTTGCCTTCGGTAGTTCGTCTTCCTCGCTGAAGCTCCCAGCACCCGAATCCCTTCTGGTGATCAGGTCCTCAAGGTCTTGCAGTTTCGCGGTGCCGCGTGCGTCGAGTTCATGCTCGAATACCTGGGCCTGGATCTCCGCGAACGCCTTGTAGACCTTGACTTCGACGTTCATGGCCGCGCACTCGTCTCGAGTACACTCACTGGATGCCCGCTCCGCAAGATTTGCGTATGCGTTCGCCAGTCCGGTGAAGGTTAGGAGTGAGCGGGCGTGCAGCTGTAGGTCTGGTGCGTCATTTTGCGCCGAATCGACTGCCTCAATGGCGCGATCAACAGCACTCTTACGGTCCCCAGCCATACCCGGGTTATTTTGCCACGCTTTTGTGCCAAATTGACAAACTGCTTGCCGGATCGTCAATTTAGGTATGACTTTCAGGTCATACTGTGAGACGATTGGCGCATGGACTGCTCAAACAACCGAGGTGGGGTTGCTGTCTACATTGCTGAAATTGATGGACTGCTCAAGATCGGAGCCAGTATTGACCCGATATTTCGTGTTGAAAACATCAAGGGGCACGGGAATAGGATCCTCGGGCTAATGCATGGCGGATATGCGGCGGAGGGGGAGTTACATCGCATATTTGATGAGTACCGGGTCAGGGGTGAGTACTTCACCCATGGCCCTAGGCTGATTGAGTTCATTGACAAAATGACATCGGCTGCACCCTGTTTTGCGTGCGCCAACGACCTCGGTGGAAATGGGCTACTCCAGGACGCGATGGACGCGGCGGCTAGGCGTGTAATCACCGATGTGGTAGCCGCTCGGGGAGACAATAATACCCAGATGTCCAAACTACTTGGCATGTCTACTAGACATTTAATCCGGCTCAGAAAGAGACTAGGAATACCATGGCAACCAAAAAAGATCGCGTAACCATTAACGAATATAAATCGCTCAAAAGGCGGAAAAACCCTGGACAGACGGTCTCGATCCGCGTCAAGAGCGAGCCCCTAGTCCACACCTTCGACGAGGACGAACTCGCGAGGGGTCCAGCGGAGGCGATTCGGGACGTGGTCGCGGACCAGATCCGGGCCATCGATGAGAACGCGGCTCAGTCCACGATCGCGAAGCGGCGCAGGGAAGGTCGGACGGGCACAAGGCTATTTAACGACTCGGGCAAGCTCGCGGACGAGCTCAAGGTTGTTAAGTCTGGCGATACCTTTGAGACGCGCGTAGGCCCAAGCAGGCTCACAGGCGCGACAAGGGACCTGGTCTCGAGGTTGTTCGAGTTGGTCAAGATCGGGTCCAGGGACCTGATGAAGGACAAGACCGTGCGCGAGGAAGTGGCCAAGGGAAAGCGCAAGATCATCTCAAAGGGGCGGAAGAGGTAACTGCTGCGTATAGACGCCTGCGGAGTCTCGGTGCAAACACGTGGCCAGTCGGGAGTCCAAGGACGCGCATACGATGTCGCATAAACTGGCGCATGGCCAAAGTCTTACCAGCGCCGCGTGTCGTCATGGCCATTAGTTTCGACACGGCGATCCGCTTAATACCCAGCCAGTGGAGAGCTGCATCTACCCCCGACTCCTCCATAACGTCCAGGGCAACCGCCAGATCCTCGGGTGATACCTTTCTGAGACACAGGTGATGTCGGCAGATCATTCTGTCACTAAGCGACATGTGGCCAATCCTGCGATCGTTCTGCCACTTAGTACCGGGCATTACTCGTCCTCGCAATTGCAGTTATCGCAGAACACGCAGCCCCAGAACCCACACTTTGGGCAGAATTGGTGATCTTCGATGGGGCAGCCCTCATCTACTGGCTCACTGTCGGCCTCCTCAGTCTTGCGCCCGAACGTGCGCTCGTAGTTATCTCGGTACGCCTTCGAGTTGGCGCCCGAGGAGAATGGGGTCTTGGACAGGTACTTGGTCATTGGTTGTTGGTCTCCTCTAGTTTTCGGGCGGCTTCGAGCGCTTCGACCATCTCGTCTGAATCGCACAGCTTAGTTGGATTAAACTCGGAATCCATCATCTCCGCAGCAACCTTCCATGCTTCGGCGCGTTTGCGTTCGTGGTCAAGGTCGTCTGCGAGATCCATCGCGTCCTGATTCAGCTGCATTCCTTCGGCGTACTTCTCAGCTAGCTTGCGCTCGATCTCCTCATCCTCAGCATCCCAGTCTGACTGCATTGTGGCGATTTGTTCGCGCAGTCGTCGGACTTCTGCGACTAGTCTAAACACATCTCCTCGGGTTATGGCTGTATTACTTCTGCCCGAGACGGCGATGTGGCTCAAATCGAGGCGCACCCAGGGGTCCTGGAGGGCGTCCTTGACAATGGTTTCCAGTGCCTCTAACTCGGCGCCTGTGATTATTTCTTTGCTCATTTAGCATCTCCTAAGTGGCTGTGTCCCTGTGGAAGGGGCTTGGAAGGGCTTTCATCACGTGAGAGTTCCCACGCGAGCACCCGAGCACGTACGTCGGATCTCAGAGGGGTGAGGGTACGCTCACGAGTCACTGGCAGGGCCACAGACTCGAGTGCGTGAGTGCCTCACTTTGCAGTGTTGGCAAAAGCGCATTCGCATCGATTGCTCGCCAGTTGGCTCACTCCCGTCGAGCATTGCCTCGAGTCTGGAAACCCGTTCTTCTAGCTCAATCATCTTCTCTTTCACGCCTTCAATCATCCCTGCGCCCTCTCCACCATGTCCGCCATGTCAAAGTATCCCCCGCCATCCTCTACCTCGAGGGTGAGGGTAGCGGTTCGCACTACAGTCGCCGCTATGGCGCATCGAGAGCTAGCCACAGCTAGGCGTGCAGCGTGCAGCGGTTGACCGCAGGCAAGCGCAGCAATGCTTGCCACTGCAGCACTGACGCTCTCAATGGCGCACTCGTCTGCCACAAACTTGGCGTGCGACACATACGCGCGAAGTATCTCACTTTCCATTTAGCCAATCCTCTGCGGCCTTTTGCCCGCTCTCCTCATAGATATCCAGTGCGATCGACTCCTCTTCTGGATTCAGCCCCCTGTCCAGCGCATTACTCAGCCCCAGGGTCTTTCTCCTGAGTTTGTTCTCGACCTGGAGCCTTGACGGCTTAGCCCACTGCTCCTCCAGCGCACCGATGTTGCGTAAAACCTGTTCAATTACTGAGTCGCTGACACTGCTAGGGTCTTCTGCGAACATAGCTGGCTTTTGATAAAGCAACGGCTCGTGGCGTGGACCAACCCAATAGCGAACCCTTTGGTATGTACGTCGCGCGACCGCATCATAGGGCCGAGGGATAGTACCCCCAGGTGGAATCGACGCAATAGGTGCCACATCTCGACCCGCGACATCAATAGACTGGGCTCCTGGCGGTGCATGGACTATCTTGAAGAAACCATCTGGTGTGATCAGGACTGCTTCTATCATGCTCATCGGTCCACCGGAAACACCGCGTCATAGTTAATCGTCACGCCCAGCGGCTGCTTCGCCTTCGGGGTCGCCATAAAGTGCCCAATGTCCATCGTCTTCGAAGCCTCGAGCTCATCAAAGCACTCACCACAGATACTCCCATAGTCGATGGAGTACCGGTCACACATGATGTTTTCGCATCGGTACCTATCACATCGCATTACCCCCATTACCCCTGCGCCCTCTCCACCATGTCCGCCATTCGATAGTACGTATTCCCGTCCTCGTGCTCTGCAGCCCCCTCGGCCCTGAGCTCAGCCGGGGTTCTGGTCTCAGTCGCAGCCTGGAAGGCACCGTACTCGCTGCGTCCCTCGAGCATAAGCTTGGTAGCGGCGCCCATCGCAGCGCCACGTACAAGGGCCCATTCGTCCGCTGTGGCGCCTTCCATCACGGCATCCAGTTCTGCGTCGGTGCTAGTGCGACGTCGCCACTCACGCTCTAGTTTTTCTGGTTGGCCCACCAGAGCCTGCATGCCCCGAGTTATGAATGGTTGTGCGGTATCCTGCTGTCCTTTTAGTACAGCCTTCACAGCCTCGAGCACGTCCCTGGGTGCATCTGCGAGCTTCCCTGTGATGTCCTGGAACGCACACTGGTCCCTGAACGCCTTCTGGTACTCGTCCCGGTCCTCGGTCATGACCTTGAGCTGTTGCTTCAACTCAGTCGCTGACTCGTCTGCGTCACGCACATAGCGCTGGAGCCTGTCCGTGTGTGCGAGTTGTCGCTCTTCCCCCTTCTTTAGGTCCCGGACCTCCCCCAGGGCCTTACTCCAACTCCTAAACATGCTCGCGTTGTGCTCGTTCAGATTCTCGATCGTTTCCTTCAACTCTCGTATCTCAGCCACCTGCTCACCCACTAGCACGGCCGCCTTCTCGAACTTATCCGAGTACGTTGTTGGGTGCTCGAAAATATCCGGCTCGATCGTGTGCTTGGCCTCGGCCTTGTCCCTGTCCAATACCTGTCGCCAGGCTGGGGTCTGATCTTCACTCATTCGTTTTCCCTCTCGTTCTCTTTCGGCCTCTTCCGCAACCACCTGCGATCCCGGATCCCATGGGCTCTCTGCTGCGAGGCGGCGCATAAAGTCAGACCTTACAAACTCGGTCAGTGTGATGGTTTTGTCACTCATCGCAACTTCCTTTCTCAAACGCCTGCATCGCTTCTGCGTACGTCTTCGTGGTTGCCCACTTCTCGTCGTCCTCGAGCTCGTCCTTGTCCATCTCCGCAGTCGCATCATTGCACAGCGCAGCCTCGAGCGGGGTCCTTTCGTCGTCCTCGTTCTTGATCAAGTGAAACCCATAGCTGGAGCTCGTCTGCGGAATGCGCCGGAACTTGGGGGCACTCATAGCAGTGCCCCGGCTATTGCTATTGCGGTGCCGCACGCAATCGCGAATGCTCCCAACACCGTTCCCGGCCAGGTCGGCGCCTTTGCCATCGTCTCTGTGATACCCACTAGCACAATCACTCCCCCAACTATTGCCATAGTGATACTCACGACATCACCCCCGCCGCTAGTGCCAGTCCTAGTCCGACGACGATCGCCAGGTCGTACCAGGTAATCAGCCTCCGCTCTTGGCGCTTGTTCCCCAACTCGTCATACCCCATTAGAAACTGTCTCATTTTCTCTTCCTCTTTCATTTTGTCCTCCACACCCTTAGCACGTGCTCCCCGTCTTCAAGTAGCACCCTGGTTGCATACGCGCGTCCATCATTATTCCTGTCCCTAGATCGGCCGCACGCGTTTGAGATGTTGCTTCTCAGTCGGCCAAGGAGCAGTTTGTCAGTTGGAGCCGGAACCGCGAACGAGTCCCCCTTGACCATTTCGTCCAGTGGGTACTTGCTCTTGTCCTGGTTCCTTGGCGGGATCGGGATGTCCTTCTCAATTTCGATCATCCCTCCGCCTTTCTCGCCAACCACAGCCAATCCTCGACCGTCATCGTGACCAGCATCCCTTCTCGGTCCCTCTTGCTCATGACCAAGCACGGGCGTCCGTCCGTGGCCTCTTGCGCCTGCCTCATCGCTGCCATGATGTTGGGCCTAGCCCCGATCTTGACCTCGACCCAGAAGGGAGTACCTTCCACGTCCGCTGCCTCGTTCCCAGCCCTGCTCTGGTTCGCGCCACGTTTCGCGCTCGGCCAGATGTGCTTAAGCCAGTCCCTTGCGATGTATTCGCCGCGCTTGCCTTTGTCTCTTTGTGATTTACCCATTCAGTGTCACCCATCCGTCTCCGAATCCGTCTCCGTATCCGTCTCCGTTTCCGTCTCCGTCTCCGTCTCCGTATCCGTCTCCGTTTCCGAATCCGCCTCCGTATCCGTTTCCGTTTCCGTCTCCGTATCCGTTTCCGTTTCCGTCTCCGTTTCCGTCTCCGTTTCCGTCTCCGTCTCCGCCTACGGGTACGGATACGGATACGTCTCCGAATCCGTACCCGTTTCCGTCTCCGTCTCCGTCTCCGAATCCGTACCCTTTTCCATCTCCGTATCCGTATCCGTATCCGTATCCGTATCCGTCTCCGTATCCGTCTCCGTCTCCGTTTCCGTTTCCGTCTCCAGCGTCAACTAGCCCAGCGGACCAGCACTGCACCGCGCCGAGTTCTTCGATCGCCTGGTCTTCGTAAACCTGCACTCGGTCGTAGTCAGGTATTGCGCTCGGACTACTCACTCTGGCAACTCAAGGTCGTCTAAGACTTTATCCCAGACCTCCTCGTTGCATTCGTGCTGCGCGACCGTTGTCAACTCCAGCATCTCGATAGGTCGGATACACGGATCTAGTACCGTATCGTCCGTCGGCCCTCTTTCCGCGAGATAGCCTAGCCCCTTGTCTCGTGTGCCCCACCTGCGAACGTTGGCGCCATCCGTCAGAACGACATGGTTCCCCTGCCGCTCGAATCGTCCAACATAAACCCAGCCTCTTTGTGCAATTATAATTTTGATCATTCTTCTATCCATTTCCATCCATTGTCACCCATCCGTGTCCGTGTCCGTTTCCGTCTCCGTCTCCGTGTCCGTGTCCGTCTCCGTTTCCGTTTCCGTTTCCGTCTCCGTCTCCGCCTACGGGTACGGATACGGATACGTCTCCGAATCCGTACCCGTTTCCGTCTCCGTCTCCGTCTCCGAATCCGTACCCTTTTCCATCTCCGTATCCGTATCCGTAT
>Ga0265303_10000131_pt1 | contig 36100 bp, 29 predicted proteins | sample Helome_2_FD_192494 | JGI IMG/M metagenome (GOLD analysis project Ga0265303, IMG submission 192494) | Marine sediment microbial communities from subtidal zone of North Sea - Hel_20160317 (Illumina Assembly) | ecosystem: Environmental > Aquatic > Marine > Subtidal zone > Sediment ... | reverse complement strand
CGATAAAATCCATCGGCAGGGCTGTCAGTCCGGTTTTGGCCAGGTTTTGACCGAGCCTTAAATTTAAGCGGTCATCGTAAAGATTGTAAGGGCGACCGGTAACAATAAGCAGCGGCATGTGGGGCTTTATTTTGTCAAGAATTCGATTTCCCTGCTGAAACATATTCGTGACAAATTGCTGCTGGCGTCCGAGGGCATAGAGCAAAGACGCTTTGATTGAACGCCGGGATAATTTTAACCGGGCCCCGATTTGCTGGTATAACTCCATGGCCAGCATATCGGGGCCGTACTTAAGATGCACAACCGGATTTATAATCGTGGCCGGGTCCAGGCCAAATGCCATGCGCACCATATACCCGTTGCTCTGAACCATGGGGCAGTAATATCCGGTTTCAGAAGGCTTGGGTGTCGGCATTTTGATCAGGCTGGGAATAAATAGATATCTTGTTTTGCCTTCCAGGAGTGCGATATGGCCATAGGAGACTTTCACCGGATAGCATGCCCCATCCACTGCGCGCTCGACACCCTTTTTTGAGATGTGGGTGTTGGTGGGTGGGGTAAGCACCAGGCGAAACCCGAGATGGTCAAAGAAATGCGCCCAGAGGACAGCCGTATGGTGCCCGTAAAGGGCCCGCTGCATCCCGATTGTCGGGCGGCCGTCAATTTCCATTAACGGCCTGTCTTCAAGCGTTGTATACGCACCCGCCATGTGGGTTTCCCACAGCATTTGTCGGCGCTTGAAGAAATTGTCTTTTGTTTTGCTTCGGCTGCGGGCCAATTCATGGCGGCCGCATTCGCCTCCCCAAATACTGCGCCGGTTATCAAAATTATAAATTTTAAGCTTACACTGATTGTGACAAGTTGGATCGACACGGCACACTTTTTCCGTGAAGTTCATACGGTCATTGATTGCGCCGGGCATACCCCTGAAAGCGCTTTGGGCTATGGCTTCGGCATTCATTTTTTCCTGAACGGCAATGGCTGCGCCGTACGCGCCGAGCACCTCACGATGCGGCGGAACCAGCAGGCCCCGGTTCAACACGTTTTCAAAGGCCGCCACGACACCTTTATTCAAAGACGGCCCGCCTAAAAACATGATCCGCTGTCCAATTTTTCTTTTACCGACAACGCGGTTCAAATAATTATGGACAATGGCATAGCAAAGTCCGGCCATCAGGTTTTCCCTGGAGGCCCCTTGTTGGTAGTAGGCGACAAGATCTGACTCCATAAAAACCGTACACCGATCGGTGAGCTTGACCGGGGCAGCGGCAGAAAGGGCGATATTCTGAAATTCACCAACAATATTGATGCCATATTTATTCGCCAATTCGTGTAAGAAGCTGCCGGTACCGGCAGCGCAAACTTTGTTCATATCGAAATCCAGCGGATTGGCGTTGATCAGCGAGATGTATTTAGCGTCCTGACCGCCAATTTCAAAAATGGTGTCCACCTGCGGATCCATCTCGACCGCTCCTCTGGCGTGGGCCGTAATTTCATCAATCACTAAATCGGCGTTTAAAAAGTCACCGACGACATAGCGGCCCGAACCGGTTGTCGCTACGCCTTTGATCTTAATTTTATCGCCCAGCTCGTCCACGATGTGCCTTAGCAGTCGCTGGGTAACTTTGACCGGTTTCCCCTGGGTGTGGACATAATATTTGTGGATGAGCTTGTATTCTGCGTCTATCAATGCGTACTTGGTGGTCGTAGAGCCGACATCAATGCCCAGGTAAGCGGGGGTTCTGACTGCCAGTATTTTTCTGCTGAACTCCCGGTCATCAGGTATGTCGGTCTTTTGCAGGATAAGGGGAGGTGCCTCGGGTACTGCAATATTGGCGCGCACCTTTATTTTTCTGAGCTCAGCAGGCGAGAAGGTGCCTGACCTTTTTGATTCAAGGGCTTTGAGTGCGACGCCCAGCGCCCCGGCTGACGTGTTATGCGCCGGGACAATCAGGTTGGGATAGTAGGCTTTAAAAGCTTTGACCTGTAATTCATTTTTGGACAGTCCACCGATAAATACAATCGGATCTTTAAGCTTGCGATTGGCGACAATCGTGCTGATGTAATTGCGGGCATTGCCGACGTGCAGACCGTAAATGATATCTTCCAGCTTTTCGCCTTTGTTTTGAAGATGAATCATGTCGGATTTGGTAAAGACGGTGCAGCGACAGGCCACGTTGGCGGGCTTTTCACTTTTAAGACCCAGGCTGATAAAGTCATTTAAGATATGATCGATATGGCTCTGGGAAGTCTCTTTGTGTCTTTCATATAAAGATGTTGCCAGGCGCTCTGCCTGCTGATCGATAAACGATCCGGTGCCCGAAGCACAGGGCCCGTTGGCATTGAAATTTTCAAGTTCCCATCCACCCGCATCGTGAAAAATCTGAATTAAAGCGGTATCCTGTCCACCCATGCAGACCAGACTCCTGGCCTCCGGCATGATATGCAAGATTCCCAGAACCTGGCTGATGGTCTCAAACTCGTAGAAGACGCCCAGTTTTTCAGCCAGCTTCTTACCGTGATTTCCGGTAAAAGAGATGGATCGAATAGTGTTTTCCCCCAATGTCTCAAACAAACGCTCAACCAGGTCCAGTATCTCTTCATCAATTTTTCCAAAGTGACGTTTATACGGGGATTCCCAAACGATATCCTTGTTCTCATGGATAACGATACAGTTCAGGCTGACCGAACCCACATCAATACCTACGGTGTATTTTTGTGACTTTATCTTTTGCATTTTTTTCTCCCGGATTCCTAAATACTTTTGGTTCAATAAAAATTCAGATTGTCATGCGAAAAGAATCAAATTTTACCTATCCTGCTATTATTGCCTACAGTCCAGAGCAAAGGATATGCCATGCAGTCATATTTATTTAAACGGGTTGATAGAGATCGTTGAGCGAGAGGACCTACAGTAAAGCAGTCACCAATAACGCGTTAATTTACTTTGTATTTATTGACAGGGTCTGTTCGGCTGGATCATTAAGAAAAATATAGCAGGTAGCAGGCGGTGGCACGATGATACGGGAATCGAATCCAAAGAAGGGTGCAACAACCGTTGACCGGATATTCCGAATGTCAAAAAGAAACCTGATAAATCAGTGGGTTGGAGGAGTGATAGATACATTTACAACGCAAAAATAGTTGCAGCGTTTCCAGCAGGGTTTCATCGTAACCCAAAAATGCAGCCACCAGTCCGGGTAAGGTCATATTGTCGCCCACATCCGCGCTTCTGTTTTTCCGAACTGCTGCCCGGACGCTCAGGAGGTATTGAGCATTTTGGCCAGCATCTGATATTCAAAATCGGTGCCGTCGTAGTCGTAGGTTGATTCTTCACCGGTCATTGGGATTAATTTTAACCGGCCTTTAAAAAAGGCGGACACGATGTTTTCAACCTCTTTTATGCTTAAATCTTTTCTGACAAAATATTTGGAGTAGACGTTGGGGTATCCCAGGTTGCGGGTGATTTTAAATAAGGTTAGCTGAGCATTGGGGTTAAGGGCTTTGCGAAGGCTGTACGCGGTGTTTGCCGTATTTATATCGAATAAATGGGGGTTTGCAAACATCAAAGAAGAAAGTCTGAATCCCTGACGGTTATAGCTGTCCCTTAATCCGGGCAATTCATACTCGGTATCGTTCAGAAGCTTAAGCGGGGACCTGTCCATCATGTCTTTTTGCGCATCAATCAGAATCGCCGGGAAAATGATCGCCGCCTGTTCCTGGTGTTTCCGGACGATATGCAGAAATTGCTCCATAAATTCTATGGTTGTCAGCGGCGAGTCCGAGGCCACAAATAAGGCATGCTTTTTTTCCTTGAAAGCCTTGCTGGCGGCGTAGCCCTTTATCAGATTTCCCGCGATTGAATTATATCTGACTTTGCGCTTGATAATGTTAAAACGTTCAATGATTTCCGCTGAAATCCGGGTATTTTGATTGATCAACCGGCATGGTTTTTCGAATTTACTGATAAAATTACCGAGGCGTTGCTCCAATAGCATCTGATGGCCGACGACGATGATTTCGTCGATAAGATCGTTCGCAAAGAGCTTTTCAAGCGTAAATTGGATGACGGGCATACTTTTTTTCTCGCCGTCAATGATGGTTTTAAATTCCCGTAAAGGCCGATAACCGGTCTCGATAAATTTTTCTCCGTAATGTTCAGCAACGATCTTGCTGTACCGTTTGACCTCCATTTTGTTTTTATATCCGGCCATTAAGATTGCACTAACCATGACATCACCTGCCTAAAACCACTTGGATATTGATATCCTGATAAGAATTCTGGCTCGATATTGGATTTTAGTCGGTAGAGAGGGCGGAATGCAAGCGGAATCTGTGGTTGGGAAACAGATAAAAATTCTTACGTCTTTATCGATTTCAGCTTTTATCCCCTTTTTGCTACTGAACGTTCAGTGTGAATAAAGATTTATCATTACGCAAACCTTAAGTTAATACTTACAAATTTCAAGATTGGGGTAATCTTCAATTCTGAAGGCTTTCTCTCGTTGCCTATACATAGCATATATCTGTGTCGCTACAGCTTAGTGGCCGGCTGAGGAGCGCAGCGAATTTTGCCAACCCGATTTCAACCGGTTTTAAGGTCGTTTTTATACCGGCACTATTCACCCAGTCTACCGCCATCAGGGGCAGCTTTTTTAATTTTTTCCTCCGCCCATTTCTCGTCTGCTGCCTGTGCTTCAGGTTCCTCCTGAAAAGACTCAGCTTCGGGTTGGTGGTTCATTGCAGCGAAGAGTGGGAAATGGTCGGAACCAAAATACGGTAGCCTTTCGATGGAAATAAGTGTGAAATCATTTGAGTGAAAAATATGGTCAAGCGGCCACCTCATGAATGGATATTTTGCGTGAAAAGTACTGAAAAAACCGCGACCGATTCGCGGATCCAGTAATCCACTAATCTCCTGAAAAAGCCTCGTTGTGCGTGACCAGGCAACATCATTCAAATCTCCGGCTACAATAACCGATTTGCTTCTCTCCTTGATGTGCTTAGCAACCATGAGCAGTTCGGCGTCTCGTTCCGTGGATGTTTCACTTTCTGTTGGGCTGGGTGGCGTTGGGTGAAGGCAATAAAGTCTTACATGATGTCCGGTTCGCATCTTAATCGACGTGTGGATTGATGGAATATCTTCTTCTACTAAAAATTTAACCTCAGGAGCCACCAACGCCAGCCTTGAATAGAGGTGCATACCATATAAATTATCTAAGGGCTTCTTTACCGTGTATGGGTAATCGGCTTCGAGAGGTTGCAATTGCTGTTCCCACCAAGTATCACTCTCAAGGGTTAAAACGATATCAGGCGATTTTGTCTTGATGATCTTCAGAAGGTCACTTGCTCGCCGATTTGGGGTCAAAACGTTGGCGACCAGAATCGAGATTTTAGAATCTTCTGCCGCCTGTCGATTTTTCAGCACCTGTTTTTTAGCCAACCATGTGTATGGATAGATTCTTTTTAATTGATATCCAGCGCAGGCAATTAGTATCAGGGCAAAGAGATATTGCCAGTATCCACTTTTGCCAAAAATGAAAAAAAGCGCGATAGACACCATGCTCGTGAAAATAGTAATTTGGACGCGAGGGAAGTCAAACGCGCGGATCCACCAATCATCTTTTTTCAAAAGAGGGGCGAGTGTCGCCAGAGCAGCAATAACACTGAAAGCAATAAGAATACCCTTCACCATCATGGCACATATCCTGAAACTTTGATTTGTATCGGCCTAACGGATTTAAGCTTACGCCATCTTTAAGCTTCTAACAAAATCCGTCAGGTCTGGTATCTGTTCCTATTTGTTAGGGCATGGCAAGTGGATGTAAGCCGGCTTTAAGGATGGCGGCGCGGGCCAGAATCGTTAAAGCGTCAAAATAGGGGACGGGCAGATGTGCCTGCTTTAAGGCCAGCGGGATTTCCGTGCAGCCGGCAATAATGCCCCGTGCGCCCTTTGATACCAGGCTCTCGACGACCGCCACCAGGTCCGATGTAATCTGCTTGCGGGAGCGCGTCGAGCTGGAATTTTTTATATCGTAAATGGCTGCCATTACCCTGGCCTGCTGAGTTTCATCGGGCGCAATGGTTTTGATGCTGGCGGCAGTCAGGCGTTTTTGAAATAGGCCGCCGCTGATGGTTCCGGTGGTGCCCATCAGACCGATGGTTTTAATGTCCGCATGATCTCTGCTGATGGTTTCGGCCACGGCATCAAAGATTGACAGGATGGGCAGGTTTGTCTGTTGACGGATTTCTTCGAGAAAGAAATGAGCCGACACGCAGGGTATAATGATAAAATCCGCGCCGGCCGCCTGCAGCGTTTGACAGCCAGCCACCAGAATGGGCACCGGAGATGGTCCGTCAGCGATGATGGCGGCGGTGCGATCCGGAACTTTGGGATTGGCGTCGATGATTACCCGCAAATGCTCCTGATCGGTTTTTGCCGGGGTGCTTTTGATGATTCTGGCATAGCAGTCCAGGGTTGCCTCCGGGCCCATACCGCCGAGTATGCCGATGACTTTTTCCTTCATTTAAATTTTCCGTTCTTTCAGACCGCAGTCCCCAGTCCTTAGACCTCAGCGCTGGGTCCTTATTCTTTGCGCCCTACGCCTGATGCCCCGTGCCCAATATTTGGTCCATATAGACATGCAGCGCCGGGGAACCGCCGGTGTGAACAAAAAGAATGTTTTCATCTTTTTGAAAGGCGCCTTTGCGGGCCAGGTCGATTAATCCGGCCATGGCTTTGCCGGTGTAAACCGGGTCCATCAAGATGCCTTCCAGGCCGGCCAGCATCCGCACGGCTTCTGCCATTTCAGCTGTAGGCAGCGAATATCCCGGACCGACATATTCGTCATAGCAGCGCACGGCCCGGGCGGGGATGTCCGCAGAGATACCCACATGAGCAGCGGTGGCCTTAACCAGTTCGTATACCAGCTGTTCCTGTTCATTGCGGGAGCGGCTGACATTGATCCCGGTTACCGGTATATTGCTGTTGTTGCCGTAAAAACCGGTGACCAGGCCGGCATGGGTTCCGGCACTGCCGCTGGCGCAAATGACACGATCGATGTTGATCCCCAGGTCAAAGGTCTGGGCCAGGATTTCTTGCGCACAGGCCACGTAACCGGTGGCGCCCAGCGGGGTGGATCCGCCCCCGGGAATAATATAGGCATTCCGGCCTTCGTCGGCGAGGTCATCTGCGACTTGCTGCATCGCAGCTGTCATGTCGGAGCCACCGACAGCAACCGTGATCTTTTCGACCCCCATCAAGCGGAACAAAAAGTTATTGCCGCCGGCCTGCGGATGATAACTGCCGGGTACCCGTTCTTCTAAAACCAGCCTGCATTTGAGCCCTTCTTTGACAGCGGCTGCCAGTGTCAGGCGGCAGTGGTTGGATTGCACCGCCCCGCAGGTGATCAATGTATCAGCGCCCTGTTCCAATGCCTCGGCCACCAGAAATTCCAGCTTGCGGGTTTTGTTGCCCCCTCCGGCCAGTCCCAGCAGATCGTCTCTTTTCATGTAAATCGTGGGTCCTCCAAGCTTTGCAGATAGCCGGGGAAGTTTTTCAATCGGAGTATTGCCTTCGGTGTAGCGGCGGCGGGGAAACCTGGCCAGGTTCATTATCGGGCCCTCCTTATTTTATCATTTCGACAGGACCAACAGAATTCATTCGGAACATTATTATGGAAAGTGGTATAAAAGTTATGTTCTCATAGGGAATTTTCAGGCGGCCTCTAATGTATTCTTCGAATTTGGATTTATCAACCATTTTTAGTTCTACTTTTTACCATCCGTTCTTTTCTTGACTGCAAGGGGAGCAGAAAGTATGGTGGCCTGTTTATAGTGGTTGTCAAAAAAACGTTCCGTTATTCCAACGTTTTTTTCTACAACCACTTATACCCCAACTCCGTAATTAGGAACATTAATATGAAAGGCGGTATAATACTTGAATCTTGCATGCAAATTAATGAGAATATGAAACCCTCCGACTTGTCCGCCTCTGGAGGACTCGTGCAAAAATCAAGTAACCAAATTGTCAGATTCAAAGAAAACGATTATTTATGAAAGTTGGAACCGTAAAATCAGACGCGCTGCTGCTCACCACCGCCATCATATGGGGATTTGCCTTTGTCGCCCAACGGGTTGGTATGGATTATGTCGGTCCATTTACCTTCAACGGCATTCGATTTGCCATTGGCAGTCTGTCATTATTGCCGCTGGTGATATTGAGCCGGAGTCAGATAGCGCCATCCCCTAACATCCAGCCGCCTACCGGTTTGAAAACAATCCTCCTGGGCGGCGGCGCTCTCGGGCTGGCGCTCTTCTCAGGGGCTTCCTTACAGCAAATCGGACTGGTTTACACAACTGCCGGGAAGGCCGGTTTCATTACCGGCCTCTATGTGATCATAGTACCGATCCTGGGTCTTTTCTGGCGGCAGCAGCCGAAAGTCGGGACCTGGATCGGCGCATTTCTGGCAGCCGTCGGCCTATATTTTTTAAGTGTGACCGAACAATTTACGATTGCCCTGGGCGATTTGCTTGTCTTGATCGGTGCTTTTTTCTGGGCCGCACATGTCCTGATTATCGGTTGGCTGTCACCCAGAATCAATCCGATCAAATTGGCTTTCTCGCAGTATCTGGCCTGTTCAATTCTCAGCCTGATCACCGCAGCCGTGGTTGAAGACATCAGCATGCGTTCCATTTCTCAGGCGGCCATTCCCATTTTATATGGCGGCTTGCTTTCCGTCGGAATCGCTTACACTCTGCAGGTAATTGCTCAAAGAGAAGCGCATCCGGCCCATGCGGCTATTTTGCTCAGTATGGAGGCTGTGTTTGCCGCCATCGGCGGCTGGCTGATACTGGATGAAATTATTTCGGCACGCGGCCTTTTTGGTTGCGGACTGATGCTGGCCGGAATGCTGCTGTCGCAGCTCTGGGGCCTCATGAAAAAGACTTCAGAGACCGTCTCTGATTAATTTGATCTCACCGCAGAGACGCAGAGGCCGCTGAGATTTTTTTTCATTTTGCTTTTCGTTGAGAGGACGAAAAGCAATAAAACTATTTCTCTGCGATCTTTGCCTCTCTGCGGTGAAGAAAACGACAAATCGATGCTAAAGAATTCAAAGCCAAAGTCTATTGAAAACATTGATGCGGCTGAAATTGCCAGATTTGAATCGATGGCCCCCATCTGGTGGGATCGGCAGGGGGATTACAAAGCCCTGCATGACATCAATGGGCTGCGGTTAGACTATATCAACCAACGGGCACCTCTGGCCGGCAAAGCGGTACTGGATGCCGGTTGCGGCGGGGGAATTCTGTCCGAGGCCATGGCGTCGCTGGGCGCGGTGGTCACCGGAATCGATATGGGTGAGGTGGCCCTGGGAGTGGCCCGCTTGCATTTGCTCAACTCCGGCCTGGATGTGGATTACCAGCAGGCCACTGCTGAACAATTTGCCGAAACCCGCCCGACGCAATTTGATGTGGTCACCTGCCTGGAGCTGCTGGAGCACGTCCCTGATGCGGCCTCGGTGATCAGGTCCTGCAAAAATCTGGTGAAACCGGGCGGTGATGTGTTTTTTGCCACCCTTAACCGCAACTTGAAATCGTTTCTTTTTGCCATAATCGGGGCGGAATATATTCTGGGCCTGGTGCGCAAAGGGACCCACACTTACCGTAAATTTATCAAACCCGCGGAACTCAAAGATTGGGCCGAGACAACAGGGCTGTCACCTATGGATCTGTGCGGTCTGCATTATAATCCGTTTTCAAGGAGATACACGCTGGGCGGTAACACACATGTAAATTATCTGGCGCATTTTAGAAGAACTTAAACAGACGCATCCTTTATTTTGGAATTCCTAAAAATGCTTCCAGTTGAATGACACCGAAAAAGGCCAGCAGAGGCACCGGCAAAACCGCCAGAACCACGGTGAGCAAAAACCGTTTCCATGAGATGCTGTGACTGACCCCACAGGCTAACGAAATTCCGCCGCCGCCCCCGATAAGGTAATTTCCGGGCATATTGAATAAAACGGCTATGGTCAGATAGCGATATTTCGATAGATAAGACTGGAACCGGTTTTGGCAGAATTTCCGGTTGTGGGAAAGATGGTCCAGCATGCCGTCAATCTCATCGACAGGACTATCACGGTTTTGCGCAAATCCAAGTTTTTGCAGGCGAGATTTCACCCATTCTTTCGGCAACAAACGGCCCATTAAAAATGCCAGGCCTAAACCGGCAACGGTTGCAAAGTACACAAAAACAATTCCCGCTTTTCCAAAAACGCACATCAGCAGCACACCCAGTTCTACCCCGGGCACAAAGGGCAGGCTCAACAGCAAAACATAAATAATCCCGCCGCCGATCAGGACGCCGGTACCCCATTGGCCTCCCACAAAATCGGTAAATTTTTTTGCGATGCCCATTTCCCCTCTGAGCCAATAATCCAGCCAGACAGCCAGGACGATCAAAAAGGCCGCAACAAAGAAAATGCGAAAATAAAACCTCAGTCTGCTTGTGTTCCGCAGCGTGTTTGACCTTTGGGTGCAACTGTCTGTGTTCATTAGATCACTCCACCCGAACCGTTTTAACGGATCAATTATTGATATGCCGGATTCTGCATCAAATGAAGGCGTCGCTTCAACCAGGAGAAAGATCCGGTGTGGGAAGGATAGTTCGGTTCGAAATTCGAAATGGGAAGCAAGTATCTCTTAGATGCCACAAAGTGGTATATCTTGTCAAGATAATTTACCGCGTATAGATTGTTTAGAAGCCATTTCAAAACCTCTTTAGAGCTAATTTTGCGGACTTTTGTTAAAAAGCGCTTAGCGCAGTGGAGCGTAAAATCTTGAATTGTTTGAGGGCCTTAGCCCGAGTTTTCTCCGCCTCAGGCGGATTAGCGCAACAAGCTTAGCGCTTTACAAAAGCCGCAAATCGGCTGGAACGGGGTTTTGAAATGGCTTCTACCAAGAATTCTATCTGATTTGACCTGGCAGGTTCAAGGGGCTAACGGATAGCCATGCACCCCATTCCGATATTGAAGATGAATTTGGGGCCTAAATTTGCCCTTTGGTTTGAAATTGAATATAATGAAATAAAGTTAATTTTAGACCGGATGTAAAAACAGGTTTTTACAAAAGAATTTCTCGTTGTTTGGAATGAGCGAGGTGGGGCCTATGAGCGAGAACCATAAGGAATGTCAGGATTGCGGCTGGCAGGGGATGGCTGCAGAACTGGATGAAACCGATGACGGGTCAGGCAGCCAAACGCGCATTTTTTGTCCGGATTGCGGCGGCATGGATATCAATGATTTGAATCCGGATGAAAAAGAAGAAGCCCCTGAATAATAAAGCTAATTTTGAATAAAACAAATCGCCGGGAATTTTTATTTCCCGGCGATTTGTTTTCTGCTGTCGCAGCTGTTAATAGAAAATTATAAAATTTAACCGCTTTCCATAACAATATTCCCAAATACGAAATTGCGGTTTATTATAAAGCTCTGAAAGTTTTCTGCCGCTCTCTTTTTTTACCGTTCCAACTGCGCTTTACATTTTCTTTGATTTCCTTTGATTTGGAGTTTATGACCGTATAGCCATACTTGAGATTCTTCTCAACCAGGTCCGGATAATTTTTTATGTTATTTCGAAGCTTTACGCCATTTGAGGTTACCTTGCGGATCAAGTCGAGTTCCTTTCCCACCACCTTTGTTTTATTCTTTCGAATGGCATCAAGGAATGCTTTGTGGTTGCGGCGGCAGCGTGCATAGGTGACGGCTCTTCCCATCTGGGCCACACGATGGCCGTCACTGCCGCCGGTGATCCCTTTCTTCAGATTAAAGCCCAGCAGGGCGCTGCGCAGGTTCGATATTTTCATATTTTCAGAATTGATGACCTCGACGCCATCAATCATGGAAAAAATGCGTTCGCGCCGTTCTTCCGGGAAATATGAATTCTGAATGCCGGTATAGACTCCACAGTATGGGTGGGGGAAGATGATAACGGTTTTAAATTTACGGGCGCGCTTGATGATTTCTTCCATCCGAAGTGCAGTGGAACTCATGATATCGTTGCCCATATTGGGAATCACGTGATCATTGTAAAAGGTTTCAAGCTGATCCAGATGATAAAAATAGATAAGGATATGGGTTCCCTCCGAGGAGGTCATTTCGATGCCCGGTATACTCAGGACATTGCGGTACTCAGCAATTTCAACGGCGCCGCGGATTTCGTTGTGATCGGTTACAGCGATGCCAATACCCAGTTTCTGAGCCTTTCTGGCAATCGTCTCGATCGAATTATGTCCATCCGAATAGTGGGAATGAAAATGCAGGTCCACTACGGTATTTTTTTCTTTTAAATTCGTTAAATTAGGTCTTTCAAACTGGATACGGTGATGATCAATCATTTTTACCCTTACCCTCTCACTGGTCTAGTATCGATACACGGATCTGCAAAATGCGCACTTCATCTTTCTTCCCAGGAGAATCCGAGTGAGATACGCGCAAATGTGTTCGCTCAATTTTTAGGATATTGTAAAACGGAGAATGGTTATGTATGGCAGGCAATCTTGTCGTGAGGAGCAGATCGCTCAGCGCTATTTGGCCCCATTACCGCTCAAAGATTCTCAATAATAATATTAATATAACAGATTTACCCATCTTTATCAAATCGTCAGCAATGACTTTATACCAATGCGATTTTATCACATACAAGACGGTCTTTATAGGGGTTGTCAAAAAAACGTTCCGGTATTGAGGTTCAACAACCCCTTATGCCGCACTTCCGTATTCCGGAACCCTATTATGGAAAACGGTATAAAGGTAAGCGTCTGAAAAATTAAGTCAAGGGTTGGCGGGGTGGGCAAGTGATTGGCAGAAACAGGGGCTGACTCACGCGTAATCGATATAGAGCACGCCGTTAAGGTGATCTATCTCGTGTTCCAGAAGGGCCGCATAACTGTTTTTTGCACCTATGGTTTTTTCCGCATTTTCCAATATTTCAGGATTAACGAGTATTTTGATTTCTCCATTAAGACCGCGAACAATCATTCTCTTTTGAATGCCGACCTGTGGTGCCGCCAATCCTTTATAAAGGGACCCTTTGAATAAAAATGCGAAGGGTGCTTCGTATCGCAATATCGAGATCATCGAATTTGCGAGGGTAATGATTGAGTCATCGATAAAATCAATCGATTCCGCAACGCCGCGCAGAATTGGATTGGGGAATTCGACGATATCGACAATATTATTTTTTTGTTTGTAGCGCTGCAGAAAAGAAAAGATGCCCGTCGTGCTGATCAGTCCGGCTATGGTTAACTTAAAAAATTTTCTTCTATTCCACACGCTCAATTTTCTCCATATTTAATTGCCGCTTTTACTGGCTTCGCGGCGGTACCAGCGAGCCAGTCGTTCAGGGGAAATGCCCAAATAAAAGGCGAAGATGATCATCTGATTGATCAGCCATGTTTTTAAAATACCGAAATGCAGCCAGCGTCGTGGCGAGGTGATGACCGCATCGGGCAAAATCACGATTTGGCCTTTGCGTTTCAAGCGGCGTACCAGTATAAAGTCCTCCATGATCGGCAGGTCCGCGAAACCGCCGATGGCTTCAAAAATTGATTTTTTCATAAACAGGGCCTGGTCGCCATATGGTAGCTGTAAATAGCGGGAGCGCAAATCGGCCATGCGCTCAATGAAGTGAATACCCGCAGCGCTCGAATCGATGGCCAAGCGAAAGGCGCCGGCCACAACATCTTTTTGATTCAGGGCCGAAACGATCTGATGATTGAAGTCTACAGGCAGGAGTGTATCGGCATGCAGGAAGACCAGCACCTCACCTGTTGCCGCTGCGGCCCCGCTGTTCATCTGGATGGCCTTGCCCGGGCTGGCCTGAATCACTCTGGCGCCCTGCGATGCGGCCAGAGCAGCAGTCTCATCTGCGCTGCCGCCGTCAACAACGATTACCTCCAGATTTTCGACACCTTCAAGATGAGAAAGGGTGCGCTCAATGGTGGCGGCTTCGTTGAGCGCCGGAATTATGATGGATAGTTTTTGTGCGCCCGGCTGATGGTTCACTGTCTTTTGCGCTTGATGCCAGGCGGGCAGGTCTGCAGGCCGATCGACATCGGCCAGGCATTCCAGCAGGGTCAAACGGAGCTTCATACCGTTGGCAATTTGCAGGGTTTGCGAAAGGACGTTGTCGGTGCCCCAGTCGATCCCGTCAAACAGCCGGCCATAGGTTTTCGCCGCAAGGGTTCGCCTGATGCCCATCAGGTAATAGCCCCCGTCCCGCGCCGGCCCCAGGGCCAGATCGTTTTCATAAAGCGCTCCAAAGGCCTGTTGAATAATCTCGGCTGAAATTCCGGGTATGTCGCTGCCGACGATAACCACCGCCGCCGCTTTTTCCTGAAACGCCGCCTCAAAAGCCCTTCGCATGCGCTGACCGAGGTGACCGTTGCCCTGTGGCCGGTAGATCAAATGCGACCCCAACCAGTCCTGCATTAAACCGGCATCGCCGCCTGCGTGGCGAACTTCAACGGTCAGGCCGTTTCGGCCATTTAGCATTGCCGCTGTGGCGATAATGTGTTCTGTCATCTGACGCTGCAGGCGGGCCGCACTCCGTTTACCCAGGACCGGAATCAAACGCGTTTTGGTTTTTCCGGGCTCGGGAAAGCGGGTGAAGACAATCAAGCGTTCAGGCCGCGCTGCCGACATTGGGTATCTCCTACCTGAACTCAGGTTGCAATGGCGCCGCCTCATGTAAAGCCCGAGCCGGCCGCACAGGTATAGCAGTGATCGGCGGTGATGATGGGGGTGCCGGGCTCCGGTGGCCCCGACATCTCGGATACGTGGATTTTCTTGCCGCACATAAAAAGGCCCCGCGCCAGATTGAAGTCGCAGTCGTACAGGTAGCCGTCCCAGGAGACCGAAACCTGGCTTCGACACATCAGCCCTTCGATCGCGCAGGGGTTAAAATTGGCAACCAGCTTGTTGATGTAGTTTTCAAAATTGCCCGTTTGGATCAGCCACTGTTTGAAACGGCCCAGCGGCGCATTGGCAAAATTATACAGGCGATTAAACGTCAGCCCCCATTTTTGTTTCAAAATTTGATGGTATCTTTTTTCGATTTGTTCCTGGCCCGGCGGCATAAAGGCACCGGTGGGATTGGAGACCAGGTTGAGTTCCAGACCGGTTCCACCACACCCGTAGCCCAGGGCGTTGAGCGCTTTGAGCACGGCGATGCTTTCTTCGAAAATACCCTCCCCGCGCTGCGCATCCATCTGGGAGAGGTTCAGCGATGGAAATGATGCCACGATGACCACCCGGTGAGATTTGAGCACGCCCATCAGACGATCAAAATTTTGATGCAGGGCCGACAGATTTGAGCGCAGCATGATTCGCGGTGTCAGCGGTGCGATCTGTTGAATCAAATTCGGCAGCAGCGGATTAAGTTCCGGTGCGCCGCCGGTGATATCGATGGTTGCAAAACGGCATCGCTGCGCGTAGGCCACCACCGCCTTGAGCGTCTGCGCATCCATATTTTCTTTACGGCCCGGCCCGGCATTTAAATGACAGTGGCGGCATGTCTGGTTGCACAAAAAGCCCAGATTGATCTGCAAAGTCGCAGTCGTCTGGCGAAACAGCTTGAGATCATGCCTGGCCAGCGTGGACTTGAATAGGACGATATCGGGCGCTTTGGCTTGCGAAAACGGTTTTATTTCGGCTATGGTTGTTTGATCAGGCATTTTCAGATGTGGGCCCTTGTTACATTGATAATTTGTCCGCGATGTTGCGCATCTGAACCCCGTGGACCAGGGAAGCCCCGCCGCGGATGGCGGTGACGACATGGACGGCTTCGGTCATCTCCGCCAGGTTGGATCCTTTTTCCAGGCAGGCCCGGGTGTAAGCATCGATGCAGTAAGGGCACTGGACTGCATGCGCGACCGCCAGGGCAATCAGCGATTTTTCGCGTTCACTCAGCTCTCCATCGGCGAAAACGGCATTGTAATATTCAAAAAATTTACGCGCCAGTTTCGGCGCTTCTTGGCCGATTTCTTCAAACCGGGGAAGATCTTCCGGCTTATAATAGGTTTCCATCAACAATATCTCCTCTTATTTATTCTGCAACCAAATTCTTTATGTCGCCAATGGGAGTCGATCCTTACATATCAGGTTTCAGGTGTCAGGTTTCAGGCGTTAGGGGACTTAAGACTAAAATCAGATAATAGCGAAAACATGCGATCGTTATTGCTACCGAGTAGCAAGGACTCGGAACTGGCCACCGAAGGCCTGAAACCTGACACCCGACACCGAGGTTAACCCATATGGTCCACGATCGCCTGGCCAAACTCTGAGCACTTCAACTGCTTTGCATCTTTGATTTGACGGGCCAGATCATAGGTGACGGTTTTGGCTTTGATGGTGTCTTGAAGAGCGTCACGAATCAGGCGTGATGCCCCGCGCCATCCCATATGGTCCAGCATCATGGCACCCGAAAGGATTAACGAGCTGGGATTGACTTTGTCCAGGCCGGCGTATTTGGGAGCGGTGCCATGGGTGGCTTCGAAGACCGCGCAGCGGTCGCCGATATTGGCGCCCGGTGCCATCCCCAGGCCTCCTACCTGAGCGGCCAGGGCATCCGACAGATAGTCGCCGTTTAAATTTGGCGTGGCAATGACGCCGAATTCGCGCGGTCGCAGCAGGACCTGTTGAAAGAGCATGTCGGCAATGCGATCTTTGATCACCAGTTTCTTTTCAGGTTGCTCGCCCTGATAGTCGTCCCAGAGTTCCTTTTCGGTGATCGTTTGATCTTTGAATTTTTCAGCAGCCACATCATAACCCCACTGGGCAAAGGCACCTTCGGTAAATTTCATGATATTGCCTTTGTGCATCAGCGTCACGCTGGTAAAGCCGTGCTCCAGGGCATAAGCAATGGCTCTGGTCACCAGCCGTTTGGTATTAGTCGCACTGATGGGTTTTATGCCGATCCCCGCATCGGCGGGCAAAGCAGTTCCCATTTGCTCGTTTAAAAATCGTCGCACTTTATCCCCATCCGGACTGCCGGCTTGATACTCGATACCGGCATACAGGTCTTCGGTGTTTTCCCGAAAAATAACCATGTTAACGTTTTGCGGATCTTTCACCGGACTGGGAACCGACTGAATATATTTCACCGGTCTCACGCAGGCATATAGATCCAGTTTCTGGCGGATCGACACATTCAGGCTGCGAATGCCTTTGCCTACCGGAGTCGTCATGGGGCCCTTGATGGCAACAACATGCTTTTCAATGTCGGCCAGTGTTTCATCCGGCAGCCAGTTTCCGGTTTTCTCAAATGCTTTTTCACCGGCCAAAATCTCCAGCCATGAAATTTTCTTACGGCCATCATAAGCTTTTTGAACGGCAGCGTCGATGACCTGGCGCGTCGCACGCCAGATTTCCGGTCCGATGCCGTCACCTTCGATAAACGGTATCTGCGGCGTATCCGGGACGCTCAGGGTGCCATCACGGTTAATGGTGATCCGATTTTCAGTTCCCATGACTCAACCTTTCTCTTTTGGTTTAGGGCGGCTCTGAGCCCGATTGTTCATACAGAAGTCTGCTACCACCATTGCTGTGTCTACTAAGTTTACTCTATTAACCCAGAAGAGTATAATTAAGGGCGAGTGATTGCCGGGGTTGCCGCAGCTACAAGGAAAATGTCGTTCCGCTATAATTAAACTATGCGGGACGGCATTTGACACAGTAGATGCGGTGAGATCGGCAAGCCCCTTGGGGTTTCAAATTTAAAAAATATAAATGCTTAATATTCATTTAATATGAGAACTTATAATATTTTTTTAAATTTGAAACACTCGCATTAGGCTGACATGATTTTGCGTAACACATACGGCAAAATACCACCGTGCTTAAAGTATTCAACGTCAATATCGGTGTTCAACCGAGCGGTGACCGCAAACTCAATTTCACGGCCATCCGGCTTAACAACCTGGACATGAAGGGTTTTGCGGGGCTCGATGTTTTCAATGCCGGTGATGGTGTAGGTCTCCGAACCGTCCAGGTCCAGGTTGTCCCGGCTGTCGCCATTTTTGAAGGTTAGCGGCAGCACGCCCATACCCACCAGATTACTGCGGTGAATTCTTTCATAGGATTCGGCAATGACGGCTCTAATGCCCAGCAGCTGGGATCCTTTTGCGGCCCAGTCCCGTGATGATCCGGTGCCGTACTCCTTGCCGCCCAGAATCAGCAGTGGTTTATCTTCGGCCATGTATTGCATGGCGGCATCATAGACAAACATCTCCTGACGCTCGGGGAATTTAAGCGTGTAACTGCCTTCTTTGGGGTCCACCAGCCTGTTTTTAATGCGGATGTTGCCGAAAGTGCCGCGCATCATGACTTCGTGGTTACCCCGGCGGGACCCGTAGGAATTAAAATCGGCCGGTGCGACCTTTTTTGCGATCAAATATTTTCCGGCCGGATAATCCGGTGGGATGGCGCCGGCCGGAGAAATATGGTCGGTGGTCAGCGAATCTCCTAAAATCAGCAAGACGCCGGCATTTTGAATATCAGCCGGTTGTTCGATATCAAGCGCAAATCCCTGAAAATAGGGAGGCCTGCGGATGTAGGTCGATTGGTCTTGCCACGCAAACGTCGTACTTTCGGCCACCGGAAGCTTTAACCAGAATTGGTCACCGTCAAATATTCTGGCATACTCCTCTTTGAAGTATTGCTGTTTGACATGCTGATGGATGAGGCTTTCAACTTCTTCCGCGGTTGGCCAGATATCTTTCAGGTGTACCGGCTGGCCGTCTGAATCCTGACCGAGCGGTTCGGTGGTCAGATCAATATCGATGCTGCCGGCGATGGCAAAGGCCACCACCAGCATCGGGGATGCCAGAAAGTTGGCGCGTACTTGCTGATGGATGCGGGCTTCAAAATTACGGTTGCCCGAAAGCACGGCCGCTACGGTTAAATCTTTATCTCTAATCGCCCTGTCAATTTCAGGCGGCAGGGGTCCGCTGTTGCCGATACAGGTGGTGCAGCCGAAACCGGCCAGGTAAAAGCCCAGGCTTTCCAGGTAAGAAAGGAGTTTGGCATCTTTCAGATAATCAATGACGACTTTTGAACCCGGCGCCAGGGAGGTCTTAACAAATGGCGGGACGCGCAACCCTTTTTCAACAGCCTTCTTGGCCACCAGTCCGGCGCCCAGCATCACAAATGGATTGGAGGTATTGGTACAGGAGGTAATCGCAGCGATAACGATGTCACCATCGCACAGTTCTACGGATTCGCCGTTTACCACCACTTGACAGGCCTTCTTTTTGGGCGAGCAGGCATCCGGGCGGATGGTTTTTGAGCCGGACTCATCGTGGTAGGTGGACATATGCTCAACATCGGTGTCACGTTCATATTCACAACCGAGCAGGGTTGCAAAATTTTGCTTCAGGTCGCTCAGATTGATGCGGTCCTGGGGTCGGGCCGGACCGGCAACGCAGGGCACCACTGAGGCCAGATCGAGTTCGACGACTTCGGAATATTTGGGCTCGATAGTATCGGAGTAGAAAAGGCCAAGCGTTTTGGCATAGGTTTCAACGATGTCAGCCTGATCGGCCCGGTGGGTCATTTTCAGGTAATCGATGGTCTTCTCGTCGATGGGGAAAAAGCCCAATGTGGCGCCGTATTCCGGGGTCATGTTGGCCAGTGTGGCCCGATCGGTGACGGTCAGATTTTTCATGCCGGGCCCGAAAAATTCAACAAATTTTTCAACCACATTGCGCTGGCGAAGCAATTCGGTGACGGTTAATACCAGATCGGTTGCCGTAATGCCTTCGGGCAGCTTGCCCACCAGTTTGACGCCAATGACCTGCGGAATTGACATGTAGTAAGGCTGCCCCAGCATGACGGCCTCGGCCTCTATGCCGCCGACACCCCATCCCATTACGCCAACAGCATTGATCATCGGCGTGTGGGAGTCGGTGCCCACCAGGGTGTCCGGATAGGCCACCGTCGCATTGCCGGCTTTTTCGGTCATGACCACACGCCCCAGATATTCTAAATTAACCTGGTGGCAGATGCCGGAGTTGGGGGGTACGACGTTGAAATTATCAAAGCTCTTCTGGGCCCACTTAAGCAGGGCATAGCGCTCGGCGTTGCGCTCATATTCTTTGGCGACATTTCGGGTTATGGCATCGGCGGTGCCAAAATAATCGACCTGCACCGAATGATCGACAACCAGATCTACCGGAACCAGCGGATTGATTTTTTTCGGATCGCCGCCCAGGTCTTTGACGGCATCGCGCATGGCCGCAAGATCGACAACCGCCGGAACGCCCGTAAAATCCTGCATTAGCACCCGCGCCGGGTGGTAAGGAATTTCTACCGGCGTTTCATAGCTTTTTTGCCAGCGCGCGATGTTTTTCAGATCTTCTTCCAGCACAACGCGACCGTCCAGCTTTCTTAAAAGGTTTTCCACCAGGATTTTGATCGAATAGGGCAGGTGATGAATGTCGGCAATACCGCTTTTTTCCAACCGCGTAATGTCAAAAACAGTGAAGGTTCCTATTTTTGTCTTTAATTTAGCATGATAGTCGGTGTTTTCCATCGAAGGTTCCCTCTCGTTTTCTTAATTGGAGTGTTGGAGTGTTAGAAAAAATTGATAATGAGCATCAGGTTTTTCTATTCATCACGCCAGCACTCCATCGCTTTATTACTCCGTTTTTTTGATGGCCTCGATCTTATACACATATTTGACCCAATCGTCGCCGTAGTAGTCTTCGGCCACAATGCGCAGGGGAAACCCGTGTCGTTGCGGTAACTTCTCGTCGTTGACCGCATACGCCAGAAATACTTTATCCGATCGGATATCGGCAATTGGGAAGCGCTCAACTTTTTCATGAGAGCCTTGCGGTCCGTAGACGGTGATATGGGTGGTGTCGGCCTGCATCTGTGCCAGATCCAACACCGTCATCAGCGAGATCCCTTTCCATTTCCCGTGATTCACAAAGACACCGGGGCAGATCAACAATACTTTGCGTTCGATCCGGGGAAGCGCGACGATCTGCGAATAGCTTAGCCGGATCGGTGCGGCGACATTCCCCTCAACAATCAGGCGCCATGAAGGCAGATGCACTGCATGGTTGCGCAGACCCATGGTCTCAAAAGCTTCTAACGGCAGAATTTCCAGTTTGCGCGTATCTAGCGTGGCTGGATTTTTATTACGCAAGGTAGACAGGTCCGTATCCCGCGGAACGATAAACCGTTTGGTCTGGGCCCAGGCTTTTTTCAAGATGGCCCCGACAGTCGTGAAAAAAAGGCCCAGACTCGCAAGCAGTTTCAGGGCGAATGTAATGAATTGTCGTCGTGTTTTCATTTGGTTTTACGTTGCAGGTGCCGGATGTGATCTTCAGCTGCGACGATGACCTCGCTGGCCAAACCCAGAAAAAGTCCATGTTCTATAATGCCGGCGCGTTCGTTGAGCTTGACCGCCAGCGCGTGCGGATTCGACATTTCGCCAAAATTCGCATCCAGAATAAAGTTGTTTTGATCGGTTTTGTAAGGCTGCCCATTTTTATCACTGCGCAATTTGACGGATGCTCCCAGCGCTTCAAGAAAGTTTGCTTCAGTTTTGGCGGCGAAGGGAATGACTTCCACCGGCAGCGCCCAGCGGGTGCCCAGACACGCAGAAAGCTTGCTTTCATCGACGATGATAATATTCGTTTGACTGGCCTGGGCGACCACTTTTTCACGCAGCAGCGCACCACCACCGCCCTTTATCAAATTCAGCTCCGGGTCGACCTCATCGGCCCCGTCGATGGTCACATCGATTTCAGGTTGATCATCCAGGGTCGCTAAGGGGATATTCAGATCCCGGGCCAGCTTTTCGGTCCGCACGGAGGTTGGAATGCCGACAATATTTTTTAAATCACCGGATTTGATGCGCTCGCCGATTCGAATCACGGCAAACGATGTCGTGCTGCCGGTGCCCAGACCCACAACCATACCGGACTGAACCAATTCCACGGCGCAATGGGCAGCTTTTCGCTTTAATTCATCTTGTTTTTGCAAGCCTGAGGTTCTCCTTGTCTCATGTGACTACTCGGTGCGCGTATGGCGCTCTGTACCAGGTTAAGCCGCTTTCAGCAGCTTGCATTTTTCGGCGATGCTTTCCAGCAGTTTGGTAAAGGGCTTGGCAAACGCAACGACCCCATCGTCCTGGAGCTTCTGGGTCACGGCTTCCAGATCAATTCCCAGCTCCGCCAGTTTGGCTACCTGGTCTTGAGCTTGCTCCAGGCCCCGGGTGAGGGTTTCAGCCACCCGGCCATGGTCCATAAAGCTTTCCAGGGTTGCCGGTGGTAAGGTGTTGACCGTATCGGGCCCGATCAGCTCGTCCACATACAGGTTGTCCGGATAGGCCGGGTTTTTGGTACTGGTGCTGGCCCATAAAACGCGTTGCGCTCGAGCGTCTCTGGCAGCCAATTCCTGCCAGCGGGGCTGCTGGATTATTTTTTTGTATTCCGCGTAAGCGATTTTTGAATTGGCAATCGCAATTTTACCGGCAAGTTCGATGTTGCCGATAGCTTCCAGTTCCTTATCCACGGCCGTATCCACCCGGCTGATAAAAAATGAGGCCACCGATGCGACGCGATCAACCGCATGCCCCCCCTTGACGCTGGGACCGGCGGCTGCCAGCTGCTCGAGTCCGGCCTGGTAGGCTTCAGCGACGGCCTTATAATTTTGTAGGCTAAAAATCAGGGTGACGTTGACATTGACCCCGCAGCCGATCAATTCGGTAATTGCCGGTAGTCCCGCTGCCGTGGCCGGTACTTTGATCATCACATTGGGCCGGTTTACGGTTTCATAGAGCCGTTTGGCCTCGGCAACGGATTTTTCCGTTTCATAAGCCAGCTCAGGGCTGACTTCCAGGCTGACAAAGCCGTCTTTGCCCTTGGACGAATCATAAACGCCGCGCAGCGTATCGGTGGCCAGCGTAATATCTGTGATCGCTAACGCTTCATAGATTTTTTCAATTGAGCGGTCGGTTTTGATCAGCCGTTTTAAATCGTCATCATAGTCGTTGCTGCCGGCAATGGCCTTCTCAAAGATCGCCGGATTTGACGTTACGCCCCTGAGACCGGTGCTGACCAGCTGTTTTAGTTCACCGGAGGTTAACAAAGAGCGTTGAATGTAATCCAGCCAGATGGATTGGCCCATTTTTTCAAGTTCGATCAGTTTTGACATACTGTTCTCCTTATCATTCGATGAAATCAAAATTAATCATTAAACGCATTCCAGCGCTTTTTCAACCACGCGATCGGCTGTCAGCCCGAATTTTTCAAACAGCGTCTGAGCGGGCGCTGAGGCACCGAAATGATCCAGGGCAACGATCTGACCGGCTTCGCCGACATAGCGCTGCCAGCCCTGGGGGCTGCCGGCTTCGATGGCAATTTTAGCTTTGACCGCTTGTGGCAGTACCTGGTGGCGATATTCGGCCGGCTGAGCATTAAACAGTTCCCAGGACGGCATGCTGACCACCCGTGTGGCTGGCCCTTTGGCGGCAATTATTTCTGCGGCCTTGAGGGCAATTTGAACTTCCGAGCCGCTGGCGATCAGAATAACATCCGGTTTGTTGTTGGCGGCCTCGCTTAAAATATAGGCCCCCTGGCGGAGCCCCGCGGCGGAGGCATATGCCGTGCTGCGGTCTAACGTGGGAAGATTTTGACGTGTCAGGGCCAGGGCCACCGGTCCGCTCCGGTGCTGGATGGCGGCCTGCCAGGCCTGGGCGGTTTCATTGGCATCGCAGGGTCGAATGAGCACAAAATTCGGAATGGCTCTCAGAGCGGCCAGCTGTTCGATGGGCTGATGGGTGGGGCCGTCTTCACCCAGGCCGATGCTGTCATGGGTAAATACGTAAATAACCTGCTGTTCTGTGAGAGCTGCCAGACGGATGGCCGGCCGCATGTAATCCGAAAAAATGAGAAATGTGGCGCCGTAAGGAATTAAACCGCCGTGCAGCGCCATGCCGTTCAAAATACCGCCCATCCCATGCTCGCGCACGCCAAAACGCAGGTTGCGGCCGCCATAATTATCGGCCTGGAAGTCGGCTTCAGCACTGATCAGGGTTTTGGTGGAAGGCGCCAGGTCAGCCGAACCACCGATCAGGTTGGCGATTGTTGGTGCCACGGCATTTAGCACTTTCCCGGATGCAACCCGCGTTGCCATTCCTTTCTGATCGGGTTCAAATACCGGAATATCTTTTTCCCACCCGTCCGGAAGGCGGCCGTTTATCCAACGGCGCAATTCGGCGGCCGCTTCCTTAAAGTTTTCTTGATAGGCTTCAAAAGCTTTCTGCCAGCGGTTTTCCAGCTTCTGACCGACATCAATGGCCTGGCGAAAATGCGTCAAGGCCTCATCCGGAATCAGAAAACCGGGTTCCAGCGGCCAGCCCAGATTTTCTTTGGTGCGCTGAATCTCTTCAGCCCCCAGAGGCTCCCCATGTGCGCCGGCTGTATCCTGTTTGTTAGGGCTTCCATAGCCGATGTGAGTTCGAACGGCGATCAACGACGGCCGGCGGGTTTCATTTTGGGCTTCAACGATCGCCTGCTCCAGTGCCGGCAGGCTGTTGCCCTCTTCCACATATTGAACATGCCAGTCGTACGATTCAAAACGGCCGATGCGGTTCTCCGTAAATGCGATATCAGTGTCGCCTTCAATGGAGATGTGGTTGTCATCGTAGAAATAGATCAGCTTGCCCAGGCCGAGGTGCCCGGCCAGCGAAGCCGCTTCATGCGAGATGCCCTCCATTAAATCCCCGTCGCTGACAATAACGTAGGTAAAGTGATCGACAATCTGATGACCGGGTTGATTAAAGCGCGCCGCCAGATAACGCTCGGCCAGGGCCATACCCACCCCGTTGGCAAATCCCTGACCCAGAGGGCCGGTGGTGGTCTCCACCCCCGGGGTAAGGCCGTGTTCGGGATGACCGGGCGTCTTGCTGCCCCATTGACGAAAGTTCTGAAGTTCATCCAGCGACAGGTCGTAACCGCTCAGATGCAACAGACTGTAAAGCAGCATCGAGCCGTGACCGGCCGAGAGCACAAAGCGGTCCCGGTTGGGCCAGGCCGGATTTTTCGGATTGTGTCGCAAAAAGCGCGTCCAGAGAACATATGCCATGGCGGCAGCGCCCATGGGCATCCCGGGGTGACCGGAATTCGCTTTTTGCACGCCATCGACTGCAAGCATTCGAATCGTATTAATGCAGAGTTGGTCAAGTTCGGTCGACATTTATTCCCTCCTTTTGTCAATGACCATGCATTTTTAATAGATTGGACCCCCTGAAGCCTCTATTAATATCTTTCAGAGAAAATGTGGCTAAGCTTAGGAGAAACACCATGCTTTATTTATCTTTTTTTTTGATTTTTTTGATGATTTTGGGGATGAAAAACGAAAAAATAAACATTCCGATAGAGAAAAATACCTTAAAAGAAATAAGCTCCGCCCAGTTGCCCGAGGCCCAGACCTCTTTCAGCGTACCGACAAAAAAGGTAAATATAAAGGTGCCGACGATGATACCCAGGCCGGTACCCGCAACGTAATCCCAAAAGTGCACTTTGGTCAAGCCCATCCCGAAATTCATGGGCGTAAATGGGAAGTACACCAGCCGCAGATACAATACCGTGGCAAAACCGTTACGCTCGATGCCATCGTCATATTTTTTGAGTTTATCACCGATCAGAGAAGCCGCAAATTCTCGGCCCAGCGTACGCCCGATGATGAAGGCCGCGCTGGCGCCGATCATGGCCCCGATCCATACCCAGATAAATCCCCAGTAAGCGCCAAAAATGGCCGCTCCCAATCCGGTGAGCAGGGTGCCGGGTAAAAACAGACAGATCCCGACAGCATAAATCAGAATGAAAATTATTGGCCCCCAAAATCCGGTCATGTCCAAATACTGGCCCAATGCATCAGGGGTCAGATATTGCTTCACCGGCGTTAAGCGCACCAGCAGAATCGCTCCGATAATAAATGCCACTAATATCAATGCTTTTACAAGCGCTTTTTTGCGGTTATTAACCGTTGATTGTATCACTTCTTCCATATTTAGCTCCTTGCCTCCGACTGCTCGCTCCCTGTCACTGGCCGCTCGCCGCTGGTTCCTGGCAGCTGGCGGGCTATCAGGCTTCAGAACACAGAAGTCAGATGACAGAAGACAGAGGGTAAAACCTGGAAAAGGAAGTATCCTTTCTGACCTCTGTTTTCTGTGCTCTGTCCTCTGTAACTTCCTGACACCTGAAAACTATTTTTAAGCTATCAACGGCTGCGAATCACGAATGCATCCGATTTGAATTATTATGTGATGCCCTCAATAGCTTTAGGGCCTTTACTGCCGGCCTCATAAAAGTGAAGTAATTCTGCCTGATCATCACAGGCCTCACAGCGATCTAAGATCGGTGTCAGAAACTTCCAGCAAAGCTCAACGCCGTCCTGGCGCCAGAACAGCATGTGATCTCCGAGCATACAATCGAGCAACGCCCGCGCATAGGCATCCAGAATAGGACTACTGGAATTTTGATGATAGTTAAAATCCATCGTGACGGTGCGCAGGCAAACCGTGGCACCGGGGTTTTTGGTTTGAAACGTCAGGGTAATTTTTTCCTCAGGGTAAATGCCCAAAATAAGTCGGTTGGCCGGAATCGTTTCGCTCAGTGTATGGCGAAACATCGAATGCGGTACGCTTTTAAACTGGATAGCGATTTCAGTCAATTTCTGGTCCAGACGTTTGCCCGAGGTCAGATAAAACGGAACGCCCTGCCAGCGCCAGTTATCCAGGTTGACTTTCATCAGGGCAAAGGTGGGGGTGAGCGAGTCCGCAGCCACACCCGGTTCCTCGCGGTAGGCGCAAACCGCGTTGCCATTGACCGCGCCGGCGGCATATTGTCCCAGCACCAGGTTTTCCGTGAGGTTTTTCACCTGGAAAGGTCTCAAGGCGCGAAATACCTTGACCTTCTCGTCTCTGACCTGATCGGCTTCAAAGCGGGATGGGGGCTCCATGGCTGTCAGCGCCAGCAGCTGCAGCATGTGGTTCTGGAACATGTCTCTTAAAACCCCGGATTGTTCGTAATAGCCGGCACGATGTTCGACGCCCAGCTCTTCGATGGCGTTGATGGCAATGTATTCTACATAGCGTCGATTCCATATGGGCTCAAACATGGAGTTGGCAAAGCGCAGCATCAATACATTTTGCACGGTTTCCTTGGCCAGATAATGATCGATTCTGAAAATTTGGTGTTCCGTGAAATCCCGGCTCAGGCTTTGATCCAAATCGATGGCTGTTTTCAGATCCGTGCCAAAGGGTTTTTCCACGACAATCCGTGACCAGCCGTTGCCGTTTTGACGCTCATCTGCCAGGCCGACCTGACCGATCAGATGGGCAGCGGATTTGTAAACCGACGGCGGAAGGGCCATATAAAAAATACGGTTGCCATTCGTTTTATACTGCTGATCCAGATCCCGTAAAGCCTGGGCCAGGTGTTTAAAAGATTCCAGATCCGTAAAATCGGCGGTGCGATAGTGAATAGCCCTGGCAAAAGACGGCCAGCGCGTTTTTTCGTAGTTACCGGCATTTTTTAAGGCCGCCTGCATCCTGGACCTGAATTCCGGCTCGTCGATATCAACTCGGCTGACGCCCACGATCAAGAAAGGGTTCGGCAGGCCGTTGTTTAAATAGAGATTAAACAGCTGCGGCAACAGCTTGCGCGTCGTTAGATCACCGGTTGCGCCCAGGATAACGATGGTGCAGGGATCACTGGGTTCCGGCATGACACACTCGTCAGGGTCCAGCCCCAAATCCGGTGCGCGAACCGTTGCCATGACGTTTTCGGCAGCTTCGGAGCCTGTATTTCTACGCTGCATGTCTTCTCCTTGGTTAAGCTTCTAAAAAATTATTGACCAAACTAACACAAATTTTAGGACTAAGCGCCTATTGCTCTAATTCCCGATCTCATTCTTTTTTCGAAACCACCGCGTGCCCGCCGAACTCCCGGCGCAGGGCCGCCAGCACGCGTTCGGTGAAAGGATCCTGCTGCCGTGAACGAAAACGCCGCATCAGCGAAAGGGTGATGACTTCAGCCGGAACCCCGGTATCTATAGCCTGCTGCACCGTCCAGCGACCTTCACCGGAGTCCTCTACATAACCGGTAATGTCGGTCAGTTCAGCGCTTTTGCCAAAGGCATCTTCAGCCAGTTCCAGCAGCCACGAGCGAATAACGCTGCCCTGGTTCCACAGATGGGAGATTTTAGCGTAGTCAAATGATCCGGCATACTCTGAGGCATCCAGGATTTCAAAACCTTCTCCGTAGGCCTGCATTAAGCCATATTCGATTCCGTTGTGTATCATCTTGACAAAATGGCCCGCGCCGCTTTTACCGCAATACAGGTAACCATCCCTGGGTGCCAGTGTTTGGAATATCGGTTCTAAGTACTTGAAGACTGTCTTATCACCGCCCATCATCATGCAGTACCCGACCTCCAGGCCCCAGACCCCGCCGCTGACGCCGACGTCCATATAGCGAATGCCCTCTGCCTGCAGCGCTTCGTAGCGGCAGCGATCATCTTTGTAATAGGAATTTCCGCCGTCAATGACGATGTCTTCCGGGCTCAGCAGTTCTTTCAGGTGGCTGATGGTCTCTTCCACCGGTTTGCCGGCCGGCAGCATGATCCACACAATGCGGGGTGTTGGAAGCATTTCGACCGCCTGCTGCAGCGATGCCGCCCCGCTGGCGCCTTCCGCGCTAATTTGCTGAACAGCCTCATGGGACAGATCATAGGCGATAACCGCATGCTTGCCCTGCATCAGCCGTCTGGCCATATTCAGCCCCATTTTTCCCAATCCAATCATTGTGAGTTTCATGCTGAGTTCTCCATTGTTAAATTTAGATTTAGAACCGGTTTGGGTTACCCGCTCTTACGATTTAACTTCGCAGGCCCTGCCTTTAAGATGAAAGAAAAATTTCAATCCTTTCTGAATTTTTTCAGAAAATATTTTGGGAGAAAAGAAATTGCTGGCCACCCGTTCAATGAGGTGTGACCATACTCCACCACTCCACTAATCCGGTTTTTTAGCTTTTGATATCATTAAGCGACCAATCATAATCTAAATATTTTACCTGAATAGTGTCTTTTTGGGCGGTTAATTTTTCTTTTAAAGCACCTTCAGCAAACTGCAAGTAAAATCCCAGGACATTTTCATTAAAGTCTTCTGAAAACCATTTAAATATCCGGCTGACATACAGGGTATTGCCTTCCAGTCGGTGGCTGTTTTCATCATTGACAAATGAGCGGGTTGAATCGTCCAACTGCTGATCCAGGGCATGGCCCAGATACGGCTCCGGTCTGAGGGGCGGACAGCTGGCGGCCGAACAGTTGATAGCAAAATGGACGCGCGGGTCTTTGAATCGTGGTCTGAGAATATTATGCTCAACATCATCCAGCGTGATGACCGCGCCGTTGATGCGCACTAGTTTCTTTTGCCACGGGCTTTTCAAAATGGTGCCGAAATCCTTGATGGACTTCACACCCGGATAACCGCTCAAAATCAACTTGATGGTCCAGGCATTGTAAGCATTGATATAATACGCATACTGTTCGTTGCGGGACAGTTTTTCTGGATCCGTATCTTCGAGCACCTTCAAATATTGATCCAGCCGGTCTTCTTCAGTTTTAAAACCGGCGTAATCCACTCCGCCCGTTGTTATATATTTGCCGAGCAGGTCGGCCCAGACGTCATGATTCACCGTCGAAGCACGGCTCGGTCCGGCCGGCCCAAAAGTTCCGACCATAAGTGAGAGGGTTAACATAAAAGCAAATCCAAAATAACGCTTATCCATCTTAGCGATCCTTTCAACGCAAATGAATTTATATAGATACCCGTTCAACGATCGGGTTTATAGTGGTTGTCAAAAAAAACGTTCCGATATCAAAACGTTTTTTTTGACAACCACTTATGCCGCAATTTCGCCATCGGGTGTTTTTAACCGGGTGCTTTGCATCCGGTTACACCCGCACCGATTAAGGCACTACCGTGCCTTTGGTTTTTCCGCTGATGGCGGAAAAATCCAAGTCACCCGCTGTGCGGGTGGTCGGTGACTCGGAACATTAATATGAAAAGCGGTATAATCTTCAAGCCTTGCCGTTGGTCGAATGACCATCGAGTAACTTACAAAAAAATAAGAGCCTGACACGCTTAGTCAAGAAAGCGACGGGACACGCGATAGGGCAATAGCATCAGGTCGGTGTCGAATTCTTAACGGCGTTGATTTCATTTGAAAAAGCCTTATGTTTGAAGAACTCATAATTTACCTAATAAACCATAAAATCTTATCCGTAAATGAAAGGAGTTTAAAATGGAAGAACGCAGCGCAGCCGTTACCATGCATGGCAACCCGTTAACCCTTGTCGGTGCGGAGCTCAGCGTGGGGGATTCGGTTCCGGATGTAGAGGTTCTGGATAATGATTTGAATCCGGTCAAACTATCATCCTTTAAAGGCAAAATATGTGTCATTTCAGCTGTGCCGTCTCTGGACACACCCACCTGTGACATGGAAACCCGCCGATTTAACGAAACGGCCGGCCAACTGGGAGATGGTGTCGTCATTTTAACGGTCAGCACGGATCTGCCTTTTGCCCAGAAAAGGTGGTGCGGAGCCGCCGGTGTCGAAAATGTCGTTACCCTTTCAGATCACCGCGAGGCGATGTTTGGAAGTGCTTTTGGCGTGTTAATTAAAGAACTGCGCCTGCTGGCAAGGTCGATTTTTGTCGTGGATCGCAACGGCAACATTCAGTATATCCAGCATGTCAAGGAGCTGTCGGAAGAGCCGGATTATGATGCGGTCATCGAAGCCGTCCAAAAATTAGGCTAAGGCCCGGTGTGGTTGAGCCGCTCTCGTATTTCTCTAAAATTTGAAACGCCCAAGTTTTTATCGATCGGATAACACAATGAGTAATCGGAAATCCGAACCCGCCAGTATCGATAACCCCGAATCATGGGTGGACAGCTATGGCGATTTCCTTTACCGATTTGCCCTCTCAAGAGTCAAAGATCCCTCGATTGCCGAAGACCTGGTTCAGGAGACTTTTCTGGCCGCCTTGCGCGCCCGTGAAAACTTCAAGGGTCGGTCCACCGGCAGAACCTGGCTGATTGCTATACTGAAACATAAAATTGTCGATCACATCCGAAAAAAAATCCGGGAACCGTCCACCGATAAGATTGAGACCCTGACGGACATTTCAGACCCGGATTTTGATGAACGCGGGCAATGGCAAATACGGCCAGGCAAGTGGACTGTCAATCCGGGAAACCTTTATGAACAAAAAGAATTTTTGGATGTCCTTTATCGCTGTCTGGCAGAAATTCCTGCGCGCCTGGCCGAGGCGTTTATCAAGCGCGAAATTGATGGCCTCAGTACAGATCAAGTCTGTAAGGAGCTGGGGATAACTGCGACGAATAGCTGGGTCATGCTTTACCGGGCCCGGATGTCCCTGCGGCGCTGCCTCGAAAATAGATGGCTGAGCGCAGGGTCGTAAAGGAGCAAATCTGTGCACTGGATGTATAGCTGCAAAGAAGTTTCTGAGATGGTATCAGAATCCATGGATCGGGCATTGCCTTTCTATCAGCGCGCGCTGATGCGCATGCACCTTCTGATTTGCAAATATTGCTCAAGGTGCAGAGAGCAATTTGATACAATCAGAGCCGCCAGCCGTTATGAGGAACTGCACGGCAAGGAGTTGGATGATTCCCGGGCGCTTTCCAAAGCCGGTAAAGAAAGGCTCAAAGAATTTCTGAAAAATCATCTGACCGGCACGCACTAAATATGCTGCCGATGTGCTCTATAGGGGTTGTCAAAAAAACGTTTCGGTATTCCACCGTTCTTTTCTACTTGAATCTTGCATTAAAATTAATGAGACGCTATTCCGGAACATTATTATGGAAAACGGTATAAATTGCCTTTACGTCAAACTTGCACTTGACAAAACAAGCAGCGCCTGCAATCTGTAAAATACGATGTCTGGATCGAGCGGACGAGTTTAAGAAAAAATCATTGATTTTTGCAGTCGCCTGTCACCGGCGGGACGAAAAACCGATTCACCGAAAAAGGCTTTGCACAGTGGCTGACACAGTTAATATTCGTTCAATCAAAGATCGGGGCGGCCGGCGCTCCCTACCGGATCGTCGCCAATTTACATCTTCCGAACACTTCCCGGAAAGACGGTTTCTACGCTATCGCCGCAGTGGTTTAGACCGAAGAAGCCTGCAAAGTTTAAAACTGCAAAAAAAAAGGGAGCGCCGCAAGGCATTCCGGGAGAGATATTCAAACTAAAAAATAATGCTTGAGGGGGTCATCTTACTTTTTCGGGTTTGTACCGCTTTCCATATTAATATTCCGAAATTCAGGTTTAGTTTTGTTTATCTTTAAGCCCGCTTTGAAGAGATTCGGGCAAATTTCCGTTTCCGCCAATGATGCGCTCAATTTCCCGGGTAATGCTCAGACGATGAACCAGTTTTTCAAGGGTTTTTGCCGTCTTTTGCAATCGCTTGGAAGTGACGGTCATTTCCAGAAACTGCTGTTTTTCCTGATAGCTAAAACCGTCGCATGCTGCGGCTAAAAAGGAAACCGATTTCGTATCCAGCTGGTCGTTGAATTCAACAGCGGCGTATTGATCGGTTATGGTATTTATTTGTTTGAGCAGCTGGATACATGTGTGCGCCATTTTTTGCGATGTTTCTGAATCTGCATTTTCTTCCGGATGATCATCAAAAAATTCGACTTTCGCCTCCAGATAGGGTTTTTCATCGAACAGTTCCTTTATGCGAAAGCGGTTTTCTCCTTTGGTTACAAGGTCCAGGCGGCCATCATCATAGTGTTTCAGTATTTTTATAATTCGAGCGGTACAACCCTTTGTTTCGAACTGTTCGCCGCTAAAATACACGATGCCAAATACCTTTTCCTGCGCCAGGCACGCTTTGGTCATTTGTTTGAAGCGGTCCTCAAAAATATGCAGTGGTAAAGACATCCGGGGCAATAAGACCAGGCCCAGCGGGAAAATGGGTATGACCGTTTCAGAATTCATACTCAAGCGCTCCGGGCATTGCTAGTGCATTTCTTCTTTGGACTCAAAACGGCGAAACAATAATGCATTAAAGATAATACGGTTATGCAGAAAGCCCAAGTTAGTCTCTTTCAACCACGAAGGGCACGCAGGACCCGAAGGGGGGGTGTCAATTTTTTCAACCTGCATTTGTGATCTTCGTAGTGCGAATACTATCGGACGTAAACGACTGGAACTTTCCAGATAACCACGTAAGATTATTGTACCGCCTTCACCCGTGTGGGTGATATGCAATTTGTAAGATCGTTCCTTATTCTAAGTTAGGATCAATGAATCAACAGTCAACATTATACTGATATTACTGTTTCTCCAGGATAGTTGGATCGGCAAAAATCAAAATTCTGTGGGACAATAGATCGAAAGACTTGAGTTGCAACCCAAATGTTTGCCGCCTCAGAAAATTAAGGCAGAACCGTTGAAGGCTCTGCCTTATTTGGAGTCAGGGGGCAACCGTTTTGCTGAGGTGTGCGTTTAATTAGGCTTTGGATCGGAGCTGTCGGTGGCGCTTTTGTGGTTCAGTTTGCTGTTGCTTATGAATCAGCTGTTCGCTTCAACTGTTGCTCCTGTTCAGTTTTCATCCTGACCGGAGCCGCCCTGAATGAGGCGCAGTTTCCCGGTGCCCGCAGCGCTGTTGGTGGCCGCGTCGAATTCAATGCCGATCCCATGACGATACAAAACCACCGCAGCCGAGATTTCTTTGGTCCACTTTACCGTGGCATAATAATGATCTGCTGCCAGAGCGTTTTGTGATTCTTCGATGTCGATTCGGACACAGGTGCCGGGTTCAAAAGCGGCATCTGATTCGAAATAAATGCCGCCGCGGCTGTAGTTGTACATTCTGCCGCAAGCAAATGTTCCGCAATCACAATTTTTGATGACCAAAGGGGCTTCATGGTCGAACCGTTTGCTGGCTCTTTGATCATTGACAGACATTGGCCCGCTGGATGTCTCCGGGTTGTGGGTTATAAATATTATTTTTTCGGTTCTGGCCATATGGTCACTTTTTCAATGATATTTTTTGATTTCTCGAAGCGCCGCTGTTTTTATTTTCGAAAAATATCGCGGCGTTCGATGCGGGTTCCGTCCCAGCTGCCGTTTTTACTCCTGCGACCGGGGGTTCTGCGTCGTGCCAGGGAGCTTCTGCGGTCAAAGCCTTTTCTGCGTTCGCGGCCGGATCTTTTCTCAATGCCCGTATAGGGCTGATTATTTTGCCGCCTGTCATGCCCGGATCGTGTCCCGCCTCTATCCTTTTTGTTAACCTCGTCCCCATTTGTGCCCAAGGTTATCTCTCCTTACCTTTGAATCTGCAAGTGCTAATATTTGCTTCGACAAAGAACTTTAAACACTCAATACCCCTATATTGCGGTGTGAAGCAGGCAACCTAAGCGATCCGGGTAGCAGAGTGGTTTCATCTGCAAATCGGGGTATTCCTTCAACGCGGTTATATGGAGTAGCAAGCTTTATGCCAACGAATATGCGACAGGCAAGTCAGCCATTATGGGCATTTAGCGCAAGGCCTGTTTAAGATGTTGTCTTTGCGTGCTAGATCTTATGAAACGGATTCCTGATTAATGAGTACTTTATTTCACAGTTATACCGTTTTCCATAATAATGTTCCGGAATACGGAATTGCGGCATAAGGGATTGTTGAACCTGAATACCGAAACGTTTTTTTGACAACCCCTATATGGCGATTGGGGAGGAGACACGGCAGGTTTGAATACGGCTTTGAATCGGTTTTTTGAGCTCCCTAATATTCATAAAAATTGATGTGAAATACCGTTTTGGCGGGGTAATCCGCCACAAATATTGGCGGACTGTTGGGTGACTATCCGCCGCAGGCGGGTGAGATGTATTTTTAAGACGGGTTCTAAAGTCCTCTTTCCTTCTTGATCTGCCGATGCAGTTGCGCAAAGTCTTGTGGGGCCTGATTTTCAATACGGCGGCTGATGGATATAACACTTGCCGGGCACTGAACGGCGCACACACCGCAGCCGATGCACCAATCCGGATCCACCCGGGGCTTATCATCAACCATTTTGACCGCATCCACCGGACAAATTTCAGCGCAAGCCCCGCAGCCGATACATTCGTCCAATTCGGTTTCGCGAATAAAATAGACCGCCATTAACTGGTCGCGCGGTATTTTGCGACGTCGAATAATGCCGACGTTCCAGCAATAGTGCCCGCAGCAATTACATGTATGTTTTATTTGCCCCTGGGCATTGTCCACCATATGAACCAGCCCCTCTTTTTCGCTGTTTTCCATTATCTGATGCGCTTCATCCTTTGAAATTTCGCGGGCCAGGCCTTTATCAATGACAAATTCTGCCATCTCGTCATACTTGACGCACACTTCAAGGCTATGGGGGCAATCGGTGCGGCCCAGTATCTTTGCCGACATGCGACAGGGACAATGGGCCACGGCAATTTTGGTGGCCGCCTCAACGATGGGGCCGATCTGTTCATTCGGCATGACGCCCTGCATGGGGATCTCAATGCTCGTGCTGGCAGGACTGTATTTGAATGATTTGGTGCGTACGCCGCCGTAAATCTTGTGGGTGGTTGGAACCGTAAAATATTTTAGCACCAGTTTGGCCATGCGTTTACTGGTATCATCCTGTTTTCCTTTCCAGAAAAATGTCTGGGGCAACCCGTAACCCACTTGCAGCAGGGCATAACCGATGGACCCATCTTCAACGGGTGCCGTAAACAACATATTGCGATCGGCCATTGATTCCAATGCTTCAGCAACCTCTACTACGGGAAAATTCGCTCGCGCAGAGATATTTTTCAGGCTGACGACCTGCAACGGATCAAGATCATTGGGTATGGCCAGCGCCACCTGAGCTTCAGTCGGGCTGAACATTTCCTTTAGCAGATCAAGGAGTTCCTCGGTGTACGGGTAGCCCATGATAAGGCTTTCCAGGTGTTTGGCCAAACGAACG
>Ga0265303_10000129_pt1 | contig 36260 bp, 34 predicted proteins | sample Helome_2_FD_192494 | JGI IMG/M metagenome (GOLD analysis project Ga0265303, IMG submission 192494) | Marine sediment microbial communities from subtidal zone of North Sea - Hel_20160317 (Illumina Assembly) | ecosystem: Environmental > Aquatic > Marine > Subtidal zone > Sediment ... | reverse complement strand
CGCATCGATTGCTATCGGGTCACTGACCGGGAACAGGCCTTCCTCGACCTGCTCGCCCGTCACACCGTCGAACGTTGTAATAACCGTGCTGACGTTGGTCTGACCGGGTGTCGGTGCATGAAAGCCGGTAGAAACGGCGCCGCGAATGGCGAACGCATCGTTGACACGGTAGCGTGCGGCGACCTTGCCGTTCAGCGTGTTGCCGAAGTCCGAGAAGTTCTCGTAGCGTGCGGCGTACTGAACCAGGAACTGATCGGTTATGTCGTGTTCGACATCGGCATAAATGGCAACGTTGTCGCGGTCGAAGTCGCCCGTTTTCCCGGGCTCAATACCGCGGAAACCACTGGACCCCGCCCCGAAGAAGGAACTCGGTTCTCCCGGGGAGGCCGTAAACGTCTCTTCACGGACCTCGACGCCGAAAGCGAGGTTGATGTTGTCGGCCATTGCAATCGAGAAGTCCGCGTTGACCGTATTTTCTTCCTGCGCATAGCCGCCGACGTTGAAATCCATCTGTGGCAGTGCCTGCAGATCCCCGGGTCCAAGCGACTGGTTTGCCGTGTTGTTGAGGGTATAGTCGAGTTCGCTCTTGCCATAGGTATAGCTGAAGTCGTAGGTCATGCCGCTGTCGAATTCGCCTTCAACACCCAGCGTAATGCTCGCATCATCCTGGTCACCGTCGAGAAACGGCGTGAAACCGCCAGGCAGTCCGACAAAACCCTGTTCACGCAGGTTTAACTCGTTCGGAATGCTCGGGTCGTCGAGAGGTGTACCGGCATTCGGGTCACAGGTAGGACATCCTGCGCCGAAAGGGACTTGCGACGAAAAGACAGAATTGGTGATGGGGTGCCGATAGAAGAAACGGTAACGACCCTCGGTGTCGCCGAGGCTAAAGCGAGCGTAAAGCTCGGACGAACCGCTGAGCTCGAAGCCGGAATTCACGAAGACACGCGTGCCCTTGGTCTCCGGACGTCCCCAGGTCTGCACCAGGGGAGAGTCGCCGAACGGAGCGTCCGTCCCAACCTCGGGAACGCCCATATCGATCAGCGTCTGGGCATCGGGCCTCTGCACGCCGCGCGAGAGTGCGTCGTTGTCGACGTATTCGATGGTCGCGTTGACGAAACCGCTGTTGCCAATGGCAAAACCCGCGTTCACGCCTAAGTGAAGGCTGTCCTCATCGTCGAAGAACTGGCCGTATTGCGCCTGTACCTGGCCGCCTTCGTCGGCATCCTTGAGAATGAAGTTGATGACGCCGGCGATAGCATCCGAACCGTATTGCGAAGATGCACCGTCGCGCAGTACTTCAACGCGTTTGACGGCAAGGCCAGGGATCATGCCGATGTCAACGCCATGGGCACCGTTACCGGCCGCCGGCGCGAAAAACTGCACGAGCGCGGTGCGATGGCGGCGTTTGCCGTTGACGAGAACCAGCACCTGGTCCGGTGCCGTGCCGCGCAACGATGTCGGACGCACGAAGGCGCTGCCGTCACCCGTTGCTGGCGTCGCCGTGTAGGAGGGCACCAGCGCCTTGATGTTGTCAGTCAGGTCGGCCGTGTTGCCGAATGCCGTGAAATCATCGGCATTGATGACGTCTACTGGCACCGGCGAGTCTCCTGCCGAGCGCGGCTTCGCACTGCGCGTGCCGGTCGTCACGATTTCCTCGATGAAGCCGTCGGCATCGTCCTGTGCGAAGGCCGTCTGGACCGCGAGCCCCGTAGATGACAATACGGCCGCCAGCGCTCCCAACGATAAGAGCTTTTTGTTCATTTGAGATCCCCCTGTCTGTGAACTGTCCTGTGTGTCTTCTGACACATACGTTCTTAATTTGTCTTATAACTTTAGGAAATTACCGTAGCGGATCGACCCTGTTATTGCAACGGATGATTCAGTATAGTAAAAGGATGATTCATTTGTTTCATCACTGATCGTGCGGGATCAATACGCGAATACCATTCGCCGGCTCGTCGAGGCGTTTCCGAGCCTGACGCCGGAACTAAAGAAAGCCGCTCGTTACATGGTCGAGAATCCGGAAGAAATCGGTCTTAGCTCCATGCGCAGCGTGGCGAAGAAGGCGAGCGTCAAACCCGCGACGATAAGCCGGCTGAGCAAGGCACTGGGTTTTGCAGAGTACAACGATCTGCGCGGCCCGTTTCGGCAAAGACTGAGACGAATCGAACCGGAGTTCGCCTCTCGATTGCAGGCCATACAGCGGCGCGGCGCGGACGAGGGCGAACGCCACTACGCGGAGTTTCGCGACCAGGAGATCGACAATGTACGGCGCACGCTGTCCGACGCGAATTATTCGATCCTGCAGGACGCGGCCGAGGCGATGAGCGGCAGCCGGCGCGTCTATGTGCTCGGATTACGAGGCGCCTATGCACCGGCGTTCCTGTTTCACTATGCCTACCAGCTGTTCCAGGACAATAGTCAGCTTCTCGACGCGCGGGCCGGGATATTCGCCGACCAGCTGCGCGGCATCAGCGACGAAGACAGCCTGTTCGTAGTGTCGTTCGCCCCGTACACACAAATGACGATCGATGCGGTGGATTACGCTGCCGAAGCCGCCGCAAAAATCGTCGCGGTGACGGACAGCCCGATTTCTCCGGTGGCAAACATGGCGGCTCACGTCATCGTGACACAGAACCGATCGGCTTCTTTCTATCACTCGTTTACGGGCGCGCTGGCCGTGACACAGGCACTCATTGCAATGCTCGTTGCGAAGGCCGGAGGCGACTCCGTGAAGATTGTCGAGCAGGCTGAAAAGCAGCTGTCACGCATTAGCGCCTACTGGTAATCGCAACGAAAACGATCCGGACCCGACGCAGATGAGTCACGCGATACACCGAAACCTCAAAATTCGCCCTCCACGCGCAGTGCGCGGCGACGGAGCCTACGTCATCGACGCAAACGGTAAGCGCTATCTCGACGGCTGCGGCGGCGCCGCCGTTTCATGCCTTGGACACAGCCACCCGGCCGTCATCGAAGCCGTCCTGGAACAAGTTCAGCGGTTGCCATACGCGCACACATCGTTCTTTACGACCGACGTCATGGAAGAGCTTGCCGAGACGCTCGTCGACATGGCGCCGGGCATGGACAAGGTCCTGCTGGTCAGCGGGGGCTCCGAGTCGATCGAGGCTGCGCTGAAACTGTCGCGACAGTACTTTGTTGAAATCGGGGAAAGCGAACGGCACCTTTTCATCGCGCGCCGACAAAGTTATCACGGCAATACGCTCGGTGCGCTGGCGGTCGGCGGCAATGAGTGGCGCCGCAGGAATTTTGCCCCGCTCATGGTTCCGGGCAACCATATCTCGCCATGCTTTGCCTATCGCGAAAGGTTAAGCGATGAAAATACGGTGGACTACGGCCGCCGTGTTGCCGATGAGTTGGAAACCAAACTCGTGGAGCTGGGCCCGAAAAACGTTGCCGGTTTCGTTGCTGAAACCGTCGTTGGCGCGACCGCCGGAGCGGTCGTCGCCGTGCCGGGCTATTTCAAGCGGATTCGCGATATCTGTGACCAATACGGTGTGCATCTCATCCTGGACGAAGTCATGTGCGGCACCGGGCGGACCGGCACGTTTATGGCCTATGAACAGGAGGAGATCGTGCCCGACATGGTAACGATGGCGAAAGGCCTGGCGGCCGGGTATCAACCCGTGGGAGCTCTGTTGTGCCAACGGCACATCACCGATGCCATCGCGACCGGCAGCGGCTTTTTTCAACACGGACATACGTTCATGGGGCATGCGACCGCTGTTGCGACATCGCTCGCGACATTGAAGACGATCCGCGACGACAAGTTGTTAGATAACGTCACCAGGCGTGGAGAATCCTTGCGGAACCGTTTGCAGGAGGCACTAGCCGACCACAAACACGTTGGAGACGTCCGCGGCCGGGGACTGTTCGTCGGTGTCGAATTTGTGGCGGATCGAGAGACCAAAGCGCCGCTGGATCCAGGCAAGAAAACGCACAATGCGGTGCAAAAGTCGGCGTTTGAAAGTGGCTTGCTGTGTTACGGCATGGGCGGAACCATCGACGGTCAGCGCGGCGACCATATCCTGCTCGCACCACCCTACAACCTGAGCGAGGCGCAGGAATCAGAACTCGTTGAGAAGTTCACGAGCGCGGTAAAAGCAATTCTGGATTAACTGTGGGAGCGGCCTACGTGCCCTAGGGGTAATCTTGCCGCGATCGCGCCTGCGCCGCTCTCGCACATCCATGTGCTCCGCGACATAAGGCTGTCCTGGCCAAAAAGGCGCTCCTACGGGCTGCCGTAGATCTTGTTCGGCAGCCACGTAACCAGTTCAGGAAACAGCGCCAGCAGAAGCAGCGCCAGCACCTGGACACCGACGAATGGAATAGCGCCGCGATAGATTGCTGCTGTCGTTACCGACGGCGGCGCTACACCGCGGAGATAGAACAAGGCGAAGCCGAACGGCGGCGTCAGAAACGACGTCTGCAAATTGATGGCGATCATGATACCGAGCCAGACGGGATCGAGACCCATCGCGAGCAATACCGGCCCGACGATCGGTACGACGACGAACGTGATCTCGATGAAATCGAGGACGAAGCCGAGCAGGAACATCACGAGCATCACGACGATGACGGCACCGATAACGCCGCCGGGGAGCGCTTCCAGTATGGCGCGCACGCCATCGTCGCCACCGTAGCCGCGAAACACGAGCGAAAATATCGACGCGCCAATCAGGATCAGGAACACCATGCTGCTGATGCGCAGCGTGCTCTGCATAATCTCCCGGAGTCGGGCGAGATTGAGCTGGCGCCGGGACAGGGCCAGCAACAGCGCGCCCATGCCGCCAACGCCTGCCGCCTCGGTGGGCGTTGCAAGCCCTTTGAGGATGGAGCCGAGCACCGCCAGGATCAGGATGATCGGCGGGAGCAGCGCCCGCAATACCTGGGTTACCGAAATTCGTTCGTGTGATTCGCTGCGGTGGGCGGGCATCGTCGCCGGCCTGAAAAAAGCGACACCCAGTATGTAGAGCACGTACAAAGCCACCAGCAACAGGCCAGGAATTAACGCCCCGGCAAACAGGTCGCCCACCGACACCGTCTTGGGAGAATAGATGCCCATTTCCAGTTGGGCCTGCTGATAAGCGGTCGTCATGACATCGCCCAGCATGACGAGGATGATCGAGGGCGGGATGATCTGCCCAAGCGTACCCGACGCACAGATGGTTCCGGCCGCGATCTCGGGCGAATAGCCCTTTTTGAGCATCGTTGGCAGTGACAGCAGCCCCATCGTCACGACGGTCGCGCCCACGATGCCGGTACTGGCGGCCAGCAGCATGCCGACGAGCGTTACAGAAATTCCGAGCCCACCACGCAGGCTGCCAAACAGTGAGCTTAGCGTCTCAAGCAATTCCTCGGCGATCCGCGCGCGCTCCAGCGTGACGCCCATGAACACGAACAGCGGTACCGCGACCAGCGTTTCATTGGTCATGATGCCGAACACGCGATTGGGAAGGCCCGATAACAAGGCGTCATTGAAACCGCCGCCGAGGACACCGGCGCCGGCGAAGATCAGCGCTGTGCCGCCGAGCGTAAACGCAACCGGAAAACCTGCCAGTAACAGCAGGATGACAGCTACAAATAGCAGCCCGGCAACCCACTCCATATCGTCAACCTCGCCTCAAGGTCTTGAGAGCGCGAGAGAACAATGACGCGCCTTGCATCGCTACCGTGACCGGCATGAGCAGTAACACTGTCTTCAACAATGGAATCAGCGGATAGGGCAAGCCGCCGGACTCCCTGGAGGCCTCATGAATACGCCAGGACGCGGCGACGAAGTCGATGGACTTCCACCCCAGGAGGAAACACAGCGGCCAGAGAAAGATGATGACGCCAACCAGGTCGACCCAGGCACGACGCGTTTCGCTCATCGTGCGGTAAAAAACGTCGACGCGCACGTGATCCTCATGTCGCAAGGTGTAAGCAGCCCCCAACATGAAGACCACTGCATGCATCCAGATGACCGATTCCTGGAGCCAGATGAATCCGGCATCGAAGACGTATCGCATGACGACGACAACGAAAGTGACAAGCACCATGAGGAGGGTCAGCCAGGAGGCGGCTTTGCCCGTAATCAGGCTGAGTCGGTCGATGCGACCTGTTCCCGATTCACCGGTCACGACAACGGCGACCGGGCTCAGGTACGCCAGAAGGTTGGCGTGATGAGAACGAGCAGCGTGAAAATCTCGAGGCGGCCGAGCAGCATGCCGCCGATTGAAATCCACTTGGCCGTATCGGTGAGCGACATGAATCCCGAAGCAACGTCGCCGAGCCCCGGTCCGAGATTATTTAATGTAGCGGCGACGGCCGAAAACGCCGAAACCTGGTCGAGGCCCGTCGACATCATCGCCAGGAGCATGACGCCGAATATGATGATGTACACAGAGAAGAATCCCCAGACCGCATCCACTACCCGGTGTGGGACCGCCTTGTTACCGAGTTTGACGGGGATCTCTGCACTCGGGTGTACGAGGCGCGCAATCTCCCTGACACCCTGCTTGTAGACAAGTAGCCAGCGGATGACCTTTATCCCTCCCGCGGTCGAACCTGCGCAGCCCCCGCCGAAGCTCGCGAAGATCAGGAGTGCGGGCAGAGCGGCGGGCCATACCGAGAAATTTTCGGTGTGGAAGCCCGTGGTTGTCGATATGGACACGGCCTGGAACAGACCATTGATAATCGTCTGGCCCGGGTCTTCGTAGCCCCGGTATACGAAAAGCGTCATCACAACGACGACCGACAGTGCTATCAGCATGTAACTGTAGGCGCGGAACTCCGGGTCCTGGAAATAGTGTCTGATGGACACGTATCGCCAGGCGAAGAAATGCAAGGAGAAATTGATGCCGGCTAAAAACATGAAGAACACAGCGACCAGGTTGATCGGCCCACTATTGAAATGGCCGATGCTGAGATCATGGGTCGAGAAGCCACCGATTGCGACCGTTGAAAACGCGTGGCACAAGGCGTCGAACCAGCCCATCCCCGCGAGCCGGTAACCGATCATGCAGGCAATGGTAAAGGCGAGATACACGTACCAAAGTGCTTTTGCCGTCTCCGTGATGCGCGGCGTGAGCTTGTTATCCTTCACCGGCCCCGGGGTCTCAGCCCGATACAACTGCATTCCGCCGACTCCGAGCATGGGCAACACGGCGACGGCCAGAACGATGATGCCCATACCGCCCAGCCACTGCAGCTGTTGTCGGTAATAGAGTATCGATACCGGCAGACTGTCGAGTCCGGTCAATACCGTAGCGCCGGTCGTCGTAAGGCCGGACATGGATTCGAATACCGCGTCTGTGAACGACAGAGAGAGGCCATCCGCGAAAAACAACGGCGCTGCGCCGAAGGTGCCGAGAACGGTCCAGAAAGCGGCAACGACCAGGAAGCCATCGCGTAATCGCAGATCTTTCCTCGAGCGATGGACCGGCAGCCAGCAAATAAAACCTGCGGCGAGCGTCAGGCCGAAGCCTTCGACAAACGGCAGCCAGGAATGGTCGTTGTAGTACAGGCTGAACAGGATCGGCGGCAGCATGGTCAGGCTGAACATCATCAGCAGCAAACCGAGAATACGCTGTACAACCGTCCAGTTCATAAGTGTCGGCAGGCCCTAGACGAAAGAAACGCCAACCTGGAAAAGGCTCTCGAGTTTTTCGATCTTGCGACGGTCCGTCATAAACAGAATGACATGATCGTCGGCCTCGATAATGGTGTCATGATGGGCAATGATGACCTGATCGCCGCGAACGATGGTCACAATTGCCGTGCCTTTCGGTAAGTCGATGTCCTCGATCTTGCGTCCAACGACTTTCGAGTTCTCTTCGCTTCCGTGTGCGATTGCCTCCATTGCTTCAGCGGCGCCGCGGCGCAGGGAATGTACTTTGACAACATCGCCGCGACGTACGTGCGCAAGCAGCGAACCGATCGTGACCTGTTGCGGTGATATCGCGATATCGATGCTGCCCGACTCGACCAGATCAACGTAGGACGCTCGATTGATCAGGGCCATGGCCTTGTGCGCGCCCAGGCGCTTGGAAAGCATGGAGCTCAGGATATTGGCCTCTTCGGAATTGGTCAGGGCGCAGAAGACATCGACATTGTCGATGTTCTCTTCTAGCAACAACTCTTCGTCCGCGGCGTCACCGACCAGCACGATCGCCTTGTTGAGGACCTCGGAGATGTCGCGGGCGCGCTGGACGTCACGTTCGATGATTTTGACCTGATTGGTCTGTTCCAGGGCGAGCGCCAGTCGCACGCCGATGTTGCCGCCGCCCGCGATGACGACGCGGCGCACCGGATCCTCGAGGCGGCGCATCTCGCTCATGAACACACGAATATCTTTGCGGTCGGCGATGAAAAAGACTTCGTCGTCTTCCTGAATGACCGTGTCGCCGTCCGGAAGCATGGCTTTTCCGCGCCGATAGATCGCGGCGATACGACCTTCGGTATTTGGAATGTGGTCTTTCAGCGTCGCGATACGCTGACCGACCAACAGCCCATCACGATCTGCCTTGACGCCAACGAGCCGAACACGACCGTCGGCAAACTCGAGGACTTGCGACGAGCCAGGGTAGAGTATGAGTTGTTCGACGTATGAACAAACCAGTTGCTCCGGGCTGATACGGACGTCAATCGGGATTGCATCCTGCGTAAAGAGTTTCGTTGCGTTCATGTACTCGGCGGATCGAATACGTGCAATCTTGGTCGGCGTTCGAAACTGGGTGTAGGCGACCTGGCAGGAGACCATATTGGTCTCATCGCTGTCGGTCAGAGCAACGACGATATCTGCGTCGCTGGCGCCGGCACGTTCGAGCACCTCGGGATAGGCGGCATGACCAACCACGGTACGGATGTCGAGACGATCCTGCAGCTCACGAAGCACGTCGGGCCGGCGGTCGACAACTGTGACCTCGTTGGCTTCTTCGCGGGATAAATGATAAGCCGCCGAGGAGCCAACCTGGCCAGCACCAAGAAGGAGAATTTTCATTTTTCGTAGTCTACATCAGATCGAGATTCGCATAGCTCAGAACGAGCCATTTTGTGCCGGCCGATTCAAAATTGACTTCGACCCGGGCATGGGCGCCCTGCCCCTCACAATTGAGGATGACACCGTCGCCAAACTTCTTGTGTCGAACACGCTGGCCGAGGCGAACGCCGAGCTCATTGCCCGGAGCCATTGACGTGCGTCCGCGCTGCGATGACCGCGCGGAGTGAACGGGGCGTGTCACCTGAACCCTGGGCCTGACCTCTTCGACGTATTCATCCGGAATCTCGGCGATAAAGCGGGATGGCTGCGAAAAGTTATCCATGCCGTGCAGTCGCCGCTGCTCGGCATGTGTGACATAGAGTGTTTGTTTGGCGCGCGTGATTCCGACATAACAAAGCCGACGCTCTTCCTCCAGGCCGTGCGGATCGGCGATGGACCGCTGATGCGGGAACAAACCGTCTTCCATGCCGCACAGAAAGACCAATGGGAACTCGAGACCCTTGGCTGAGTGCATGGTCATCAATTGAACGCAGTCTTCCCAGGCATCGGCCTGGCCCTCGCCGGCCTCGAGCGCCGCATGCGACAAAAACTCATCCAGCGGCCCCATCTCTTCCGCGGGGTCGGGTTCGAAGCTTTTTGCGGCGCTAACCAGTTCGAGCAGGTTTTCTACACGGGTTTCGCCTTTTTCACCCTTGTCCTTCTTGAAAAAATCGACAAGCCCACTGCCGTAAATAACGTGATCAACCTGATCGTGCAAGTCGAGCCCCCTGGTTTCGCGCGCCATGCGTTCGATGAGCGACATAAAAGCATTGACGGCATTCGCAGCGCGGCCGTTGAGATCATCACTCGCGATGGCGCCAGCGGCGCGCCACAAGGAACAAGCATTCGCACGTGCGTAAGAGCGTATGAGTTCGACCGTTCGCGCACCAATTCCGCGCGTCGGTTTATTCACGACGCGTTCGAAGGAGCTGTCGTCATCGCGATTGGCGATAAGGCGCAGGTACGCGAGGGCATCCTTTATTTCCGCACGCTCAAAGAACCGCAAGCCTCCGTACACACGGTATGGAATTCGCGAGTTGATCAAGCCTTCTTCGAGTACTCTCGACTGAGCGTTGGAGCGATACAAAATTGCCGAATCGGCGCGCGCGTTGCCCTGATCGATCCAGTCCCGCAGGCGACCAATGACAAAGTCGGCCTCATCGCGTTCGTTGTACGCCGAGTAGACCCTGATCGCTTCGCCCTCGGCGCCCTCGGTCCAGAGGTTTTTTCCCAGGCGGGTGCTGTTGTGGGCAATGACGGCGTTGGCAGCATTCAGAATCGTCGCGGTCGATCGGTAGTTTTGTTCCAGCTTGATGACCTGGGTGCCAGGAAAGTCCTTTTGAAATCGCTGAATATGTTCCACACGGGCGCCGCGCCAGCGGTAGATCGACTGATCGTCATCACCCACGACAAACGGAACGCCCTGATCGCCGGCCAGCAGCCGTAGCCAGGCGTATTGTATGGCGTTCGTATCCTGAAACTCGTCGACGAGCAGATGTTGGAAGCGACGGCGGTAGTGTGACAACAGTTCTGCGTTATCACGCAGCACTTCGTGGGCGCGCAAAAGCAATTCCGCGAAATCGACGAGCCCACCACGTTGGCAGATCTCCTCGTACGATTGGTACAGAGAAATCATCTGCCTTCGATTCGGATCATTATTGTCGTCGAGGTGTTGTGGTCGAAGTCCCTCGTCTTTTTGTGCGTTGATGAACCACTGAATTTCCTTCGGCACCCAGACGCCGTCGTCGATGTCGAGGCTCTTCAAGAGACGTTTGATCAGGCGTAACTGGTCATCGGAGTCGATGATCTGAAAGCTCTGTGGCAGATTCGCTTCGCGCCAATGGCGACGCAACATTCGGTGTGCCAGCCCGTGAAACGTGCCTATCCACAGGTGCTGAACCGGTAACCGCAACAACGTCTCTATGCGGTTTCGCATTTCGGCCGCCGCCTTGTTCGTGAACGTCACGGCAAGCAGGCTTTGGGGCGAAAGGCCTTCAACATCGATAAGCCAGGCTGCGCGGTGTACCAGTACACGGGTCTTTCCACTGCCCGCCCCGGCAATCACCAGAGTCGGTGCCGCGGGCGCAGTCACAGCCTGACGCTGGGCATCATTGAGCTGTTCGAGAATGGGTGTGACGTCCATTGGTGGCTGGGCAGATAGGCGAAAGACAACAGGCAGTCGCGGAAAATCGAGGCCGGCAAGTCTAACAGAGAATTACTGCTCCCAACGCACTCCGAGCGTGAACTGTTCGCGTTGATACTGTATGCGCAGATCGTTGGAGTCGGTCTCCCGGTAGATGGCTTCACCAACGAGGCTCAGTTGTTTCGTCATTCGGTAAACAGCAAGTACCCTTGCGTCGAGCGACTCCTGTTCTTTTTGGCCTACGACCGGGTTGTGGAACGCAAAGGCGTTGCTGTAGTCATAAAGGCGGTAGATACCGCTGGCAGCGAATCGGAGCCGGTCACTGGGCGACCAGTGAAACTCCAGTTGATAGCTGTCTCGCGTGTAATCGTTGTAGCCGACGTACTGATCGGTGCGCTCGGTGCGCTCGATTTCCCAGCCGAACCACATGCTGTCGTTCAAGCGCTGTCGTGCCCTCAGCCCAAGCGATAAATAATCATAGCGAATGGTCGGGTTGCCGAGTCGTTGCTGGCCGTCGAGATCGAATGCAGGCCGGTCACCGAATCGTCGACTGTAGTACTTGGCCGTCACACGAAACAATGAGCTCTCGTCGAACTTGTACTGGCCATGTAGATCGATGTGATAATACTCGTGGTCATATTCAGGTACGGCCGTGGTGTCTTCGTAGTTCCACAGCTGACCCTTGAATGTCGCGCCAACCGACAGATGTTCGTGGGATTGACGCAACGAAAGCTCGGGCCCATATCGAAGATAGTTCATACGGTCGTCTATCTCGATGTCGTCAGAAAGCCGAATGCTCCCATCGTCCCGGTCGTAATAAACCTCGTCGTGCTGGGCGACTTTGAAGGCGCTACGGATTTCCCGTTTTCTTGCACCCTCCTCGCGGCTGTACTCACTGCCAAAACTCGCCTCTTGCAGGTACTCGTTGGCGTTATCGAGTTCTTTGTCCTGGTAGTAGCGACCGGAGAGTCGATAGGCACCGTAGAAGCCTTCGAATGGCAAGCTGTTAACCTTGTATTTGGCACTGAAGCTCACTGGCATGAATGCGCCGCTTTCAACGACGGGTACTACGAGCGGCAGGTCCGGGTCGGAATAGTCGATGTAGCCACCCCCCGGCGAGTCTTCATTCTCGGGCGAGCGAAAGACGTTGCTGTCGTAACCGAAACCTATGCGAGTACGCAGCTCGAGCTGAGCGAACTCCCTCTTCTCTTCGCGCTCCACGACGCGCTGCTCGAAGTCGTCAGCCGCTGCCATGGCCGCACGAATTCTGGAAATCGCGACGACCGCATACTTCTGTAACTTTTTATCCGTGTTCTGATCGCGGACCAGACGAAACCAGCGAAGCGCCTCTTCGGTATTCCCCGCGGCATAGGCGTTCAAGCCCAGGTTGTATTGGCTCGCAATACGAAGGTCCGGATCCTGGAGTGCCAGAAGCAACGACTCATGGGCGCGAATGTGCTGCCTGGCGCGGTAGTGGGCGATACCGACGTTGTAATGCAGGATTGCCGTGTCCAGGCCTTCCTCATTCGCCTGGCGGTAGCGCAGCAATGCTGCCCAGTAGAGGTCGTCGCGGAAAAGCCGATTACCCTCGTCGAAATACTGCGTGGCCGTCATTGCCGAGGCGTTGTCGACAGGCGCCAGGGCCATGAGAGCGGCAATGCAACAGAGGGAGCCCGCGAGTAAGTTGTTCCTGGCCATGTAGGTTTTGCGTTCCAGCCTTATGCCTGATCGCAAGCGTACCGGTATTACTGGTGCCAAAACTATGACGTGGCGCAAAAAAACACCCCCGGAAGGCCAATAATCGGGGGTATTTCAGGGATTTGCGCAGATTGAACCGGAATCTCTACAGCCGCGGCCTATCTAGCTGCTGCTGTCGTCGTCGTCATCATCATCATCGTCATCATCGTCGTCATCGTCATCGTCATCGCTGGGCAAGTCGTCATCGACCTCATCACCGTCATCGAGTCCTTCTTCGTCTTCTGTCTCATCGTCTTCGACATCATCTTCGCCCTCGAAATCATCGTCCATGTCGTCGTCGAAGCCATCGCCCTCATCCTCGTCCGAATCGTCGTCGGACTCCTCATCGACGATATCGTCCGATTCATCGTCTTCCGAGTCTTCCCAGTCATCGTCAGTGACGCCATCGTCGTCCGGGCCACGCATCCGGGAAATCGCATCGTCGAGGTCGCCGACGTCATCGAGCACTTCCATCGTAACGTCAAGATCCTCCAGTTCGTCGGCACGAGCGGTCGCCGGGAAAAAGGCCATCAGGGTCAGGACCGTAATGGCAATAGATACAGTGACGTGTTTCATTGAACTACTCCGTTAGCTCACTTCAATGCGCAACCGGAACGTCCGCTCGCGATTATCATGTTCAAGCCGTGCCAGCACTTCACCGCCAACCGGCGATACGGCAACGAGTTCCAGCGGCAGCAAATTCCTGCCTTCGACAAGGCTGGTTTGCCAGGTGATCTCACGTTGCCCCGGAAAACCCGCCAGCTCTATTCCATCAGGAAGGAGGACTGTCAGCATCGCCGAATCGAGCGCCGTGCCGGAGGCAAAAACGAGATTGACGGTCCGCGGTTGCTCGAGCGTCATCGTCACGCCTGGAATGTCCGGATTCGCGGTCGGCGACGGCGTCGTAAGGAAGAATCCGCCGATGAGCCAGAGTACGAGGCCGGCGGCGACGGCAGAGCCAAACCCGGTCATCAACCAGCGTTTTTTCTGCCGACGTGTCCCCTCGTGGGTCGCACGTGCCAGCGCCTGCTCGTAAAAGGACTCAGCGGCATCAGGCACGGCGTAGTCTTTCAGCAATGCCTGAAGCGCCTGGTCCTGTCTTGATGTCTCTTCGTTTTGCATCGTTATCCTGCCTGTCCCTTAAACGTTTCGGATCAGGAAATGGTTCCATCCTTCGTCAGGATTTCCCGAAGACGTGCGCGGGCCCGGTGCAGACGGGACTTGACCGTTCCAACCGGGATACCTGTCAGGGCCTGGATTTCAGACATTTTGTAACCCTCGGCATCGTGCAGAAGCACGACAAGGCGATGCTCGTCGCTGAGCCGTGACAACGCAGCATCCAGCCGCTGTATGTTATCCATACGTTCATTATCATGCACGGGGTTTTCGCCGCCTGGCAGGCCCTCCAGGCCGTCGCCCGGTAGCTGCCCGTCTTCGATTGTGTGCAATCGTCGCCGGGCAAATCGCCGCTGCTCGTCGATGAACAGGTTGTACATGATGCGCGAGAGCCAGGGGCCGGGCTGTTCGATCCCGACGAGGTCGTCGAGTTTGCCGAAGGCCTTTACGAGGAGTTCCTGAAAAAGGTCCTCCGCCTCCGCCTTGCGGCCGGTGAGGCGCCATGCGAGACGATACAGGCGGTCAAAGTGCGGCCGGACCAGCCGCTCGAAAGTCAGCGCATTGTTGTCCCGGGAAGCTACGGTCAGGGTCCTTTTTCTACAGGGGGTCTTTGAGAATTGACGGCATACCCTGAATCAGAGGTTCACTCGAAACAGCAGGTAGTGATCGATAAGAATCGCTGCGAACAGGAATCCCAGGTAGCTGATGGAAAATTTGAAAGTCCGCATCGGCAGATCGGGATTCTCCGGCACGCGGTACATCTGCACGGCGTAGTAGAGGAAGTAAGCGTCGAGTACAAGGGCCGTCAACAGATAAATCAGGCCGCTCATGCCGATCAGGTACGGCAGAATCGTGACAAGTACGAGCAGGATTGTATACAGCAGTATGTTGAGTCGCGTGTAGGCCTCCCCGTGTGTAACAGGCAGCATCGGGATATCGACCTTTGCATATTCATCTTTTCTCGCGATCGCAAGCGCCCAGAAATGCGGCGGCGTCCAGACGAATACGATCAGGAACAGCAACAAGGCCCCACTGTGAATTTCGTTGGTGACCGCGGTCCATCCGAGGATAGGTGGTGCGGCGCCGGCGGCGCCACCGATAACGATGTTCTGCGGCGTCGTTCGTTTAAGCCATGCGGTATAGACAACGGCATAACCGATCAACGAGAAGAATGTCAGTCCCGCGGTGAGCGGGTTCACGATGAACCAGAGAACAATCATCGAGATAACACACAGCACAGACGCAAAAGCCAGCGCTGCTTTCTCTGTCAGCTTTCCTTGCGGCAGCGGCCGCCCGCGAGTACGCATCATTTGTATGTCGATGCGAGCATCGAGAACATGGTTGAATACAGCGGCGGACGAGGCCGCCAGGCCGATTCCCAGTGTGCCGAACAGGAGCGGTACAACGCCCGGCCAACTGGGCACCGATACGAACATGCCAACGATCGCTGTGAATACGATCAGCATGACAACACGAGGTTTCGTTAACTCGTAATAGTCGCGCCAGTCAGTGTACGTCGCTACATTCGTATTCAATTATCGTTCCCGTTAGCCAATGCGCGATAGTTCCAGGAGGTGCTTGATGTCCTCAACCATATCGCCCGGATCGATATCAGGCCGGAAATACATCACGAGATTTCCGAGGGGGTCGACCAGGTAGAAACCGCCCCCGGATAATTCCTCGGGCTTCTTGTTATTCAGCAACTCGCTGAGGCGGCTGTCCTCCAGGGCAACCAGGCCGGCGTGCTGCTCGGCAATAAACACTGTATCGACAGCGCTGTTGCCGTGCAAGAAAACCCTGACCAGCCGCTCCATTTCCTTGCCGAGCATCAGGCGCGACTGGCGCAGCGTGTACAACGCGTATTTGCAGGGTTCATCGCAGGTCCCGGCATTCGGGTAGACGAGCAACCAATGGCCGTCATTATGCGTGTGGATCGGCGAATCGGGCAGCGCCTCGCGGATATTGAGTAGTGGCTCGAGCAGTTCGCCATGGTTCGTTCGACCCATCGGCTGAAGTCCGGCACCACTGAAGTACAACCATGTCGCGAGAATCAGCGGGCCGAAAAAGACCAGCGAGACGAGAAATAACTGTATTCGCCCTCTTGTATCTTTCTGTTTTGTCATGATTGAAACCGCTTCTTACGGTAGTTCCATACCAACAGCCCGGATAGCGCTGCGGCCATTGCAAACCACTGGAAGGCATAAGCAAAGTGCTTTCCTGGACCGAACTCAGTGGGGACCCAGTGACGGAGAAAGCCGTGATTTTCGTCGTGATCCATGAGTAACACAAACGGTTGCACGGCAACACCGAGCGCGGCGGCAACTTCGTCGAAATCAGGGTAAACGGCGAACTTCGGCCAGGGAGATGCTGCGTCGATGGCAGCGCCCATTTTGTATCCGGCGCGTGGCAGCGACCCGGCTCGCCCACGGACAGTAATGCGGTTCGTTGGCACATCCGACAGAGCGAGCTCGATGTCTCCGCCGTCCTTCGGAATCCAGCCCCGGTTGACGAGCAAGACCGGCTCATCGTCCTGATCGAGCAGAGGTGTTAACACGTAATAGCCGTAGCGGCTGTTGACGATGATGTTCTCGAGGAGGATCTGGTGTTCACTGTCGTAGCGGCCCGTGGCCTTGAGTCGCTGATACGGGCGGATGTCTATGCCGTCGTGCCAGGCGGCAAAACCGGTCTCATCACGAAATGCGGCGTGGCTGGCGCGTTTCTCCAGGCCGCGGGTGATCTGCCACACAGCGAGCCCGGCAAACTGCACGACCAGCAGGGTGCCTACGACCAGCGGCAGCCAGCTTGGCAAAGGCTTTTTCGTGCGGGTGTTCACAGTATAATGATCGCTCAAGAGGGTGCTGTTATGAAATACGTTGTTTTTGTTCTGCTGGCGGCCATTGTAATTAGCCTGGGGACAGGGCTCTTCTACCTCCGCCGTGAGGATGCCGACTCACCGAAAATGCTCCGCGCACTCGAGGTCCGGGTCGGCCTGTCGCTGGTGCTGATCCTGTTTCTCGTCGCGTCCTATTTTCTCGGCTGGATCGAGCCGCCCACCGGTTGATTTCGTGTTCGCAGACAATAACGGGCGCTGAGGCGCCTATTTTCGCACATGCTCTGTGGGAGCGCCGCAGCCGCGAGTCCTATTACATCCAGTAGACGAATACGTACAGGCCGATCCAGACGACATCGACAAAGTGCCAGTACCAGGCAACGGCCTCGAATGCGAAATGATGGTCGGGCGAGAAGTGCCCTTTTATGGCCCGGAAAAAGATGATCGTGAGCATGATGGCACCGATCGTCACATGCATGCCGTGGAAGCCCGTGAGCATAAAGAACGTGGAACCGTAGATGCCCGAGGTGAGCTTCAGGTTCATGTGCTCGTAGGCTTCGACGTATTCAACGCCCTGCAGATAGACGAAGGTGAACCCAAGCAGAAACGTCGCGGCGAGGAAAATCGCGAGGCGAGCGCGTTTGCCGGCGAGCAGCGAGTGATGGGCTATCGTTACGGTGATACTGCTGGTCAGCAGCAACGCCGTGTTGATGAGTGGCAGGCCGAAAGGCGGCATAGCTTCATAGTCGCCACCAATGTTGCCCGGACCGTCGGTCGGCCAGGTACTTTCATAGCCCTCCCAGAGCAGCAGGTTGGTGAAGAAATTGTTGCTGGATCCGCCGAGCCAGGGGATCGACATGTTGCGTGCATAAAAAAGCGCGCCGAAGAATGCCGCAAAAAACATCACCTCGGAAAAAATAAACCAGAACATTCCCTGGCGAAATGACCTGTCAACCTGCGCGTTGTAGAGGCCGCCCTGGCTTTCGCCGATGACCGTGGCAAACCAGCCGGTAATCATGAAGACTATGATCGCAATACCCGTCAGCATAATGTAGAAGCCGGCGTCCGCCCCGTTCAGCCAGCTTGAAACGCCGACCATAAGAAAAAGCAGGCCAAGCGAACCGACGACGGGCCAATGGCTGCCATGCGGGACGTAATAGTGTTCTTCGGTATGTGTTGTCATGTCAAAAACTTCTCGGTTTAAAGCGTGTTGTTCGCCACCGTTCGGGCGGTGTCATAGAAGGTGTAGCCTAGCGTGATTGTGTCGACGTAATCCGGCAGATCAGGGTCGACGATGAACTGCAGCGGCATCGCCCGTTCCTCGTTCGCCGCAAACTCCTGGCTGTTGAAACAGAAGCATTCGATTTTCACGAAGTGCTCAGTGGCGGCGGGCGGTGCAACACTGGGCCTGGCCACCGCGACTTTGCTCTCGCTGCTCAGGTTTTTGCCCGTGAAGGTTGCGAAGTACATCTTCCCCGGATTGACCGTCATGCTGCTGACGTCCGAGCTAAGCTCGAAAGGTGCGTAGGAGTTTACCGTCGTCATGAACTCGACGCGGATTTCCCGCGACAGGTCCGGCGCCTCTTCGACAACGGCCGCCGTGGCATTGGTGCGACCGCCGAAGCCCGTTATCTCGCAGAACACGTCGTACAGCGGCACCAGCAGGTAGCCGAAGGCAAACATGGCCGCGACCATGATTAGCAGGCGCCCGGTCAACGAGCGATTTTGCGTTTTGAGGTTGGAATTCGAGTCGTTCATCGCTGTTGTCCCAGGGCGCTCAGGAGCGCAGCACTCCGAGCATGATGAAGCCGAGGTAAAACGCCACGGCAATCGCCACGACAATCAGCGTCGTGCGGCGAATGCCCTTTTTGCGCTCCGCATCGGCCATGGCTTACTCGAATGCTTCGCCGGCGACGCGCGCTTTGGGTGGCGTTTCCCACGTGTGATACGGCGCCGGCGATGGCACCGTCCACTCGAGGCCGTGTGAGCCTTCCCAGACTCGGTCCGTCGCCTTGCTGCCTTTCCAGGCGGACAGGACCACTCCGACAAACAGCAACTGAGACAGCCCGAAACCGATGGCGCCGATGCTGGCAATGGTGTTGAAGTCCGTGAACTGCGTCGAGTAGTCGGGAATTCGGCGCGGCATCCCGGCCAGCCCGAGGAAGTGCATCGGGAAGAAGGTCAGGTTGACGAATATTGTCGACGTCCAGAAATGCAGCTTGCCGAGTTTCTCGTTGTACATGTGACCGGTCCACTTCGGCAGCCAATAATAGGCGCCGGCCATGATGGCGAAAACCGAGCCGGGCACCAGCACGTAGTGAAAATGGGCCACGACGAAATAGGTGTCGTGATACTGGATGTCTGCCGGGGCGATGGCGAGCATCAGGCCGGAGAAGCCGCCGATCGTAAACAGGAAGACAAAGGCCAGCGAGAACAGCATCGGTGTTTCGAAGGTCATCGCGCCGCGCCACATCGTTGCGACCCAGTTGAAAACCTTCACACCGGTTGGCACGGCGATCAGCATCGTGGCAAACATGAAGAACATCTGTCCCGTCAACGGCATGCCCACCGTGAACATATGATGCGCCCAGACAATGAACGACAGGAATGCGATGGACGCGGCTGCGTAGACCATCGAATCGTGACCGAACAGTTTCTTGCGAGCGAACGTTGGAATGATCTCAGAGACGACGCCGAACGCCGGCAGGATCATGATGTACACCTCCGGATGGCCGAAGAACCAGAAGATGTGCTGGAACATGACCGGATCACCGCCGCCGGCAGCGAGAAAAAAGCTCGTGCCGAAGAACTGGTCGGTCAACAACATCGTGACAGCACCGGCGAGGACGGGCATGACCGCGATCAGCAGATAGGCCGTAATCAACCAGGTCCAGACAAACATCGGCATTCTCAGCAGCGTCATCTCCGGTGCACGCATGTTGATAATCGTCACGATGACGTTGATCGCGCCCATGATCGAAGAGATGCCCATCAAGTGGACCGAGAAGATCAGGAATGGAAAGGCATCACCGGTCTGCAATACGAGCGGCGGATACATGGTCCAGCCACTCGCAGGAGCCCCACCCGGCATCAACAGAGTGGACAGCAAAATGCCGAAGGCGACAGGCAGAATCCAGAACGACCAGTTGTTCATGCGCGGCAATGCCATGTCCGGCGCCCCGATCATGAGCGGAATCATCCAGTTGGCGAGCCCAACGAAGGCCGGCATTACGGCACCGAACACCATGATCAGTGCATGCATCGTCGTCATCGAGTTGAAGAACTCGGGATGCACGAACTGCAACCCGGGTACGGCCAGCTCGGAACGAATCACCAGCGCCATCGCCCCGCCAATGAAGAACATGGTGAGGCTGAAAACCAGGTACATCGTGCCGATGTCCTTGTGATTCGTGGAAAACAGCCAGCGCCCGATTCCCTTGGCGGGGCCGTGCTCGTCGTGACTGTCGTGTGCGTCCGCTACTGCCGTTGTCATACCTTGCTACTCCACTTGCGTGCCGTCATGTCCGGCACGACTGAATTCCGTATCTATTGTGTACTGGCGACTTGCTCGGCACTTTCTTTACGTGTGTCGACCCAGGCCTGGAATGCGTCGGGCTCGACAACCTCCACGACGATCGGCATATAACCGTGGTCCTTGCCACACAGTTCCGCGCACTGGCCGCGATAGGTGCCGGCCTCATTGACCTTGAACCAGGCCTCGTTGACGATACCGGGCACGGCATCCTTCTTGATCGCGAGGTCGGGAACCCACCAGGAGTGGACCACGTCGTTCGATGTCAGCAGCAAGCGAACCTTGGCGCCACGTGGCACGACGACCGGGCGATCAACATCGAGCAGGTAGTTGTCCACCGCATTTGGATCGATACCGGACTGTTTGCGGCGTGCCTCGAGGCTCGGTCGCGCCAGACTCGAATAAAACTCGATGTCCTCATCCTGGTACTTGTAATGCCACTTCCACTGGTAGGCCGTGATCACAATCGAAATATCAGGGTCGCGGGAATCCTCGAGCTTCACCATGGTTTCGGCTGCAGGCACGGCCATGACCAGGAGAATAACGACGGGAATCGCGGTCCAGATGATTTCCGCCGTCATGCTGTGTGAAAAATCCGCGGCTTTTGCGCCTCTCGATTTACGGTGCAGGACCAGCGAAATAATCATCACACCGAAGACCAGAAGCCCGATCGCCACACACCACCAGAAGACCATCATGTGAAGGCCATACGTCTCGGCGCTAAGGTCGGTGACACCTTTGGGCATATTCAGCGCCCAATCCGCGCGCACGTTGCTTGCAACAAAAAGGCCCAGCATGCTCAAAAACGACTTTCGTATCATTGATTGTTCACCCTGCGAGTCGCTGCGGCGATCGCAACTTATTTTCAATTCCGGATGTGACGAATACTGGAACCGTTCGCGTTTGCAGAGGCCCGGTGACCCCGGACATTCGTCGATGAGCCGGTTTGACCAGGCGCGCCGGTCAAAAAAGCACGCGAAGTGTACTCAAATCAAACAGCCCATGCAACGATGCGACGCCAGAAGTTACTGAGATTAATTCTTATTTAACAAAGAGTTAACCATTTCACCGACATTAACGCCGACGCCAGCCAATCGCCGAGGCATCGATACGATAGTCCGTTGCGTTCGGTCTGGCGCCGGCCCCCCAGCAATGCCCGTAGACCAGTTCAAGGCCAAGATCCACGCCATTACCTTCGTTATTCTGCGATTCCATAAGGGTGGCCCGCATTTTCTCGAATCGCTTTCTACCCACCATCGAAGGGTTTCGTTGCTGCAGCGTGTTTCTCCCGCCCACGTTGGTCAGGTCGGTGAAAAGCTTCGCGGAATCCTCGTAATGAATCGTCAGGCGATCGACATCCAGCACCGGATCGCGCAGGCCTGATTGCACCAGGGCATCGCCGATGTCGTGCATGTCGGGAAAGACATTGACGTGTGAAAAGTCGTCGACGGTATTCCAGGCGCGGCCGATTTCAGCAAGGCTGTCAGGTCCCAGCGTCGCGAAAGCGAAGACGCCGCCCTTCGTGAGAACACGTGCGACCTCTTTAAAGACAACATCGGGGTGATCGACGAAAGGCAGCAACAGGTTGCCGAAGACAAAGTCGATACTCTGATCCACCAGCGGCAGTCGTGACGCGTCCGCCTGAATGTGGGATGAGCGGCAAAAGGAAAGACGGCGAAGCCCGGAACGTTTGCGGATGGACTGTCGGAGCATATTTCGCGAAACATCGAGCGAGATGATGTGCTCGGGCCTGAATCGTCGTCGGAGTGCGTGGTCTGCGCCGCCAGTTGCCGAACCGAGGTCGAGAATATTTTTCGCCTTTACCAGGACGGGATCGAGCCTCGCAAACAAGCCCTCACGCGTCACGGCATGCACGAAGTCGGCCGTATCGAAACGTTCTGCCGCTTTGTCGAAGCGGCGTCGAAGATCTCGTAGATTCAACGTCGGTGATTTGTCCACGTGCTATTTGCGTTGTTGTCTGAAGGGCGACCAACGTACCACGCTTTTTGACCGGTATCGCCGTGATTCACCGGTGGTGGGCAGGCGATCGATCTGGCATCAATGGCGAGGTGCAAGTCTTATCGATCATGTACGCGTGCCGAACCGGGGTGAGTCGCGTCCTGCGGCAAGTCGATGATTCGATTATGCCCCTGCGCTGCGTATTCTGCGGTACGCGAACGGTTCCACCCGAACAGAGAATCTGTGTCGGCTGCTATCGCGACCTGCCATGGATTGAGAAAGCCTGTGCCCTATGCGGGCAGCCCGTTACAATCGACCTGCAGCGCGGCGTGTATTGCGGCGCCTGCCAGGCCAGCGAGCCCCCGTGTCAGGCGACGGTCGCTCCCTTGTTGTACGAGTTTCCGGTCGACGCAGGCCTCAAGGCGCTCAAATTCGGCCGCAGGTTGCACTATGCTGCGGCGTTCGGCGAATTGCTCGTGGCCCAGATGCATCGCCTGTCTCCGGACATCGACGCATTGCTGCCCGTTCCGCTGCACTGGCGTCGACAGGCTGTTCGTGGTTTCAACCAGGCAACAGAACTCTGCAGGTCAATTTCCAGGAGCTCGGCGCTGCCCATCGTGTCGGGCGTCACGCGCCGGCGAGCGACATCGTATCAAACCGGATTGGCAGCAATGGAGCGAAGCCGTAATCTGCGAAACGCTTTTGTCGTGTCCAAAAAGCCCGCTTTCCGACACATACTCATCGTCGATGATGTCGTAACGACCGGAGCAACGACTCGACAACTTGCGACGGCACTGCTTGAGAGCGGTGTGGAGAAGCTCAGCGTCCTCGCGGTTGCGAGGGCGGCGTAAATCAGCCTGCGGCCGACGGGCTGAACGTGTAATTGAGTACGATACCGATAAAGACAACCATGCCGATCAAATGGTTGTGAAGAAAAGCGGCGAAGCAACCGGCCGGTTGCCGATCGCGGGCCAGCCACTGGTGCCACGCCATAAGACAACCGGCGATCAACACGGACAAGTAGTACCAAAACCCGAGCTGTGCTCGATAGCCGATCAACAGCAGCGCAAGGAACATCGTCACCTGCAGGCCGGCAATGACGAACAGGTCGGCTTCGCCAAACAATATCGCGGTCGACTTGACACCCAGTTTCCTGTCGTCGTCACGATCAACCATGGCGTAAAACGTGTCGTAGATAACAGCCCATATCATCGCGGTACCGAAGACCAGCCAGGCCAGTTCGGGTGTTTCGCCTGTTTGCGCGGCAAACGCCATCGGGACCGCCCAACCGAAAGCCGCTCCGAGTACGAACTGCGGGATCGACAACAATCGTTTGACGAATGGGTAGGCGACAGTCAGCACTGCGGCGATGATGGCAAGTAATCGTGCCAGCTCATTGAGCATGCTTGCGAGACCGATCGCGATCAGCGCAAGTGCCGCAAACAGCGTCAGGGCTTCGGGGGGTGCGACGGTGCCGGATGCAATTGGCCGCGACCGGGTGCGCTCAACATAGGGATCAATTTTTCGATCGGCATAGTCGTTCAATACGCAGCCGGCGGATCGCATTACGACGACGCCAAGGACAAAGATAACGAAAAGACCCTGGTCGGGCGCGCCATCGCCGGCGAGCCACAAGGCCCAGAGTGTCGGCCACAGCAAAAGCCAGATGCCGATCGGTTTGTCGAGCCGCATCAACTTGGCGTAATTTCGCAATTGGCTGAACATCTGCGGCGAGACGGCATTGGCGAGCACGGACTTCATGTGGCGGATTGTACGTTACACAGGGCGATTGTAGGAGCGGCCTACGTGCCCTAGGGGCATTCCGACAGCGATATCGCGGCCTGCAGCCGATCTACACCTTGCCGTACCGACCCGTGTCACCAAGCCAGCGACGGACGATTGCGGCGGCGTTATTCCCGGAGGCTTTCTGAATGGACTCTGCCGTGATTTGTACCTGCGGCATGAGGCCTGCATCGCGCACCAGGTCCGCAATACGGTAATCCGGCAATCCGGTCTGACGCGTACCCAGTAGTTCGCCGGGCCCACGCAGCTCGAGGTCGCGTTGCGCGACAACAAAACCATCATTGGTGTCACGCAACACGGCGAGACGCTCCTTCGCGATGCGGCCAAGAGGCGGTTTGTACAGCAACACGCAATGGCTTTGTGCTGCGCCACGCCCAACCCGGCCGCGCAGTTGGTGGAGTTGCGACAGACCCATGCGCTCCGCGTTCTCGATGATCATGAGGCTGGCGTTCGGCACATCCACACCGACCTCGATGACCGTGGTCGCGACAAGCAACTGGATGAGACCTTCTTTGAAAGCACGCATGCCGCTTTCCTTTTCCCTGGGGCGCATTCGTCCGTGCACCAATCCCACGCGCAACTCCGGAAGCGCCTCACGCAACATCGCATAACTGGCCTCGGCTGCCTGGTAGTCGAGAACATCGGACTCCTCGATCAGCGGGCACACCCAATAGGCCTGCTGCCCCGACTCGCACGCGGACCGCACTCGCTCGACGATTTCACCACGACGTGTATCCGGAACGGCAATGGTCGTAACGGCCTGGCGACCGGGTGGGAGTTCGTCGATGACAGAGGTGTCAAGATCTGCATAAGCCGCCATCGCCAGGGTTCGGGGTATGGGTGTCGCCGTCATGACCAGTTGGTGCGGATGCCCCGAGATCGATACGCCCTTATCGCGTAACGCCATGCGCTGATGAACGCCGAAACGATGTTGCTCATCAATGATGACGAAAGCCAGGCGCTTGAAAGCTATGCCCTCCTGAAACAGTGCGTGAGTGCCAATGACCACTTGCGCGCGACCGTCGGCAATGGACTCGACGGACTCTCGTCGTGCGGCCGCTCGCTGGCTACCGCTGAGCCAGGCGGGCTCGATATCCAGCGGGCGAAACCAGTCGGAGAATGTGCGCCAGTGTTGCTCGGCGAGAATCTCGGTGGGTGCCATGATCGCGACCTGGACCCCACAGGCGATCGCCTTGACGCAGGCTATCGCGGCGACCACTGTTTTCCCGGAGCCCACATCACCCTGGATAAGACGCATCATCGGGTGCGGCCTGGCGAGGTCAGAGAGAATGTCTTCGACGACACGCTCTTGCGCACCCGTTAGCTCGAACGGCAAGGCGTCGATGAAGCGGCTGACGTCAAGGCCCCCGTCGACCAGCGGTTCTGCGTTTTCAGTCTCGGCCAGCGCACGCAGGCTGCGCAGGCTCAGGTAGTGCGCGAGCAGTTCCTCGAATGCCAGGCGCTGTTGACACGGATGCTGTCCCGCCAACATCTGCTGTACGTCCGCATCGGGCGGCGGCCGGTGCAGGTACTTTATTGCGTCTGCCAACGAGGGCATGCCAAGCTGTTTCGTCAGGCTCGCGGGCAGCAGCTCGGACGGGGGCGATTCCTGCATTGACTGCAGTGCCTGGTCGGTGAGGTATCTGAGGCGTCCCTGTTGCACGCCCTCGGTTGCCGGATAGATCGGTGTCAGGGAGTCATGGCTGACCGCGTTCTGATTCTCTCGCAAGATGCGGTATTCGGGGTGAATCATCTCGAAGCCGGCGTTGCCGCGTCGTACTTCGCCGAAACAGGTAATAGCGACGCCGTCCTGAAACTGCGCCTGTTGCTGTCTTGAAAAATGAAAGAAACGCAGTGTCAGCTGCCCGCTGCCATCGCTGATGCGAACCAGAAGGTTGCGCCGCCCACGATAGACTGTCTCGGACAACAGTACCTCACCGGTCACCAGGCAGCGGTTGCCCGCGACGAGCGCACCGATCTTCACGAGTTGAGTTCTGTCCTCATACCGCAGCGGCAGAAGGAACAGCAGATCTTCAACTCGATACAGGCCGAGTTTCTCGAGCTTTTTGGCAAGCGCCGGGCCAACGCCCCGCAGGCTCGTTAGTGGTGATTCAGATTGCAAGGATCGCGTCGGCCTCGACATCGACGCCTTTCGGCAACGACGCAACACCAACCGCGGCTCGCGCCGGGAAAGGTTGCTCGAAAAAGTCTTCCATGACTGAGTTCACTGTCGCGAAGTTGTCGAGGTCTGTAAGAAAGATGGTGAGCTTGACGACATCGTTCAGGCTGCCGCCGGCTGCTTCGGCAACGGCTGCGAGGTTCAGGAACACCTGTCGCGCGCGCGCCTCGAAATCGCCCTCAGCGACTTGCATTGTTTCGGCTACCAAAGGAATCTGCCCGGAGAGGAAAACGAGACCGCCTGCTCGTATCGCCTGGGAGTAGGTTCCGATCGCAGCCGGGGCGCGGTCCGTGTGAATGGCTTCTTTGCTCATGGGGGTGTCCTGAATTTGAAGAATCGTTTTACGCGCAATCGCGTGATACTCGTAAGACGTTCTGCATATTTCGTACGTTGCGCATGATCTTTGCCAGGTGGTTTCGATCCCGGACCGTCAATAGAAAAGAAAGAACGGAGCAGTCATCGTGACGTCCAAGCACTTCGACCTGTTCGATGTTCGAGCCGCAGTCCGCAATGGTAGCGGCCACCTCGGCCAGCACTCCGGTGCGGTTCCTCGTTTCCGTCTGAATCTGGCAGGTAAAGTCCCGGTCGATATCCTTCTCCCAGGTGACGGCTATCCACTTTTCCGGTTGCTTGCGAAATTTGCTCAGGTTGCCGCAGGTGTTTCTGTGGATGACAACGCCGCGACCCGCCGTCAGGTAGCCCATGACGTCGTCACCCGGAATCGGGTGGCAACACTTGGCGTAACTGACCACCATGCCTTCGGTCCCCGCGATGATCAGGCTGGCAAGGTCGTCATCTGACTCGTCTGCCTCATCCACACCGACAAGCATGCGGGCGGTCAGGGGTGCCAGGCGTTCGCCCAGCCCAAGCTGTTCGAACAACTCCGTCGTATTGTTGAGCCCGAGCTCGCTGAGCACGTCGGCCAGGCGCACCTTGCCGACCTTGCGCAGGGAGGAGCCCAGATCCTTGAGCGACTTGTCGAGAAGACGCTTGCCGAGGTCGACGGACTCCGTGGAGCGCAGGTTCTTCATATGATTGCGAATCGCGGAGCGTGCCTTCGCCGATCGAACGAAGGTCAACCAGTTGGGGTTTGGTTTGGCACCGCGCGCGGTGATGATTTCGACGGTCTGGCCGTTTTGTAGCGGCGTTCGCAGTGGCACCAATCCACGATCGACTTTGGCGGCGACACAACGATCGCCGATGTCCGTATGCACGGCGTAAGCGAAGTCGACGGTCGTGGCACCTTTTGGCAGCGGCATGATGTCGCCTTTCGGTGTGAATACGTAGATCTTGTCCGGGAACAAATCGACTTTGACGCTCTCCAGGAATTCCTCGGAGGTACCAGACTGCTGAATCTCCGCGAGATTGGCGAGCCATTCGCGGGCACGGCGCTGCGGCGTCGCGTCAGTTTTCTCATCGGCCTTGTAAATCCAGTGTGAAGCGACGCCTGACTCGGCGACCCGGTCCATCTCTCGCGTGCGGATCTGGACCTCGAGAGGCAGACCTTTTGGCCCGAACAGCGTGGTATGCAGCGACTGGTAGCCGTTGATGCGCGGAATTGCGATGTAGTCCTTGAATCGGCCGGGCATCGGCTTGTACAGGCCATGAACGAGGCCGAGTGTCTGGTAGCACGTGTTGACGTTGTCAACGATGATTCGAAATCCGTAAACATCGACGATGTCGGACAGTGGCCGTTTCTTCTCGGCCATCTTCTTGTAGATGCTATAAAGATGTTTCGTGCGTCCGATGACCTCACCATCGATTCCGTCTTCTACCATCGCCTTGCCGAATTCGTCGGAGATTCGTTTGACGATCTGGCGCTGACTTCCCTTGCTCTTTTTTAACGCCTTGTCGAGTACGCGATAACGGAATGGGTGCAGGTGCATGAAACCGAGGTCTTCGAGTTGGATCTTGAGGCGGTTGATACCCAGCCGGTTTGCGATCGGGGCGTAGATGTCGAGCGTCTCGCGAGCGATACGTTTCTTCTTCGTGGTCGGCATCGCGCCGAGTGTTTGCATGTTGTGTAAGCGGTCCGAGAGTTTAACGAGGATGACGCGAATATCCTCGATCATCGCCATCATCATCTTGCGAAAACTTTCTGCCTGCGCCTCTGCACGACTCTTGAATTGAATCTGATCGAGCTTGCTGACGGCATCCACCAGCTGGGCGACCTCGTGGCCGAAATTCTCCTCGATATCGTCGAGCGAGGCCGACGTGTCCTCTACGACATCGTGCAGTATCGCCGCGGTAATGGCTTGTGCATCGAGATGCATCTCGGCGAGTTCCTGGGCGACGGCGACAGGGTGGGTTATGTAGGGTTCGCCGGACTTGCGTGTCTGTCCGTGGTGGGCGTTGGCGCCGAACGCATACGCGCGCGTGATTTGTTCTATGTGGTCGGTGGGCAGGTAGGACTTAAGCGTTTCGACCAGCTGCCGCAGGCCGTAGTCTCGTCGTGAGGCGCCGGGCAATTTGGACAGAATAGTCGCCGCATAATCCATGCACCGATAATAACGGTAATGACCGCGAAACGGTGAACCCGTCGAGCCCGCAGGAGCGCCTTTTTGCGTGGGAGCGGCTTTTACGTGGGAGCGGCTTTTGTGTGGTAGCGGCTTTTGCGTGGGAGCGGCCTACGCGCCCTAGGGGTAATCTTGCCGCGATTCATAGTGGCGGCTGGGTCGCTCTCGCACATCCATGTGCTGCGCGACATAAGGCCGTCGTGGCCAAAAAGCCGCCCCTGCTAGTCGCCTATCGAAATGCCGCGAACCGGAAGAATGTCCTCCGCGGCCTCGGATTGCAGCAAATCGTCGGTAATCGGTTGGTCGATTTCCTCCAGGATGGCGGGCGTCACATGGCCTTCCGCGATTTCACGCAGCGCAATAACGGTAGGCTTGTCGTTTTCGAGCTCGACCATCGCGTCGGCACCATGCGCCAGGCGGCGCGCGCGCTTGGCGGCAACGAGTACCATCTCGAAAATATTATCGATGTTATCGACGCAGTCTTCGACTGTAATTCTGGCCATCTGTCAGTTCCTGATCTGTGCGAGCCGCTAATTCGGCGCGGATTGAAGGATCACGAGTCTAGGTGACGTTGAGGGCGAAAGGCCAATCTATATAACCAAATGTTATATAAAAGCCAGAAGGAGCGCTCAGCCGATGATCCGCGAAACAACCCGACGCAGCGCCACGTTGGATCTCGCACATGAATGGCCGGACCCGGCCAATACGCGCTCGAGATCCCGGACGGCTTGCTCCAACCTGTCGTTAATGATCACGTAGTCGAATTCATCCCAGTGCGACATGTCATTCATCGCGTCGCGGAGCCGGCGCTCGATGACTTCCGCACTGTCCGTTCGACGATCACGCAGGCGACGTTCCAGCTCTTCCATTGATGGCGGCAAAATGAAGATAGTGATGCACTCGGGCATCGACGCACGAACCTGCCGTGCGCCCTGCCAATCGATCTCGAGCACGACATTCCGGCCGGCGACGAGGTGCTTCTCTACCTGGCTGCGACTGGTCGCGTAGAAGTTGTCGAACACTTCGGCAAACTCGAGCAATTCTCCACCTTCTTTGAGTGTTTCGAACTCGTCGACATCAACGAACAGGTAGTCGACGCCGTCGATCTCGGTGCGGCGTTTCGACCTCGTCGTGTAGGAAATGGAAAATTTCAGGTCCGGATTGCGCAAAACGAGTGCTTTCACCAGCGTCGTCTTGCCGGCGCCCGACGGTGCCGCTATGACGAACAGTCTTGCTTTATTGTCCGGCACCGTGACTTACTCGATGTTCTGTATCTGTTCGCGCATCTGCTCGATGAGCACCTTCAGGTCGACGGCCGCCTTGGTGGTTGCCGCATCGGCAGACTTCGAGCCCAGTGTATTTGCCTCGCGATTCAGCTCCTGCATGAGGAAATCGAGGCGCCTGCCGACGGGCTTGTCGCCCTGCAGTGCGTCACGGATCTCGACGAGATGGCTCTCCAGGCGATCAAGTTCTTCGTCAACATCGAGCTTCTGCGCAATCAAAGCGAGTTCTACCTCGAGGCGCGCCGGATCGGCCTCAATATCGAGCTTGTCGATTCGCTCCTTTTGTTTCGCACGCACGGCGTCGAGTACTTCCGGCATGCGCTTCCTAACGGAGGCGGCTATTGCCTCGATATCGATGCAACGTGACTCGAGCAAGTCGTGGATGCGCTCGCCCTCACTGGCGCGCATGTGGCCCAGGGCTTCCAGCGCCTTGTTGAGCAACGTGGAAGCTTCCTCAAACAGGGGCTCGGTGTCGACCTCGGTCTGCAGCAGAACACCGGGCCAGCGCAGAATCTCGATCGGGTTGGCCGCAGCGACATTGGGCAGTTTCGATGTCACCTCGGAAATCCGGTGGCCCAGTAACTCGACAAAACTCGTGTCAACCTGAAGCTCGGTGTCCTGACTAACGGAGCGCCTGAAATACAGCGAACATTCGACCTTGCCCCTCCGAAGCGACGTACTTGCCTGCTGCCGGAAAGCCTGTTCCTTGGGTCGCAAATCCTCGGGGACCTTGAACTGGACATCCAGGTATCGGTGATTAACCGCCCGAATCTCCCAGGTCAGCGTGCCGATATCCGATTCCACGGACTCTCGCGCGAACCCTGTCATACTATGTAACATCAGCGTCCTTTCCCCGACGGCCTGTAATTGTGCTGTCTGGGTCACATTCTTCAGGAAAACAACATTCTAAGCTGTGGTTGCTGTTGAAGGCCAATCGCCACCACCTTGATTCCATGGAAATTGAATACGCAAAAGTTTCTGCACTCGGTGACCGCAAGGACAACCAGGATCGCGCTGCCGTGGTCGTTTCCGACAGCGCCGCAATGATGCTGGTCTTTGACGGCATGGGCGGCCATTCGGATGGCGCGAAGGCAGCGGAGACAGGCCTCAAGGTCGTGCAGGACCTGTTCATGGCCGCCGATCTGCCCGTGTTCGATCCCCAGGGTTTTCTCTATATGGCCTTGTCACGCGCCCATGACGAGGTCGTCGACCTCGGTAAGGATCTCGCGGTCGACTTTCGTCCGCGTGCAACGTGCGCGATCTGCCTGGTACAGGAAGGCGGCGCGTTCTGGGCGCATATTGGCGACAGCCGTATCTACCAGGTCCGCGACAGTGAGGTGCTGTCTCGTTCCCGCGATCACAGCCATGTCGAGGTACTGATACAGGAAGGCGCCATCACCGAGGAAGAAGCAAAAGACCATCCAATGCGAAACTTCGTTGAGTGTTGCATTGGCGGCGACGCTCCCGTTCCCGACATGAGCATCACAGGCAAGATCGAGCTGAATCCGGGCGACGTGCTGCTCGCCTGTTCGGACGGCTTGTGGTCGGGGCTGAGCGACGATGACATGGCGGAAATTGGCACGCCCGGCGAGGAAAACCTCGTCGAAAACCTCAAGGCGCTGAGCATGAAAGCACTGAGCGTCAACTCTCCTTACAGTGACAATACGACGGGTACCGCGTTAAGGTGGTCGGGTATCTAGTACGCCATCAGTAGCACGTTGCGGTTGCACTGATCTCGTTGCCAGCAGGAGAGAAAATCATGCGTCCCAGTGGTCGCGAACTGTCGCAAATGCGCGAATTGCGCTTCGTTCCGGATTATACGAAACACGCCGAGGGCAGCGTGCTGACCTCCTTCGGTGACACCCGGGTATTGTGCACGGCAAGCGTCGAAGAACGCGTTCCCGCATGGATGCGAAATACGGGCCGGGGATGGGTAACGGGAGAGTACGGCATGCTGCCGCGTGCGACGCACACCCGCTCGGGCCGTGAAGCGTCGCGCGGCAAGCAAGGCGGCCGAACCCTGGAGATTCAGCGGCTCATTGGTCGTTCGCTACGCGCGGTAACGGACCTTGAAGCGCTGGGTGAGCGGTCAGTGACGCTCGACTGCGATGTCATCCAGGCCGATGGCGGTACACGAACGGCATCGATCAGCGGTGCCTACGTTGCATTGGCCATCGCGATGCACAGGCTCCGCAAAACCGGCCGCATCAAAAAGATACCGCTTCACGGACAGGTTGCCGCAATCTCGGTCGGCATCTATCGCGGCAAACCGGTGCTCGACCTGGACTATGCCGAGGACTCGGATGCCGAAACGGATATGAATATCGTCATGAACGATGCGGGCCGTTTCATAGAGGTGCAGGGTACTGCCGAGGGCCATGCTTTTACGGATGAAGAATTTGACGCGATGATTGCTCTGGCGCGTGGCGGAATCAGTGACATCATCGTCGCGCAAAACGAGGCGATCGCGTCTGCAACGACGTGACCACCCTGCCCGGCAAAATTGTCATGGCGAGCAGCAACGCGGGCAAGATCCGCGAGATTGCGCGCCTGCTTGAAGGCATCGGTGTCCAGGTCGTTGCACAGTCGACGCTTGGAGTGACTGACGCAGAAGAAACGGGCACGACCTTCGCGGAAAACTCGTTGATCAAAGCGCGGCATGCGTCCGATGCAACCGGGTTGCCGGCGATTGGCGACGACTCGGGTCTGGTCGTCGACGCGCTCGACGGAAGACCGGGCGTCTACTCGGCGCGATTCGCAGGCCCCGATGCCACCGACGACGAGAACATCGACAAACTTCTGGCAGAGCTTGCCGGCACAAGCGATGAGGCGCGTGGCGCGGCATTTCACTGTGTCGCGAGTTTCGTCATGCCCGGGGTGCCCGAAGCCGTCGTGGCCGAAGGCGTGTGGCGGGGACGCATACTCGGGGCGCGGCAGGGGGACGGCGGATTCGGTTATGACCCGGTTTTCCTGGACCCAGAGAGCGGACTCAGTGCTGCCGAACTCGGAGCGGACCAAAAGAACGCGCGCAGCCATCGTGGCCAGGCGCTCCGTCGACTTGTAGCGCAGCTCGAACAATTCTCGTGACCCTGCCACCGCTTTCCCTGTACGTGCACTTGCCCTGGTGCGTACAGAAGTGTCCATACTGCGATTTCAATTCCCACGCGGCGGGTGATGCGGCGCCCAGGCAGCGTTACCTGGATGCGTTGCTTGTCGACCTAGAGAGCGAGACGACTCGCGGCGCGGGGAGGACCATTGAAAGTATTTTTCTGGGCGGGGGTACGCCCAGCCTGTTCTCTCCCGAGGAAATTGGCCGACTACTGCGTGGCGTGCGGGCGAACTTCGATATCGCTGGCGACGCCGAGACGACGATGGAAGCGAATCCGGGCACGGTCGAATGTGGCGACCCGGCCGGATATCGCGACGCCGGAGTCAACCGCTTGTCGATCGGCGGCCAGAGTTTCAGTAACGAACTCCTGAAGAAAATCGGCCGCATCCACAGCAGTGACGACATTGTGCGGGCCGTGAACAACGCGCGCGCGGCCGGAATCGACAACATCAACATCGACCTGATGTACGGCTTGCCCGGTCAGACGGTGACGGCAGCGCTCGGGGATATCCGGAGCGCTATCGACCTGAACCCGACTCATATTTCCTGGTATCAGCTGACGCTCGAGCCCAACACGATCTTCTACGCGCGTCCGCCAGCCGAACTGCCGAACGAGGACACCGCCTGGGAGATTCAGGAGCATGGACGAAAGCTGTTGGCCGAATACGGCTATCGGCAATACGAGGTCTCGGCCTACGCCAGGGACGGACGCGTGTGCAAACACAATCTGAATTACTGGTTGTTTGGTGATTACCTGGCTGTCGGCGCCGGCGCACACGGCAAGATCACGAGCCCCCGGGGCATAGCCCGTTTCGTGAAGCCCGCGAACCCGCTGCAGTACATGAAGACGGTCGAAGCGCGGGAGCAGGGTCCGGCGCCAGTATTGGTCGAAAATGCCGAACTTACCTTCGAATTTATGCTCAACGCACTGCGCCTGACGGATGGCTTCACCGAGTCGGGCTTTTGCGAGAGGACCGGGCAGACGGCCGCCGAGTTGCGCACGCTCATGAGTCGGGTGCGCGATAAGGGACTGGTTGCGCGGGACAGCGAGTCAGTCTGGCGGCCGACGTCCCTGGGTCGTCGCTTTCTGAACGATCTTCAGGCCGAGTTTCTGCCCGACAGGTCCTGAAAATGTGGTTCGGGAGGCACCCCTGGCGCGCACATTTCCGCTGGTTTTCACCAAACAATCTGGCGGCACGGGAGTTTTCCGAAGTGTTCATTTATGCACAAGGATTCTCGCCGGCCTTAATTTTCAGTGTAACAAGCCTTCGAATTCATTCTGAGTGTCGCGAAGCGCCCTTAAGTTGTTGTATTTCCTAAGCAATCAAAAATGGACATAAAATAGTCATATTAATAACCCTGCTTGAAAATCCGCACCTTAGGGCATTCACTCAATTTCCATCCACAGTCTTATCCACAGCTTCTGTGGATAAAAAGTCGGGGCTTGCGGGATCGATCGCTTCGCTATATCCTACGCGACCTTTTTTGCTACAGAGCGCGCTCCGGAGAGCCGAAATGAAAGCCGATATTCACCCCAATTACACCGACATCAAGGTGACCTGTAGTTGCGGCAACGAATTTACGACGCGCTCGACGCTTGGCGAGGACCTCCTCATTGAAGTGTGCTCCTCTTGCCACCCGTTCTACACGGGCAAGCAGAAGATCGTCGATACCGGCGGACGTGTTGACAAGTTCCGTCGCAAGTACGGCATGAGCTAAGCGCCAGCCGCCGTCTCTACGGCGCTCCTGGCTGCACATTGCGTCTTTCCACGACTTCTCGGGTCGCGGCGCTTTGCTATGCTCGAAGCGATTTCTTGAGGGATTTTGAGGAAGAACCATGAGTGACGCATACCGCCTGATCAGCCCCAATGGCACCGAGACGGAGCTTCCCGTACGCAGCGGGACCACCGGCCCCGATGTCGTTGATATTGCCAAGCTGTACAAGTCGCAGGGCGTCTTTACTTACGATCCCGGGTTTGTCGCAACCGGCAGCTGCGAATCCGACATCACGTTTATTGATGGCGAAAAGGGCGTGCTCATGTACCGAGGCTACCCGGTAGAGCAACTTGCCGCTAATTCGAACTTCATCGAAGTCTCTTATCTGCTGTTGCACGGCGACTTGCCGACGGCCGCGCAACTCGAAAAATTCGACGATACGATTCGTACGCACACCATGCTCAACGAAGGGATGCTGAACTTCTTCAAGGGCTTCCGTTACGACGCTCATCCTATGGCCATGCTGTCCGCCGTCGTCGGCTCCATGTCGGCCTATTATCACGATGAGATGGACTCCTCGAATCCCGATCACCGGGATATATTTGCACACCGGATTCTGGCGAAGTTACCGACCATCGCGGCTGCAGCGTACAAACTGGCCGTCGGCCAGCCGTTCATGTACCCGCGCAATGACCTGGGCTATACCGAGAACCTGATGCAAATGCTGTTCTCCGTTCCGGCGGAACCCTACGAAATCGATGAGGTTGCGGCGGAAGCGCTCGATCTGCTGTTTATCCTGCACGCAGATCATGAGCAGAACTGTTCGACCTCGACGGTGAGGATGGCGGGCAGTTCAGGCGCGAATCCGTATTCGGCCATTGCAGCTGGAATCTCTGCGTTGTGGGGCCCCGCGCATGGCGGTGCGAACGAGGCAGTGCTGACGATGCTCGAGGAAATCGGTGATACGAGTCAGATCGGCAAATACGTCAACAAAGCGAAAGACAAATCGGACCCGTTCCGCTTGATGGGCTTTGGTCATCGCGTGTACAAGAATTTCGATCCGCGTGCGACGATTATCCGGGAAATGTGTCACAAGGTTCTCGAGAAACTCGACCGCGACGATACACCGCTGTTCGACCTGGCGCGCGAGCTGGAGCAGGTTGCGCTCAAGGATGACTACTTCATCGAGAAGAATCTTTATCCTAATGTCGACTTCTACTCGGGAATCATCTATCGCGCACTCGGCATTCCGACGTCCATGTTCACGGTGATGTTCGCACTCGGTCGATCG
>Ga0265303_10000128_pt1 | contig 36277 bp, 28 predicted proteins | sample Helome_2_FD_192494 | JGI IMG/M metagenome (GOLD analysis project Ga0265303, IMG submission 192494) | Marine sediment microbial communities from subtidal zone of North Sea - Hel_20160317 (Illumina Assembly) | ecosystem: Environmental > Aquatic > Marine > Subtidal zone > Sediment ... | reverse complement strand
GACGATCAGCACGGCACCGCGATTATTATTGCGGCCGGCCTGCTGAACGCGCTGGAATTGCAGGGAAAGACGCTCGAAAGTGCCAAGGTCGTGGTTCTGGGGGCCGGCGCCGCGGGCATCGCGGCGGTGCGTCTGATGATCGCGATGGGTGCGCACCGCGACAATTTCATGGTCGTCGATCGAAAAGGCGTCATCCATCTCGGGCGCAAGGATCTCAACCCCTATAAGTTCGGTGTGGCGGTGGAGACCGAGGCCCGCGCCCTGGAAGACGCCATGCGTGGCGCAGACGCCTTTATCGGGGTGTCCGGACCGGATCTGGTCAGCGCAGAGATGCTGGCATCGATGGCCGAAAAGCCGATTGTGTTTGCTTTGTCCAACCCGGTCCCGGAGATCCGACCGGAGATTGCGCGCGAGGTCAGGGGCGACCTGATCATGGCCACCGGGCGTTCTGACTATCCGAACCAGGTCAATAACGTACTGGGTTTTCCGTACATCTTCCGCGGTGCACTGGATGTGCGCGCACGCCGGATAAACGAAGATATGCAGATCGCTGCGGTGCATGCGATCAAGGATCTGACCCACCAGCCCGTGTCGCAGGGGGTGCTGGATGCCTACGGCCTCGACGCCCTGAATTTTGGTCCCGACTACATACTGCCAAAGCCGCTGGATTCGCGCTTGCGGGATGTGATTCCGCCGGCGGTTGCGCGCGCCGCGATCGATAGCGGCGTGGCGCGGGCCGATTGGCCGGAACACTACCCCGCCAGATAAACCGCTGTCAGCATCGGCGATCGCACAATAAATCAGGGGCACGGCGGCGGGCTCAATGCCTATGATGCACCGGATTCCTCGGCGGCCGCGATGGTAGGCGCAATGAGCCATAACCGGAATCGTCTGCTGCCCTGCGTATGCATTCTGGACGGTGAATTCGGCGAGAAAGGCATCGCGATGGGCGTCCCCTGTGTGCTCAGCGAGCAGGGTATGTCGCGCATCATCGACCTCGAACTGACAGACGACGAAATGGCGATGTTCCGTGAATCGGCGGGTGCTGTCAGGGCGGACATCGGGCTGCTTCAGGCGCCGAAAGCGATTGATGCACGTCAGGGAATACCCCAACGTACATTGAAAAACGGCTACGCTGCACTGCAGCAATTCCAATAATCGGATCGAAATCCGCCTGTGCTAGTCTCTGCCGCCTAGCTTGATTTCAGTCTGCAGGAGCGGCGATATGTCTGACAGGAAAGCCACCCTTACCTTCGATGACACGGGTCACTCGATCGAACTAAACGTGCTCTCCGGTACCGAGGGGCCGGATTGCGTGGATATCTCAACCCTGTACAGCCAGGGCAAGGTGTTCACCTTCGACCCGGGTTTCGTGTCCACCGCGAGTTGCGACAGCTCGATTACCTATATCGACGGCGACGAAGGGATTTTGCGTTACCGCGGCTATCCAATCGAACAGTTGGCGGAGGAATCCAACTTCGTCGAAGTGGCCTATCTGCTTCTTTACGGGGATCTGCCCACGCCGGTTCAGTTGAAAGACTTCAACGGCATCATTTCGCACCACACGATGATCAACGATTCGTTGTTGCGCTTCTTCCAGGGGTTCCACAACAACGCGCACCCGATGGCGATGATGGTGGCGGTGGTGGGTTCGCTTTCGGCGTTCTATCACGACTCCATGGACATCAGCTGTCCGCGACATAGAGAGATCAGCGCGCACCGCCTGATCGCCAAGCTGCCGACCATCGCCGCTGCCTGTTACAAGCACAATGTCGGCGAGCCGGTGATGTACCCGCAAAACCACCTGAGCTATACCGGCAATCTGCTGCATATGATGTTTGCCACGCCTTGCGAAGACTACGTGGTGGACCCGCTGGCAGAAAGGGCGCTCGACGTGCTCTTCATCCTGCATGCGGATCACGAACAAAACGCGTCGACATCGACGGTGCGACTGGCGGGCAGCTCCGGCGCCAACCCCTTCGCCTGTATAGCGGCTGGAACGGCCTCGCTGTGGGGGCCGGCGCACGGCGGTGCCAACGAGGCCGTGCTCGACATGCTCGAGCAGATCGGGTCCGTGGACAATGTCGACAAGTACATTGCCAAGGCCAAAGACAAGGATGACCCGTTCCGTCTGATGGGTTTCGGTCACCGTGTGTACAAGAATTACGACCCGCGTGCCAAGATCATCCACAAGATCGCTCACGACGTACTGGAAAAGCTCGCCGACAGCAACAATCCGTTGTTCGAGCTGGCGATGCGCCTCGAGGAGATCGCCGCAAAGGACGAGTACTTCCTGGAGAAGAAGCTCTATCCCAACGTCGATTTCTATTCCGGCATCATCTACCGGGCGCTGGGCATCCCCGACAGTATGTTCACCGTGATGTTCACCCTGGCACGTACCGCCGGCTGGGTGAGCCACTGGACAGAAATGCTGGATGATCCGAGGCACCGCATCGGGCGCCCGCGTCAGCTCTACCAGGGCGCCGGCCGCCGAGATTATGTACCTGTGGGTGATCGCTGATCAGGCCGGTGCTTCATCGAGCAGGGCGTTGAGTTGCTCGATTCCCCGCATTTCCAGTCGTTTGCCGGTCAACGGATCGTGTGGCGGGTCGCTGTGGTTCTGATGGTCCAGTATCACCAGTTCCACCATTGTCTCGCCGGCATAAAAGTGCAGGGTCGGGCGGGCTGTCCGGCGCCCGCCTGAATAGCTCAGCACCGACTCGGTGTCCTGCCAGGGAATATGGCGGTCGCTCAAGTGGTGCATGACCTGTTCCGGGGTGTCAGCGAACAATAGCAGCCGAATTATGTCCACCGGGCCGTCGCCGTGCAGCAGTGAACCGAAGATCTGCGGCTGGAATGAAAGAAACTCGGACATTGCCTGCAGGGCCAGCCTGCGCTGCTGCCTCAGCCGGACGAGTTGCTGCGGCCTGAACAACTCGCGATATTCGCGGATCGCCGAGCGAAGGGCATCGACCGGTGGCGTCTGCTTCAGCTGGACGTCCTGTTTGCGGCAGGTTCGCCGATAGGCTTCTTCCAACTCAAGCCCGTCATCGACCACCAGTCTGGCCGTGTCTGTCAGCAGGGCCCGGAGATCGGACCGTCGCGGTGACCTGCTCAGAACAGGTCCCGGGCGGCTGCGGGGGGGGCGGCGACGGGCGTTGTTATGGGGCCCCTGTCATCGCTGGCGGCGTAACCGGCGGCGCCGGGGGCATTTTCCGCGCGGAACATCTCGAAAACTGCCCCCTCGGTGGCAGCGGTCGCTTTCGCACCGGTTGCAGGATCGATACGCACCGTGACAATTTCCGGTGGCATTTCGGGTTCCTCGTCCGGGATATCCTTGAGTGCCACACGCATGAAGTCCATCCAGGCCGGCAGGGCGGCCTTGCCGCCGACTTCGCCGCGGCCGAGCTTGCTGTTGTCATCGAAACCGACCCAGGCATTGGCCACCAGATGCTGGTTGAAGCCATTGAACCAGGCATCACGCTGGTCATTGGTGGTGCCGGTCTTGCCGGCAAGGTCTTTACGGCCCAGTTCGCGCGCCCTGGTCGCTGTGCCCTGCCGTATCACATCCTGCATCATCGAATACATGAGAAAGCGGTTGCGCTGATCCAGTACGCGTGGCGCATAGCCGTTATCGATTTGCTCTTCGTTACCGGCTTCGCCGGGCGCCGGGCAGTCGGGACAGACCAGCCTTGGTTTCGCCTCGAACACCACGCCCGAACCAGCCTCCTCGATGCGCTCGATTACATAGGGGTCAACACGGTATCCACCATTGGCGAGCACGGCATAGCCAGTGGCCATCTGCAGCGGCGTGAGGTCCGCGCTGCCGAGCGCCAGAGACAGGTTGTGCGGCAGCTCATCGGGGTTGAAACCGAATTTTGCAATGTGTTCCAGAGCTGCCTCCACGCCCATGCTGCGCAGCAGGCGAATGGATACCAGGTTGCGGGATTTGGTCAACGCGTAGCGCAGCCGGGTGGGGCCGAAAAACTTGCCGGAATAGTTTTCCGGCCGCCAGGCGCCTTCCAGGCTGGGGTCCTCGAATACCACCGGGGCATCGTTGATGAGGCTTGCGGGGGTAAACCCATTTTCCAGCGCGGCCGAGTAGATGAAGGCCTTGAAGCCCGAGCCGGGCTGCCGCTTGGCCTGCGTGACTCGGTTGAACTTGCTGAAGTAAAAGTCGTAACCGCCCACCAGGGCGCGAATCGCGCCGCTATTTGGGTCGAGGGCGACGAGTGCCCCTGCCGCACGGGGCACCTGTGAAAGTCGCCACGCCTTTTGTTTGTCCACCTCGACTGCTTTGACCCTGACCAGATCTCCCGGTTTGACGATATCCGCGGCCTTTTTAGGGGCGGGTCCACGCCGATCTGTATTGACGAACGGGCGCGCCCATTTCATCTGTTCCCAGCCGATGGTGCCGTACTCATCATTGCCCAGATAGATGCGGGCCGATTTTTCCTCCACCGCGGTGACGATCGCCGGCCTGAGTGATCCGACGGTTGCGCGATCCGCTAGCAATGCATCGAGAGCTGCCGGGTCTGACGGCAGTGGTTCGAGCCGGGTCTCGGGGCCGTGGTAGCCATGTCGTTCGCTGTAGGCGTCGAGCGCCGCGCGAACCGCGCTGTTGGCCGCCGACTGTCCTTTCGCCCCCAAGGTGGTGTAAACAGAGTAGCCGCCCGTATAAGCCGCCTGATCGTAGCGCTCGACCATTTCCGAGCGCACCATCTCGGCGACATAGGGCGCCTCGACCTCGATATCGGCGGCGTAGCGGCTGGCGGTTGTGGGCTGCGCTTTGGCCGCAGCATGATCGGCCTGACTGATGAAGCCCTGTTCGAGCATGCGGTCGAGGACGTAGTCGCGGCGTTCCAGGGCGCGCGGAGGGTTCGTCAGCGGGTTGAAGCTCGAAGGTGCTTTTGGCAGCCCTGCGATCATGGCCGTTTGGGCGAGGTCGAGTTCGGCCACGGTCTTACCGTAGTAGACACGCGCTGCGGCACCGACCCCGTAGGCGCGGTGGCCGAGGTAGATCTTGTTGAGGTAAAGCTCGAGGATCTCCTGCTTGGTCAGTTCCTTTTCTATCCGCAAGGCGAGAAATATCTCGCTGAATTTTCGCGTGTAGGTCTTTTTTCTGCTCAGATAAAAATTACGTGCCACCTGCATGGTGATGGTGCTGCCGCCCTGTTTCTTCTTCCCTGTCAGCGCGAGCTGTATGCCGGCCCGCAACAGGCCACGATAGTCCACACCGGGGTGGTGAAAGAAGTTCGAGTCCTCGGCCGACAGAAACGCCTGGACCATCTGATCCGGAATCTGTTCATAGGTGAGCGGGCTGCGCCGCTTTTCGCCGAACTCAGCGATCAGCTTGCCTTCGCTGCTGAATACCTTCAGTGGGACCTGTAGTCGTACTTCGCGCAAATTATCGATATCCGGCAGGTCGGGCTCTAGGTAGTAATAGGCGACAGCAAGTGCCGCGGCCCCCGCAAAGGCGCCCACGATGCCCAGGATCAATCCGAATTTAAAAATTTTCAGGAGCCACTTCATGCGCTTGTTCACAGATTACAGAGTTCAGGAATGGTGCCGACAACCCTTTCCAGACGGGCCGCTATACTAGCCCGAAAGATCGCGCAATTGGTGGTCGATTTGGCCCGGCGGCGGCTTGGCAGAGGGTCGGACGGCATCGATGCCTGCACACTGTTTTCGGCATTGGCCGGCGCGGCACTGAGGCAGAAAAAATGGCATTTAGTTCCACTTGGACTTTAATTCCTTCAAAAAAAGTGTCATAAGGTTTTATACTTGAGACGTTTTATTAAAGAAAATACTCCAGGCTGCCGTTGACCACCCCAAGACTCGGGGGGGCTCGGTACCCGGGAAAGCACACCAAAGGAAGTTGGAAACAAAATCATTATGGGCCTTTTTACCCAGAAGAAGGTGCCGCTACTCGGGCTGGATATCAGCTCAACAGCGGTAAAGCTGCTCGAACTGAGTCAGCATAATGGTCGCGGGGGCGTGCGGTATCGCGTGGAAAGCTACGCGGTAGAGCCCTTGCCTTCGACAGCGGTAGTGGAGAAAAATATCGCGGATGTCGACGCTGTTGGCAAAGCCGTCCGGAATGTTGTCCGCAAGGCCGGCACCCGGAACAAGCGCGCAGCCGTCGCGGTGTCCGGTTCGGCGGTTATCACCAAGGTAATCTCGATGCCAGCGTCGTTGTCCGAGTCTGAGATGGAGAGCCAGATACAGCTCGAAGCAGACCAATACATCCCCTACCCCCTCGAAGAAGTCAATATCGACTTCCAGATCCAGGGCACCTCCGACAAGAGTCCGGAACTCGTAGACGTGTTGCTTGCCGCATCGCGGAGCGAGAATGTCGACGACAGAGTGGCGGCACTCGACCTTGCCGGATTGACCTGCGACATCGTTGATGTCGAGGCCTATGCGATGGAAAGCGCTTGTTCCCAGCTGGTGGACCAGTGGCCGAACGCGGGAGACTCACAGACGATCGCAGTGGCGGATATCGGTGCGACCACCACGACGCTGAATGTGTTGCACAACAATCACATCGTTTACACCCGCGAGCAAAACTTCGGTGGGCGTCAGCTGACTGAAGAGATCCAGCGTCGCTACGGGCTGTCGGTTGAGGAGGCCGGAATGGCCAAGCGCCAGGGTGGTCTGCCGGACAATTACATTCCGGAGGTGCTGGAACCGTTCAAAGAGGCCATGGCGCAACAGGTCAGTCGCTCCATTCAGTTTTTCTATTCAGCGAGTGCGTTCAACAGTGTCGACCTGGTGGTTCTGGCCGGTGGCAGCTCTTCGGTCCCTGGTATCGACGACCTGATCCAGGAACGACTCGGGGTGGAAACAGTGATCGCCAATCCGTTTGCAAACATGGCGGTGGCCTCAAAGGTGAAACCCCAGGTTCTCAGCAATGACGCCCCGGCGCTGATGATCGCCTGCGGCCTGGCACTGAGGAGTTTCGACTGACATGGCGCATATAAATCTTCTTCCCTGGCGCGAAAAGCTCCGTAAGCAGCGCCTGCGTGAGTTTGGTCTGATGGCGCTGGGCGCCCTGGTGCTGTCGCTGGCGGCCATGGGCTACTGGCATTGGTTCAACCAGGGGATGATCGACAATCAACGCGATCGCAACCGATTCCTCGAACGCGAGATCGCCAAGGTCGACAAGCAGATCGCCGAAATCCGTGAGCTCGAAAGAACGCGTCAAAAGCTCATTTCGCGTATGAAGGTGATCGAGGATCTGCAGGTCAGCCGGCCGCAGATCGTTCATCTGTTCGACGAAATGGTCACCGTGGTGCCGGATGGCGCCTACCTCACGCAGGCGACACAGCGCGGCAAGCTATTGGTACTGAACGGCCGCGCACAGTCGAATGCCCGGGTGTCGACCTATATGCGCAACATCGAGGCGAGCCCCTGGCTCAACAATCCCAAGCTGCGCATCATCGAGCACAAAGATCAGGATCGGGCAAAAGCGGCAGATAGCAACTTTACGCTCGATCTGGTCCAGGTCGTGCCGAAGGAGGAATCGGCACAATGAACATGCAGGAACTCAACGAACTCGATCTCAGCAATATCGGAGAATGGCCGGCTGCAATAAAGGCCATCCTTATCCTGATTCTGATGGGTGGAATCGGGGCAGCCGGGTACTTTCTGGATATCGAAGATCAGTACAAGGCATTGGAACAGGTCGAAAACACCGAAAAGGAACTGCGCCTGGATTTCGAGGGTAAACAGGCCAAGGCGGCGAATCTCGAGGCCTACCGGGCCCAGCTCGCTGAGATGGAGGAGTCGTTCGGTGCCATGTTGCGCCAGCTCCCCAACCGCACCGAGGTAGCGGACCTGCTGGTCGATGTCTCGCAGACCGGGCTTGCAGCGGGCCTCGAGTTTGAGTTGTTTCAGCCGCAGCCGGAGGTACCGAAAGACTTTTATGCGGAGCTTCCGATCAAGCTCAGGGTTGTCGGCACCTACCATGAATTTGGTGAGTTCGTAAGCGGTCTTGCCGCTTTGCCCCGGATCGTGACCATCCACAATGTGCAGATCAAACCCCGCCCGAACAAGGCGGGTCAGCTGATCATGGAAGCAACGGCGCGTACCTATCGTTATCTTGATGAGGCAGGTGGTTGATGATGAGGAAGTTCATCCCCTTGGTAGTGCCTCTGTTGTTGGCCGGTTGTGTAAACCAGGACATGTCTGACCTTCAAGAATTCGTTGAAGAAGTGAAGAGCAGGCCGGCTGCAGGCATAGAGCCGATTCCCGAAATCAAGCAGGTTATCGGTTTCGTGTACACGGCAAAGAACCGCCGCGACCCATTTACCCGGCAGGAAGATGATGCGGTGGCGACAGAGGCAGTGTTGGACAACGGCCTTCGCCCGGATCCGAACCGGCGCAAGGAAGAGCTCGAGGTATATTCTCTCGACTCCCTGCGTATGGTGGGTACTCTGGAGCAGGACGAACAGACCTGGGGTCTACTGAAGACCTCGGACGGAACCATTCATCGCGTTGCGCCGGGTAACTATATCGGCCTGAACGATGGCAGAATCACGCGGATCAGTGAAGAGAAAATCGAGCTGATAGAACTCGTACCCACTGGCTCGGGTTTTCTTGAGAAAGAAGCGGCAGTGGCACTTGGCGGGGAATAGGAGAAGGCACGATGTTTAAGAAGGTAAAGGCGCGCAAGACTGCACTGATCGGGGTGGTGCTGCTATGGGCCTTCCTGTCCGATGCGCTGGCCAATCAGTTGCAGGACGTCAGTTTTTCAGCCTTGCCCGGTAACCGGGTCGAGATCGTGCTGACGACCAGTGAGCCGGTGGGTGAACCCTTGTCGTTCACTACCGATAATCCGGCACGCATTGCGATCGATCTGGCGAACACGACCAGCGCTCTGGCGCAGAAGGTCACGCCAGTGGCGATTGGCATGGCGCGGAGCATCACGGCCATCGAGGCAGGCGATCGCACCCGGGTTGTGATCAATCTGCTGGAGCAGGCGAGTCATGAGATTCGCACGGAAGGCAACAGGCTCATAGTCAGTGTCGGTGCCGGGGGCGGTGCTGGCAGCATGTCTTCCACCAGTGCGCCCAAGGCGTCAATGGCCTCCGACCGTAACGTGCCTGCGCGCAGCGGCCTCGGTCTGGAAAACGTCGATTTCCGCCGCGGGCCTGATGGTGAGGGCCGGGTAGAGATCGAACTGTCGAGTCCCTCCATCGTCGTGGACATGCGCCAGCAGGGCGAGAGCGTGGTGCTCGACTTCATGGACACCAGCCTGCCGCAACAGCTGGCACGTACGCTCGACGTAATGGATTTCGCCACTCCGGTGAAGACCATCGAGACGCGCCCGGACGGTCGCAATGTGCGCATGAGCATTGCCACCTCGGGTGAGTTTGAGCACCTCGCGTACCAGGCAAACAATACCTACACCGTCGAGTTTCGGTCCCTGACCAAGCAGGAGAAGGAAGCCCGTCTCAAGGAGCTGCAGGTCTACGAAGGCGATCGTCTGTCGCTGAACTTCCAGGACATAGAGGTTCGCGCGGTGCTGCAGTTGCTGGCCGATTTCACCGGTCTGAACATGGTGGTCAGCGACACGGTCTCCGGTCGCATTACCCTGCGACTCAAGAATGTCCCCTGGGATCAGGCGATGGATATCATCCTCAAGACCCGGGGTCTGTCGATGCGCCGTAATGACAATGTCGTGCTGGTAGCTCCGACGGAAGAGATCGCCGCGCGCGAAAAGCTTGAGCTGGAATCGCAGCAGCAGATCGAAGAGCTCGCTCCTCTGCGCTCGGAACTGGTCCAGGTGAACTACGCCAAGGCCGCCGATCTGGCTGCCTTGCTCAAATCGGCCGAGAACAAGCTGATCTCCGAGCGTGGCAGCGTATCGATTGACGAACGCACCAACACCCTGCTAATTCAGGACACAGCGGCCAAATTGAGTGAGGTGCGCAGCCTGGTGAACAGCCTCGATATCCCGGTTCGCCAGGTCCTTATCGAGTCGCGGATCGTTATCGCTGTCAACGACTACGCGCGCGATCTTGGCGTCAGGCTGGGTGGTAGTGCGAACGGACGTATAGACGGCAACTACGGGATCGTGGCCGGGGGTGTCGGGACTCTCCCCGGGGCCCCAGGTGGCCCAGAGGGGGACAGTCAGTTGGGTAACCTTCTCGTAAACCTGCCGGCGACCGCTGCAACAAGTGGCGTCAACATGGTTATCGGCAAGCTTGGTTCCTATCTTTTGCGCCTTGAGTTGACCGCCATGCAGCAGGAGGGCAAGGGTGAGGTCGTCTCCAGCCCGCGCGTCATCACCTCCGATCAGAACAAGGCGACGATCAAGCAGGGCGTCGAGATTCCGTATCAGGAGGCCGCATCGAGCGGTGCGACCTCGGTATCCTTCAAAGAGGCCGTGTTGCAGCTGGAAGTGACACCACACATCACGCCTGACGACCGCGTAATCATGGATCTGAAGGTGAACAAGGACAACCCGGATTTCACCCGTGCCGTACTTGGTGTCCCGCCGATCGATACTCGTGAAGTCGAGACCTCGGTACTGGTCGACAATGGCGAGACCGTGGTGCTGGGTGGCGTGTTCGAGCGTACCAAGTCCAACCGGACGGAGCGGGTTCCCTTCTTTGGTGATCTGCCGTATCTGGGCTTCATGTTCAAGCAGGAATCGATCGACGATCAAAACAGTGAGCTGTTGATCTTCGTTACGCCAAAGATACTCAAGGACACGCTGACGCTTCGCTAGGAATGCAGGAACGAGGTACGGGGAACGAGGAACCAACGAGGTGTATGGCAGGCTGTGCCTGCCGTTGTCGGGCACAGCCCGACCTACATCTCGCAGAACCTCGAACCTCGAACCTCGAACCTCGAACCTCGAACCTCGAACCTCGAACCTCGAACCTCGAACCTCGAACCTCGAACCTCGAACCTCGAACCAGTCTTCCGCTTGCTGAAATAGCAGTCGCGCTTGCCTTGAGGTGAGCGTGCCTTATACCGTTATGCCCTATGGCCAAACCCAACCGTATATTTCTGATCGGCCCCATGGGCGCCGGCAAGACCACCATCGGCAAGCAACTCGCGCAGTCGCTTGGCATGACGTTCAACGACTCCGACCAGGAGATCCAGCGCCGCACCGGCGTCGATATACCCACGATATTCGAATACGAAGGCGAGGACGGTTTTCGCCAGCGCGAGCAGCAGGTCATTGACGACCTGACCCAGATCGACAATCAGGTTCTGGCAACCGGGGGGGGTGCTGTCATGCGTCCCGAGAACCGCCAGCATCTCTCGGCCCGTGGCGTCGTGTTCTTTCTTGCCTGTTCGACGCAACAGCAGTATGAAAGGACCTACAGGGACCGCAATCGACCATTACTGCAGACTGAAGACCCGCTCGACCGTCTGAAAGAGCTGATGGAAATCCGCGAACCCCTCTACCGTAGCAGCGCGGATTACACCGTAAGCACAGAGGGGCGCAGCGCAACTTCGGTGGCCAACGAGATCATGGGCATTCTGCGCAACTGACCCATTCTGTCCGTGGGTGTGTAGAATTCCGCTATGACGTCACCCGCAACATCTGGACTATGGCAACCATATCTTCCTCGATGCGCACGCTGAAGGTCGACCTCGGCGATCGGAGCTACCCCATATTCATCGGCTCCGACCTGATTGGGGATAGTTCGCTGTACCGTCCGTACATCCGTGCCGGGCAGGTCATGATCGTAAGCAACGACACGGTCGCACCCCTTTACCTCGCTCGCGTCGAGGCGGCGCTCTCGGGGTACCAGCTGGCACATGTCATTCTGCCCGATGGCGAGCAGTACAAGACGCTCGACGTACTTGATCTGATATTCACCGGTTTGCTGAAGCGCCGTTTCGACCGTGGTTGCACCCTGCTTGCGCTCGGTGGCGGAGTGGTCGGTGACATGACAGGTTATGCTGCCGCCAGTTATCAGCGCGGGGTGAACTTCATCCAGGTCCCGACGACCCTGTTGTCCCAGGTGGATTCTTCAGTCGGTGGCAAGACCGGCGTGAATCACCCGCTGGGCAAAAACATGATCGGGGCCTTCCACCAGCCGCAATGCGTGGTGATCGATATCTCGACCCTGAGCACCCTGCCCGACCGCGAGCTTTCTGCCGGAATGGCCGAGGTCATCAAATATGGCCTGATCAACGATCGTGAGTTCTTTCTCTGGCTTGAGCAAAATATGCCCGCACTGATGGCTCGGGACCCCGACGCACTCGCCTACGCGATCGAGCGTTCCTGCGCTGACAAGGCGGCAGTGGTCGCGGCGGATGAACGGGAGTCTGGACAGCGTGCGCTGTTGAATCTGGGCCATACTTTCGGTCATGCGATCGAGACCGGCATGGGCTATGGCAGTTGGCTGCACGGTGAGGCCGTTGGTGCCGGAATGTGCATGGCGGCGGACTTGTCCGCGCGGCTGGGCTGGTTGGATCAGGACCAGGTGAGGCGGGTTGATAATGTGGTGGCAGCGGCCGGTTTGCCGGTGAGGCCTCCCGAAGGGCTGCCACCTGAACGGTTCGTCGAATTGATGGCGGTCGACAAGAAGGTCACGGATGGCCAGTTGCGAATGGTGCTTATGAAGGACATCGGAAACTCGGTGATCACGGCAGAGTTCGACCCGGAAGCCCTGGAGCAGACCCTGTATGGCAACTGAACAGATCAGTCCGGGTCATTATTTTGATACGCCCGCGCGTGCCGAGCGCCTGCAGCTGCTGCTGCACCTGGTGCGTAATGCCGGTGAAGTCATTTATCTGCGCGCACCTGCTGGCGCAGGCAAGACTCGGTTCGCCCAGCGCCTGCTCGACGCTCTGGATGGCCGGACCGCGATCGTCTGGGTGCGTGCCAGCCAGGATTGTGATGTGGCTGCGGTTGCCGTTGACCAGCTTGGCCTGCCGCCGGAAGAAATTCACCCCTGGCCGGATGCTGTGATGGCCGGCCTGAGCGGGCAGGACCTGCTGATCATAGTGGACGATGCCGACAGGCTGGGGCTGGAGGCGGTCGAGAGTCTCGCGGTTTTGCATGCTCGCGGAGGCCGGCTCGTTCTGGTGGGTCAGGGCGGTTTGGCGCAGACGAGCGGTAACTGGGATGTTCAGTTTGTCGATCTGCCCGCGTTCGAGGCGGATCAGACGGTCGCCTTCCTGCGTAGCATGGCGGGTGGCCAGGCTGCGCGGGTTACGGATGATCTGGCCGCCGGTCTGCATCGCGCGTCCAATGGCCTGCCCGGGCCGTTGCTCGACGCGCTCAAGGGGGTTTTGGGAAACAAAGAAAAACAGTCCGGCGCGCGGCCGGTTGCGGCAAACGTACCGGAAAGGCCCGGACAACCGGCCTGGTACTGGCTGGCAGGCGGCGCGCTGATCTTCTTGCTCGCCGCCGCGTTGCTGTTCGAGGATCAGATCAATTCGTTATTCGAACCAGACCAGGCCCCTACCGATCCGCCTGCCGCAGTGGTGGTGGATGCGGTTGAGCCAACAAGCGCGATCACGCGCCCGCCCGTAGTGGAAACCCGGCCTGCCGCCGAGACGCCGCGTGTGGGAGCGGTCTCGGTCCTTGTGCCGGAGATCGCGCTGCCCGGACCGGGCAGCGCGCCCGACGAATCGGTCACTGCGTCGGAACATCCGGCGGTGGCGCCGGAGCCGGTTACGGCGGCGACCAGCCCCGATCAGGCAACTGGTTTCCCTGCCAGGGCGATGCAGCCGGACGCGGGAAGCAGTGATAAAGAGGATCCGCTGGATGCCGTAATGCGCGATGCGTTTGCGGCCGCTGAAGTCAGCGAGGCTCCCGATCCGGCCATAGAGCCAGTGACGGCGGCGGATCAGGGGCTCGAAAAAAAGGTACCCGCGGATACGGCAATGCCGACAGAATCGGCCCCGCCCGAAGTTGCTCCGCCGGTTGTCGAAAAGACGCCAGAGACACCGACCCCCACCATTGCAGATTCCGGGCAAAAGCCAGTTTCGGTGCAGGAGGAGCCGAAGGTCGCAACTGCTGCGCCCGCGCCGGTGGAATCTCGCCAAGCGCCGCAAGGTGCGCCTGTGGTCAGGGCTGAGCCGTCCGTGGTTACCCCGGCGGCGCAAACGACGCCAGAGTTAGAGGCAGCGGCCTCCGATGCTGCAGATTCCGGGAAGGCGACAATGAAAGAGCAGAACCCGCAGCTCCAGCCTGTCGTCCCGGCGCCGGTCGAATCACGCCAGGCTCCGGAAAAGCCGGCAGTGGTCAGGGCTGAGCCGTCCGTGGTTGATTCCGACGCGGCCCGTCGCAGTGGCAGCAGTTGGCTGAAAAGTCGTGAACCCGGCCACTACACCCTGCAGCTGGTGGGCGCCCGCGACCGGGCTGCGGTGCAAAAATTCGTCCGTGATCACGGGATCGAAGAGCCTCTCGCGATCTTCGCGCGGGACCTCAAGGGTAAACCCTGGTACTCCCTGGTCGCAGGCGACTACCCTGACCGTGACGCAGCGATTGCCGCGCGCGGGCAGCTTCCGAAGGGATTGGAGCGATCCGGAGTATGGCCAAGGACCTTCGAGTCCATTCGGAAATCTCAGTAGTAATAGCCACTTGCGGGCAATGCACCGAGATGGTGCGGGCCCCTGCAGGCAAAAAACTGGTCCGTATATTCTGATTCCATTATCCTAGCGAGTCCGGTCTGTGTGCCCGAATGCGCCTGGATGCCTCGTGTGTCCACCCTGAGCAGCTTTGGCGATGGGCCGCACGGCGAGAGCTGTTCTTGTAATGTTTTCGTGCAGCAGGTTCTTGGAACGACTCTTGTTGCAGTATTCCTGCCGGGTTTGAGCGCGCTTCCGGGCGTGCGCCGGTGTGTTTGTGTTGTGGCCGAATATGACCGGCCCAGTAGATATAGAGAAGAGGTATGCGATGAACTACGGTGCCTTACCGCCAAAACAGGGACTGTACGACCCGGCAAACGAACATGACGCCTGCGGCGTGGGTTTTGTCGCGCATATCAAGGGTGAGAAGCGTCACGAGATCGTGCGCCAGGGCCTGACCATTCTCGAACGCCTGCATCACCGCGGCGCTGTCGGCGCCGACCCCCGTGCCGGTGACGGCGCCGGTCTGCTGTTGCAGCTGCCTGATGAATTCTTCCGAGCCGTGACAGATTTCGATCTGCCGGGTCCGGGTGAGTACGGGGTCGGCATGGTTTTCCTGCCACGTGATGAGGCCGCGCGCGCCGAGGCGCAACAGATCGTCGAGGGATTTGTTGCCTTCGAGGGCCAGCGACTGATCGGCTGGCGCGATGTGCCGGTCGATAACAGCGGCCTGGGTTACAGCGTGCTGCCGACTGAACCGGTGATTCGCCAGGTCGTCATCGGTTGTGGTGACAGCTGTGGCGATCAGCAGGCCTTTGAGCGCAAGTTGCTGGTGATCCGCAAGCAGATTGAAAACCGCATTCTCGACCTGGGGGTCGATCCCACGCGGTCTTTCTATTTCACATCGCTTTCTTCGCGCACAATCGTTTACAAAGGCATGCTGCTGGCCGGGCAGGTCGGTGAGTTTTACCAGGACCTGAACGATGAGCGCATGGTCTCGGCGCTGGCGCTGGTGCACCAGCGTTTTTCGACCAATACCTTCCCCACCTGGGACCTGGCGCACCCGTTCCGCATGATTGCGCACAACGGCGAGATCAATACACTGCGCGGAAACGTCAACTGGATGGCCGCCCGTCGCGAATCCATGGCGTCCGATATCCTCGGTTCTGATCTCGACAAGCTCTGGCCACTGATTCCTGAGGGCCAGTCAGACTCGGCCTGTTTCGACAATGCGCTCGAACTGCTGGTTGCCGGCGGCTATTCTCTGGCGCACGCGATGATGATGCTGATCCCGGAGGCGTGGGCCGGCAACCCCCTGATGGACAAGGACCGCCGCGCCTTCTACGAATACCATGCCGCCCTGATGGAGCCGTGGGACGGTCCGGCCGCCGTGGCCTTCACCGATGGCCGTCAGATTGGTGCAACGCTGGATCGCAACGGGCTGCGCCCGGCGCGATATCTGGTGACTGATGACGACCTGGTGGTCATGGGTTCCGAGATGGGCGTTCTGCAGATCCCGGAAGAGAAGATAATCAAGAAGTGGCGTCTGCAGCCCGGCAAGATGTTCCTGATCGACCTGGAACAGGGCCGGATCATCGATGACGCGGAGATCAAGGCCGACCTGTCAAGCGCCAAGCCTTACAGGGAGTGGCTGACCGGTTCTCAGATAGATCTGCACGACATGCCGTCCGTGGTCGGCGCCATGTCGCCCGATCCTGAGACCCTGCTCGATCGGCAGCAGGCGTTCGGTTACACCCAGGAAGACATCAAGTTTCTGCTGACGCCCATGGTCCTGACCGGCCAGGAGGCGATCGGCTCGATGGGCGCGGACAATCCGCCTGCCGTGCTGTCGAACAAGCCGAAGCATCTGTCGAATTATTTCAAACAGCTGTTCGCCCAGGTCACCAATCCGCCGATCGACCCGATTCGTGAAGAGATCGTGATGTCGTTGGTGTCGCTGATCGGGCCGCGGCCCAATCTGCTGGACCTGCAGTCCGGCGGCGAGCACATGCGCCTGGAGGTCGGTCAGCCGGTTCTGACGAACGAGGACCTCGAGCGTATGCGCGATATAGAGGACAGCAGCGGCGGCGCCTTCCGTACCAAGACGCTGGGTATCACCTACCTGGCAGTTGAGGCCGAAGCAGGGATGGCCGGCGCCCTGGACGAACTGTGCCGAGAGGCCGAGCAGGCCGTGCGTGACGGCTTCAACATCCTGATCCTGTCAGACCGGCCGGTGGACGCGGACCACATTGCGATTCCCGCGCTGCTGGCGACCTCGGCCGTTCATCACCACTTGATCCGCCAAGGTTTGCGCACCGATTCGGGCCTGGTGGTCGAGACCGGCGCCGCCGTTGAGGTCCATCATTTTGCGACCCTGGCGGGTTATGGCGCGGAGGCGATCAACCCCTACGTCGCCTTCGACACCATTCAGGCCATGCTGCCCTCTCTTCCCGATGCGCCGCCCCTCGACGAGGGCCGGGCGCGCTACGTGAAGGCCGTCGGAAAAGGCCTGTTGAAGGTGATGTCGAAGATGGGGATCTCGACCTACCAGTCGTACTGCGGGGCGCAGATCTTCGACGCGGTCGGTCTGTCAACTGAATTCGTCGATGCCTATTTTGCCGGGACCGCGACCACCATCGAGGGTATCGGTCTGGACGAGGTCGCGGCCGAGGCGGTGCGCAAGCATCGTGACGCCTTCGGCAACGCACAGATCTACCGCAAGCATCTCGACGTCGGCGGTGACTATGCATTCCGCCTGCGTGGCGAAAGCCACGTGTGGACACCGGATACCATCGCCAGGCTGCAGCATGCGGTACGTGGCAACGATGCCTCAACCTACGAGCAGTTTTCCAGCATGGTCAATGAGCAGAACGAGGACCTGCTCACCCTGCGAGGCCTGTTCGAGTTCAAGTTTGCCGAGCAGCCGCTGTCCCTGGACGAGGTGGAGTCGGCCAAAAGAATCGTGAAGCGTTTCGCCACCGGTGCCATGTCGTTTGGATCGATCTCTTATGAGGCGCACTCGACCCTGGCCAGGGCGATGAATGCGATCGGTGGCAAGTCGAATACCGGTGAGGGCGGCGAAGAGCCCGAGCGTTTCAATCCGCTGCCTGACGGATCGAGGAATCCGGAGCGCTCCGCGATCAAGCAGGTCGCATCCGGGCGCTTCGGTGTGACCAGTGAATACCTGGCCAATGCCGACGACATCCAGATCAAGATGGCGCAGGGCGCCAAGCCCGGCGAGGGCGGTCAGCTGCCCGGCCACAAGGTCAACCAGCAGATTGCACGGGTGCGTCATTCGACCCCGGGTGTCGGCCTGATATCGCCGCCGCCGCACCACGATATCTATTCCATCGAGGACCTGGCCCAGCTGATCCACGATCTCAAGAATGTGAATCCGAAGGCCCGTATCTCAGTCAAACTGGTGTCTGAGGTCGGTGTAGGCACAGTCGCGGCGGGTGTGTCGAAGGCGCATGCCGACCATGTGACTATCGCAGGCTACGACGGTGGTACCGGCGCCTCGCCGCTGACCTCGACCAAGCATGCAGGATCGCCCTGGGAGATTGGCCTGGCCGAGACGCACCAGACCCTGGTGCTCAACCGTTTGCGCAGCCGCATCGCGGTACAGGCCGATGGCGGCATGCGTACCGGACGTGATGTCGTGGTCGCTGCCCTGCTGGGTGCGGACGAGATTGGCTTCGCAACCGCACCGCTGATCGCCGAGGGCTGCATCATGATGCGCAAATGCCATCTGAATACCTGCCCGGTAGGCGTTGCCACCCAGGACCCGGAGCTGCGCAAGCGCTTCACCGGCAAGCCAGAGCACGTGATCAACTATTTCTTCTTCGTCGCCGAAGAGGTGCGCATGCTTATGGCCCGGCTGGGTTTCCGCACTTTCGACGAAATGATCGGCCAGATGGATCGACTGGACATGCGCAAGGCGATTAACCACTGGAAGGCGCACGGCCTCGATTACAGCCGCCTGTTGCAGAGACCGACGGCCTCCGAAGGCGATACCCTGTATTGCTCTGAGGTCCAGGATCACGGTATTGACAAGGCGCTCGACAACGAGTTGATCAAGCTGGCCAAAGCGGCGCTGGAAAACGGTGATAAGGTTGAGATTAATATCGAAATCCAGAACGTGAACCGCACTTTTGGCACGCTGCTGTCCGGGCGTATTGCGCAGAAGTACGGATTTGCCGGACTGCCTGAAGACACGATCAGGATCAAAGCCAAGGGCACGGCCGGCCAGTCGTTCGGCGCCTGGCTTGCCCAAGGTGTGACCATCGAGCTGGCCGGTGAAGCCAATGACTATGTTGGCAAGGGTCTGTCCGGCGGCAAGTTGATCATTTACCCACCGCCCGAATGCAAGATCGAGAAGGCCGAAGACAACATCATCGTCGGCAACACCGTCCTCTACGGTGCGGTCAAGGGCGAATGCTATTTCCGCGGAGTGGCCGGCGAGCGCTTCGCCGTGCGCAACTCGGGTGCGGTGGCGGTCGTCGAGGGCGTCGGCGACCATGGTTGCGAATACATGACCGGAGGCGTGGTCGTGGTGCTCGGCTCCACCGGACGCAACTTTGCCGCGGGTATGTCGGGCGGCATTGCGTACGTGCTGGATGGAGACGATAACTTCGAGCAGCGCTGCAACCTGGCGATGGTGGAACTCGAACCCATAGCAGCCGAAGACGAGGCGCTGGAGCACCTGGCCCACCAGGGCGGTGATCTCGAATCGCACGGTCGGGTCGATGTCTCGCATGACATGACGCGTTTCGATGCGATCCGTCTGCGTCAGCTCGTGCAGAGCCACCTGGACCACACCGGTTCGGCGGTTGCCAGGCGCGTGCTGGACGACTGGGACAGCTGGATGCCGAAGTTCAAGAAGGTGATGCCGGTTGACTACCGTCGTGCATTGACCGAGATGCAGGCGCAGCAGCAAAAGGCCAAGAGCGCCGCATAGCATCGTAGGGCAGGCTGTGCCCGACGTATCTCGCAGGCACAGCCTGCCCTGCGATGATTATTTTCGATTTGACCAGGAAGGGTGCCTTGTCGCCCTCTTTGTGAAGAGAAGAAGTTATATGGGTAAGCCAACAGGTTTCAAAGAGATCGAACGCCAGGACCGTATGTACGCCCCGGTCGCCGATCGCATCACCCACTACAATGAGTTTGCGATTCCGCTGACAGACGATCAGGTCAGCCAGCAGGGCGCGCGTTGTATGGATTGCGGTATACCTTTTTGCCACCAGGGATGTCCGGTCGACAATCTGATCCCTGACTGGAACGATCTCGTCTACCAGAAAGACTGGCAGGCTGCGATCGAGGTCCTGCACTCGACCAATAACTTCCCCGAGTTTACCGGTCGCATCTGCCCCGCACCCTGCGAGGCGGCCTGTACCCTGAACCTCGACGATGAACCGGTGACGATCAAGAATATCGAGCTGTCGATCGTTGAGAAGGCCTGGGAAGAGGGCTGGATCCAGCCACAGATCGCCCCGCACAAGACCGGCAAGCGTGTGGCCGTGGTCGGTTCCGGGCCGGCCGGGATGGCGGTTGCCCAGCAGCTGGCGCGCGCCGGGCACTCCATCTCGGTTTACGAAAAGCAGGACGGTGTTGGCGGCCTTTTGCGCTACGGCATCCCGGATTTCAAACTTGCGAAACAGGTCATCAAGCGGCGCATGGGCCAGATGAAGGCCGAGGGCGTCAAGTTCCATGTCAACACGCACGTGGGCAGTGAACGTTTTCCTACCCAGCGACTGCTCGACGTCTTCGATGCCGTCGTTCTTGCGGGCGGTTCGGAAAAGCCGCGTGACCTGCCTATCCCCGGCCGCGAATTACAGGGGGTCCATTTCGCGATGGATTTCCTGCGTGGCAGCAGCCGGGTGGTCCAGGACCGTCCGGGTTCTGAGGAGCAGCTGATCAGCGCCACCGCCAAACATGTCGTGGTAATCGGCGGCGGTGATACCGGTTCCGACTGTATCGGCACCTCGAACCGGCATGGTGCCGTCTCGGTCACCCAGATCGAAATCCTCGACAAACCACCGGAGCACGAGGACAAAGGCCTGACCTGGCCGGAATGGCCGAACAAACTGCGTACTTCCACCTCCCAGGAAGAAGGCTGTGAGCGTATGTGGAATGTCACCACCAAGGAGTTTCTCGGCGATGGTGACGGGAATCTGCGCGCCCTCAAGTGCGCCCTGGTGCGCTGGGACAAGGATGAGCAGGGGCGCTGGAAAATGTCCGAGGTCGAGGGTTCGGAATTTGAATTGAAGGCTGACCTGGTGACCCTGGCCATGGGCTTCGTCCACCCGGTTCACGAAGGTCTTTTGACCGACCTTGGGGTTGACCTGGACGCACGGGGCAACGTGCGGGGCAGCACCGAGGGGGCGGATGCGTACAAAACCTCGATCGATGGTGTGTTCAGCGCCGGCGATATACGTCGCGGCCAGTCCCTGGTGGTGTGGGCGATCCGCGAAGGCCGTCAGTGTGCACATGCGGTCGATGAGTACCTGATGGGGACGACGTCCCTTCCTCGCTAGAGAATTTCTACCAAGAAGACCACGAAGTTCACTAAGGCCGGTCACAGGCTGTTAGAGTGCGGCTGTTTTTAATCCGTTCCCGATTGGGCTTTGTTGATGCGTGTGGTTCAGTCCGAACGCTTTGTGTGCTTCGTGTCCTTTGTGGTTAGCATAAAATGTCAGAATTGAAAAACGACCGATTTCTCCGCGCCCTGCTCCGCCAGCCCGTCGACATGACCCCTGTCTGGATGATGCGCCAGGCCGGTCGTTACCTGCCGGAATACCGCGCGACGCGGGAGAAGGCCGGAAGCTTCATGCAATTGTGTACGAACCCGGAGCTTGCCTGCGAGGTCACGCTGCAGCCGCTGGAGCGCTTCCCCCTGGATGCGGCCATACTGTTTTCGGACATCCTCACCATTCCGGACGCAATGGGGCTGGGCCTATATTTCACTGAGGGCGAGGGGCCCAAATTTGAGCGCCCGTTACGCGACAAGGCGGCCATCGATGCCCTTGCCGTGCCTGATCCGGAGCAGGACCTGCGCTATGTCATGGATGCCGTGCGCACCATCCGGCATGAACTCGACGGCCGCGTGCCATTGATCGGTTTCTCCGGCAGCCCCTGGACCCTGGCCACCTACATGGTCGAGGGTGGCAGCACAAAGACATTTGCCCGTGCCAAGGGCATGATGTTCGACGAGCCTGCGCTGATGCATGCCCTGCTCGCCAAGCTGGCCGATTCCGTAAGCTCTTATCTCAATGCCCAGATCGCCGCCGGTGCACAGGCGGTAATGATTTTCGACACCTGGGGCGGCACCCTGGCCCCGCGTGACTACAGGGCCTTTTCGCTTGCCTATATGCAGCGCATCGTTGATGGCCTGACGCGCGAGGCGGATGGGCGCAGGGTGCCGGTTATCCTGTTCACCAAGGGCGGTGGCCAGTGGCTCGAGTGGATGGCCGATACCGGTTGTGATGCCCTCGGCCTGGACTGGACCCTGGATATCGGCGATGCGCGTGCGCGTGTCGGCGATCGCGTGGCCCTGCAGGGCAATCTCGATCCCTGCACCCTGTATGCCTCGCCCGACGCGATCCGTCGCTCGGTCGCCGAGATCCTCGAGAGTTATGGAAAGGGGGCCGGGCATGTCTTTAATCTCGGGCATGGCATTCATCCTGCAATCCCGCCCGAGCACGCCGGTGCGATGATCGAGGCAGTGCACGAATTGAGTCGGCCTTATCACGTCTGACTGGCAGCGCGACCGCGCTTCACCACGGGATCCATTGTGATGGCAAGGAAAAAGAAGAAGACTGCTCCCCCTGCGGCGAAGAATGGACGCACGCCCGCAGCGCCCAGCATCAACTCCCAACAAGAGTCGGGTGCCAGAGCAGCCGCTGCCGCGGTGGCTCAATTGAACCAGGGGGACCTGCGCGCTGCTGCGAATACGATCGAGCAGGGCCTGCATGCCGCCCCGAGCCATCCGGATCTGCTGCATCTTGGTGGCCAGATCGCGCTGCACGTTGGAGATGCTGTCAGGGGTAAGGAACTGATTCGTCAAGCGATCAGGTTCGCACCCAAGGTTGCGCTATATCACTACAATCTGGGCAGTGCACTGTATGCAGAGGATGATCTGGACGGGGCATTGAACAGCTTTCGCCAGGCCGTGCGCCTGGAGCCGAAGTTTGCCGATGCGTTCACCAACCTGGCCATCGTTTTCTCGAAAAAAAAGCAGCATCAAGAGGCGAATGCGGCTTTCTCTGCCGCAGCCAAGCTCAAACCCGACGACCTGCAGGCACACCTCAACCTCGCGATCTGCAATATGGAGTTGCGCGAGCCGGATGAGGTCATCGCGGCCATAACGCGCGTGGAGTCACTCGCGGGGCAGCCTGAGCCTGGTTTGTTGCATGAGATCGGAAACATATACCGCGGACTGGGCCGTCACCTGGTGGCCGAGGAATATTACCGGCGTGCGCTGGAGAAGAAACCGGACGCGCCCGAGATCTGGTTTGCTCTGGGAGATGTCCTGGCTCAAGCCGGGGATCACGACCGGGCCCTTGAGGCGCTCGAGAAATCGTTGGCTTTGGGTTATCCGGCCAGTCCCGTGAAGCATCGCATGGCGCGCGCGATGTCGAGTCGCGGTGATATAGCGAGGGCCGGTGAGCTTTTGGCCGGGGCCTATGAGGCTGCCGGGGATGATATCTCCTACCTCACAAGAATCGCCGATGAGTACACGCTGATCGGAGATTTCCCGGCACAGGAAAAATGTCTGACCAGGGTTCTGGAAATTGAACCTGATAATGTCACAGCGTTCGCAGGGCTTGCTTTTGCACCAGGCAGCCGGCTGACAGAGGCTGAAGCGGTGCGTCTGCGAAAAATGGCCAACGATAACGCGGTCGACCCGGAAACCCGCACCAGCATTGGTTTTGCGCTGGGCAACTATTACCGCTACGCGAAAAAATACGATGATTCTTTTCGTTACTACCGCCTGGGCAATCGCCTCAAGGGTTACAGTTTTGACCGTGCCGGCTACATGCGGTGGGTGGCTCGGATGGAGAAGGTATTCACGCGTAACTTTTTCGAGGAGCGCGCAACCTGGGGCTCGCGTTCACGAATGCCGGTTCTTGTTGTCGGTATGCCGCGCTCGGGTACGACCCTGACCGAACAGATTCTGAGTGCACACCCGGCCATCTTTGGTGCCGGTGAACACGGCACTGTTGCGGGACTGAGTGATGTCAAAGGTCTGCCGGTACCCGATTTTTGTGTCGATCCCGAACTGGCCGGCAGTCTGACCGAAGAAGCGGTGGCGCAGCACGCAGAGTCCTATCTCACGAAAATGCAGGCGTTGGCCGAACACGGTGAGCGTATTGTCACCAACAAGCTGCCACACAATTTCCAGCATTTGGGCCTGTTCGGCATGCTTTTCCCTGAGGCCCCGGTCATCCAGATAAAGCGCGACCCGAGAGACAATCTGTTGTCGATCTATTTTCAGAATTTCGCCGGTTTCCACGACTATGCGTATGATCTGAAGGCTCTCGGTCACTACTACCGGCTGTACCAGAGGTTAATGGATCATTGGCTGCAGGTAATCCCCAACCCGGTCTATTCGCTGCAGTATGAAGAGCTGGTTGCGGACTTACCGGCAAAGGCGCGCGAGATGGCGGATTTTGTCGGAGTGGAATGGGATGAGTGCATGCTGCGTTACTACGACAACGAGCGCAAGGTACAAACTGCCAGTAAATGGCAGGTCCGCCAGCCCCTGTACACAAGTTCGGTCGCGCGTTGGAAGCCCTACGAGCGACATCTGAAGCCGATGTTTGACGCGCTCGGTCCGGTAGAAGACTCGGCGCCCCCGGTCTCAGCGGAATCCAGTTCACCATAACGGCTGGCCCCGGGCCTGCAGCTGTTCGATGTATTGCTGGAACTCGGGTGGCCCATGCGCGCTGAACAGCTGCTCCCGCTGGAAGACGCCGTCTTTCTTTAGCTGTTCGGAGAACAACAGCGGACGCCTGTTGCGGGCGGCAAAATCCTTCAACCAATTCAGTGCGCGTGGTGGAATGCGCCGGCCGACCGGCACCGCGACATCCACCGGCAGATTGCGCCACTGTGTCTTGTTGAAGATCACGATGACCTTGGCGTTGCTCGGCTTCATCCATTCGGGCAGCGGGCTGTCCGTGATAACCCAACCGCAGTTGAAATCGATGCAGGGATCTTTGGGGCGACCGGCGTAGTCGTCGCACCCGCGACCGGTGCTGTGCGGACAGGGTTTCCCGGGATGGACCGGGTGACCCTTTATGGTCATCTGCACCCAGCCGTCGCAGCAGCCGGTACACGGCCGGCATTCGCGTTTCGCGGACGACTTGGGTTTGCTCAAATCCGGTATACCGATTTGGTCATGATCTTTGCGGTTGCCTGCATGAGCGCACGGACCGGACCGGGCAGTTTTGCCCCGCCATGATCGACCGCCTTCTGTCCGTGTTCGATCTCGTCCTTTTTCATCTGTTCCAGGATCGCGCGCGTGCGCCGGTCCCGCACCGGCACCTGCCCGAGGTGCTCGTCCAGGTGCCCCTCGACCTGTTTTTCGGTCTCGGCCACGAAACCCAGGCTCCATTTGTCACCGGCGATACCGGCTACGGTCCCGAGCGCGAACGAGCCTGCGTACCAAAAAGGGTTGAGCAGGCTGAGTCGCCCGCCCAGTTGTTCGACGCGCTGCTCACACCAGTCCAGGTGGTCGTTCTCCTCGGCTGCGGAGCGCTCCATGCTCTTGCGCACCGCGGGGTCGCGGGCAGTCAATGCCTGACCCTGATAGAGCGCCTGGGCACAGACCTCGCCGGTGTGGTTGATCCGCATCAGGCGCCCGATATGATCACGTTCCGATTTACTCAGCTCGGCCTCCGGCAGCGGGCCCGCCGGATTTGGCCGTTCTGTGACCTGGGGGCGGCCGAACAGGGTGCGCAGGGCCTGGTCGAAATTCAGCAACAGCTTGTCGCTGGGCGAAAATTCTCTTTTTTCCATCGTCTTGGATCCAGTGCAAGGATGTGACGGCAAGTCTTATCTTAGCAATTCCTGCCGGCCTTTGGTTCCATCCGCCGCCGCTGTCCATGACCGGGTCTACGAACTGCCCTTGTATCTATGCAGGCCCGCCAATCAGCTGCCGAGCGAGCAATTCCACGGGATGCAGGACCTCAGTCGCTGCCCCCTGTTCGCGCAGGCCGTGGGCGAGGTGCATGGCGCAGCCGACATTGCTGGTCAGCAGGATCAGACCGGTGTCGGACCGCAGCTCATCGAGGATAGGTTCGCGCAGGCGTGCCGCGATCTCGGGGTAGCGCAGCATGTAGTCTCCCGCTGCGCCGCAGCATTGGCCTGCCTCGCCGGCCGTTGCGATCTCCAGATCCGGAATCAGCGCCAGCAGTCCCCTCGCCCAGTCGCCGCCGCGATAGACATTCTCGACACTGCACGGTGTATGCAGAAAAACCCGTTTCGGGAGCGGCGCAAAATCTGCCGTGCTCAGGCTTCCGCACTCGAGCAGGAAGCGGCAGATGTCCTGGTGACCGGACGCCAATGCCGGTTGATAGCTGTCGATATGGGTGCCGCAACCACTGGCGATACTGAGCACCATGTCGAGTTTTTTGTCGAAGGCGTCGCGGTTTTCGCTGGCCAGCCTTGCCGCCGTCTCTGGATCGCCGGCGTGCTGCGACAGCGCGCCGCAGCAGGGGCTCGCGGCGGGTATGCTGACACTGTATCCCGCGTGTCGCAGCATTTGCAGCGCCGCCTGCAGTGCCCCGCCCTGCTGCGCTGCGCTGGCGCAGCCGAGGAACAGGCCGACGCGGCCGCGTGTCTTGCTCGATGGTGCGGGGTATTCGCCCGGCGAGGGGGCCGTCCCGGTATTGCCCAGCGCACGCGCGATTCCGTGTAACCGGTGCATCCCGCCCAGCGGGGCTGAAAATGCCGTTGGCACGGCCTGCGCGAGTTTCGTCCCCAGGCGCAGCAGCGACTGTTTCTGAATCAGTCCGGCCCAGCGCGAGGCTTTTCTGTCGGACAGCAGTTCGCGGACCTGGTCGTTCAGGTGCCCGTAGCGAACCTGCGAGGGACAGATGCGCTCGCAGCGCCGGCAGCCCAGGCAATGATCGAGATGCGCGATCAGCGGCTCGTCGCCGTCAAGATGCCCCTGCACCAGCCCTTCCATGAGAGCCAGGCGCCCACGTGGTGATTCATTCTCATCGGCTTCGAGTCGGTAGGTCGGGCATTCGGCCAGGCACATGCCGCATTTCACGCAGCGGTCGAGCTCTTCCTTGATACCTATCGGGGCGTCGGGGTCTCGCATGCCCTATATAATGAGGTCGAAGTCATCGCCTTGTCCGGGATCTTGTATGAGTTATTTTTCGCATCACGTGTTCTTTTGCACCAATCAGCGTGACGACGGACGCCAATCCTGCAATCAGTGCGGTGCCAGCGGCGCGCGTGACTACGTAAAGCAGCGATGCAAGAAACTCGGTATCTCGGGGGCCGGCAGGGTGCGCATCAATACAGCCGGTTGTCTGGACCGTTGTGAACTTGGGCCGGTGCTGGTGATTTATCCGGAAGGTACCTGGTACACCTATGTCGACCGGCAGGACCTGGACGAGATCATCGACCAGCACCTGGTAAACGGAAGAATTGTCGACCGTTTGCGGATAAGCGCGGCATGAGTTGATGGGGACAAAAGTTTCCTGCCAATTTGTGCTTGACAAGGGGGGATGAATATAAGAATATGCTGACGTGCTGAATCCGATTGATTCAGCTCTCCTCCATCCTCCTTTGGTGGTTTATCAAGCGCGACTCCCCGTCGCGCTTTTTTTTGCGTCCGTGATCGGACCCCGGTCGTTAGGGGCCCGGTGTTTCAGTGACAAATTACGGCTATCGCACCGATCCGCCGGGTCCGAAAGGCTTGCGTGGGCAGGGAATACTGGGTAACATTCGCGCCCTTTCGTGAAACACGCATAAACTCCTTTGTCTGGGGCAGGATGAGATGAACACCACGGTCAGCGCAAAGCCCGCCGAAGTCCGCCGGGAATGGTTATTGGTCGATGCCGACGGCAAAACTCTGGGACGCCTCGCGTCCGAGATCGCCCGGAGACTGAAAGGCAAGCACAAGCCGATCTTCACCCCGCACATCGATACCGGCGATTACGTCGTGGTGGTCAACGCCGAGAAGGTTGCGGTCACGGGAAACAAAATGAAAGACAAGATGTACCATCGCCACACCGGTTACATCGGCAACCTGAAGTCGATCAGTCTCGAGAAGCAGCTCCAGGAAGCACCCGAGCGCGTCCTCGAGACGGCCGTTCGTGGCATGCTGCCGCGCAACCCGCTGGGCCGTGCCATGATGAAAAAGCTGCGCATCTTCGCCGGCCCCGAGCATAACCACCAGGCACAGCAGCCCAAGCCGCTGGAAATCTGAGAACGGAACTGATCATGGCACAACAGATGAATTACGGCACGGGCCGCCGCAAGACCTCCACTGCACGCGTCTTCCTGAATACCGGTAACGGTAACATCACCGTGAATGGCCGCCCGCTGGACAAGTTTTTCGGTCGCGAGACCGCGCGCATGGTCGTGCGCCAGCCGCTGGTCATCACCGATATGGCCGACAAGGTCGACATCAGCGTGACCGTCGCCGGCGGCGGTAATACCGGGCAGGCAGGCGCCATCCGCCACGGCATCGCGCGCGCCCTGGTCGAACACGACGAGAGCATGCGTTCACCGCTGCGTCGCGCCGGTTTCCTGACCCGCGACGCGCGTATGGTCGAGCGTAAGAAGGTCGGCCTGCGCAAGGCCCGCAAGCGTCCGCAGTACTCGAAGCGTTAATTCGCTTTGCCAATTAGGGCCGCGGATCGAGGCCCGAGGGCATGGATGCCCTGGAAGACTTACAAGTATGGCAGCGAGCCTGTCGATTTTCGGTCGGCACCTTCAGATTGCTGGCTGATTGTCGGGAATATGCGTTTCGTGATCAGCGTGTCCGGTCGTCGCTTTCTGTGCCTTCAAATGTCGCCGAAGGCTATGAGCGAAGGGCCCCAAGGGAACGAGCGCAGTTTCTGAAGATCGCAAAAGGATCATGCGGCGAGGCGTGGACCCAATTACTGATTAGAGTCCAGGCGGGCATTCTGGATGGTGAAAAGCCATGTTCCTCGCAGATGAAGCGAAGCAGATTTCAAAAATGATCGGTGGCCTGATTCGCCACTTTGAAAATCAAAACCGCAAGTGATCCTCGGCCCTCGGACCTCGTCCCTCGGCCCTTCCTAATTGGGGCGTAGCTCAATTGGCAGAGCGACGGACTCTGACTCCGTAGGTTGTAGGTTCAAGTCCTACCGCCCCAGCCATTTCAAAGACCGCACAGCGGTCTTACGCCCGGGCCATAGAACAGATCCGCAACAAATTCGGCTCTTCGGTGTTTTCTCGTTCTCTCCTGCGCCCTCAAACCACTCTGGCAGCAGCGTTTGGGGGGGGCGATTCTGTATCGAATACACATTAGCTCAAGTGCGCAAGCCCCTAAATCGCATAAATAATATTTTAAATTCAGTCGCTTGCGATCCGTTTGCGTGTGCTTTTTTTGCAACAAGTGCAAAAAAGTGTAGATTTTTTACAAAAAAGACCTTGCTTTGTCGCACATCGACAACTAGTATTCTTTCTGCACAGCTTTTCTTTCAACAAAAAACCTCTACGGGAGTTCTCAAATGAACAAAAAGCTTCTCGCTTCTGCGGTCATCGCAGCTGTAGCAGCTTCCCCGGCTGCTTTCGCTGAAAGCACCGTGTACGGCAAAATGCACACCTCTGTTGACGCAATCGATTACGACAATGGTCGCGACAACTGGGAAGTCAACAACCGCTCCTCGCGCCTGGGCTTCAAGGGCTCGGAAGATCTGGGTAACGGCCTGAAGGCGATCTACCAGATCGAGTTCGGTATCCGTTCAGACGGCGGCCAGGAGCAAGTCACCGGCGACGGCCACACCAGCCTGCGTAACACCTTCGTCGGCCTGGCCAGTGACTACGGTACTTTAATCGTCGGTCGTCACGACACCCCGATGAAGATGGCCTTCTACGCCTCCGGTAACGAGCGTCTGGGCGACTCCGCCATCGACCTGAACCGCGGATTCGACAATGACCAGGGTGGACTCAACCCGATCGGCGTGTTCCAGGAATTTCGCGCCAACAACGCGATCGCCTACGTGTCGCCGAACTTCAGCGGCTTCACCGTTGCTGCGGCTATCATCCCGGGTGAGCAATCGGGCAACAAGCAGACGGACCCTACCACGACTACTCTGGTCAAGAAAAACGACCTCGACGGCATAGCTGATCACTACTCACTTGGTGCCATGTACAAGGGCAACGGCCTGAAGGCATCTGTCGGCTACGAGATGCTCGCCGTCGAACCTAACGCTTCGTTCCTGACCTCGGCCGAGCGTTCTGGCTCAGACGATCAGAAGACCTTCCAGGCTGGTGCTTCGTACACCATGAACAACTACAGCATCGGCGGCGTTTATCAAACCACCGATAACGCGGCTTTCGTGAAGGATGATGATTACGACGCTTACGCCGTCACCGGTAAGGCGACCTTTGGCAACAATGCCGTCAGCCTGATCTACACTCACTCCAAGCTCGACCCCGACGCGTCCAGCAGTATCAAGACCGATGGTTTTGGTATTGCGGGTGAGCATAACTTCAGCAAGCGCACCAAGGCGTACGTGGCCTATGCTAAGAATTCAGTCGACGGGCGGGTGGATGGAGATAAAGACCCGGATCAGGAAATATTCTCGCTGGGTATGATCCACAATTTCTAATCTTCCGATTAGGATCTTGTGATTGAAAACGGGGCCTTCGGGCCCCGTTTTTTATGTCTATCGTGCAGTAGGTTGTGCCTGCCGGACCCAGTCCCTGAAAACGGCGGGCACATGGTGCCTGACATGGTCTCCGCCCGGGCTGCAAGGCTGGTTGCGATCACAATACCAGCCCGCCCCCTTCTCCCTCCGTCTGTCCGCCGCGAGGCGCGATTAGTCCTGTGCCGCCCCGGTCGTGCAACAAAAATGCAACACAGGTCCCGGCCTGGGCTTTTCACAGTTTCAGGAGCCGTGGAATGGCCTTGGCAGCAACTTCTGTGCGCGCTGAATATAATTTCGATGGCGCGCGTAAGTCCCTAAATTTATGTATAAAGTGGTCAAGTTCAGTTGTTTACCACCCCCCCGGCGTTAACTTTTTTGCAACAAATGCAAAAAAGTGTAGATTTTTTACAAAAAGCGGCTTGATTTGTCGCGCCCTGGCAACTAATATTTGGTTGCACAGTTATTCTTTCCTGTAAAAATCTATTGGGAGTCTTCACAATGAACAAAAAGCTTCTCGCTACTGCGGTTATCGCGGCGGTCGCTGTTTCCCCGGCTGCTTTCGCCGAAAGCGTGGTGTACGGCAAAATGCACACCTCTGTTGACGCAATCGATTACGACAACGGTCGCGACAACTGGGAAGTCAACAACCGCTCCTCGCGCCTGGGCTTCAAGGGCTCGGAAGATCTGGGTAACGGCCTGAAGGCGATCTACCAGATCGAGTTCGGTATCCGTTCAGACGGCGGCCAGGAGCAAGTCACCGGCGACGGCCACACCAGCCTGCGTAACACCTTCGTCGGCCTGGCCAGTGACTACGGTACCTTGATCGTCGGTCGTCACGACACCCCGATGAAGATGGCCTTCTACGCCTCGGGTAACGAGCGTCTGGGCGACTCCGCCATCGACCTGAACCGCGGATTCGACAATGATCAAGGTGGGCTCAACCCGATCGGCGTGTTCCAGGAATTTCGTGCCAACAACGCGATCGCCTACGTGTCGCCGAACTTCAGTGGTTTCACCGTTACCGGCGCTGTCATCCCGGGTGAGCAATCGGGCAACAAAGAGATTGACTCAACCACGACTACTTTGGTCAAGGAAAACGACCGCGACGATTTCGACCACTGGTCTGTTGGTGCCATGTACAAAGGCAACGGCCTGAAAGCATCTATGGGCTACGAATATCTCGTCGATCAGCCCACCGCCACGTTCCGGACGGCCGGCGCAAGGTCTAGAGCAGTAAACCAAAAGACCTTCCAGGCTGGTGCTTCGTACACCATGAACAACTACAGCATCGGCGGCGTTTATCAGACCACCGATAACGCGGGCTTTATTAATGATGACGACTACGATGCGTACGCCTTCACCGGTAAGGCGACCTTTGGCAACAACGCCATCAGCCTGATCTACACCCACTCCAAGCTCGACCCCGACGCGTCCAGCAGCGTCAAGACCGACGGTTGGGGTGTTGGAGCTGAGCACAACTTCAGCAAGCGCACCAAGGCGTACGTGGCCTACGCTGCGAATTCAGTCGACGGGCGGGTGGATGGAGATAAAGACCCAGATCAGGACCTATTTTCGCTGGGTATGATCCACAATTTCTAATCGTCTGATTAGGATCTTGTGATTGAAAACGGGGCCTTAGGGCCCCGTTTTTTATTGCCTGTCGATGAGTTGGCTGTGCCTGCCGGACGTCCAGTCCCTGAAGACGGTGGGCGCATGGTGCTGACATCGTCTCCGTGCGCGGCTGCACTGCTGATCGTGAACTGTTAGAGGCCCCCATAGCCCGGTCTGGGCTTTTCCCTGTTTCAGGAAACGTGGGATGCCCTTGGCAGCCGCTTCTGTCGGTTGCCCACAGTGTGTGTGTTTTCGCAATAATTACAGAAAAGTGTAGATTTCTTACAAAACCGGTTTGATTTGTGGCACCTTGGCCGCTATTACTTTTGCTATGCAGATTTAAGCTTGTGCATAAGAAAATTCGTAGGGGTCTTGAAATGAACAAAAAGCTTCTCGCTTCAGCGGTTATCGCGGCGGTCGCTGTTCCCGCGGCGGCTTTCGCCGAAAGCGTCGTGTACGGCAAAATGCACACCTCTATCGATAACAGCGATTACGACAATGGTCGCGACAACTGGGAAGTCAACAACCGTTCCTCGCGTCTGGGCTTCAAGGGCTCGGAAGATCTGGGTAACGGCCTGAAGGCGATCTACCAGATCGAGTTCGGTATCCGTTCAGACGGTGGCCAGGAGCAAGAAGCTGGTGACGGCCACACCACCCTGCGTAACACCTTCATTGGCCTGGCCAGTGACTGGGGTACCGTCATCGTCGGTCGTCACGACACCCCGATGAAGATGGCCTTTTACGCCTCCGGTAACGAGCGTCTGGGCGACTCCGCTATCGACCTGAACCCCGGTCGTAACAACCCGATCGGTGTGTTCAAGGAATTCCGCGCCAACAACGCGATCGCCTACGTCTCGCCGAACTTCAGTGGTTTCACCGTTACCGGCGCTGTCATCCCGGGTGAACAATCCGGCAACAAGGCCACCAAGACCACAACTGCAACCAATCTGTTCCAGAAAAACAGCCTCGACAGTATGGATCACTGGTCTGTTGGTGCCATGTACAAAGGCAATGGCCTGAAGGCATCTATCGGCTACGAATATCTCGTCGATCAGCCCGTCGCCACGTTCCGGACTTCCGGCGAACTTTCAAGGGCAGCAAACCAAAAGACCCTGCAGGCTGGTGCTTCGTACACCATGAACAACTACAGCCTTGGTGCTCAGTATGAGACAACCGACAACAATGAATTTATTATCGATGCCGACTACGACGCCTGGGCCCTAACCGGTAAGGCGGCCTTTGGCAACAATGCAGTCAGCCTGATCTATACCAACTCCGAGCTCGATCCGAACGGCAGTGCTGACGATGTCGATACCGACGGCTGGGGTGTTGCGGCTGAGCACAACTTCAGCAAGCGTACCAAAGTCTATGCAGCCTATGCTGCGAACTCAGTCGACAACAAAAAGACGGGTAAAGACAAAGACCCGGATCAGGACATGTTCTCGCTGGGCATGATCCACAACTTCTAATCGTCTGATTAGGACCTTGTGATTGAAAACGGGGCCTTCGGGCCTCGTTTTTAATACCTGTCGTTGGGTTGGCTGTACCTGCCGAAACGTCGGACACGGCCCCGCCTACACAACCGGTTTAAGGTTCGATCACCCTGGGTCCGCTCTTACTGCCCAGAATCAGTACATCCGCCGGACGGTGCGCGAAGATGCCTACGGTAACGACCCCGGCGAGCTGATTGATCGCCGTCTCCAGCTTCATGGGTTCCATGATCTCCATGTTGTGCACATCCAGGATCAGGTTGCCGTTGTCGGTGACGAAGTTCTCGCGCCATACCGGTGTGCCGCCAAGCGCCACCAGTTCACGCGCGACATAGCTGCGCGCCATCGGGATCACCTCGACCGGTAACGGGAACTTACCCAGCACGTCCACCAGTTTGCTTTCATCGGCGATGCATACGAACTTCTTGCTCGCGGCCGCGACGATCTTCTCGCGGGTGAGCGCGCCGCCACCGCCTTTGATCAGGTGCAGCTGATGGTTCGACTCGTCGGCGCCGTCGACATAGACCTCGAGTCCGCCGGTCGCGTTGAGATCGAGTACCTGGATGCCGAGTTTCTTCATCCGCTCGGTTGATGCCTCTGAGCTGGAAACGGCGCCCTCGAAGCGCCCCTTCACGGCCGCGAAGGCGTCGATGAAGTGATTCACCGTAGAACCTGTTCCCACCCCGATAATGCCGCTGTCCGGCAGGAAATCGATAGCCGCCTCGGCCGCCTGTCGTTTCAGATCATCTGCGTTCATATCTTCCCTCTTGTATTCCGGCCAGTCCCGGCCGTTGTTCCGGTCGCAGACGTTATCACCGATCGATCGTCGGCGGCCAGGCCCGTGCCTTGGGTGCTATCGGGAGAAACCAGCGGAGCCGAAGTCAACCAATGATCAGGGCAGGGATAAGGCAACTGCTTCAGCACAAAGTGGGCGACTGCCTTAAACTAGGGCCCTCGCTGGCACTCTGTCGAAGTGCGCAGTGCTGCGGTGATCCACGAGAGACCAGAATGTCACGCGACTACATAGAAAAGATCCTGCGCGCACGCGTCTACGATGTTGCCATCGAATCTCCCCTGGAAAAGGCCAGCCGGCTTTCGACGAGAACCGGCAACAGAATTCTGCTCAAACGCGAGGACGAGCAGCAGATATTCTCGTTCAAGCTGCGCGGCGCCTATAACAAGATCTATCATTTGACCCCGGATGAGCGCGCCGCGGGCGTGGTGGCCGCCTCTGCCGGAAATCACGCTCAGGGGGTTGCGCTTGCAGGCAAACGCCTGGGGGTGAGTACCACGATCGTGATGCCCGTCACCACCCCGGCCATCAAGGTCGAAACCGTACGTCGGCTTGGTGGCAAGGCCGTGCTGCAGGGCGACTCCTACGACGAAGCCTATGCGCATGCGCTCAAGCTTGCCACCGCCAAAGGCCTGACCTTCATACACCCGTTCGACGACCCGGATGTGATTGCAGGTCAGGGAACCATTGGCATGGAATTGTTGCGTCAGCACGCCGACCCGATCGACGCCGTGTTTGTGCCGGTCGGGGGTGGCGGCCTGATCGCAGGTGTCGCCGCTTACATCAAGCATATCCGGCCCGAAACCAAGGTGATCGGTGTCGAGCCCGAGGATTCGCCGACCCTGGAGCGCGCGATGGCCAAGGGACGTCGTGTCACGCTGCCACGTGTCGGTCTGTTTGCAGATGGCGTCGCAGTGAGGCAGATCGGCAAGGAGACCTTCCGCGTCGCGCGCAAGCTGGTCGACGAGGTCATCCTGGTGAACACGGATGAGATCTGCGCAGCGATAAAGGATGTGTTTGACGAGACCCGCAGCGTGTCAGAACCCGCAGGCGCGCTGGCCATTGCGGGGATAAAAAAGTACGTGGCACGTGAAAAGATCAGTGGCCAGACTCTGATCGCAATATTGAGCGGTGCAAACGTCAACTTCGATCGGCTGCGACATATCGCCGAGCGTGCTGAGGTGGGTGAGCAGCGCGAAGCCCTGTTTGCCGTCCAGATACCGGAAAAGCCGGGGAGCTTCCTGGGCTTCTGTCGCGCCCTGGGCAAGCGCAGCATCACCGAATTCAACTACCGCTTTTCCGATCAGCAGAGTGCCCAGGTCTTCTGTGGTGTCGAATTGAGAAACGGCAATACGGAGCGCGCGGAGCTGGTTGAGCTGTTGACCGGCAAAGGGTTCGAGGTGGTTGATTTGACCGACAACGAAACAGCCAAGCTGCATATCCGCTATATGGTTGGCGGGCATGCGCCGGAGGCGCTGAACGAAAAGCTGTTCCGCTTCGAGTTCCCCGAGAGACCGGGTGCCTTGCTGGATTTTCTTAAAGGACTCACCCGTGGCTGGAATATCAGCCTGTTTCACTACCGCAACCATGGTTCGGCCTATGGGCGTGTCCTGGTAGGCGTGCAGCTGAAGGGCAAGGCGACGAAGGAATTCCGCCGCTACATGGAATCTAGCGGCTACGCCTACAGCGAAGAGACCGATAATCCTGCTTATCAGCTGTTTGCAAAAGGCGGCTAGCCGGTCCGGTCACCCCGATAATCGGCGATCCGGCGATCTTGCCTGGGTGCAAAAAAACCCGACCATTCGGTCGGGCTTTTCAGTGCGGCTACTAGCGCCAGATCACCGCTTTTTACGCGGCGTGACCTTGCGTGGCCTTGCTACTGCCTTCTTCTTGGCAGCGGCCTTTCTCTTCGGAGCTGCCTTCTTCTTGGCAACGGCCTTTCTCTTCGGAGCTGCCTTCTTCTTGGCAACGGCCTT
>Ga0265303_10000127_pt1 | contig 36381 bp, 27 predicted proteins | sample Helome_2_FD_192494 | JGI IMG/M metagenome (GOLD analysis project Ga0265303, IMG submission 192494) | Marine sediment microbial communities from subtidal zone of North Sea - Hel_20160317 (Illumina Assembly) | ecosystem: Environmental > Aquatic > Marine > Subtidal zone > Sediment ... | reverse complement strand
CGATTTCTTCATCCGTAGCGTCACGAACCAGTAATATCTCCAACCGGAAGATGACTTCACGTTCGCACAGTGGATTGTTGCCGTCGATGGTCACCGACCTTTTATCGACACGGGTAACCATAAAAGTCTTGGTCTGTCCCTGCTCGTTCTCCATCAGGATGGACATGCCAACCGAATGATATTCTTCAGGAACGTCTTGAATGCGTTCGGTAATCACCAGGGACTCGTCACGCTTTCCATATAGCTGGTTGCAGTCGATGGGTACTTCAATCACCTCGCCTTGCGATTTGCCTTCCAGTTCCGCCATAACCGCAGGTGCCAGTACCTCGTTGGTGCCGTGCACGTATCCCAGCGGGTATTCCACCATGGTCAGTACGCCGCCAGATTTCTGGTCGATGACCTTGTAGGTCAGCTCAACATACTTGCCGTCTGCAATAGTTTCATTACTCATATCTGTCATACCTTCAGAAAATGGAAGCCGCAAAAATCTTGACCTCGCCTCTTTCATAGCCGATGACCATACGGCCCAGCCATTCACCTTCTTTCTTGGTACTACGTACCCTGAACAGGCAGGTAACGTGCTCGCCGCGACGGATAAAGCCAAGAAAATCGTATTCTGGCATAAGGTTTCGAGTCAGTTCGCTTTTGGCAAATTGCTTACCCAGTTCAACTTCATTAAGACCGAGTAACAGATCATAGGAAAAGTTCAGAATGAATTTTCCGTACTGTCCCTTGTTGGAATACTTGATCAGGTCATCCCACATGGGAAAAGCAACTGCCTCGAGCTCCTCATCGGTCTTGTCAATAATGTTCATACAAACCCTCTACAGTATGCAAGTGTGAGTGCCGGTAGACCCATCTCCCGTGGGGGAAGAATCTTAGCAGACAACATTGTCGCAAATAAAAAAAGATCAACATGATGTTGATCTTTTTATTAACTCGGGTAGGCGTGATTTACGCCTACCCTCGGTGACATCGAGTATTACTCGTCCTCGCCCACAAGGTGGTAGCAAGGTGCCTTTTCCATGGTGTATTCGCCGGTCTCTGGATCACGACGCGAAACCGTCAGCACGTGCCAGTTTTCGTCATCCAGTTTCATCGCATCACCCCGGTAGTAATAACCCGGCCAACGGGTTTCCTTGCGGAACAGCGTGTGCTGTACCACGGACTCGGAAGCAAGATGACGATGCTTCAGTTCCCAGGCACGCAGCAGTTCGTGGATGTCTTTTGCAGCAATCTTCTCGAGGTCTTCTTCCATATACTTGAGTTTCTTCAGACCGATACTCAAAAGTTTGTCGTTGGTCATGTAGTTAACCGTCGAACCACCGGCGTACTCATCCATCAACTTCTGCAAGCGATCCAGACCCTGGCGTGGGTTGTGGTAATTGGGGTTAACATCGCCGGCAACGATTTCATTGCGAAAAATCTTGTAATGTTCCATCGGCTTGAAGATCTCTTCCTTACGGCGTTCGATCTGCTCCTCTGAAACACGAATGCCCTCGGCCTTGCCATCGTCAATGTATTTACAGGCGGCTTTGGCGGCCAGGCGACCTTCGGTAAATGAACCCGAAGAAAATGCATGCGGCGTACCGCCGACGGCATCCCCGGCACCGAACAGACCTTCGACGGTAGTCATACGGTTGTAGCCCCAGAAGTATTCGTCAGGAGACACATCTTCGGGGCCGGAACACCAGGCACCACTACCGGTCGCGTGTGAACCCATGACGTATGGCTCGGAGGTTGTCAGTTCCGGATTCTCGTACTTCGGATTGACATCGGTTGCCGCCCACAATACGGCCTGACCAATGGTCATGCCGAGGAAGTTGTGCCAGCCGATTTCTTCCAGATGCGGGTCCTGGAAAGCTTCCATGGTAACCATGTGGATGGGGCCACGACCAGCATTTACCTCGTTGATAAGGGCGTGGTTACGCAGGCAGGTCGGGATGGGTCTGTGGGTCGCGTGCGAAAGTTCCGGATCCAGATATTCCTTGCCCACCATTTTCTGCAGGTCAGGGAACCATTTTGATTCGTACTCTTCACCGTTACAGTTCTGAGTGTAAGTCTTCAGGTGCAGAAAGTAGGCACCGACCGGACCGTAACCGTCTTTGAATCGAGCCAGTACGATACGGTTTTCCATCTGGGTCATTTTCGCGCCAGCCTCGATCAACAGGCCATAGGCCGAGCCCGATGACCACGGCGCATACCAGACACGACCCGCACCTTCGCCAACCGAGTTTGGCCTGAAGATGTTGGACGCGCCACCGGCTGCAACGATAACGGTTTTGGATTTGAATACATGGTAATCACCGGTACGCACGCTGAAGCCGACGGCACCGGCGACACGGTTTTCCTTGGAGTCATCCATCAACAGATGGGTGACACAGATACGGTTGAATACCTTGTCGGCCGACTTCTTCGCGGCTTCGGCCACGATGGGCTTGTAGGACTCACCGTGAATCATGATCTGCCAACGCCCCTCGCGCAAATAGGAGCCGGACTTGGGATCGCGCATTATCGGCAAACCCCATTCTTCGAACTGGTGTACCGTCGAGTCGACGTGACGCGCCATATCAAACAGCAAGTCCTCGCGAACCATTCCCATCAAGTCGATACGCGCGTAACGGACGTGGTCTTCCGGATTGTTTTCACCAAAACGGGTTCCCATGTAACAGTTGATCGCGTACAGCCCCTGTGCGACGGCGCCGGAACGATCGATGTTGGCTTTTTCAGCGATAACGATTTTCTTGTCTTTACCCCAGTAGCGCGCCTCGAATGCGGCACCGGTGCCACCGAGGCCTGCACCTGCGACCAGGATATCGATATTGTCTTCTACGATAGTTTTAGCCATTAGTAATAAACCCCGGATTTCATCGTGAGGCCGTTAGACTCCAGGGTATGCAAATCACCATCATCCATGCGGACATACTTTGGCTCGCTATACAGCAATTGACTGTCGCGCATTTCCTGGCTGGGTTCAGGCGCATCGGCCAGTTGAGGTATGGCCGTACCCCAGGGTTTGGTCGTGATCGGCGCCAGCAGATTCATGTCGGTTTCACCGTTGCGGGATTTGATCCGCCACGCGATGACACCTTTTTCCTCGTCACGGATCACTCGTACCGAGTGTCCCAGCGGGGCAAAGTCCGCATAACCACGAACGTCAATTGCGTTTTGGGGGCAGGCCTTGACACAGGAGTAACACTCCCAGCACATGTTTGGCTCGATGTTGTATGCGCGGCGAGTGGTCGTGTCGATGTGCATGATGTCTGAAGGGCAGATATCGACGCAATGTCCGCAACCATCACAGCGAGTCATATATACGAAAGTAGGCATAAAATTCCTCTCTTTTAATTATCAGCTAATACAGTTCTAGTAATGGTTCGGAGACTCACGCTTGATTCCAAGCCCCATGTTGGGTGGTTTTTCACCCATGTAAGTCGGGATATCCGGAAACTTTGCCTGAAGAGCAGGATCCGTCAGCTCGCCCAGATCGGGTAGATTCTCTTGCGAACCATCTGCCTTGGTCAGTTTTTTCTGGTAAGCGGCCGCTGGCTTGAAGAACATGTGTGCAAATTTTGACCACAGCACGGTGCAAAACAGGTTGGTGGAAGACGCGACAAAGATCACGAAGAACAGCAGGTTCAATGCGCCGGCACCGCGCGTGACAGACCAGAGCAGCGCAAAGGTGGTCGTCATCAGCAGAGACAGGACGAACAGGTCAGCACGCACCAGGCGATACCAGGGATTGCCTTCGGAGTTCAAATCGACACGGATGAAGAACCAGAACCAGTAACCGCCGACACAAACCATCAGGGCACCGATATGCCACAGAGCCACGAGCATCCCGGGAGCGGCTGCGGCAGGCGTCGGGTAAGCGAAAATCAGTGTCGCCGTGGTGACGACGAAAATGATAAAACCGTACATCGTCAACAGGTGCGACATGCGGCGATGCGGGTTGCAAAACTCGGACGAAGTCAGTACCTCGTTGGTCAGGGTGGCAACAGCCAATGAGACTTTTTCACCGCTAGTGACGGTACGTATTGCAGATTTCTGAGCTTTCTGAGCGTTTTCGAAGAAGTACTGAGCGCTCTTTTTGTGAATCACGTCGATGATTGTACCGCCGACCACCGCCAGGAACATGAGAACGACATACATCTGCATGACGGCTGGTGTCAGGAAACCTAACAAATCGTTAAAAGGGTTGGTGTCGAACATGGCTGCTCCAGTGTCTTTAACTTCAACCGCTGTATGCTAATGATGCTCGCCAGAATAACAAATCAAATTTTTTCCTTGGGTGATTAATTAAATTAATTACTAAAAAATATTTTTTATGGCCCGTTTTTACTGAATTAATATCAGGGCATTTGAAAATAATCATCCAAATACCCGACAATTATCCCCGAAACTCGTAATGATGCACAAAATGGCACGCGTTAAGTTATTGATATTTAGGGATGGCAGCTGATAGTTATTTTTTAATAGCTTTTTCTTTGACTTGTATTAGAAATGGCATATAACGCGGCTCTTTAGGCCACAATGTTTAGACAATTAATATAATTCCATGGATTCAATCGAGTTAAAGACAACGTTCGAAACCGACGAATACATATTCAATGAGGGCGATCCTGGGGACTGCGCTTATATCATTGATTCCGGTATGGTCGAGGTGGCGCTCGACAAGGACGGGCGCAAACTCGTTGTGGCGACACTCACCAAGGGAGACATACTCGGTGAGATGGCGATCATCGACCGGCTTCCGCGCTCGGCTTCGGCACGTGCAGTCGTCCCCACGGTGGTGACGCCGATTCCGCTCGACTACGTCAGTCAGAAAATCGAGCAGTCCGATCCCACGGTGCGCATGTTCTTGCGACTCGCCATGGCACGATACCGGGACCTGAATGCGCGCCTGGGGCAGGTTTTCGAAGGTCTTTCTCTGGGTCAGGGTGAGGCATTGGACAACCCTTTCGCTTCCAGCACCATGGAACTGAAAAACGTAGTCTCACAGTTTGCGGAAATGCAAAAGCGCATCGATTCTGCCGTCACAAAACCTGTGTCCTCCGAGGGCAGTTCATTATTCGGTGAAGAGACGCTGGAAATTACGAAACTACTGGTTACCGAGGAAAAGCTGCTGAAAGCAGCCTTGACGAAAAAAGAATTCCGCCTGCATTATCAACCAATTGTCGATTTGCAGAGCAACCGGATTGTTGGTTGCGAGGCATTGGTGCGCTGGAATCATCCGTCGGGGGAGCTGTTACTGCCTTCTCGTTTTATAAACCAGGTTGAAGACAGTGGCCTGATCATAGGCCTGGGTTACTGGATAGCAGAGGAAGCCTGTGACTTTCAAAGTCGCCTCTTCAATGACTTTCAGCATGATCTGTTCGTTGCCATCAACCTGTCCGGCAAACAATTCGAAGATCAATCCCTGGTCCCGAGCCTGGCCGACATCATGGACAGAACAGGCGCCAGGCGCGAGCAAATTAAATTCGAGATCACGGAGAGCCTGTTGATCGACAATCCGGAACTCGCAACCGAATCGTTGCACCAGCTGAAGGAGACCGGCGCAAAACTGGCCATCGACGATTTCGGTACTGGCTATTCGAGCTTTAGTTATCTGCACCGTTTTCCTTTCGACACTCTGAAAATAGATCGGGTATTCGTCAGTACGATGTCACGTAGCGAGAAGAGCAACCAGATCGTCAAGTCACTGGTCAACCTATCGCACGACCTCGGTATGGACGTGGTTGCCGAGGGTATTGAAACCGAGCAAGAGGCTGAACTGATGCGTAATTTCAAAGCCGCATTAGGACAGGGTTTTTATTTTTCGCGGCCCGTCAATGAAACCGAGTTCGTGAAGCTGCTGCGAAAGCCGCAAATAGAACTCGCGGGTTAGCTGGTATTTGGGGACAGACTACAACTAAAAGATTTCCCAAGGTCTAATGTAATCCCAAGAAGAGTCGCGCGACTTGTTCGTGCGTATCTGGATCGTTAACTAAAATACTCGAATTCCTATAACTGCCTGTTTCGTGGATAGATTTTGCCCGAATATAGTGTTTTTACCCCGGGGAATCGCCGTAAAAGTGAGAACTAGGTCGCAAAAGAATACCCCGGTTTTTGAACTACACTCCAACGACGATGCTGAATTGACGGAACGATATGCTCGATTACATTGCTCTCGGAATCCTGATTTTTACCGCGATTAGCCTGTTATTTGGCGCTATCGCGATCCTGGGTATTCCCAATAAAATTGCTGTAGACCGCAATCATCCGCACCAGGATGCAATCTATTATGCCGGATGGGTTAGCCTATTCACGCTGCACGCGATATGGCCACTGTTGTGGATATGGTCCGCGGCTTATCGTGAAGACCCCGGCCCGAAGTTCAGCCAGATTGAGGAAGATACCGCAATCAACGACAAGGCGATTGCAAAGGCGAGCGACGCAGATTCGGGTATCTGGCAGCTGGACGAGGATATTACCGACTCGGTTACCTTGCTGCGGCACAAATTCGAAGTTCTCGATGACAGGATCGAGCGCATCGAAACGGCAATCATGGAGGCAACCAAAGCGGCTTAGGCGCTGAGGTTGAGACAGGCTTATGGAATTGTTGCTGATCTCGGGATACACCGCCATCTGTATTGCAGCTTTCACGATATTGAGGATTCCCCTCAACCGATGGACCGTCCCCACGGCTTCGGTCGGCGGGTTGGTGCTGACCTTCGCACTGATCCAGTTGTTGAATTACTACCATCCTTACTCTGGCATGAGTCAGCCATATCTGGCCACTGCGCCGGTAACGCCCAGTGTGACCGAGTTGGTGGCAGAAGTGCCGATGACGGTCGAGGAGCATAACCTGGTTGCCTGGTTTCACCAGAAGAGCCTGTTACGACTCAACGACGGTAGCGCGGCCGAAGTGACTTTCGATAGCATTCCAGGCAAGGTTTTCTCGGGCAGGGCGCGAATGGTGATGCCGACATCCAATGATGGTCAGGCCCTGGATCAGAATAACGTCTTCGAACCGCCCCCTAAAGCAGGCCAGCCTCGTATTCCAGTGCTGATCAATATTACCGACCCCCGTTACGGCACCTACGTATCGCAGTTTCCGGGTGGTTCTCCCGCACAGGCTGCCATCTACGGCGAAGAATTTCACCACCTGGCGGTGGTACGCAAAACTCTGTTGCGTATGTCGGCCTGGATGAATTACCTGTCCCTGTTCTCATAGAGCTGCGTTTAAGAAAAACAGAATATCTGGCGCAGGTATTAGCCAGGAATCCCTCCTTCACCTTGATGCACCGGGTATCTCGATCCAGAAATCCCCGGACTGATTTTTACTGACCGACAATCCTTTGACCTGCTCGGGGCAAATTGGCTAGAATCCGCGCTTTCGTTTCACGCAATGCTCGGAGTCTGACCCGACTGCTGATGTCGAGCCGATTTTTTGACAGGAATCACGAGATATGCAACAAGCCAATATCCATCAAGGCGAGGTGGCGACATCGAATTATGAACCAGGTTGCCTGTTCTGTGAACTGCCGGCCGATAAATTCGAGGTGCTCGACGAAAACGAGCTGTGCCTGACCTTACAGGACAATTTTCCCATCTCTGAGGGCCACTGCCTGATTGTTCCGAGGCGGCACGTGCGTGACTACTTCGATATGAACCCGGCAGAAATCGATGCTGCCAATCGACTCATGCATCGCGCACGCGAGCGTTTGCAGGCCGATGACCCCAGCATCACGGGATTCAACATCGGGACTAACGCCGGTAAAAGTGCCGGTCAATCGGTGTTCCATGCGCATATACATTTTATTCCCCGGCGCGATGGCGACCAGGAGGATCCCCAGGGTGGCGTGCGCAAAATCTTTCCAGACAAGGCGAAATACCGCAGGTGAATGTATCCCGGTCGATGCTAGCGCTTGATTCCGTATCCCGTTTCGTTAAATGAAGGAACTATCGGGACGATTCGAGGTTCAGGTGCCGCAAAAGGTCTGCTGTACGATTTGATCGGGGCTGGGTGGCGTTGCGAGGTGTTCATCCTCGGGGATGTATTCGAAAGGTCTCGACAGCCGATCAGTCAATTGATGAAACAGCGAAAAATCATTGTCATAAGCTTCTGAAATTGCCGCTTCGACCAGGTGGTTGCGTGGAATTAGTGCCGGGTTAATGCCCATCATTTGATCATGACGCTCTGTATCGCTGATTGGCTCCTGCGCACAACGTTCCCGCCAGCGTGCTAACCAGGTTGTGAACGATTCGGGAAAGTCGAACAGGGGCTGAATTATTGCTGCGTCACCAGCTAATTCACTGAGTCGGCGAAAGGCCAGGGTAAAGTCACAGCGGTTACTTTCTAGCAGATCAAGAAAGTCCTGTGCCAGGGATTCGTCTTCCTGCTGTGAGGTTACCAGTCCAAGCTTGGCGCGCAGCGTGGTAATGTATTCCTGCATGAACAGGTCCGGAAAAGTGTCCAGCGCCTGCTGCGCAATTTCGCTCGCACTGTCTTCGTCGGACGCAAAAAGTGGCATCAGTGTCTGTGCGAGGCAGGCCAGGTTCCAGTGCGCTATGGTGGGTTGATTACGATAGGAGTAACGCCCGCCGTGGTCGATGGAGCTATAGACTGCAGCGGAATCATAGCTGTCCATGAAAGCGCAGGGTCCGTAGTCGATGGTTTCTCCGGACAGCAACATATTATCGGTGTTCATGACGCCGTGGATAAAGCCCACGCCCTGCCAGCGCGCAACCAGCGACGCCTGGCTACGAATGACCTGCTCGAGCAGGGATAACGCTGGACAGTCTGATTCCACGTGGTCTGGGTAATGCCGGGCGATGACATGATCGACCAGCAGCTTTAAACCGTCCATATCGTTTACCGAGGCAAAGAATTGCAGCGTGCCGATACGGATATGGCTCCTGGCAACGCGGGCCAGCACGCCACCGTCGAGTTTTTGTTCGCGGTAAACGAATTCACCCGTGGTAACGGCCGCAAGCGTTCGACTGGTCGAAATGCCGAGCGCAGCCATCGCTTCGCTGACGATGTATTCTCGCAATATTGGGCCTAGTGGTGCCCTGCCATCTCCCCCTCGTGAGAAGGGTGTCAGGCCGGATCCCTTGAGTTGAATATCGTAACGTTCGCCATCCTCGCCGATTACTTCTCCCAGTAATATCGCGCGCCCGTCACCGAGGCGAGGGTTCCAGCTACCAAACTGGTGTCCCGCGTAAACCGTAGCAATGGGATCGGCGCCATCGGGCACCTGGTTACCGGCGATCATCTGGACACCTGCCTCGGATTCCAGCCAGGCGGGATCGATACCCAGGAAGTTGGCCAGCGAATGATTAACCCTGACCAGCTTCGGATCGGCCACCGGAACGGGCAATTGTCGGACGTAAAAGCGCTCCGGCAGCCTGGCGAACGAATTGTCGAATTTCATTGTCATGTCTCGATAGGGGCGGTCAATCAATAAACTGTATATGAGGCAGTTTATCGGAATAGTCACCCCTGCGTTCAAATCAAAAGGTTCTCTATTGTCCCGGTGCCGCAGAACTTCGAGCCGGAAGACTCACGTCGGCATCATTTTAACATTTACTATGACAATAAAGATAAAGGTCAGTCATAGAGAAAAAACACTGTATTCTGTTGCCGATTATTCGGGTCCTGGCTAATCTGGTTCACGCTTAGGAGAGAACAATGAACAATATTGGAAAACTCGAAAGTATTTGGCGTTATCCCGTCAAAAGCATGCGGGGAGAAGCGGTTGACGATGTGTTTGTCGCCTACACCGGGGTTATGGGTGATCGCCTCTACGCGATATCATCGTCGGGGGCACCGCCGGAATTCCCGTGGCATACCAATCGGGAACATGAAGAGTTCGTGCTCTACCAGGCTCGCTATAAAAACCCTGGAAGTACGCTCAAGCCATTGGCTATGGAAGCCGCGTTCAAGGAAGCGCTAAATCCGCCTTATCCCCTGGCTGATGCTTTTGCGCTGGAAATCAATACGCCTGGTGGTGAAATTTTTGATGTTCAGGATCCGGCTTTTCTCGAAAGCCTGCGTGATAAATCCAAGGGGGATTTAATCCTGCACTTTACGCAGAAGAACGCGGTTGACTGCCGACCGCTGTCACTATTCTCGCATCAAACCCTGGCCCAGTTGGAACAGGAAACCGGGCTGGATCTCGATAAGCGCCGCTTCCGAGCGAACTTTTACGTGGACTGGAATGCAGCAGATGGATTTTACGAGAACGAACTCGTCAACCGAAGGTTAAAGATTGGCGATCGCCTCGAAATCATGGTGCGAGAACTTGATCCTCGTTGTAAATCGATCACCATCGATCCCGATACAGCGGAAACGCATCCCCGAATTTTGAGACACATCGCCAGGAAACATGATGGCTTCGCCGGGGTTTACGCTGCGGTACTCACCGAAGGCACGGTAAATGCCGGCGACGAAATCTACCTGATTGATTAAATGAAATCGGAACCCAAGTCTGTCGGCAATATCACCCGCTTTCAGGTCACGCTGGACGGTACTGAATACGAGGTGCCCTACAAACAGGGTGAAGTGCTACTGGACTGCATGCTCGACGCCGGTCTGGATCCAGCTTTTCAGTGTCAGGACGGACATTGCGGAACCTGCATGGTCGCATTGGAAAAGGGCGAAGTGACGATGCGAAAAAATAACGTTCTCTCCCAGCGAGATCTGGACCTGGGTTATGTACTGGCATGCCAGTCGATTCCGTTAACGGATGATGTCTGGGTGGATTGCGATGGATGACCCGATTAAAAATCCGGATTATTCATCGTCGAAAAATACCCGGTCGTACTTCATTCGATTGTCCGGATCTACCTCAGTGTCGAGCTCGCGCGCGTAGCGATGGCCCGAGAACACCGTGCCGGCGATGATGGTTGGCGTCAGGCAGTCTCCAATCCGGATTAGCGATTCTGGTTTATAGTCGGCTCCGGATTCGAGGCTCTGTTGCAATTGGTGAAACAGCGTATCGTTGGGGGATCGGATGGTTACGGTGACCACCGCGTCGACTTCGATATTCCTGCGCTTGCCGGTGTAGGCACATTCGATTTCAGCCGCGTTCCCGTTGAAGGCGGCCAGAGCGTGCGAGGTAATGATGTCGACGCCAAGCTCCATCATGCGTCGTTGTACCCGGCCGTGTTCGCCGGTGCTATCGCCCCAGGTTGATACCATGACTTCCGGCGTCACCAGCGTGACCGGAATATCCTTCGAACGCAGTAATTCGGCGATCACATTGCCCATGTAGTAATGATCGTCGTCGTAAACCAGGGTCGGTCCTTGCGGCAGGCGCCCGGCCATGATGTCGTCCGGGGTAAAAACCTGCTCTGGCGGGCCCAGTTCATCGAGTGGCGTTTTATTATACAAACCCCGGCCATCTGCAAGCCAGCTGGCGCCGGTCGCAATGACGACATGGTCTGCCTCGACCGCGAGCACATGCTCGACATCCATCAGGTTATCGAAGTAGACATCGACGTTATGCATGTTCTGGATTTCGTGCACACGGTAGTTGCGCACTCGCGCCCATTCGCTAAGCCCAGGCAGTTCGGATTCCAGGCTGACCCTTCCGCCCAGGGTATGTTGAGCCTCGGCCAGCATCACGTGGTAACCCCGGCGGCCGAGCGCCCGCGTAGCCTCGAGCCCGGCGGGTCCGCCGCCAATGACCAGCACGTTGGAGTCCGAACCTTTTGGCGCGATTTTTTCCGGATGCCAGCCGCGACGCCATTCCTCGCTGATGGTGGGATTCTGGGTGCAACGAATCGGCGTGGAGGTGCTGTCGCCGGTGTAACAGATGTTGCAACCAATGCATTCGCGAATTTCGTCGATGCGGCCTTCCTCTATTTTTTTTGGCAGGAAGGGGTCTGCAATTGACGGGCGCGCAGCGCCAATAAAATCCACAATGCCGCGATTAACCTGCGAAACCATGGTGTCGGGCGAGGTGAAGCGACCCACCGTCACCACGGGTTTGGTGGTGATCGATTTGACGTAGGACATGTAGGCTTCCAGCGAGCCTTCCTTGATGAAGCGCGATACCCCCATTTCGCGGGAATAGTCATTGATATTGATGTCCCATAGATCCGGCAGCTCGGCCAGCATTTCGATCATGTCGCGGTGCTCGCCGATCACTGGATCGCCATCGTCGTCACCGCCCTCGTCGGCGGAAAAGCGCACCGCGACCGCGCAGCGATCACCGACGGCATCTTTTGTTTCCTCGATCAACTCGCGCACCAATCGCACCCGGTTTTCGAGCGAACCCCCGTATTCGTCGATGCGGGTATTGGTTTTCGACGACAGGAAATGCGAAAGTAGGTAGCCATGGGTGGCATAGACGTAGACGATATCGAAGCCTGCATCGCGCGCACGTAGTGCGGCGTTGCGGTGCCAGCGCCTGAGTTCACGAATATCGGACTTGTCCATCGCGCGCGCCTGGTAAGGTATGGCGGTGGCGTTGGGCAGGTTCGCCACATCCATCGCGACTTCGTTGCTGTACAGGTTGGTGGAACGCGAGCCACCGAACCAGAGTTCGGCGCCCGCGAGCGAGCCGTGCTCATGCACTTGCTCGGTCATGATCGAGTGCGCCCTGATATCGCCCTGGTCCCACAACGACGCGTAAGGGTGGGGCAGGTCGTCCGACGCGGGATGGATCGAGCAGAACTCGGTGCAGACCACACCCCAACCACCCTCGGCCTTCATGCCGCGTAAGGCGGCGACCATTCGAGGCCTAAGCCAACCCAAACCAGTGCAGTGAGGGACCTGGTAGAAACGATTTCTAGCAGTTACAGGCCCGATTTTAACGGGTTCAAACAGTACGTCGTAACGGGGATCTCGTGGCATGTAAAAACTCCAAATTCTAGCCGTTAGACTATCACTCATTTCTCACAAAAATCGACGGCTAGCGGGAAAAGATTGGGCTTAACCACAAATAATTCAACTTGCTGATAGTGACTTTGTCGTTACAATCTCGATCGAAGATTGCACAAATCCTATTGACGTATAATAAAACAACAACTCAAGGGCCAGCTGTATAGCGCTAAAGACGACACTGACTAAATTTGTTGATAACCAGGGTGGCTTGGAAAATGAGGGATACTTATACCTTTGGTCGTAAACCGGCACAGCGAAATTACACCATCGACGACCTGCGCGCGCTGAAGGGTTCAGGCAGGCGATTGACCATGTGCAATCCCGGCAACGAGGTTGAAATCAGGGCCTGCGTTGACGCCGGTATCGATTTGCTGACTGTTTGGGACAGCCAGATGGGGGTTGCTCGCGAGCTTGCGCCGACTCATTTCATGGGAACCGCGATGACCTGGTCGCAGTATGCAACGCCTGATGAAATTCTGCGGGCAGCTATTCGCTGCATGGAGCAGGGTGCTGACATGTATTACACCCTGCGCAGTTACGATATCGTCGAAATGCTGGCCAAAGAGGGCATTCCGGTGCAGGGCCACATGGGGCTGGTGCCAACCTTTAGCGTATGGTCAGGTGGGCTGCGGGCCTACGGGCGCACCGCTGATGAAGCGATGCGGATTTATCGTACTTTCAAATGCTACGAGGATGCCGGATGTTTTGCGGTTGAAATCGAATGTGTTGCCGAAGAAACGCTGCGGCACTTGAACGAGAAAACTTCGATCGTTACTTTCTCGCTGGGCTCCGGTAATGCCGGCGATGCCATTTTTCTGTTCATGTCGGATATTTGCGGTGAGGCCGAATCCCCACCCAAACACGCGCATGCGTTTGGGAATCTCGCGCCGCTGCACCAGAAAATGTACCAGGAACGCGTGGCTGCATTGAAAAAGTTTCACGCGGAATCGACCGAGATGCGCTTTCCTTATCCCGAACAGTCGATCATGATGCACGCGGGTGAAGAAGAGAAATTACTCGAAGCGCTCGACAGGCTTTAGTCCCTTGTAAGGTTTGAGCCGACCAAAACGGAGAACTAATTTTGACCGAACTTTCGTACGAGTTCACCCGGGTCATCACCCGGTTGCCCGCACACAGTATTGTGAATGGTTTAAGGGCGGAGGATCTTGGTAAACCCGATCATGAGCAGATGCTCAAGGATCATGCGCATTATGTCGCGACTCTGAAAGAGGCAGGAGCTTCTGTCACCGAATTGCCCGCACTTGAGGCATATCCGGATTCTGTCTTTGTCGAAGATGTTGCACTTTGCCTGCCTGAAGTCGCCATTCTGATGCGCCCGGGTGCACCGTCTCGCCTCGGGGAAGTCAGCGAAATGGCCCCGGTATTGCGTGATGTTTATGACCGGGTGTTCGAACTCGAGGGCCCAGGTTTTATTGAAGGGGGTGACATTCTCACCACTTCAAGTGAAATCCTGGTGGGTCGCTCTGCCCGCACCGATGAGGCTGGCGTCGCGGCGCTTGCCGAAATTGTCGGCCAATTTGGTTACCGGCTGCGAGAAGTGATGACGCCCGAAGGTGTGTTGCATTTCAAAACGGATTGCTCGCTGCTGGATGCAGAAACGATTCTGTCGACCAGGCGTCTCGATGCCTCAGGTTGCTTTGAGAATTATCGTGTGATCCACACCTGTGATGGCGAGGAAGCGGCCGCGAACACGATTCGTTTTAATCATTTTGTCCTGATGCCCGCTGGATTTCCCCGTACCCGAGACCGTTTAGTCGAGGCGGGTTACGACATACGAGAGATCAACAATAGTGAATGTGCCAGGGTCGATGGCGGTATGTCGTGTCTTTCTCTGAGGTTCTAGTTAACAATAGTTAACAGCTTTAGGGGTTGCCGCCGACTCGTTTGACTTTAAAATTGAACTTGCGTCACGTTTATCAATTTAAAGAGAGGTTTGCACTCGACTATCGTTTGAAAGGGTAATCGATTACTGGTAAGTTCTGGACGTAAGTCTCTGAAGATAAAACTATTTTATTGACTAGTTATAAATAAAAAGGCCAAGAACCAGGCCTAATAATAAAGAGTTATACCGAAGGACATTGTTATGCTTGACCCAGATTACGCAACCCAGGTTCGTGATTTAACCAGATCAATCGTGCCCAAACGATTGGGTCGAATCTTGTTCAATCTGTTTTTTGTGTGTTTGTTATTGGCCGCTTCCCCGGCAAATGCTCTCGTGCAACCCATCTTCGGCTCGGCCCAGGGACCGACACTGCTTCCTGGAAGCGATCCTGATTTAACCGAAGACGCACAATACATTTATAAAAATGTGGCGCTATCGACTGACGGTATTCCGGTCGATGCAATCGTTACGATTGTGAAGCTTAAAGACATGGACATTGTCGGTAATACGATCGATAACGTTCTGAGCGAAGATTACCGGTTTGAACCTTTAACCAATGCCGATGAAGATAAAGGCTACGTCGAATGGCAAATCAGATTTGTCCAGGATGGCACGGTTAGCAATGCAGGTGACCAGGGAGTTCCAGCTTACCTGGATTCTTTCACCCTGGAAGCCATCGATGTTGATGGCGAGGAATTCTTTGCAGCGAAAGTGACGAATTCCTACACCCTCGAAGACAGCAGTTCACAACCCACGGACCTGGTCGTCTCGACCAGCGGTGATTATACAAAATTTCAAAGTGGTTCGGAATCTGTCAACCCGATCAGCGCGTTGGATACACAATACATTGTCAGAATAAACTACGAAAACGTACATGTAATCTCGTTTCGAAATGGTAGTGACGAGGAAAATGATAACAATAACAATCGCCAGAACTCTGTCAGTTTCACCAGCGAGGTCACGTTTAACACCCCGGAAATCAGTGTAATAAATTCGGCACCGACGGTGGTGGACAATACCGGTAATACGGTTGACGTGAACGATAGCTTCGTCATCGATCTGTTGGTCGGTGCGAACGATGTCGATGGTAATCTCGACAAGAAAACGACCCAACTGATCGACCCCTCGGATTTTACCAATCTTGGTTCTGATGGTAACCCGCTGGTGGTACCCGGCGTGGGAACCTATGACGTTGACGACAATGGAGTACTGAGCTTCACCCCGTTGACGGATTACTTTGGCCCTGCCAGCATCCTGTTTAGCGTCAGCGATGATTTGGGCGTCAGTTCTAATCGAGGTAGTTTGGGTCTTATGGTTATTGATCCAAACCTGCCGGTTGTCGCGATCACCAACGCACCCCTGGCGACACTGGCCAACCAGGCGGCCTACCCGGTTAGCGGCACCTGTACTGTCGGTGATGGTGACGTCACGGTTAGTATTCCTGGCGCAACACCACCCAGCCAGGCGGTGACCTGCAGCGCCAGCGGTAACTGGAGCGCCAGTTTTGACGTCAGCGCGGTCGCTGACGGTCCAAACGCGATCGCCATCAATGCCAGTCAGACCGACGCCGCCGGTAATACCGGCAACGCTCTCCCGGTTACAGCCGGCAAGGATGCCAGTGCACCGACGATAGTGATAACGGGTGCGCCGATAGCGACGCTGTTCAACCAGGCAGCCTATCCCGTCATTGGTGCCTGTACTGTCGGAGACGGCGATGTCACGGTCAGTATTGCCGAGGCGACACCTGCCAGCCAGGCGGTAAGCTGTGGTGCCGGTGGTACCTGGAGTGCCAGCTTTGATGTCAGCGCGATCGGGGATGGCCCAGGTGTAATCGATATCACCGCCAGTCAGACCGACGCGGCTGGCAATACCGGCAATGCAACTCCGGTTGCAGCCGATAAGAATACGATTCCGCCGCTGGTCGCGATTACCGGTGCCCCCACGGCAACACTGGCTAACCAGGCGGCTTACCCGGTCAGCGGCACCTGCACGGCGGGTGACGGTGACGTCACCGTGAGCATTGCCGGGGCGACACCTGCCAGCCAGGCGGTGAGTTGCGGTGCCGGCGGAACCTGGAGCGCCAGTTTCGATGTCAGTGCAATCGGCGATGGCGCCAACGTCATTAATATCAATGCGAGCCAGACCGACGTCGCCGGTAATATCGGCAACGCGCTGCAGGTCGAGGCCAGCAAGGACTCGATTGCACCGATAGTCATGACAAACGCGGTGCCCATTGCGTCGCTCTCGAACCAGGCGGTTTATCCGGTTAGTGGTACCTGTACCGCCGGTGATGGTAACGTCACCGTGAACATTGCGGGGGCGACACCGGCCAGCCAGGCGGTGAGCTGTAGTGCCGGTGGAACCTGGAGCGTCAGTTTTGATGTCAGCGCGATCGGCGATGGCGTCAACGTCATCGATATTAACGTAAGCCAGGCCGATGCAGCCGGTAATACCGGCAGTGCGGCGCCTGTCGAAGCCAGCAAGGATGCCAGCGCGCCAATGGTTGCAACCACAAGTGCACCCCTGGCGACATTGGTCAACCAGGCCGCCTACCCGGTTAACGGCACCTGTACCGCCGATGATGGTGGTGTCACGGTGAGCATTGCCGGGGCGACACCGGCCAGCCAGGTGGTGACTTGCAGTGCCGGTGGAACCTGGAGCGCCAGTTTTGATGTCAGCGCGATTGGCGATGGCACCGGCGTAATCGATATCAATGCCAGCCAGACCGATGCGGCCGGTAATACCGGTAATGCGATACTGGTTGAGGCGGACAAGGACACGCTCAACCTGACCGTCGCAATTTTGAATGCGCCTGCCGCGACCGTCGGTCCATTCAACGTCACTTTCGAGTTCGACCGCGATGTCACCGGTTTCGCCACAGGCGACATTATTGTCGGCAACGGATCAGCGAGTAACTTTGTCATTGTCGATGGTAATACCTATACCGCCCTGATAACGCCGGACGGTAACGGCGATATCACGATCGATATACCGGCAAACGTCGCGCAGGATGCTTCGTCGAATGGCAACCTTGCCGCATCGCAGGTGATCGTGTTGCTGGCAACCGATACAGACAATGATGGCATTCCGGATAATGCGGAATGTCCGGCAGGACCTCCGTTTGATGCGGGCTGCCCTGATAGTGATGGCGACGGCACTCCCGATTTCCAGGACCCGGACTCCGACAATGACGGCATCCCGGATGATGTCGAAGTTGGCAACGACCCTAACAATCCAGTCGACACCGATGGTGACGGGATACCGGATTACCTGGACCAGGATTCTGACAACGATGGTATTCCGGATTCGGTAGAGGGAGGTTCTTCCGCGATCGACTCCGATGGCGATGGCATTCCCGACATTCTTGAAAATGGCAGTGTCGGCACCGATACCGATAACGACGGTATTGACGATGCGCTCGACGTCGATCAAACCGGTGGCAACGACGCGAACGGAGATGGCATCGACGATGACGTCATTGATCGGGATGGTGATGGCGTCGCTAATTACCTGGATCTGGACAGCGACAATGATGGCATTCCGGATATGTCCGAAAGTGGCAGCAGCGGCCAGGACATTAATGGTAATGACATCGATGATGCGTTTGATTTCGTGCTGGTTGGCGGTATCGACGCCAACATGGATGGCATAGTCGATACGCTGCCAGATACCGATAACGATACAATCACAGACCAGTTCGATCTCGATGCCGATGCAGATGGCATCAACGACCTGCAGGAAAGCGGTTTGACACCGCTACAGATCTCAATCCTGGATACGGATAATAATGCCGTCATAGATGCGCCCGTGGGTAGCAATGGCCTGGCTGACGCTATTGAAACAGAAGACACGTTTTTTGCGCAGCTGGACCAAAATGGCGATGGACTGGTTGATACTCCGCGGGATACGGATGGTGATACGCGGCCTGATTTCCAGGACCTGGATGCTGATAACGACGGGATTCACGATTTAGTGGAAGGCAGTGGTCTGGATCCCGCATTAGTGGACGTTAACAATGATGGTGTGGTTGACGATATCGCCACCGATGCCGATAACGACGGCATTTCAGACAGTGTCGATAGTAACGACAGTGAGTTCGGCAGCAGTCCTGCGAATGATCCGGTCGATACGGATGGTGACCTGGTTGCAGACTTTCGTGACCTCGATACCGATAACGACGGGATTTCCGACCTGTTTGAAGCCGGGATTCTGGATCCGTCGATTGTCGACACCGACGACAATGGCGAGCTGGATAACGCGTTGACCGATGCCGACAACGACGGTATTCCGGATGGCGGCGATAGCCTGGTCGGGTACGGCGATCCGCAAGCAACCAGTCCTGTCGATACCGATGGTGACGGCCTGCCCGACATTCGTGACCTGGACGCGGATAACGACAGCATTCCGGACGTCATTGAAGGCGGCAACCAAGATAATGACGCGGATGGCTTGCTGGATCCTTCGGGCACGGTTACTTTTCCGCCGCCAGATACGGATAACGACGGTACGCCCGACTACGTCGACCCAGACAGCAATAACGATGGAACCCTGGATATCGATGATGCCGGTAACGGTGGCCAGGATAGCAATAACGATGGTGCCGTGGATGACACCACGGACAACGACATGGATGGCGTCCCCGATGCTGTTGATGGAGACCCGACTGCTTTTGGTTTAAAGGCGGATAAGGATAAGGATGGCGTTGCTGATGCACTCGACCTCGATGACGACAATGACGGTATCCCCGATATTGCGGAAGGCGATGGTGCCGGTAATGACGTGGATACCGATGGCGATGGCCTGGTCGATCGTCTCGACCATGACAGCGATAGCGATGGTTTGCCCGATAGCGTGGAAGCAGTGCAAGTGGTACTGGATGCCGATGCCGACGGTTTTATTGATAACTTCACGGATGCCAATAATGATGGGCTGGATGACGGTGTCGACCCAGCGATGATACCACTGGATTCGGATGGTGACGCTAATCCTGATTTCAGGGACCTGGACACCGATAATGATGGCTTGAGCGATACCCTGGAAGCCAATGCGTTGAGTAGTGCGCTCGATGTAAATGCCGATGGAATCCTCGACTCTGTGATCGATGCTGACCTGGATGGTCTGGCTGATATCGTTGATCCGATTTTAGTCGGCGGACCTGCCGGTGCTGCTCTGCCAAATCCAGATACGGACGGTGACGGACTGTCAAACTACCGCGATATTGACAGCGACAATGATGGCCTGGCCGATGGATTAGAACTGGATGATTCGAATGGAGACGGTATTCCAGATGGCCTGCAGCAAGGCGATAACCTGGAAACTGCTGTACGGGGTTCTGGTAGTTTTGGTCCGGGTGGTTTTCTGTTGTTATTAACGCCATTACTACTTCGGATTAGAAGGTCGAACAGCACTTTGCCTGTTGCCACGCTGATAGTGTTCATTGGTAGCGCATTTCCAGTCAGTGTTTTTTCATCTGATATCAATTATTGTGGCCGACATAATCCACTCGAGTCGGAAGACGATAATGATTTTAACCAGTGCTTTTATGGTGCCGTAAGCTGGTTAGCGATAACTCATGTTGACCCGGAAGGTGTCGCTTTTGGCTGGAGCACCGATGACGACAGTGATTCAGGATATAAGTTGCTGGTTGGCTGGCATTTCAAGCCACGCTGGTTTGGCGAACTGAGTTATGCTGATCTGGGTGAAGCAGGATTAAGTAATAGCAATCCCGCCATCACCGGCACAGAGAAAATATCTTACAAGATTCCCGGCCTTCATGCCGGGTACTATCTTTATGAGCCGGAAGCACGCTTCAATATCTACGTAAAAGCTGGCATCTCGTCTATCGATAATGAAACGACAACCTCCAGAGTGTCTTATGACAAACAGAATAGCGTTGGCATTTCCGGGGGGTTAGGCTTGCAGTGGCGATCATTAAACAATGGACTGTTTGCCAGGCTGGCTGCCGACTTTTATGACAAGGATGCAAGCTCGATCGGATTAAGCCTGGGCTACTATTTTGGTGGGTCGGAAAAATCACAGCAAGCAGCAGTAGATCTCGATTCTGATGCAGACGGCGTGATGGACAACGTAGATAGCTGCCCGGATTCAGCGGCCGGTGCGGAAGTTGATGCGACCGGTTGCGTCATTGTTCCTGTGCAGGAACCGGAACCGGTTGTCGCCGAGGTCGATAGCGACTCGGATGGTATTGTGGATAGCCTGGATGCCTGCCCCGACTCGGTAAAAGGGGCACAAGTCGATGCCACGGGTTGTGTGGAGCTGGTCACTGTTATAACGCAAATTAATTTGACGCTGGAAGGCGTGTATTTTGATAACGACTCGGCCGAGATTACCACTGCTTCTGAAAGTATTCTGGACGAGGCCGTGGCGGCTCTCAAAACATCGCTGGGTACGCGTGTGGAAGTACAGGCTCATACCGATTCAAATGGAACAGAGGAGTACAACCTCGGATTGTCAACCCGGCGAGCAGGAAATGTCCGTAGCTATTTGATTTCGCACGGCATCGAGGCGGAGAGACTGACGGCCAGAGGCTACGGTGAATCGAAACCAAAAGCCACCAATGAGACTCGGGAAGGTCGTGCCAGAAATCGACGAGTCGAATTCAAGGTAATTGAAAAGGGACAGGATAACTAAGCGCTGTTGCCGACTGATTCGGCCACCAGTTTCGCGTAATGCTGCTGCACCGAATCCCAGTAAGGGGACAGTACGCCGCCGTCAAATCCCTCGGAGCTGCGGCCTTTTTGCATGCGTTCGATAATGCCGATGTCTTCGTGGTTGAGATCATTCCAGTTGTCGACGACATGCGCCCGGGCAGCGTGGTATCTATCTGCCGTCGCAGCTTCGCCGACAAAATATAGCACGATCGTCTCCCGGCATTTTTCTGCTGCCTGCGGCCAGGCAATAAACACGTCAACCTGGTCGGGGAATATCTCGAACGCAAAATTAGGGAACAGCACGAACCAGTCGCCACGGTTTTGCTTTTCGACAGGCAGGTTTGGAAACCAGGGTAATTCGCCGCCGCGGGCGGGATCGGTTTTCTGAAACTGGTAACCGCATAATAGTACTTTTTCATCGAAGGTCGGTGCCTCGCGTTCATCCATACCAACGAAATCGTTTAACCACGGGTGACAGGAAAATACGTGGTAGGGCTCGATGAAATTCTCGATCGGCAGTTTCCAGTTGGCGTTGATTTCAAATTCTAGCGACTCACTGAATACCATAGCATCCAGGTCATAGCCCTCGAGTTTTCGGGTGATTGGTTCGATGCAGACAGTAAAATCGCCTGCTTCGCCGCTCAGGTTGACAAATACCCAGTCGTGCCAGGTGATGCAACGAACTTCAACCAGGTCGGCGCGGTGACATTCCGACTGGTTGACGTCGTGCTGTTCGCCGCCGAGAAAATGCGGGCGTGCGATCAACTTGCCGCAAAGACTGTAACTCCAGGCGTGATTCGGGCAGACAAACTTCTTGCGGTTACGGGCTTCGGTAACCAGCTTGGCGCCGCGGTGACGACAGACGTTGTGAAAAGCGAGGATTCCGGCGTCCCCGGTCATCACCAGCACCACTGGTTGTCCGGCGACCTCGACCGGCATCATGTCGCCAACCCGGGTAAGCTGATGTGCGAACCCGGCAAATACCCAGTTATCGCGAAACAGGGTCTGTTGTTCCAGTTGGTAGAAGTCAGGGCAGGTATAGGCGAGGTTGGGCAATCCCGAGCCCTCGGCAACCGATTTGTCGAGGCGGCCATCGTGCACCTGTTGTAGAAAATCGCTCTGAACCTGTTGTTGCGCTGCGCTCAATCTGGGCATTGGGATGAAATTTATAAACAGCTATTTTGCATCGATGAAAAGTTAGTGGTAATTTTTCATTTTATCAAGCGTTTTCTATTCGAGCCCGTTTATGTACGAGCAACTGCTGCAGCCGCTGGACCTGGGCCCAACCCGGGTTCGTAACCGGATATTCAATCCGCCTCACGGGACCTCGTTGAGCCACCAGGGTGTCGTCACCGATGACCTGATTGCCTACCATACGACTCGCGCGCGTGGCGGCGCCGGCTTGATCATTATGGAAGGGATGACGGTGCACCCGAGTTACGGATTTGAAGAGTCGTTTCTGTATGCTGGCAGCGATCGAATCATTGAAGGACTGAACCGACTTGCGCAGAGTTGCCGCGCTGAAGAGACACCGGTATTCGGGCAACTGTTTCATGCCGGGCGGGGCGTTCGGCTCAGCCATGACGGCTCGAGGCCCCTGAGTTACTCGGCCTCCGATGTACCGGACGAACGTTACCGCGTGGTGCCGGTGCCGATGCCCAATGAAATGGTGTGGGAATTTATCGAGAGTTATGCCGACGCTACCGGGCGTCTTGCGCAGGCAGACCTGGACGGAGTCGAGATACTTGCCAGCATGGGTTACCTGATTCCGCAGTTTCTTAATCCCGAGACCAATCGTCGCAACGATGAATTCGGCGGCGATGCCGAGGGTCGCATGCGCTTTATACGCGAGATCATTTCCCGTAGTCGAGCCCGAATCGGATCAGACAAGACGCTGGGAGTGCGCGTAACTCTCGATGAGAAAACTGACAAGGGATTGCCGGCACTGGATATGATCGAAATTTGTCGAACCCTCGAAGCCGATGGACATGTCGATTATTTCAGCGTGATATCCGGATCTTCATCCGCTCCCGATGGCTGGATCCATGTATTTCCACCGATGTCCGTGGCGCAGGGATTTGTCGCCGACGATGCCGCTCAACTGAAACAGGCGGTGACCAAACCGGTACTGGTGGCCGGCAGAATAAACCAGCCTCAACTGGCCGATGAAATCCTGACCACGGGCAAGGCGGACATGGTCGGCCTCGCGCGCGCCTTAATCGCCGACCCCGAATTCGTCAACAAGATGGCAAGCGGTAAAGTCGACGACATTCGCGCCTGCGTCGGCTGTAACCAGGCCTGCGTCGGACATCGCCTGGCCCATTTTCCGGTGTCCTGTATCCAGAATCCGGTCAGTGGTCGTGAGCGTGAACTGGGGAAAATGGAGCACACGGGGTTTGCTAAAAAGATTCTCGTGATCGGTGGCGGCCCGGCTGGTATGAAAGCTGCGGTGATTGCGGCCGAGCGCGGTCACCAGGTCGAGCTGCATGAAAAAAACGCGCGCCTGGGTGGGCAGGTAAACCTCGCCGAGGCCCTACCGGGCCGAGCCGAGTTCGGTGGTGTTACCACCAACCTGGAGCAGGAGCTCAGGCAGACGGGTGTCAGTGTGACCTTGAATTCGCAGATCGACGATTCCGTACTGCGTGATATCGCCCCGGATCATGTCGTTATTGCGACTGGCGCAAATACCCGGATACCCGAGGTCGAAGTGGAGGGCATCGAGATTATCGACGCCTGGTCGGTCATTCGCGGCGACGTGCAACCCGGTAATAACGTGGTAATCGCGGACTGGTCCTGTGACTGGACGGGACTTGGCGTGGCGGAGAAACTGGCACGTGAGGGACATTACGTACGCCTGTTATCAGGTGGCTGCGTTGCTGGTGAATCTATCCAGGCGATCGTGCGCGACCAGTGGATCGGTGTCTTGCATCATCTCGGTGTCGAGATGATTCCTTATGCACGGTTTTATGGCGGCCTGGACGGCAGTGTTTTTTTCCAGCATATGACCGGTGGTGAAGCCATCGTCTGCGAGGGTGTCGATACGATCGTCAGTTGTTATGCATCACAGGCCAACCGTGACTGCGACTGGATGGAAGCAATCGACGGTTTGACTGTATCGCACATTGGTGACGCGGTCTCACCTCGCACCGTTGAAGAAGCCGTACTCGAAGGCCTGCGGCTAGGCTGTAGCATATAAATGGCGACAAATGCGGCACTTTCGCAGGATCAGGCTTTATCAGTCCTCGGCAGCGAAATCAAATCAAAGTTCTGCATTAGTCGCCTGGCCTCGACTTCGTCGGCATAGTAGTGAGCAATGCCTTGCTCGATACTCGAGGTCGGCGCCCAGGTGAATGGCGCCAGCTGTCCCCCGTGGCCGCAACAATCAAAACGATTCGATAGTTTTTATCATACGCCTTCTTGTCGCCTCGTCAGGCAGGCGCCCGTATCCCGCAGCCATATTATCAATCATGTGCTTGAGCTTTGAAGTGGCCGGGATAACGCAGGTAACATCGGGATGAGAGGCGATAAATTTCAGGAAAAACTGGCCCCAACTGGCGCAATCGAACTCGGATGCCCACCCGGGTAAGGATTTCCCTCGAACTTTACGGAACAGCCCACCGCGTTGATAAGGGCGGTTGATCAGGGTTGCGATTCCCTTTTCAGCAGCAATCGGCAGTAAACGTTTTTCGATATCCCGGTCCAGTATGTTGTAACTCAATTGAACGAAATCGAGCGGCAACTGCTGCAGGATTTCTTCAAGCTCATCATGGTCACGACCATGGGAGGTCGTGATGCCGATATAGCGTATCTTCCCTTCGGCTTTCCATTCGAGCAACGTTTCGATGTGGGTTTGCCAGTCGCGCAGGTTGTGTATCTGCATCAGGTCAATTCTATCGACGCCCAGTCGTCGCATCGACTGCTCCATCTGGTCGATGCCCTCGCGTTTACCGTTGGTCCATACCTTGGTCGCGGTGAAAAGGCTCTGCTTATTGCTTATCCGCTCTAACAACGCGCCGGTTACCGCTTCGGCACTGCCATACATAGGCGACGAATCAATTAATTGCCCGTCGTTGTCGAAAAATGCCTGCATGACGTCGAGCAGGGGTGACTTTGCAGCGGTCGTGCTGTCAACGTCAAACGTTCGCGAAGTCCCGAGACCGATCACGGATAAACGTTCACCAGTGGACGGAATTGTTTTCTTGATGACCCCCGAATCCGCAGCGAAGAGGTATCCGGGTACGAGCGAGCACAGCAGCGATGCGGCGCCGGTTGATTTTAAAAAATGGCGGCGTGTTAAGCCGTGTTTCAGTCTACTCATTTGATGTCTCCGTAAGTACGGTGCCCGATGACTCGGTGCTGTTATTTTTTCTTTCAAAACGGGTGCCGAGAAAAATGGCAACCAGGGTCCAGCACATTGCTATCAGGGCGGCGACCAATGCGATCGCACCGAGGCCAAGCCCGATACCCTGGGCGAGTCCCGTATAAGTCCAGCCAGCCAATACGTCGCCACCTCGATAGACCACAATATCAATTACCGGCTTGGTTTTAAAACGGGTTTCGCGACCTACCCCGGTGAATAACATTTCCCGTCCCGGTCGTGTTATCGCGTAGTTACCGGCGCGGCGGATGATCTGTAAGCCGACTAATAATGCGAGTCCCGGGGCGATTGCGACCGCGATCCAGCCAAAAATCATGATTACCGGCACCAGCGCCAGGGTTACCGCCAACCCGAACCTGGTCGCCAGTCGGCTGGTGGCGAACAGGGCGGTAAATATGGCCAGCGAGTTGACGATCAAATCCATCATCCCCCAGTACTGCGAGCGGGTTGCGCGATCGTATTCAACCATGACGTTCTTCAACTCGAAGTAGACGAAACTGCTCATCATCGTATAGAGCAGGATAAACAGCCCGATCCCGAGCAAAAAGCGATGATTGAGGAAATCGATTAAGCCGCCTAGAAAATCCTCACCGATGGATCTAACCGGGACAGTGCCAATGGACGTATTGCGATGCCCTGTGTTCCTCGATTTATCAAGCAGGATAATAATCGGAACTATCAACAACAGTATCAGTGCGGCGATGAATAAAAGATTATAAACGCCGACAATATCTCCCAGGAAAACGGGAATAGACGGGCCCAATACCGCACCGATACTTGCCCCAGCGCCAAAAAAACCGAACAGTCTTTTCGATTGCGACCTGGAGTAAATATCGGACATAAAGCTCCAGAATACAGAGACGTGAAACAGCGCAAAAAAACTGACCCATACGTAGAAGGCCTTGTCGATTAATGCGATGTCATCAAACCACCGGGTACCGAGATAGAACAACAGGAAGGATCCGGCAAAAAAGATGTAAACACCAGGTACCAGCCGCTTCAGGTTGACCCTGGATACAACGAATCCGTATAACAACACGGCGCCGGCGCTAATGAAAAAGTTCAGCGTCCACAGCCAGCTCAACTCGGCGTCGGTCCAGTCGCTCGACATCGCGTCACGTACTGGTCTCAGCACGTAGTAAGCCGTCATTAACATGAAAACAAACAGGAACGACAGGGCTGCCGAACGGGCTTCTTCAGGCTCAACCTTGAGCAACCGGTTAACGAAGATTTGGAGTGATCCGGACATCAGTCAGTATCAGCTTGTAAAATATCGATAGTATAACCGAAGCTTGTTGCAGGCCTCTTAAATCTGGCTATGCATTGTCGGCTAGGAGGCATCTCCCGCAGGCGCAGATGATTCTCGCCTTGCGAGCGCTGCGACTACTTCGGCCATGGGTTGTAGCTGCAGAACCTGCGGATCGACCTTGAGTTTCGAACTACGATTGCCGCCGCCGAGCACGACATATTCACATTGCATGACAGCGTCATCTATCCAGATGGGCAGGTCGTCGGGCAGGCATAGTGGGGTCACTCCGCCGATTTCCATGCCGGTTATCGCACGGGTTTCGTCGGCCGATGCAAAGGATACCTTGCGTGCCCCCATTTTTTTACGCACTGTGTGATTGGTATTCAGGCGGTCGGTGGCGAGCAATACGCAAACAACGAATTTTTTATCCCCGGTTTTGGAACGCACCAGGATAGCGTTGGCCGAATTTTCAAGCGCCACGCCATAGTGTTCGCAGAACACGGCCGTATCGGCGAGTTCCGGATCGCAGGGCAGAACATCGAAAGGCTGGCCTGTCTGTTCAAGGAAGGTTCGTATTTGTGGAAGGGTATCGCTCAATATTTGCGTGCCAGTAGTGCTAGCTGATCAGGAACATATTATTTAACATAGACGCCGTTTTCTGTGAAAGTAATTTTACAGCCAAAGCAGTTGAGATCGAACCTATCTAGGGAGTAATCATGAAATTATCCGATTTTAAAATGCTGACTTTCGATACCTACGGTACCCTGATCGACTGGGAGAGCGGCATATACAACGCACTCGAGCCTTTGCTCGATAAATTGCCGCTCAGGCTGAGTCGTGATGAGGTTCTGGAATTGTTTGCAGAATACGAAATGCAGCAGCAAGCCAGCAATCCGACCCAGGTCTACAGTTCGGTGCTTGCCGAGGTGAGCCGCGCGATCGCAAAAAAATGGCAGATCAAGATCAGTGATGAAGAAGCCGCAACCTTTGGTCGTTCGGTCAAGCACTGGCCCGAGTTTGAAGATTCGGCTGCAAGCCTGAATTATTTACGTCAGCATTACCTGATGGCGACTGTGACCAACTGCGATCGCATCAGTTACATGGGCAGTAATGCGCGGCTCGAAATCGAGTGGGATGCGATTTACACCGCGCAGGATATCGGCTGTTACAAGCCCAGCCTGCGTAACTTCGAGTTCATGTTTGAAAACGCCAGGCGCGATCTCGGTATCCTGCCACACGAGATTCTGCACGTTGCGCAATCCCTGACGCACGATATGGTTCCTGCTACTAGCATGGGCATGACCAAGATCTGGATAAACCGTCGCTATGATGCAGAAGGTTACGGCGCGACAGCGCCGCCCGAGGGGAAATACACGATCGAGTGGGAATTTAACAGCATGGCCGATTTTGTCAAAGCACACCAACAGGAAATTGCGTAGGCCGTCATGCCTCGCAATTCCCAGGAGTTGATAGGCAGAACACTGTACTGTTGGCTTGCACTGGTGCTCGGCATTTTGCTATTAGTCATCAATTCTGCGGCGGCCACGACTCCGATCCTGTTAAACGATCTTGCACTGGTCGATGCTCTGCGCAGCGGGGGATACAATATCTACTTCCGACATGTCTCTACCGACTGGTCACAATCCGACGACTTGCGCCAGGCTGACGACTGGTTGAACTGTGAGCCGACACAAATGCGGCAACTCTCGGACACCGGACGCGCTGACGCTGTCGCGATCGGTAGTGCCATTCGCAAGCTCGGTATTCCTGTCAGCGAAGTATTAGCGAGTCCCTATTGCCGCACCATGGAAACCGCGCGCCTGATTAATGTCGGCACGGTCGAGTCATCTACCGATGTCATGAACCTGCGCGCGGCGGAGTACTTTGGTGGCCGCGCCGCGATAGTCACAACCGCGCAGCGACTGCTGTCGACGCCGCCACCGGCGGGTGGTAATCGGGTCATCGTTGCGCACGGTAACGTGGCGAGTGCAGCCACGCCGGCTTATCCAGCCGAGGGTGAAGGACTGGTTTTCAAACCTGAAGACGACGGCAGTTTTATACTGGTTGGTCGTATCGAATCCGGGCAGTGGGCAGAATTACTGACCACGGCCGCTGACTGAATCAGACGAGGAGGCTTTCCATGACGGGCAAAATAATAGAAATTCTAGCGATGGAGGGGATAGCGATTTTGCTTTTTGTATTTGCGTATCAAATCGGTATCAAAGGCAAAATGGAATTAATCGCAGGCTACAACAAACGCAGCGCCGCCCGGGTTACCGACAAGGACGGACTCAGGCGCCTGATTGCACGTACCTGCCTGCTGGTCGGCATCGGCTCGGCACTGATGCCGCTCTTGACCCATATTGCGGCAGACTACGATGACGGGATGGCGCATGCTATCGGTGCCTACGGAGGATTCATCGTTGGTATCATCGGCATGGTGATGCTGCAGGCACGCGACTATACCAAGTGATGCCTTTGCAGCGGCAGATCAAAAAATCCGCCACTCGGAGTGCCGCCGAACATGGATTTCATCTTGGGTGACTGCTTACTCATGGCTGCGACCTGGATTAAATTTTAGTGGTGGGTGAGTCGATGGTGTAAAGCTTGATCGATCGGGTCTGACCCCGCGCTGTGGCTTCACCAACCCTGGAAAGTTCGACATCATCGATCGAGGCGGCGCTCGACTCCGAGATTATTAAACGGGTACCGTATTCCTTGTTCAGCGCCTCGAGGCGGGCTGCAAGGTTAACTGCATCGCCGTGAACCGTGTAGTTCAGGCGTCCCCTGGCGCCGATGGCCCCGGCAACCACCTGGCCGGTATTGATGCCGATACGAATGTTGAGCTTTTCGCCTTCATACTCGTTGGTGGCTACCGTGTTCAGCATTTCCAGTGCAGCGTGGACGGCCTTACGGGCATGGTTATCATCGGCGATCGGAACGTTAAAAGTTGCCAGGATCGCATCACCCTGGAACTGGGTGACTACGCCTCCCTTTAGTTCGAGTATGTCGACCATGGCTGAAAAATAAGCATTGAGCACATCGACAATCTTGACGGGACCCAGTGCTTCGGTGAGCTGGGTGAAGGATTCGATATCGCAAAACAGGATCGTGGCCTCGGTTTGCTGCACCGGGATCGCGCCGCCGCCGGCCAATAGTGAACTGGCCACCTTTTCCGGCACGAAACGTCCCAGCGTGTCGCGAATTACCTTACGCTCGCGTAATCCCTTGACCATGTTGTTGAACGCCTTGCTGGCATCGTCGAGTTCCCGAATATAGCTGCCGCCCATGGGCTCGACATCGTCGAGACCGCCCGCGTCGACCGTATTTGCGGCGGTTACAATTTCCTTTACCGGCCTGCTGACCTGGCGACCAACGATGATCGACGCAATGATCCCGAGCAGCAAAACCGCGAGGCCGGCAACCAGCGACCTGAGTATATTACTTCTCAGACCATCGGAGTGCAGGCTGGTATTCAGGTAGACGCCGATGGTCCAGGGGGCGGGGCCATAACGCTCGATATCGCGATAAAGATAAAGATAGAAATCGTCGCCCCAGAATATGCCGCTGGCCTGGGTGTCCTCGAGCGCGGCCGAGATAAATGACGCTTCCTCATCCGGTGACCAGATGCGTTTCAACACCAGGTCGCCTAGTTCGTCGAGCTGCGGCATCGGTTGCTGTTCACTGCCGCTAATAATGCCTGGATGAGCGAGAACGTATTCACGGTTGTACAAAACAAACGGCGTCACACCGGTATCGGCGTGATCCCGGGCGAGAAAAGCGGACAGTTCTTGAACGGTAACGATCTGCGCATAAATACCGATAAAATCACCATCGGCGTTATACAGGGGAATGTCATGCAACAGTGTCGATGAGTCAATCGTATCGGTAAAAATCGGCTCTCTCCAGGCGGACGAATTTGCCGCTTCTACCTGTTTGAGATAATCCTGGAACCAGGGCTTTTGCGACCAGTCTTCGGTAATCGCAACCCGTTCCTCGCGATGCCAGCGCCGGCCCTTGCCATTAGCCTGGATAAGTGCGACTCCTGCCACCTGTGGTGTTGCCGCGAGCGAGCCGTAGATATAGTCATCGAAGGAAGACAGATCTTTCAAATCCTTGATGTCACGAGCGACCCAGCGCGCCTGCTCGGTAATCGGCTTAAGGCGTTCATCGAGGCTTTGTTCCATCGTGTCGATTAACGTTTTGCCCTGGTCAGCCCAGAGCTGGCGAGTGCTTTCTGCGGCCTGGCTAAAGCCGAGATAAAGCACGAGACCCACGCTGAGAGCAAGCAGGCTGCTCGCGCCGAACACGGTGATCGCGGTGATCGGAATTCGATACCTTGCTGTCATCTGTTGTGGCCTGGTTCCTGCTGAATCAGGAAAAGTCCCAACTTAGTGCTTATTGCAGGGGTGGGTCAAGGACTGAAGACTTCAACCGCAAGGTCTTTGCCGGCAAGTTTTTGCAACAGCGTGTTACGTCGCCGGTTAACCTTTTCGATATTCGCCTGCTTGACGTGCCCGAATCCGCGCATTTCCATGGGCAGGCTTGCGATCTCAACCGCGACGTCAAGGTTTTGCGGATTTATTTGATCGAGTACCTGATCGATATCCCGCTCGTAATCCGTTATTAAAGTGCGTTCCAGTTTGCGTTCGGCGGTATAACCAAAGATATCAAGCGTGCTGCCGCGAAGGTTTTTGAAGCGCGTCAGCAAACCGAACAATGGCAGTACCCATCCACCGAACTCGCGCTTCAGCAATTTTCCGGAATGCGGATCCCGCTTCGCCAACAGGGGCGGTGCCAGATGAAAGCGCAGTCGATAGTCACCTTCGAATTGTGCGGCCAGTGTCCGCTCGAAATCGCCATTGCTGTAAAGCCTCGCAACCTCATATTCATCCTTGTAGGCCAACAGGCTGAAGTAGCTGCGCGCGACCGCGTCGGTCAGGGGCAGTTTAGTACTAGCCTTTTGTGGATTCGGTCCCTGTTCAAAATTGCGTACCCGCCCCACCAGGCGCAGGTAGCGATCGGCGTAGGCCTGATCCTGGTAATCGACCAGGAAAGCACTGCGATAGGCGATGATGTCGTCCAGGGATTCATCAGCTTCATCGAGCTTGTACTCGTTTGCGAGGCCTGCCTCGTCAAGCACGGCAGCAGCGTTGACGGCATAGCGGCGCCCCCACAGGAAAGCCTGTTGATTTTGCTCGATCGCGACGCCGTTCAATTCAATGGCCTCGCTGATCGAGTCAGCGCTGAGCGGAATTAATCCTTTTTGATAAGCCGCGCCCAGTAAAAAGAAATTGGCGTAGATCGCGTCACCCAGTAGACGGTTCGCCAGCGTGGTTGCGCGCACGAAATGGCTGTGCCCGGTTTCAAGTTCTCCGGCGATCGCCTGTTCCATATCGACAATCGGAAACAAGGCATCCGGGTCTCGTGTGAAATCGGCGGTGGGCGACAGATGACTGTTGATCACGGCATACGAGTGTTCCCGATTCAACTTGGCCAGTGCATCATCGGCCGCCGATACCACGAGATCGGCGCCCAATAACAGGTGTGCTTCCCCGGCGGGTATTCGTACCGAATGAATCTGTTGCTGGGTGTCGGCCACGCGCACATGTCCGGTCACGGCACCGAACTTTTGCGCCAGCCCGGTTTGATTGAGCACCGATACGCCTTTCTGTTCGATGTGCGCAGCCATTCCAAGAATGGAGCCAACGGTTAGTATCCCGGTACCACCAATTCCGGTAATCAGGATGTTGAATGGCCCGTCGATCGATACTCGTTGCGGCTCTTCAGGCAGGGCCCAATCGGTTGTTTCAGCCATCGCCTGGCGTTTGCGTAACTGCCCACCGTGCACCGTGACGAAGCTCGGGCAGAATCCCCTGACACAGGAATAATCCTTGTTGCAGGCGCTTTGGTCGATAGCGCGTTTGCGGCCCAGGGGTGTTGGTTTGGGAACGATCGACAGGCAGTTTGATTGAATCCCGCAGTCACCACAGCCTTCACAAACCGCGTCATTGATGAAGACGCGCTTGGGCGGATCTTCGAGGATGCCTTTCTTGCGTCGACGTCGCTTTTCTGCAGCGCAGGTCTGCGCGTATATCAGCGCAGTACAACCGCTGGTATCGCGCAATTCACACTGGATCGACTCCAGCTGTTGTCGATGCGAGATCGAGAGTCCGTCGTAACTGGCGAAGCTACTGCTGCGATATTGCTGCGGCTGATCGGACACCACTGCAATCCGCCTGACGCCTTCGGCGCGCAGTTGATCGACGATTTGCTCGACCGACAAGGAACCATCAACAGGTTGCCCGCCGGTCATGGCGACCGCATCGTTGTAGAGAACCTTGTAGGTAATGTTGACTCCGGCAGCGACCGCGGCGCGGATGGCCAGCAACCCGGAATGGAAATAGGTGCCGTCACCGAGATTCTGAAACACGTGCGGAGTTTCGGTAAACGGCGCCTGGCCGAGCCAGGTTGCGCCTTCTCCGCCCATCTGGGTGAAAGTCTCGGTGCCGCGATCCATCCAGGTTGCCATGTAGTGACAGCCGATGCCGCCATAGGCCCTGCTGCCTTCAGGTACCACGGTCGAGGTGTTGTGCGGGCAACCCGAACAGTACCAGGGTTTGCGCTCGGCGCGGTTACGCGGCCTGGCAAGTGCCGCTTCCTTGGTCTCCAGGAAAGCGAGTCGCTGCTGGATCGATTTGCTATCGAAAAAGCGGGCGATTCGCGCCGCGATCACGCGCGCGATCATACCGGGTGTCAGTTCACCAAGGTTGGTGACCAGCAGGTTGCGATCTTCATCGTATTCACCGACCACGCGAGGTCGCCGTTCAACCGGCCAGTTATAAAGTTGACCGGTGAGCTGGTCTTCAATCACGCTGCGTTTTTCCTCGACCACGAGGATTTCTTCCAGTCCCTCGGCAAACTTGTGCGTCATCACCGGTTCCAGCGGCCAGCTCATGCCGACCTTGTATAGGCGAATACCGATTTTGGCAGCGAGTCTGTCGTCTATGCCGAGATCACTGAGCGCCTGCAGCGTGTCGAGGTAGGACTTGCCGGTAGTAATAATGCCGAGGCGAGCGTTGTCGCTATCGAGTTCGATGCGGTTGAGATTATTGGCGCGCGCGAACGCCCTGGCCGCGTAGATCTTGTGGCGCTGCAGGCGCTCCTCCTGTGCCATCGGCGTATCTGGCCAACGAGTATGGACACCGTCTTGCGGGAGTTCGTAATCGTCGGGCAGCACGACCCTGACCCGGCCGGGATCGATTTCCGCCGAAATTGCCGCGTCCATGTTTTCGGTTATCGCTTTCAATCCGACCCAGCAACCGCTGTAACGCGACAGTTCCCAGCCGAAGATACCCAGGTCAAGCACCTCCTGGACCCCGGTGGGATTCAGTACTGGAACGGTAGCACCGATAAACATATGGTCGCTCTGGTGGGGCAGAGTCGAGGACTTACAGGCATGATCGTCACCGACGACCGCGAGCACACCACCGTAGGGGGAGGTGCCGAATGCGTTCGCATGCTTGAGCACATCCATGCTGCGGTCAAGCCCGGGGCCCTTGCCGTACCATAGGCCAAAGACACCATCATATTTCGCACCGGGAAACAGTCCGACCTGTTGACTGCCCCATACCGAGGTCATCGCCAGGTCCTCGTTGACACCGGGCAGGAAATGGATGTTGTGTGCCTCGGTAAATTGCTTCGCTTTCCAAAGCGCCTGGTCGAGCCCACCGATCGGCGAACCGCGGTAACCCGAAATGAAGCAGGCCGTGTTGAGTCCGCGTTCCAGGTCACGTTGATGCTGCAAAATCGGCAATCTGACCAGCGCCTCGATGCCGGTCATAAATGCTTTGCCCGTGTCGAGAGAGTACTTGTCGTCGAGAGAAACTTTCATGGCTTCACCAGTTCAGCGTGCTAAACCCTGTAATTTTAGTGTTTCAGACAGGGAGTTTTGTTGCCTATTTTCTAATAGATCGCTATAAATAGATAATAAATTCTATAAATAGGCAATTTATTGGAATATAATTTCTATTATATGAATCTTTCCGCAACTGATATCAAAATTCTGACGCTGTTACAGCAAGACGCTTCCCTGACTGCGGCGGAGATTGCCGAGCAGGTGAACCTGTCGGTGTCGCCCTGTTGGCGCCGCATTAACCGTCTTGAAAAAGAGGGTGTCATCGAAAAAGAAGTTGCGCTGCTTAATGCCGAGAAGCTCGGTATGGGGCTGGTGATTTTTGCGCGCATCAGCCTTTCACAAAATGATGAAGCGTCACTGCATACCTTCGAAGAGCGGGTGCGCCAATTCCCGGAAGTGGTCGAGTGTTATACGGTGACCGGAGCGGCGGATTATTTTCTTAAAATAATTACCCGGGACATCAAGCGCTACGATCTGTTTTTGCGGCGCCATTTATTGCAAATCCCGCAGGTTAGAGACGTCAACTCGAACGTCGCTGTAACCCAGGTCAAGTACACCACCGGGTTACCGCTGGAATCTCAGTTTTAGCAATCTTCACGGTTTGATTTAAGGCGAGGTGGGCCATTTTCGAATCCTGGCCTAAACGATGTGATAGCGTCAAGGTTACAGGCGTGTTACAAATGCTTGCGAAATGAATGAGTTGTAGGCTTAATACGCACTTTTCAGGGCTAGCGTGGTGCCTTTCATACATGATTAAAAAGATTCTGGTTGCTACTGACGCGTCCGCCGCGTCGGGTCGCGCGGTCAGTTTCGCCGCTCAATTGTCGGTACAACACGAGGCGGAACTATTGATTTTGAACGTGATTCGCGATATGCAACTTCCGGAAGAACTCAAGGAAGCGCCCGAGTTCGAAGACTTCCTCAATGCCCGCGATGACCTGATGCGCCTGGCGGCGGATCAAATCCTCAAGAATGCGAAACAAAAAGCTAAAAAGGATGGCGCCAAAAACGTTCAAACTGCCATTGGCAGCGGCGACCCGGCCACCAGCGTGGCCGGGTTTGCCAGGCGTCGCAACGTCGATTTGATCGTTGTCGGCACTCGCGGTCTCAGTAAAATAAAAGCCGCTTCGATGGGCAGCGTTTCTCGAAAATTACTGGATTTAACCGACGTCAACTGCCTGGTTATCAGGTAATCCTTCCTGATGACAGGTTGTCATTTCGTTAACAGACTGTCATCCCGCTAACAGACTGTCGTCCCGCGGCTTGACCGCGGGATCCAGCGTTTCCTGATATTAATCTGCCGCTATGGATCCCGCGGTCAAGCCGCGGGATGACAATTTAAAATGCCCTTCGCGTCTTTGCGAGAACCTGCTTCTGATTTATTC
>Ga0265303_10000126_pt1 | contig 36598 bp, 37 predicted proteins | sample Helome_2_FD_192494 | JGI IMG/M metagenome (GOLD analysis project Ga0265303, IMG submission 192494) | Marine sediment microbial communities from subtidal zone of North Sea - Hel_20160317 (Illumina Assembly) | ecosystem: Environmental > Aquatic > Marine > Subtidal zone > Sediment ... | reverse complement strand
TCTCTACGATGAACACGGAGGTGAATATATAGATGGCATTGCATCTTGGTACACTTCAATGTATGGACATTGTAATGAATATATTTTAGATAAGGTACAACGACAAATGGCAGTGCTGGATCAGGTGGTATTTAGTGGTTTTACCCACGAGCCAGCCATTAAGTTGTCAGAGGAATTAATAAAAATATTACCTCCTAATCAGCAGAAAATATTCTTTTCAGACAATGGTTCTACAGCTACGGAGGTTGGAATAAAAATGGCCCTTCAATATCATTATAATAAGGGCGACAAACGAAAGGTACTTCTGGCATTTGAGGAAGGCTTTCACGGTGATACTTTTGGAGCCATGTCTGTCTCCGGGCTTTCCGTTTATAATGGCCCCTTTGAAGATTATTTTATTGATGTAAAACGAATTCCGACCCCAACAGATGAGAATGTGGGAGATATTTTAGAACGACTTAGTTCAAGTATAGATCTGAACGATATAGCCGGATTTATCTATGAACCATTGGTGCAGGGAGCAGCGTCAATGAAGATGCATGATGAGGAAGGCTTGAATAGTATTCTTGAACTGCTTAAGAAACATGAGGTCCTTCTAATTGCAGATGAAGTTATGACCGGATTTGGTAAGACGGGAAAGAATTTTGCCTCAGATCATATTCCTGTAAAACCTGATATCATATGCCTATCAAAAGCCCTTACTGCCGGATTACTTCCAATGGCAGTAACCTCATGTACGCAAGAGGTTTTTGATGCGTTTTATAGTGACGATATTTCCAAAGGTTTGTTTCATGCCCATACATATACGGCAAATCCTTTGGCATGTGTGGCCGCATTATCTGGTCTGGAATTACTTCAATCTGAACAAATTCAAAAGGATATTCGGCGAGTTGTTAAGTCGCATAAGGAGTTTGGTTTGAAAATTAAGGAACATCCTAAGGTTGCTGCAATTCGGCAGTGCGGGATCATTTTTGCACTAGATTTGAATATTAAAATGGAACGCTACGGGAACTTACGTAACCGACTGTTTAATTTTTTTATGGAACAGGGTGTATTTTTGCGGCCATTGGGGAATACCATTTATATTTTGGCTCCATATATAATTACAGATGCTCAGCTTACTAAAATTTATGACAGTATTGAACTTGCATTGGATAATGTGATTTAGAATTAACGATAACTTTTAGTCCCATTCATTGTCAAGGAGGTTCAGCTCTTCATTATCTTTTACTACTACCCTAATTTTGTGATAGGTCCAAGTATCACCCTTGGCACTTGCTTCTATATATAAAGTTCCGCTATCCATAGGGCCGGTTATTGGAACTTTCATATTGGCACGTTTTTCATTATTAACCCAATTGAATTCACCTTGTACCATTCCATTTTTTTCTATGGGCGAACCCATTTGCGCTACTATTTCCTGGTCTTCATTAATTATTTTAAGAGCGTATTCCAAAGGAACAGAATCTTCAAGCATAGAAGTAACACCAAAAAAAATAGAGCCAATAGAAAGGCCTATAATTATCAAAACAGTCATACACCCACCTACCGGTAAAGCCCAGGTCCAATTGCGTTTCCACCAGCTCTTTTCAGGCAACAATTCATTGTTCATTGTTTTTTATATTGTTTTTATACATTCAAGGTAAGAACTTTTATTTTTACTTTAAATAAGAATGCCTTGTATCAACCTATTACTATTACATCCATTGCTTCCATTTCCCCTTTGGGAAATAATCAAGAAAATATTTGGGCCAGTTATCAACATCCAAAGCATTTTTTTAAAAAAGGAACTTTTGGAAATATAACTGCATGGGTATCTAGCTTATCAGAATCCGCTAAATTAGAAATCAAGACGCTTAGGAATAGCAATTCAAGATATCAGAATCTGGATGATAGTGTACTTTATGGCATTTTTTCGGCCAGACAAGCGGTTGAATATGCTGGATGGGGGAAAAATGAAAGTTTTGGAATTAATATTGGTTCATCTCGGGGTGCTACCGGGCTATTTGAAAAATATCACAATGATTTTTTACAAAATAATTATACCCCTGTTTTAACGTCTCCGACTACCACGTTGGGAAATATTTCTTCCTGGATATCTCATGATCTTCAATCAAAGGGCCCCACCATTTCACACTCTATTACGTGTTCTACGGCACTACATGCGGTATTAAATGGTGTGGCATGGATTAAAAGCGGGATGGCCAAAAAATTTCTTGTTGGAGGCAGTGAAGCTCCATTGACACCGTTTACTATTGCTCAAATGAGAGCGTTAAAGATTTATGCTTCAGAAGAAAAGAATGATTACCCATGCAGGGCTCTAGACCTTAGTAAACAAAAAAATTCATTAATCCTTGGTGAAGGGGCAGGCGCCGCGTGCCTGGAATATGGAATTCGGAAAAACTCACTTGCCATAATAGAAGGACTGGGATTTGCCACTGAATCGTTAGAACATAATATATCTCTTACCCCAGACGCACAATGTTTGCAAGATTCCATGTCTATGGCTTTAGGAAGCGTAAATCCTAAAGATGTGGATATAGTTGTCATGCATGCCCCGGGGACTATAAAAGGGGATGCGGCAGAATTTTCTGCAATTCAGAAGATTTTCGGTAATTCCATACCCGCGCTTACCACAAATAAGTGGAAAGTAGGACATACTTTTGGCGCCTCGGGAATCCTAAGTGTAGAAATGGCAATATTAATGCTGCAACATCAAAGATTTTTTGGAGTACCATTTATGAGGTCAAATCCGCCAAAGAAAATAAACAGAGTACTTATAAATGCAATAGGTTTTGGTGGAAATGCAGTTAGTATTTTACTAAAGAACCCTAAAAGCTAAGCTGGTAAAATCAGTATAATTAAGATTTATCAATTTTTTAATGATTAAAGATTATTTTTGATGTTTATATAAAATTCTTACATATGGTTGAAGAACGAAATAACTGGACAAAACGGGAGATTCTTGAAATATATAATAAACCCTTGATGGAATTATTATACGAAGCTGCCACAGTACATCGTGAGTTTCATGATCCAAATACTGTCCAGGTATCTACTTTGCTGTCCATAAAGACCGGAGGTTGTCCTGAAGATTGCGGTTATTGTCCCCAGGCAGCCCGTTATCATACAGATATTGAAAACAATGACTTAATGACCGTTCAACAAGTAAAGGCCCAGGCTTTGCGTGCTAAAGAATCCGGAAGTTCAAGAGTTTGTATGGGGGCAGCATGGCGTAATGTAAAGGATGGTCATGAATTTGAACAGGTATTAGAAATGGTAAGGACCATTAATAAGCTCGATATGGAAGTTTGTTGCACCTTAGGAATGCTAACTGAAAATCAGGCAAAGCGATTAGCAGAAGCCGGTCTTTATGCTTACAATCACAACCTGGACACCTCTGAAGATTATTATAAGGATGTAATTTCAACAAGGGCTTTTGACGATAGATTAAAAACAATAGAAAACGTCAGGAAAAGTAATGTAACTGTTTGTAGTGGCGGTATTATTGGGATGGGCGAAAGATTAGAAGACAGGGCAGGAATGTTAGTAGCCTTATCTACCTTAAATCCACAGCCGGAATCTGTACCTATTAATGCACTAGTAGCTGTAGAAGGCACTCCAATGGAGGGTATTGATCCTATTTCTATTTGGGATATGATACGAATGGTTGCTACAACCCGAATTGTCATGCCTAAAACCCAGGTAAGATTATCGGCAGGCAGAACAGAAATGACCAGGGAAGGACAGGCAATGTGTTTTTTTGCAGGAGCAAATTCCATTTTTGCAGGGGATAAATTATTGACAACACCAAATCCTGATGTAAATGAAGATTTGGATATGTTTAAGCAATTAGGCCTTATTCCACAAAAACCATTTGTAAAAGCTCCACAACCAAACACGGTGGAAGCAAATGAATCTGGGTTACAACCAATAGGGGAAAAGCCTAAATGGTCAAGACCAGAACATAAGATAGAGCGCAATGAGCTTGCAAAGATGAAATCCAATCCTGACAACCTTTCCTAGTAGGATCGTTGCCATATAATCTTTATCAGGATTACAACTTTGAAATTTAATATACGCATTAGATTTTGCAATTAAAGGATATACCGAGAGTAAAAACCATTAGCAAAGAGGATTTTATAAAAAACTATTATGAACCTCAACAACCTGTTGTAATTGAGAAATTCACAACAGAATGGCCAGCCTATTCTAAATGGGATTTTGATTATATGAAAAAGGTTGCAGGAGATAAAATTGTGCCTTTATATGATGACAGGCCTGTTGATTATAAAGATGGGTTTAATGAACCCCACGCCAAAATGAAGATGGCAGACTATATAGATCTTATTAGGCAGCAACCAACGAAATACAGAATATTTTTATGGAATCTGATTAAGGAAGCTCCTCAACTCCAAAAAGATTTCTTTTATCCCAATTTTGGTTTGAGATTAATGAAGGGTCTTCCAATGTTGTTTTTTGGAGGGACGGATTCACATACTTTTATGCATTATGATATTGATCTTGCCAATATTTTCCATTTTCATTTCGAGGGTAAAAAGGAATGTATCCTATTTCCTCAAACTGAAAATAAATATCTCTACAAAGTACCTCATTCACTAATTACACACGAAAGTATAGATTTTTCTAACCCAAATTTAGACGAATGGCCCGCTTTACAACATGCCAGCGGATTTAGGACGCAATTGAACCATGGAGAAGCCCTATATATTCCGGAAGGTTTTTGGCATTATATGAAGTATATCACACCCGGGTTTTCAATGAGTTTGCGAGGGATTGCTCACAATTCAAGAAATCTCCTAAAAGCAGTCTATAACGTCTTTTTTATGAGACATTTTGACAATCTGATGAGGAGAATAAGAGGACAACAATGGATTGACTGGAAAAATGATGAAGCAATAAAAAGAACAAATAGAATACTTTCCTAATTTAATATTCAGCGGGCATTCATGATAAAAAATATGGACCACTTTATTTTTTCTTTCGATTTATGTTTATGTTTACATTTCTTTTAATTTTAGTTAATGCACCTTGTCGAAGTAAAGTCCCGCCACGATTGTAAAAGATTCGTATCGTTTCCAGTAAATCTTTACAGAAATCAAAAACAATATATAAGACCTCTAGATATAGATATTGCAGATATTTTTAATCCTGCTGTCAATAAGAATTTTGAACGGGGTAGTTGTGTTCGATGGTTATTATTAAATGATAATAAAATTATTGGTCGTATTGCGGCTTTTGTTTTAAGAAAAACCTCTGCAAAGGGTGATATCGAAGATTTTGGTGGAGTGGGTTTTTTTGAATGTATAAATGACCAAAAGGCTGCAAATGCGTTATTAGACATTAGTAAAAAGTGGTTATTGGAGCGGGGTGTTGAATTTATGGATGGGCCAATAAACTTTGGAGCACGAGACAAATGGTGGGGTCTCTTAACTAAAGGGTACAATCTGGAACCTAACTATCAATGCAATTACAACTTTCCTTATTATAAGGAACTTTTTGAAAACTATGGTTTTCAGATTTATTTTGAGCATTATACTTTCTTAAAAGTAATAAAGGAAGATGTAAATCCAAGATTGGAGAGAAAAGCCACTATAGTAAATAGCAACCCGGATTATTCGTTTGAACATTTCGATATGAACAAATTTGAAGAACAAACAGATAGTATAATCAATATGTACAACAAAGCCTGGGTTAATCATGAAGATGTCTCTGCAATATCTAGAGAACAGGGGCATTTGTTGATGAATAAATTAAAGCCAATTATCGACGAAAGAATAATATGGTTTGCCTATTACAAGGGAGAGCCGGTGGCCTTCTATATAAATATTCCAGAAGTGAATCAATGGTTTAAATATGTCAACGGGAAGCTGGATCTTATGGGGAAGTTAAAATTTGTGTGGCACAAGCGGCATAAAAGAAATAAGAAAATGTTGGGGTTTGTTTTTGGGATTATTCCAGAGCATCAGGGGAAAGGACTTGACGGGGGAATAATTCATGCATTTCACAATATGGCCAAAAGTCTATCTAACCAATATGAAGTCATTGAAATTAATGGTATAGGTGATTTTAACAGAAAAATGATTATTGTCGTGAAGCAGGTAGGGGGTGAGATATGTAAAATACACACCACCTATAGATATTTATTTGATAGAACAAAACCTTTCGAAAGAATGAAGGCAATAAAATAGAACTTTATACTATGCCAATTCTTCTTTTTTCTCTTTTACCTTAGAGGGAGGCATGGTTCCAAAGACTTTATCCCACAAAGTATTTGATACGCCGAAGGCCTTATCAGGATATCTGTAATGGTGCAGACTATGATGTTGCCATAAATTCTTGAATCTCTTTGGAGGTCGCATGATGTGTGTGGCCCTGTGAACAAAGGAATACATTAAGTAGCCAGTAAAAAATCCCGGAAAAAAACCAAAGGAAAGGTCAGAAATTCCCAGTAACCAGAAAATGGAATAAAATAGCAAAAATAGCACACTTGCCATAATTAAACCGGGAACTGGTGGCATTAACAAGCGTTCTTCATCCCTGGGATAATGATGATGTGAACCATGCATAATAAAATGAAAGCGCTGAGACCATTTGGCTTCAGTAACCCAATGGAAAACAAAACGATGTAACATATATTCCGCAAATGTCCAGAAGAACACGCCAACAATAAAAAGGCCGATAATTTCTACTGCGGATAAACCAATTTTTATATAGGTAAATGAAATCATTGCTATGATAGTAATTCCATAAACGATGATATTTTGAATTGGATTTGTTTTGGTGAGGCTTTCCAAAAATGGGTTTTTGAATATTCTTGCCTTGCCGTGATGAAACTCTGTTGTGACTTTTGGCTTCATGTTTCTAAAATTAAGCATCAAAGTTACGAAATACAGTTCTAAATACAAGTGTTTTGCCTCAGGAACGACTAAAAATTTATACTTTGATATTTTAAGATATAAGCTCAGAAATTTTTGAATAAACTAAATTTGTTTCCCAACCTCGGTATAATAAATAGTCTGCCAATTTTCTTCTCCGTTTTTGCGGATTTTCTTCTTTGATTTGTTGTAATCTTTTTCTGGCTATCAGATCTAATTTTTTAATATAGTCTTCTTCATCTATCTCTTCCAAAGCCAGTATTATATTGAATTTTGATATGTTTCGTCGTCGTAATTCTGCGACGATTTTGCCTTTGCCCCAATTTTTGTAGTTAAATTTCCCTCTGGCATAACTCCTTGAAAATCGTTCTTCATTTAAAAAATCGTTTTGAATTAAATGAGTGGTAACAAGATCTATTGCTTCAGGAATCATTCCAATCGTCCGCAATTTGGTAATAACTTCCATATGGCAACGCTCCTGATATGCACAATACGTTTCTAACTTCTTAATGGCTTCATTTACTGTATAAGATTTATGAGAATATTTCATTCCGACGATGCCGATATCAGTTTTATTAAAAAATATAGTTAGTTCTTGATATTGAGTTCAATTATTTAGAAGAGGTTTTAACTTGAATGATCGGATCTGTGGTAAGATAAATTATTTGATTTTCAGTTGTGGTTATCTCTGCATTACCTTCTGCTATCTCGTAATTTTCATTTTCTGTTTTTGGAAGTACTACTTCCAAAGCCCAGTTACTTTCTGATTGCGTTACTTTCACTGTGGTTGTTTTGTCTTTTTTCTCATAAAAAACTGAAATTTTGTTTTCTGCGACAATCACATTTTCTAAACTTGCTGAATTCCATTCTTCCGGCATTTGAAGCGTAATCTGAATCTTTTTTTCTGATGCCACAGGTTGGATTCCGAAAAATTGATGAATTATCGGAATTGCATAACTATAAATATTCCAGGCTTGAGTAATCATTCCGTAATCTGGGGAAACCTCATAAATACTTCCAGGTAGGGCATAACTGAACGTGCGTGTCATCCTTTTAAGATAATTCAGTGCATTATCAGGCCTGCCATAATTGTTTTCTGCAATTGCCTGAACACCTGTAGGAAGCGTCATTACCGCACCTGTATACGAAAAGATTTTACTTCCTTTGAAGGAACCATCATCAGAACCTGCGGAGGCATCTCTGTCTATACCTGTCACAAAAACACCAAAAGGATTTACAAAATTTTCAGAGGTTTGCAGTGCTTTTAGTGCTTTCTCTTTCTCTGCAATTTTCATTTCCATTGGGGTATTTACAACCCAGTTATGATGCAGGACAAATGGCCTTAGTGCCCTAGAAGGATTATCAATGATAGATTTTTTGGTCTCTTTTAATTCCTCAATTGCCCAGGGTTTATTTAGGGTATCTGCCCTTATTATGGCATCGTCTATTAAATGCAAAGCTTGTTTATCAGTTCCAATAAAGTCCGCATAAGAGTTAAATTCTTCAGACCAAAACTCTACATTAATTTTGTCTTTTAAAGTGTTTGCTATCTTACCATAGTCTAAGGCTAATGAATCCTCACTAAGTTCTTTTGCCATTTTAGAGGCATCAGCAAAAGCTCTTTGGGTATAAACAGCTACATCTATCATTTCACTATCTAGACCGTGTATTTCCATCATACCAAAGCCATCAGGAAATAAATTTTTATTAGAATCATTTTCAGACATTAACCAGTTTAGCCCTTTCTTAACTGTTGGAAAATACTTTTTCAAAAATTGTAAATCTCCGTTCCAGAGGTATATCTGCCATATTAATGATACAAACTGTGGGGTTTCGTTAATATTTCCCTTATTAAATACAATACCATTGGTAGACATTTCGTGAAGGATCCTTCCATTGCCATTAACTGCATTGGAAACACTATCCAGCAGATGAATTGTATTATAAACAATATCTCGTTGACCAATTGCCATATAACCCTGAAGGGCATATTCACTATCTACCCCAAACCACCATGGATAATCTGGTATTCCTGCAGTTATTCCTCTTCCAACTTCAGGAACATCCCTTATTAACCAATCACAATTGTATTTGAGCCATTCAAATGCATTTTGTAACTCCTTATCAGGAATTGTAAGTTTGGATTGATCTGCAAGTTGCCTATACCTTTGTTTTTTGGATATAAGGTAATCAATACTTTTATTTTGAATGGAATCGTAGGTAGCCAATGCTTGTTCTTTGGAATGATATGAACCTGCTATAGTAAAATTTATTATTTTAATTTCATTAGCCTTCAGTGATATCTCATAGGCCAAATTACCTGATATTCCCAGGCCAGGATGATAACTTTTTTCAAAACTGTATTCAGCTGGGTGTATATTGGTTCCAAAAGTGACATACCATGGATTTTGATTGTCCTTTATCAACCACGTGCCAGAATCATTTAGAAATTCAGCTTTATCTTCACTATCTATCATCCCGGTTCGCTCGCCAAGCCAAACTGGTCTGAGATCTGAATCTCCTCTGAATACCAGGTCAAAGTTTTGTGTGTTCTCTGACAGGTTTTTCAATTTGTATTGTATCAGAATCCCTTCCATGCTATCAGGCACGAATTGAAAACGTTCAATTTGCAGATCATTTTTACTAAGATTATATACATGTTTATTTGCAAAAGGATAGTTAATAAAAGAAGCTGCTGAATCCAGCTTTAAAGTTAGGTCATCCCAAATGAGCCTTACTTCAAATCCATCCATTAATTTTATCGGGTGATCCCAGATACCACCCATCTCACCTTTTACGTGCCATCCCAAATCAGGGAAAGACCCATTTTGGTGGCCAACCATATATACCCTATCCCCGGCTGTTACATATGGAGAATTTAAATAGTCACTTTTACCATTTATAGAAGGACTGTCTTTAACTATTTCAGAAAAATCTTTCTCGTCAGGGGTGGAGGTACAAGAAATAATCAGAAATAATATTAGTAAAATAATACTGGTTGGATTTTTCATAACTTTCGTTTTGACTCTCCTATTAGGAACAAATTTATGAATAACAGTTAATATTCAATATAAACGGATTTTTAAGTTACCTAGAGGCAACACAAATTTTTTATGAGGAGTATTTTGTGACAGGACCCTGTATGGCAAAAAAAAAAGCGACTCCGTTTTGGAAGTCGCTTTTTTTTATCTAATGGTTTTGCCATCTTTATCTTTAAAATGGTATTCGAGATATGTATAGGCATCTCGCGGTTGAATTTTTATCCATTTTTTATGTTCCATAAACCATTTGGAACGATGTGATGGGAATCCTTTGGTCAAATAAGCGGCAATAAAAGGATGTGTATTCAACACAATTCCATTATCCCTTGCAGGTCCTTTCATTATTCTATCAAGATCTACATTTATTTTTTCAACTAAAACAATGGGAGCCTCTACTTCTAGGCCCTGTCCACTGGGATTTACCTCAGTTGTCTTAATATTTACTTCTGGACGTACCCTTTGTCTGGTAATTTGTATAAGACCAAACTTGCTGGGCGGCAAAATTTTATGTTTGGCTCTGTCTTCTTTCATCTCATCCCTTAGATGATCAAAAAGTTTTCTTCTGTGATCGGCTTTTACCATGTCTATGAAATCAACAACAATGATACCACCCATATCTCGCAGACGTAATTGTCTTGCAATTTCTGAAGCAGCTAATAAGTTAACTTCCAAAGCGGTATCTTCTTGATTTTTTGCTTTGTTGGAACGATTACCGCTATTCACGTCTATTACATGAAGAGCTTCGGTATGTTCTATCACCAAATAGGCTCCTTTGCTCATGGACGCTGTCCGTCCAAAAGATGTCTTGATCTGCCTTTCTATACCAAATTTCTCAAAAATTGGTGCAGAAGAATTATACAACTTAACTATGGATTCTTTCTTTGGTGCAATCTCTTGCACATAATCTTTAATCTGTTCATAAAGCGTCTCATCATCAACGTGTATACCGCTGAAGGAATCGTTAAAAACATCTCTTAATATTGATGAAGCTCTGTTTAGCTCAATCAATACTTTGGAAGGTGTCGGCGCTTTATACAATTTCTTACACATTGCTGTCCACTTGTTCAGCAAGTTCTGAAGATCTTTGTCTAATTCTGCTACTTTTTTGCCTTCTGCAACTGTTCTTATTATTACCCCAAACCCTTTGGGTTTTATGCTTTTTACAAGCCTTTTAAGTCTGTCTTTCTCTTCGTTGCTTCCTATTTTTTGCGAAACGGAAACACGATCTGAAAAAGGAACCATAACCAAATATCGTCCGGCTATGGAAAGTTCCGAACTAATTCGGGGGCCTTTTGTTGAAATGGGTTCTTTAACAATTTGCACTAAAAGAGATTGATTGGCTTTGATTACATTATTTATACTGCCATGTTTATCAATATCTTTTTCAAATGGAAAATTTTTAAGGGAAAAATCTTTTAGTTTCCCGGTACTCACTAACTTAATAAACTTCAGCATGCTGGATAATTGAGGCCCAAGGTCATGATAATGTAAAAAGGCATCCTTTTCGTAGCCTACATTAACAAAAGCAGCATTGAGACCGGTAACCGGTTTCCTGACTTTGGCGATTAAAATATCACCAACATTGAAATTATTATCGTCTTCATCTTTGTGAAGTTCTATGAGTTTTCCATCATTTAATAAGGCAAAATCAACGGTATTAGAATTCGATCTTACGATTAATTCTCTATTCACCTGATTCAATTTATAATCGTCTTATATATTATAGGACGAATGGATTAAACAATAGTTGTCACAGGTTGTATAAACCCGTTGAAATTCTTTTTTCGAATTTCTATGTCAATGAACGTATAAAATGAAAAAGCAGTTAGATAACTACTTTTTCTTGTGGCGGTTAGCTCTCCTTCGTTTTTTTCGTTTGTGGGTAGCTACCTTATGTCTTTTTCTTTTTTTACCACTCGGCATGAAACTATACTTTTTGTTGCTGTTATTATTTTACTTGTACGTTGCTTTTTACTCCTTCTACAAAGACCTTAGCAGGTTTAAATGCCGGAATGTTGTGAGCTGGTATTTTGATAGTAGTATTTTTAGAAATATTCCTACCCGTTTTTTCCGCTCTTGTTTTGATAATAAAACTGCCAAATCCTCTGAGATAAACATTATCTCCATTTTCTAAGGAAGATTTTACTTCTTCCATAAAACTTTCAACAGTTGCTTGTACGTCTCCTTTTTCTATTCCCAGTTTTTCTGAGATTCTCGATACAATGTCGGCTTTCGTCATTTTATAATTTTAGATTTCTGTAAGTTTTTCAAGCTTGCAAATATATAAATTAAATTTATTCTTTCGTCTTAATGAGCTAATTTTAAGTATATAAACTCTTACTTTTGCTCCTTAGTATTTAAGTGATGGTGTTTTCCAATAAAATTCTTCATTGGTATTCTGAAAACAAAAGATCACTGCCGTGGCGCAATACCACTGACCCATACAACATATGGCTCTCTGAAATTATGTTGCAACAAACAAGGGTAGCGCAGGGAACGCCTTATTACATTAAGTTCATTAAACAATTCCCAACCGTTTATGACCTGGCGGATGCAAGTGAAGAAGAAGTTTTAAAATTATGGCAGGGTCTTGGGTACTATTCTCGCGCCAGAAACCTACATTTTACCGCCAAAAAAATAGTTGAAGAATACAATGGGTACTTCCCGGATACTTATGAAGAATTACTGAAATTAAAAGGGGTTGGAGATTATACCGCAAGTGCCATAGCGTCTATAAGTTTTAACCTACCCGAACCAGTTGTAGATGGAAATGTTTATAGAGTTTTATCAAGGTATTTTGGCATTGATATTCCAATAAATGCCTCTAAAGGAATAACATATTTTAAAAATTTGGCCAGGAAAGTCTTAAGCCATGAGAATATAAGAGAATATAATCAGGGAATTATGGAATTTGGTGCCATTCAGTGCACGCCTAAAAAGCCCCTTTGTTTATCCTGCGCCTTAAATGAATCATGTGTGGCACTTCAGACCAATAGTGTTGATAAATACCCGGTAAAACTAAAAAAGGCGAAGATAAAAAAGCGGTTTTTCAATTATCTGGTTGTTTTGGATGATGATGGAAATACGAACCTCATAAAAAGATCAGGAAAAGATATTTGGCATAATTTGTATGAATTTCCACTATTGGAAACGCAGGAGGAAATAACTGTTAATGAGTTAAAACAAAGATTACCGGAAATCCTGACTCTTGAGGAACCCCAACGGGTATATGAGTCGTCAGATAAAACTATCGTACATAAATTGTCTCATCAGCACTTGTATACAAAGTTTTGGATAGTGAAAACAACAGACCGGTTAGTAGACGGGTTACCCACTACAGAGCTGCATAAATATCCTGTACCTGTTTTAATAGCAGAGTTTATAAAAACACTCAAAAATTCGTACTTTTGAAATAATTAAAATATTATGAGCGGAACATTGAATAAGGTGATGCTAATAGGGCATCTTGGAGACGAAGTAAAAATGCATTATTTTGAAGGTGGTAACTGTATAGGGAGATTCCCTATTGCTACAAATGAAACTTATACGAATAAGCAAACAGGAGAAAAGGTAACTAATACGGAGTGGCATAATATTGTTGTTCGCAACAAAGCCGCAGAAATATGTGAGAAGTACCTTAGTAAAGGAGATAAAATATATGTCGAAGGCAGATTAAAAACCAGACAATGGCAGGGAGAAGATGGCAATACCCGATATACTACAGAGGTTAATGTTCAGGATTTTACGTTTCTATCTACCAAAAAGGAAAGTATGGCTAATAATACGGGTAATATTTCAAGGACACAGCCAACGTCGGGAACAACTCAACCGAAGACTACCAAAGAAGTACAGCCTGTCAATGAACAGGAACAGGATGATGATTTACCGTTCTAAACAACTTAAAGTAAATTTTGACTATTGGATCCTGACCCCCTTAGTTTATTTTTAAATCTTGCAGTATTTGACAGCACTTTTGTATTAAAAATTGTAATGTTATTGGTGCTTTTAATTTGCTCTGCCCTTATTTCAGGAGCTGAAGTGGCTTTTTTTGGTCTCTCACCAACCGATTTAAATGAAATAGAAGAAAAGAAGACTGTAAGAGGGAAAATAGTCGTTAAATTATTAACTCGTCCTAAAAAACTTCTTGCAACAATCCTGATTGCTAATAATGCTATCAATATTGGGATAGTACTTTTGTTTAATTCCATTGGAGACACCTTATTTTCAAATATTAATTATTTGATATTTGGTTTAATATCGGTGCGTTTTTTACTGGAAGTATTGGTAGCCACTTTTTTAATTTTGATGTTTGGTGAAATACTTCCTAAGATTTATGCAAATAGAAATAGATTTCAGTTTTCCATCTTTATGGCATATCCTTTAAAAATGCTTGATATCCTCTTAACGCCGCTTAGTTCTCCAATGCGTTCTGCCACTATATTTATGTATAACAAACTTGGGAAACAAAAATCTAACCTGAGTGTTGATCATCTTTCTCAAGCTCTTGAACTGACTTCTGAAGGGGATACGACAAAAGAGGAACAAAAAATTTTGAAAGGAATAGTTTCTTTCGGCAATACGGATACAAAACAAGTGATGAGACCCCGATTAGATATTTTTGCTTTAAGTGAAGACATGAAATTCACAGAGGTTTTGGAAGAAATAAAGAATCATGGCTATTCCAGAATCCCGGTATTTTCGGAAAACATGGATAATGTATTGGGAGTTCTCTATGTTAAGGATTTGCTACCTTATATAGACAGGAAAAATTTTAATTGGTTAAAGCTAATAAGGGAACCCTATTTTGTCCCTGAAAATAAAAAACTCGATGATCTTCTTTTAGAATTTCAGGATAAAAAAAACCATTTGGCGGTAGTTGTTGATGAATATGGTGGGACTTCTGGTATTGTTACACTTGAGGATGTAATTGAAGAAATTGTTGGAGACATATCAGACGAATTTGATGATGAAGATTTGATATTTTCCAAACTCGATGACTTTACTTATATTTTTGAAGGGAAAACAACTTTGAAAGACTTTTACAGGGTTACAAAGATTAAAAATGAGGAGGACTTTGAGTCACAAAAAGGTGAATCTGAAACAATAGCAGGGTTTGTGCTGGAGATAGCCGGAAGTTTTCCTAAAAGGGGAGAAATAGTAACCTATATGGACTACCAGTTTTTGGTTGAGAGCCTTGATAAGAAACGATTAAAGCAAATTAAAGTTACCTTACCTAATGAATAGTAAGTCATATTTACATATTCTAATATTCAGTATATTTTTGGTTTCTTGTGGGGATGACGTCCTCCCAAAACCAAAGGCAATGCTTCGTTTAGAATATCCTGAGACGTCTGTAGATAGGCTGGTTTCAGATAATTTTCAATTTGAACATAACTCGCAGGCACAAGTAAAGAAGAATAAAAACTTTTCAGTTACCCTGGATTATCCTTTAATGAAAGGATCTATTTTTATTACCTACAAAGAAGTGAACAATAATTTAGAAGAATTGCTGGCAGACGCCCAAAAACTATCCTATGAACACGTGGTTAGGGCTGACAACATTGCGGAACAGCCTTTTATTAATAAAAAAGACCGAGTGTATGGCATGTTCTACGAAGTATCAGGGGATGCTGCATCACAGGCACAATTTTATGTCACAGACAGTACTCATCATTTCATGACCGGATCTCTTTACTTTAGAGCGAAACCCAATTATGATTCTATTTATCCTGCGGCTGTTTATTTACAAAAGGATATAAGGAGAATAATGGAATCTCTGAAATGGAATGAATAAATTTAAACTTAGATTCTCTTAAGCAAAAGTTTTGTAATCTATGTACAGAAATCAACTTCTCGACTGCCATAAGAGGATAAAGCCCTATATACACCGCACACCAGTGCTAACATCCCGTTTATTGAATGACATTTCCGGAGTAAAATTGTTCTTTAAATGTGAGAACTTTCAGCGCATGGGGGCCTATAAAATGAGAGGAGCCACCAATGCCATATTGTTATTATCAGAAGAAGAAAGAGCCAAAGGTGTTGTTACACATTCATCGGGAAATTTTGCTCAGGCACTTTCACTTGCAGCGCAGATTCTTAAAGTAAAGGCGCATATAGTCATGCCATCGAATGCACCTAAGGTTAAAAAAGTAGCAGTTATTCAATATGGAGGTAATATTGTTGAATGTGATCCAACAATTGAGTCCCGCACCGCTACGGCCAAAAAGACTGCCAGGGAAAAAGGGGCTACTTTTATTCACCCCTCAAATGAAATGAATGTAATAATTGGACAAGGTACGGCCGCTATGGAATTGTTGGAAGACTATCAAAATTGGACTATATATTTGCTCCTGTAGGTGGGGGAGGGTTAATAGCAGGCACTGCTTTGTCTGCATATTATTTTGGAGATAATTGCAAAGTGGTTGGTGGGGAACCGTATGAGGCTGATGATGCCTACCGTTCATTCCATAGTGGTAAAATTGAATCAAATTATACCACAAATACTATTGCCGATGGTTTAAAAACAGTGTTAGGAGACAATACTTTTCCAATAATACAAAAATATGTTCATGACATTATACGTGTCACTGAAGATGAAATAGTTAGTGCTATGCGTCTTATCTGGGAGCGGTTAAAGATAATAGCAGAACCTTCGAGCGCCGTGGCACTTGCAGCTCTGATCCGTGAAAAGGATAACTATCAAGGACAATCTATTGGGATCATTATTTCAGGGGGTAATGTAGATTTGAATCAATTGCCTTTTTAAGCACTATTTAAGTAATTTTTCGGCATTTTCAATACTGTTATTGATTTGCACTTTTAAAGCTATTACCTTCTTCTCTTCCTCATCTAACCACTTTTGTTTTTGTTCCGTTAGTTCTGCACCATTCAGGATTTCATCCGAAGTAAAGCGATCTCCAAAGCCTTTCATCCAATCCATCATAGATTTATGAGCGGCTTGTAAATCTTTCATGGCCTTCTCATATACAATCCCAGTTTCTGTGGAGTCTACTTTTGGTTTAAGTTCAGCAACAAGTTTACCAATTGTACCCATTTTAGGCATCACTTCGTCATGGATAGCCATAACTTCGTTCATTTTTGAAAGAGTTTCAGATTCCTTTTCTTTTTCTTTACAAGAAAGAATAAACACCAAAGTTAATGCAGTAAAAATCGCGTAATTAATTTTCATGATAAACGGTTTTTGAGTATGTAAAATTAAGAATAACTGTGGCTATATTCCACTAAAAAGCACCCCAAATTTGAGGTGCTCATGCAAATAGTAATAGTATTAGAATTCTAGTTAAAATCTTCCTCTGATACTTCCACATTAATTACAGCTTCCAACAATTTGGTCTCAATCATTTGCGGCCCCATAGAACCCACTCTAACCGAAGGAAATTTAATGCCATCTACTTCCTGATAGTCTTTATAATTTACTTCCTGGTTCTGGGTTTGACCATTCATAGTAATTACCGTAGCTTCTTTTACTTTTAATCCCGATTCCACATCATAAAAATATGTCGCCTGAACAGTTGACCCAGATACTTCAATTTTATAAGCTGCTTTACCATCAATATCTTCGGTACCTGTAAGTTTTGCTTTATTGCTTAAAGCGATTCCCTGTTCAGGAAAAATTCCTATTGCAGCTTTCATATCCTGCTGCATTTCAGGTGGTAAAGGAACTTTGTTACCGCCCTGTTTCATAAATAATTCATCTCCTTTTGCAATAACCCCCATCATTGGGGCATCATTCATAAAGGTAGTTTGAACATATTTGTCGGCAGTCCTTTTTTCCTCGGTTTTAATAATTGATCCCATTGCAGACCCTTCGTAAACCAGTTTTAAGGATTGTATCTTGTCCACCACGGCTTTTCCCCCGATTGCCTTAAAATAGGCATCTAGGACACTCTGTACATTAACACCTTCCGGCAAGACTATATTATAATTGGGCTTTTCTACCGCTTTTGCATATTTATCATAATAGTTCACAGGAAGCATTCTGCCATTAAAGGGAATTTTTTCGAGATTTTCTACAACTTCACTTCCTTTGCCGGCTACCACAATCCTTGCATTATTTATATGGAAGTATTTCTGAGCAGCCTTCTGAACATCCTCAACGGTGATAGCATTTATACGTTCTAAATAGGTCTTGTAAAAATCATTGGGCAGGCCTTCTGTTTCAATATTAAGAGCATATCTGGCTATTGTAGAAGGTTGTTCTAAGGCCAACACAAAACTTCCCACATACACCGATTTTGCAATTTCCAATTCCTCTTCAGAAATTGGATCTGTGATAATTTTATCAATTTCACTTAATAACTCTACAATTGCACTGTCAGTAACTATATTTCTTACGGGAGTAAATGCCTTAAATGTAGAAGCCCCGTATTTATTATCACCAAGCCTTGACCTTGAATAATAAGTGAACGCCCTATCTTCTCTTAATTTCTGTTCTAAACGACTAACGGATGCTCCGCCTAAAATAAAGTTTGTAACCTTTGCTGAAAGAAAATCTTCATCTTTCATTTTAAGATTAACCAAATTTTCAATGGATACTTCCGATTGTACTGCATTGGGAACATCCACAAAGTTGATCTGCGTATACTGTACATCCAGTGGTTCTGAATATCCCATTGAAGGTGGTGATGCTTTTACCCAATCATCAAAGTTTTTGGAAACCAATTCCTTTACCTCATCAAAATTCACATCCCCTATCACTACCAGATAGGCATTAGCTGGAACAAACAATTCCCTGTAAAACCTTTCTACATCAGCCAGGTTAACATTATTTACCGTTTCTTCAGTAGCAAACTCACCGTTTGGATGATTAATACCGTATGCCAGGGCATTTTGAACTCTGCCAGCAATTGCAGAAACATCTTTTTCCTCAGATTTAAGTCCCGTAATTAGTTTTGCTTTTTCTTTATCAAATTCTTCCTGGGTAAAGTTGGGATTAATGGCTGCATCGGCCATGAGTTCCAAAATTCTTGGAAAATATTTAGATAATGATGACGCGAAGGCACTTTGAAATCCAAAGTTTATTCGTGCGCCTAGAAAATCTACCTCTTCATTAAAATCATCTTTGGAAATAGTTTTAGAACCATTTCCTAGTAAACTCCCCGTAAGTATGGACACCCCTGCCTTATCGCCTTCCGCAACAGGGGGATTGTCTATGGTGAGTTGTATGGATACCCTTGGTAATTTATGATTCTCAACAACCAAAACTTTAAGGCCGTTGGGCAGTTCAAAACGTTGTGGATCCTTTAGATTAATTTCAGGTGCAGGCCCCGGTTTAGGCATTACACTTCTGTCTACCTGAGCATTAAGAGTAATGATCGTTAATGCAATAGCGATTGTAAAATATAATTTTTTCATATTTTCAATTGTCAATATTTTCTTTTGGTAAATAATTTATGATTACTCTTTGGTTAGTATTCAAATATTTATTGGCTACTGATTGTATCTCTTCCCTTGTGATAGATCGGTAAATATCAATTTCTTTATTTATTAATTCGGTATCGCCATATAAAAGATAATTCCTTGCCAATGAATTTGCTATTCCCTCAATACTTGAATTTGAGTTCACAAAATTATTTTCAAATTTGTTCTGTAATTTTTGATGATCATTTTCGGAAATCAATTCTGAACGTACTTTTGAGATTTCTTCTTCCATTTCGGAAACGAGCACATCCAATGAAGTTTCTCCAACAGGCAGCGCATAGACCAAATACATTCCATAATCCTCCTGATCAAGATTTATAGCCCCTACCTGAAGCCCTTGTTTTTGCTCATCAACTATTTTTTTATAGAGTTTGGAGCTCTTACCATCGCTCAAATAGGTAGATATCATGTTAAGGACATACGCATCTCTATCTCTGAAACCGGGAATTCTATAAGCTATTCCCACTGCCGGTATTTGAATATTAGCATCATAGGTAGTAACTTTTTCTTCAACTGTTATTGGGGTTTCATTCGGATAATTTCTTACGACATCTTCACCTCTTGGGATTTCAGCAAAATAGTCTGAAACCATTTTTTTGGTTTCAGGGATGTCTATATCCCCTGCAACTATTAATACGGCATTATTGGGAACATAATACATTTTGTTGTAAGCAATTACATCTGCAAGTGTAGCGGCATCCAGATCTTTCATATAGCCAATATTTGGATCCTTGTAGGGATGAACTTCAAAAAGGCTTTTTCCTAAAACTGTAATTAATTGTCCATATGGTCTATTGTCATAATTAAGCCTCTTTTCCTCTTTTACTACCTCTTGTTGGGTATCTACTCCCTTTTGATCTATAATAGGGTGTAACATTCGTTCAGATTCCATCCACAAACCTAATTGCAGATTATTTGAAGGAAAAATCACATAATAATAGGTTCTATCCTGCGAGGTGTTGGCATTAAAAGTACCGCCTCTTGAGGAGACAATTTCCCGCCAGGTTCCTGTTTCAATATTTTCTGTACCTTCAAATAACAGATGCTCAAAGAAATGAGCAAATCCAGTGCGGCCTTCAGTACGATCTTTTCCACCAACATGGTACATCACCGCTGTGGTTGCGACGGGTGCCGTATTATCCTGATGAAGAATAACATGAAGCCCGTTATCTAGGTCATATTCCTCGTAAATGACTTCTTGCGCATTGATTGCCACAAAAGCAATTGAAGCAAGCAAAACCATGTAAAAATTTCTTTTCATAAAAATTTAATTAACAGATTGATTTGTATACTTGTTTAAAAGGATTTAAAGAGTTGCTAATATAATTTTTTCGGGCTTATGTGAAAGAAAACTCTGCTTCTTTAACAAGATTTTATATGATAATTGGACAATTATCATTATTTTCAAAGATGTAAGCATAAATAAAAGAAGATGAAAAGAATTGCCCTTCCAATACGCTTTGGTATTGCAACAAGCGGGAGTCTTATTGCATATTTTTTAATTTTATCGCTGTTTGGTCTTCACACCAATGTGTTTTTTAGTCTTTTTAATGGGGTAATTACCGGTTTCGGGATTTATGAGGCTATAAAATATTTTAGACTTCAGGAAAAATACAACTTTAATTACGGGGTAGGATTTAAAGCTGGAATGGTTACTGGTGTAGTGGCAACGCTTATTTTCACCTTCTTTTTTGCATTCTATTCTACTGAAATCAATACAGACTTTTTAAAGGAACTTTCAACCAGCTGGTTTAATAATTTCAAAAATTTTGAGGGAATCGTTTTCTTCACGGTAGCAATTATGGGTTTTGCTACTACCCTTGTGCTGACACTTACTTTTATGCAGCTCTTCAAAACTCCAAAGAACCTAAAGAAAAAATCTGTTTAGAATAAAAAAACTCTTGTGATTTCCCAATTTAGCAGTATATTTGCACCCGCCTTTAGAGAGGCTTAGGCATTTAATTTACTTAAAAGCTCTTTTAAAGGGAAATAAAAATATTTAATTTTACGCTATGTATGCAATTGTAGAAATAGCAGGGCAGCAATTTAAAGTTGCAAAAGACCAAAAAGTATATGTTCACCGTTTAAAGGAAGACGAAGGAAAAAAAATTTCTTTTCACAACGTTCTTTTATTGGAAGATGGTAAAAACATTACAATTGGCGCCCCAGCTATAGACGGAGCCGCGGTAGAGGCTAAAGTCGTTAAACACCTTAAAGGTGACAAAGTTATTGTCTTTAAAAAGAAAAGACGTAAAGGATTTCGAAAGAAAAACGGGCATCGCCAATATTTAACGGAGTTGGTAATCGAAGGTATTACTGCTAAGGGCGCTAAGAAGACAGCAGCTAAGTCCGAAGCTAAAAAAGAAGCTCCTGTAAAAGCTGCGTCGGTCAAAAAGGCAGCTCCAAAAGCTAAAGCTCCTAAGGCTAAGGTTGAAAAAGCGAAGACAGCACCAGCAGCTAAAGAAGCACTTGACTTAAGCAAAAAGACGGTATCAGAATTAAAAGAAATGGCCAAAGCTAAAGGAATAACAGGTATTTCTTCAATGAAAAAAGCCGATCTTATTAAGGCATTAAATAAATAAGTAAATAACTAATACCAGCCCTGGCTAGGTATAAAAAATAATATCATGGCACATAAAAAAGGTGTAGGTAGTTCTAAAAACGGTAGAGAATCAGAATCGAAACGCTTAGGCGTTAAGATTTTTGGTGGACAGGCTGCTATTGCAGGAAATATTATTGTCAGACAACGTGGTACAAAGCACTATCCTGGCAATAATGTTTACGCTGGTAAAGATCATACATTGCATGCAAAAGTAGATGGACTCGTAAAGTTTCAAAAGAAAGCAGGCGGAAAGTCTTATGTTTCTATAGAGCCTTTTGAGGCATAAAACTCAATTGAATAACTCAAAAAAAAACCCATTATGTTTGCATAATGGGTTTTTTGTGTTTCTAAATAAAACTTTATTCCTAATACCTGTAGTAGTCTGGCTTATAAGGCCCTGTAACTTCAACACCAATATAGGTTGCCTGATCTTTTCGTAATTCTGTTAGCTCAGCACCTAAACGTGCTAAATGCAGTTTAGCAACTTTTTCATCCAAATGCTTAGGCAGCATATATACCTTATTTTCATATTTATCGGTATGTTTCCAAAGTTCTATTTGTGCGAGCGTTTGGTTTGTAAATGAATTGCTCATGACAAAGCTTGGATGACCCGTGGCACATCCTAAATTAACCAATCGGCCTTCAGCAAGCACTATTATGTCTTTTCCATCAATAGTATATTTATCTACCTGAGGTTTAATCTCATCCTTGGTATTGCCATAATTATCATTTAGCCAGGCCATATCTATTTCATTATCGAAATGTCCAATATTACACACAATAGCTTTATCGTGCATAGCTCTAAAATGTTCTTCCTTGATTATATCTTTATTTCCGGTAGCCGTAATAACAATGTCTGCGTTCCCAACCACCCTATCCAGTGTTTTTACCTCATATCCGTCCATACAGGCTTGTAGTGCGCAGATAGGGTCTATTTCTGTAACTGTCACAATCGCTCCGGCCCCTCTGAAGGAAGCTGCAGTACCTTTTCCAACATCACCATAACCCGCAACTACAACACGTTTTCCTGCCAGCATTGTGTCCGTGGCCCTGCGAATAGCATCAACCGCACTTTCCTTACAACCGTATTTATTGTCAAATTTTGATTTGGTAACCGAATCATTCACATTAATGGCTGGCATAGGCAATACCCCATTTTTAAATCGCTCGTAAAGTCGGTGAACTCCGGTGGTCGTTTCTTCTGAAAGACCTTTAATTCCAGATGTTAATTCTGGAAATTGATCCAGTACCATGTTGGTAAGATCGCCCCCGTCATCCAGTATCATGTTAAGTGGCTTTCTTTCTTTACCAAAATACAGTGTTTGTTCTATGCACCAATCAAATTCCTCCTCATTCATGCCCTTCCACGCATAAACAGGTATCCCGGCAGCTGCAATAGCCGCAGCGGCATGATCCTGAGTGGAAAATATGTTGCATGAACTCCACGTAACTTCTGCTCCCAGGGCAGTAAGTGTTTCAATCAATACGGCAGTTTGAATTGTCATGTGAAGACAACCCGCAATACGGGCACCCTTAAGGGGTTGTTCTTTTTTATATTCTTCACGTAATGCCATTAGCCCTGGCATCTCAGCTTCAGCTAATCTGATTTCTTTTCTTCCCCATTCCGCCAATGAAATATCTTTGACCTTAAATGGTACGTATGGTATAGTCTTGGTTTGCATATGTTATTTATTTTTTACATTCGCCTAACAGAAATTCTGTCAATTATTTCAGGAAACAAAGGTAATGATAACTTAAAAAATTATATGCCTCTTTACAAAATTATAACAGTTAACCCAAAAATTAAGGTATACATCTGGAAGATTACTGAATCTGAAAAAGAACTTTCCTTGAATATTAACCTTACTAATACATGCCAACTAAGAATCGATGGCATGAAGTCTGAACTGCACAGGAGGGGATTTTTAAGTATAAGACATTTGATGGGATTGGCCGGCTATGTTGACAGCGATCTGTTTTATGACCAGGCTGGAAAGCCACATTTGAAAGATGGAAAAAATATCTCCATTACACATTCATATCAATTTACAGGAATAATTATAAGTCAGCATGATGAGGTTGGTATTGATATTGAGAAACAACGAGACAAAATAGCCCTCATTGGGCACAAGTTTACTCCTATGGAAGATTATGCGGGCATTGAAAGTACAGCAGAACTCGTTAAAAAACTTACTATTATTTGGGGTGCCAAAGAGTCTCTCTATAAGATATATGCCACTCATGGACTAAGTTTTATGAATCATATATATATTAATGATTTTATAAAAACTGATAGTTCTGCAACAGGTCTTATAGACTATGAAGGTACCCGAACTAACTATGATATTTCTTTCCTCGAATTTGAGGGATTTACCTGTGTCTATGCAATAAAAAGAGAGGTTTAATACAAAACCTGACTGGAATTTAATTTACAAACTATGGATATATCTGTTGAATTGACCTTAACCCCACTTCAGGATAATTATGAAGAGATAATTATAAATTTTATCAAAAAAATACGGGATTCGGGGTTTACTATTCTGGAAAATGCATTAAGTACGCAGATTTATGGAGATTATGATGATATAATGAAACTGCTTAATAAAGAAATTAAACTTGCTTTGGAATTAATGGAAAATGGTTTAATGTACATCAAAATCGTAAAATCAGACCGAAGCAATTATGAGCCAAATTTTTGATTGGGTTTTTGCACAATATCAGGATACCCCAACGTTTATAGTCATTCTTGAAATGATAGGTGTTGTCTTCGGACTTTTAAGTGTTTGGTATGCGAAAAGAGAGAATATCCTTGTATTTCCTACCGGGATAATCAGCACTGGTATTTTTGTGTATATTCTTTGGGTATTTGGATTATTGGGCGATATGCTGATAAACGCGTATTATTTTTCAATGAGTATTATTGGTTGGTATTTCTGGACAAGAAAAGTAGATGCAGACCATTTTATCCCTATTACGAGAACGAGCAGGCAGGAGAAAAAATGGTCGGTATTGCTGTTTGCAGGTGCTCTTGTTTTTGTGTTTCTGGTGTACACCTTATTTGATAAATTTAATAGTTGGACAGCTTATGTAGATACCCTTACCACTGCTATTTTCTTTGTAGGGATGTGGCTTATGGCCAAAAAAAAACTGGAAAATTGGACCTATTGGATTGTTGGTGATATAATCACAGTTCCTTTATATTTGTATAAAGGACTTATTTTTACATCGCTTCAATATATATTATTTACCATAATTGCCATTTACGGCTATATGGCATGGAAGAAAAACTTAAACAAAAGCCCGCTAACATTATTAAAGTAGTACTTTTTGGACCTGAATCTACCGGAAAGACAACTTTAGCTCGGGAACTTGCCAATCACTACAAAACAGAATGGGTGCCTGAGTATGCACGCGAATATTTGCAGGAAAAGTGGAATAAAGAACAAAAAACCTGTGAACCACATGATTTGATCCCTATTGCGGTAGGTCAAATTCGTTTGGAAAATTATTTGACAAAAAAAGCAAATAAGATTCTTATTTGTGATACAGATTTATTAGAGACCAAAGTATATTCTGAAGCTTATTACCTGGGTTATAGCGATCCTGTTTTGGAAAAATACGCTTTGCAAAATTCATACGATCTTTACCTGCTTACATCTATAGACATTCCCTGGGAAAAAGACGATCTTAGGGACAAACCCAATGAACGCGAACACATGTTTCTTTATTTTAAAGAAACATTGGAAAAGTATAAGAAGAATTTCATTATTTTAAATGGAGATAATAAAAAAAGACTTACACTGGCTATTAAATCTATCGACAAATTACTGGACAAATGATTGAGTTTTCACCAATGGATTTACAACAACTACAGGAAAAAGGAATCTCAAAAGAAAAGGTTCTGGATCAGATAGAAACATTTAAGGAGGGGATACCATTTGTAAGGTTGGAAAAGGCCGCAATAGTTTCGGATGGGATTATAAAATTAAGTAAGGCTCGGGAGAAAAAATTAGTAAGTAAGTTCGAAGAGCTAAAAAGACTTTTAAGTTTACTAAAATTTGTCCCGGCTTCCGGCGCAGCGTCAAGGATGTTTAAATCCCTCTTTAACTTTTTAGAGCATTACGATCCTGGCAGCGAAAGTGTAGATGCCTATATAGAGAGATTAAATGAGACGGATTTAAAGACCTTTTTCAATCAAATTAAAAAATTTCCTTTTTACGAGCTTGTTCAAAAACGAATAAAAAATAAAGCTAGTACGGTTAATGACATCAAATATCTTTTTGTAAGAGAAATGTTGCTGGAAGATTGTCTCAATCATGGTTTTTATCCAAAAGGACTTTTACCCTTTCATAATTACGGGAAATTTACTGCCACTCCATTTGAGGAACATTTAAAGGAAGCTTCCTCCTATACTGTTGTTAACAATAAGGCAAAATTACACTTTACGATTTCTGAGCAACACCAGTCCCTGTTTTCTCAAGAATTTAAATCCGTAGAACCAAGGGTGTCAAAAGCGACAAAAACAGAATTTGAGGTTACTTATTCAAATCAAAAGCCTTCTACAGATACTATAGCCGTGACTCCGGATAATGAACCGTTTAAGAAAGATGACGGTTCAGTGTTATTTAGGCCTGGTGGTCATGGAGCACTTATTGAGAATTTAAATGAACAAAATGCCGATATTATTTTTATTAAAAATATAGATAATATAGTCGTTCCGAAACACGAAGCTGAACTTGCCATTAGCAAGAAAGTGCTTGCCGGTCTACTTCTGGAGGTACAGCAAAAAGCATTTGCCTATGCCGATCAGTTGGATAGAAATGATATTAGTGGGGAACAATTACATGAAATTAAAACATTTTTAGAGGATGATCTCAATGTCAGATTTTTAGATAGTTTTTCAAGTTTTAGTATCTCGGAACAGTTGGAAATTTTAAAAGACAAAATCAACAGACCCATCCGTATTTGCGGGATGGTTAAGAATGAAGGAGAACCAGGTGGTGGTCCTTTTTGGATAAGAGATGCACATGATCATATTTCATTGCAAATCGTAGAATCTGCACAGGTAGATACTTCCGATGAAGGCCAAATGATTATTTTAAAAAATTCAACACATTTTAATCCGGTCGACATTGTATGTGGAGTCAGAAACTTTAGGGGTGAGAAATATAACCTATTAAATTTTGTTGACACCAAACAAGGCTTTATCACTCAAAAAACGGAAGATGGCAAAGAACTTAAGGCTCTTGAATTACCGGGACTTTGGAATGGAGCAATGGCCTTTTGGAATACTATATTTGTTGAAGTCCCCCTACTCACTTTTAATCCGGTAAAAACGGTAAACGATCTTTTAAAACCAACTCATCAGGTTACTAAAATCAAGTAAATCTGTTCTTTCTACGAAAAAGATTTTTCCTGGCTCCGACCATATTAATTTATGGGGTTTTATTATGAAAAACGAAACTACCATCGTAACTTTGAATCATCTCAAAAGGGGTGCGAACTCCTGAAAAGAAGTATTTAATAATACCGTATTTGAGTAATACGATTTTTACAATACTTTCAGGATAAGCTGAGATTATACCCAATGAACCTGGGCAGGTAATGCTGCTAAGGGAGGCGAAAATCGCCATTTGGATTTTTTTTGTGTCTCTTCAGAAAAAGAAAGAATCAAATAAATTAGAATAGAACCCCTTTTGTTCGTGTGAATGAACTACGAATGAAGGCTTTTATTACATTTTTTATCTTAATTTGTATTGGAAATACTTATTCCCAACAACAAGAATCTGATACCACCACCCTTAAAAAAATTGTATTGGATGAGGTTTTTGTTTCTGCAATACGGGTTACTCAAGAAATGCCTGTAACCTTTTCCAACTTAACAAAGGAAGAAATAATGCCAAGGAACCTGGGGCAGGATATTCCGATTCTTATGAACTTTTTACCGGCTGTAGTAACAACTTCAGATGCAGGGGCCGGAGTAGGTTATACAGGTATTCGCGTGAGAGGAAGTGATGCCACCCGTGTTAATGTTACTATTAACGGAATCCCTTATAACGATTCTGAATCGCAGGGCACGTTTTGGGTGAATTTACCCGATTTTGCTTCTTCTACGGAAAACCTGCAATTACAGCGGGGAGTTGGAACATCAACAAATGGAGCAGCGGCTTTTGGGGCAAGTTTAAATATATTGACAGATGCTACTTCGTTGGAAGCCTATGGACAAATTTCATCTTCCTATGGAAGCTTTAATACGTTTCGTAACAACATTAAGTTCAGTACGGGATTGTTAAATGAACATATTGAAATTTCGGGGAGACTATCCAGAATAACATCTGATGGTTATATTGACAGGGCTTCTTCTAAACTGGATTCCTATTTTTTACAAGGCTCCTATGTTGATGATAATACTTTAATAAAGGCACTCCTTTTTGGAGGGCACGAAGTAACTTACCAATCCTGGTTTGGCATCGATGCAGAAACTCTTGCTACCAACAGAACATTTAACCCGGCCGGGTTATATACAGATGAAAATGGTAACACGCAGTTTTATGACAAGGAGGAGGATAATTATAAACAAGATCATTTTCAACTACTTTGGAATGAGACAATATCACCATTATGGAGTACCAATATTGCTTTTCATTATACCAAAGGACGTGGCTACTTTGAACAATTCAGAGAAGACGATGATTTTGCAACTTATGGATTCTCACCAATAGTGGTAAACGGAGAGTTGGTAAATACTACAGACTTAGTCCGACGGCGTTGGCTTGATAATGATTTTTACGGAACTGTATTTTCAACTAAATATGAAAAAGACAGAATAAACCTTATCATAGGAGGAGGTTGGAATTCATATGACGGAGATCATTTTGGTGAAGTAATCTGGGCACGTTTTGCTGGAAATAGTATGATTAGGGATAGATATTACGATGACGATTCTAAAAAAACAGATTTTAATGTATTTGGTAAAATAAACTATGAGATTTCTCAAAAGTGGAGACTTTTTGGAGATTTACAATTTAGAAATGTTAGATACAAGGCAAATGGTGAAGATACTGGAATTGTAGATGACACATTTAATTTCTTTAATCCTAAAATTGGTGTCACCTATGATCTTAATACCAAAAATAATTTATATCTCTCCTTTGCGATCGCCAATCGCGAACCTAATAGAAATGATTATGAAAATGGCAATCCTAAACCAGAAAAACTAAATGATCTTGAACTGGGTTGGAGGTATGTCTCACCTTCTGTTCAGGTAAGTACCAATATTTATTACATGAGGTATAAAGATCAATTGGTATTAACTGGAGAACTGAATGATGTTGGGGCCCCACTAAGGGCAAATGTGGGAGACAGTTACCGCCTAGGTCTTGAAGTTGATGCCAATATGAGTTTGGGTAAGCATTTTAAATTACAACCAAATATAGCGCTTAGTACGAATAAAAATATTGATTTTCTTTTTCTGAGAGATGGCGAGTTACAAAACCTAGGAAATACCAATATTGCCTACTCCCCTGAAATAGTTGTAGGTAACATACTTACCTATTTGCCAAATGAAAAATTTCAAATGTCGTTACTAACAAAATATGTTGGAAAACAGTTTATGTCAAATATTGATGCAGAAGGATCTGTTCTTGAGGACTATTCACAAACAGATTTTAATATGCAATACACTTTCAATACAAATTCATTCGTGAAAAGCATTGTAATCTCCGGACTGATAAATAATATTTTTGATGCAAAATATGTATCCAACGGCTACTTTTTTACTTATGATGACGATTTTTCAAATCCGGGAACAATAACTACTATTGAAGGTGCGCGGTATTACTCGCAGGCAGGCATAAACTTTCTGGTGGGAGCAACATTCAACTTCTAAGCTCAGTCTGGTAACAAATTAGGATGTTCTTTTCTATTCTCAGTTAGAAATTACAACAGATGTTCCATTAAACGAAGTATTATAAAACAAAAGGTCATAGTAACGTTTATTGTCATCCGGTCTGTTTAATTGTTGTCCCGTGAACAGACTATATTCAAAATCTTCGCATGAACAAACTACTGTTTGACCATTAAGATCCATTGTAGAGCAGGCATTCGGAGCATGATTTGGACAACTGGCCTCCCAGGCAAAAAACTCGTCAAAACCTTTATTGATAACAAAAACACCTCTTATTCCCACACCCTGGTTTCCAATAAATATGGCATTACCCGTATTAGTTAAAGGACTATATAAAGGCAAATTAAGATTAGCTTCAAATCTGAATCCAACCTCTAATAAATAGGGATTGCGGTTTCCTTCATCATTGCTGCAAGCCAGTAGTAAAATAAAAACTAAGCAGAGAGATAATCTTTTCATATAATAATAGAATTCATTTCGAATGACTTAAACAAAATTGAGCAAAAAATATGTATCTTTGCGTTAAATCCTCTTTAAAAAAGGGGATTTTCTTATCAGTTAAAGCTCATTTTGATGAAAAACCCCACTTAATGTGTTTACCTTAAATTAGTTACATCAAAATGATTGTTTAAACTAATCCTGCGTTTTCGTAGGATTTATTGTTTAATGATTTTGGGCAAGTTTTTTATGTTCAATAAATTATGAAGTTATGAGTACTGTGTCTTATTACACTGCCGAAGGATTAAAAAAATTAAAAGAGGAATTAAACTACCTGAGGGATGTTGAAAGACCTAAATCCTCACAGGCAATCGCTGATGCAAGAGATAAGGGTGATCTATCTGAGAATGCCGAGTATGATGCCGCTAAGGAAGCACAGGGATTATTAGAATTAAAGATATCTAAACTGGAGGAAACTTTATCTAACGCAAGGTTAATTGATGAATCTCAACTGGACACATCTAAAGTATTGGTGCTGTCAACCGTAAAACTTAAAAACCAACAAAATGGGATGGTAATTAGCTACACTCTTGTAGCTGAAAGTGAAGCCGATTTAAAGGCAGGGAAAATTTCTGTTACTTCGCCTATAGGTAAAGGACTTCTTGGAAAGGAAGTAGGTGATGTTGCCGAAATTACCGTACCCAATGGAACACTAAAATTTGATATTCTTGAAATAAGCAGGAATTAAAAAACTATAATTCTATATGTAATCCTATTAATATTGATAGGAATTTTATTTAACACATAATTAGTCGTGGGGAGTATTTTTACTAAAATAATAAATGGCGATATACCGTCTTATAAAATTGCTGAAGACGATAATTATTTTGCATTCCTGGACATTAATCCCAATGCGAAAGGTCATACACTTTGTGTACCAAAGAAAGAAGTAGACAAAATAATGGATATGGATGAAGCTGACTATTTGGGATTAATGGCATTTTCCAGAAAAGTGGGTAAAGCTATTGAAGAAGCAATAGAATGCAAACGGGTGGGGATTACGGTAATTGGTTTGGAAGTACCACATGTTCATGTACATCTTATTCCCTTAAACAAAATGGCAGATGCAACTTTTATGAAAAAAATTGAATTATCACCGGATGAATTTCAGGGACTTGCGTTAAAAATCCGATCTAAATTGAAATAATACCCCTTTGGGATAAGTAGAATAATACGCCGGCAATAACGAAAGGTGACAGTATTAGTATATAAAATAGAGCAGTGAATTTTGTACTCGATTTTTCCGGATTGACCATTTTTTGGTAATACTCAAAAATACGTTCAATATCTTCGGTCCAATTTACCGGGTAAATAATGCTTTCACATTTATTGCATTTAATTTGATGAGTAACCTTTGCTGTAATCTTATGATAAAGCCTGCCAAATAAGTGCTTTTGATAAAACGTAATTTTCATATCCTGATTAAAGCATTCGGGGCAATTATTTGTAATTTCTGCTTCTTTTAGTACAATTAACTTTTCTTTTACCATTATTTTTTATCTGATTTCAATGATATCTGCATTATAGTACCTTCCTTGCTCGAAGAAAGTACTTTTATCTTTCCTTTATGGTACTCTTCAATTATTCTTTTAACGAGAGATAATCCTAAACCCCAGCCTCGCTTTTTTGATGTGAAACCAGGATTAAAAATGGAATTGAAGTCTCCCTTCGCTATCCCATGTCCTGTGTCCGAAATTAATATATTTACAAATTTCCCTTCCGGAACTATTTCGATTGCAATGTTACCCTTACCCTTCATTGCGTCAATGCCATTTTTAACCAAATTCTCAATAGTCCAATTGTATAATGAGCGATTTAAAAGAATGGGTAGTTGTTCAATCTGGGAATTAAATGTAAAGTGAATAAGTTTAGAACTTCTGAGCTTTAGATATTCGAAAGCGCTCCTGGTTTCTTTAACAATGTCGTGTTCCCGAAGTTTTGGAAGGGAACCTATTTTGGAAAAACGGTCTGTTATGTTCTGTAGCCTGCCAATATCCTTCTCAATTTCTTTAGTAATATCCGGGTTTATTTGTTCACTTTTTAATAGCTCATTCCAACCAAGAAGTGAAGTCAGAGGGGTGCCAATCTGGTGGGCAGTTTCTTTGGCCATTCCTGCCCAAAGTTTGTTTTGCTCAGAAGCTTTGTTGGTTTTAAAGAAAAAGAAGATTACCGCCGCAAACAAAAATATGATTAACAAGAGGGCAATAGGGTAATATTTTAGTTTATTTAATACTTCCGAATTACCATAATAGAGCGTAGCTAATTGCTCATCGTTATAATCAATAGAAATTGGGGTATTTTCTGCCTTGAATTTTTTAATTTTTTTCTTTAAATAAATAGTATCAACAACTAATTCTTCAGGCATGTTATTGGTTCTTATGGATCCATCCATATTAACCAGAATCATTGGGGTTGAGGTATTGTTTTGAAAGATTTTAACGTGTAGATTTCCCAGATCTCTGTCCTCCGAAGACTGCAATAATTCAGACTGGGCTGTAGCCCATATCTCCATCTTGTGGCGCTCTTCTTCCTTGAATTTTTTAAAAAAACTATTGGTATTCCAAAGGATAAGACTTACAATGACAAAAGATGCTATTAATAAAAATAGATTAGAAGTCTTCTTTTGGGAATTAAAATTCATCATAGCGGCTAATTAGCATTAAAGATAACTGAAAATGACCTAAAATGTTGTGTTCTGCAAGTGAGTTAAAGTTTTAAATGGGGTACAATTTACATACCTTTGTCCTCATGCAAAAAGCTTTATCCCTCATACCTTCGGAGATTACTACAGCGAAATTACACGCCTATCTTTTAGGCGCTGTTGGGCCCAGACCAATCGCCTTTGCAAGTACTATGGACGAACGGGGAATTCCAAACCTATCGCCCTTTAGTTTTTTTAATGTTTTTAGCGCAAATCCACCTATATTGATATTCTCACCTGCAAGAAGAGTACGTGACAATACTACTAAACATACACTGGACAACGTACTTAAAATTAAGGAAGTGGTTATCAATATCGTAAATTACGAGCTCGTTCAGCAAATGTCTTTGACCAGCACAGAATATGGGGAAAAAGAAAATGAATTTATAAAAGCTGGGTTAACAATGTTAGATTCGGATTTGGTCAGACCGTATAGAGTTGCTGAATCTCCGGTACAGTTTGAATGCAAAGTAACAAAGGTTGAAGCGTTGGGCAAAGAGGGAGGTGCAGGGAATCTGGTTTTTTCGGAAGTTGTTAAAATGCATCTACATGAAACAATTTTAGACGAAAACGGTTCAATAGACCAATTTAAAATTGATCAGGTTGCAAGGATGGGTGGTAATTGGTATAGCAGAGCTAATAAAGGCATGTTTGAAGTACCTAAACCACTTTCCATGCTTGGCATAGGGGTTGATAATATACCAGAAGAAATAAAATCACTTAAAATGCTTTCGGGCAACGATTTGGGTTTATTGGGTAATATTGAAAAAATCCCTGACAAAAAAGATATAGAAGAATTCCTGGATGCAAATGATCAAATTAGGTCAATTGTTAAGAACAAGGATTCAGCAGAACTATTAAAAATAACTAGAGAATATTTGGATAATAATAAGATACTTTCGGCATGGAAAGTATTACTAATAAATAGTGAATTAAATGGAAATACAAGGAAAAATTAAATTGATTGGTGAGACTAAAACATTTGGTAATAATGGTTTTAGAAAAAGAGAGGTGGTTGTTACTACAGAAGAGCAGTATCCCCAACATATATTGGTAGAATTCGTTCAGGATAAATGTGATTTGCTTAATAAGCACAATGTTGGAGAAACCGTAAAAATAAGCATTAACCTCAGGGGAAGAGAGTGGACAAACCCTCAGGGCGAGGTAAAATATTTTAATTCCGTCCAGGGATGGCGAATAGAATCGCTGCAAACAGATCAAGGAGAAAGTGAAATACCGCCGGTGCCTCCAATTGAAGCATTTGAACCAGCTGAAGAACTAAATGAAGAAGATCATGACGATCTGCCATTTTAGATACAAGTCCATTACAGCTGTGAAGTATTTTTAGGTTGACCTGTAATTCTAAAGCTGCTAAGCTTGAAAAACGAGAATTCGGATATTTACTTTTTAACAGATCTGTTGCAGTTCCCTCCAGCGGATAATGCAAATTCGGAGGGTTTATTGGCAGTTGGCGGAGATTTGTCTCCTGAAAGATTACTTCTCGCATATAGATCTGGGATATTCCCCTGGTTTAATGAGGATTCTTTGGTATTATGGTGGAGTCCGGATCCAAGGATGGTCTTATTCCCCAAAAAAATAAAGATTTCTAAAAGTATGCGACAAATTTTGTCGGGTACCCGGTTCACTTTAACCAGGAATAAATGCTTTAAGGAAGTTCTGGAAGCCTGTGCCCAAATAGAGAGAGGGGGGCAGGCAGGGACATGGATAACCGATAATATGAAAGAGGCTTATTTGAAACTGTATGATCTGGGAATTGCCAAATCCTATGAGGTCTGGGAAGAAAAGGAATTGGTTGGAGGCCTTTACGGCATTGATCTGGGACATGTATTTTGTGGTGAAAGTATGTTTTCAAAAGTATCAAATGCATCTAAATTTGCATTTATAAAATTAGCCCAGGACCTTGAAAGACTTAATTATAAATTTATTGACTGTCAGCTATATACCAAACATTTGGAAAGTTTGGGGGCAGAAGAAATCCCGAGGAAGGAATTTCTAGAATTACTAGAGGCTGAAGTTTAGGGAAGAAAGCAATAATAGTCTATGTTCAATAGTCTCCGTAAAATTCAGTAATCTATATTCGATACCAAATTGTAATTTGGTTTTTGGGTTTAATAACCAGCCCAAATTGGCAGTAAAACGTTGTCCGTAAATTGGCTTTAAATTCTTTCCCACATTTAGGAGTGTTTCAGCATTTCCTATAAAATAACATTCTCCTATATCTAACTTCTGCCCCTCAAGCGGAAGGTCAATTGTAAATCTATATCTAAATCGATGAGTAGTTAATAGTGATGTAATTCATTGTTCAGCTCTGATTCTATGTCCGTAACGCACCTTATTGGACCCGTAAAATATGTTGTATTGTTCTGTTATTCTAAATTCATTGATACTTTCCTCTTCAAATATTTCAGAATATCTGAATAATAGTCCCAGGCTAAGACTTTGATTGCCACCTAAATTAAAACTTGAAAAATGACCAATGTCTAATTGAAGCAGATTAAAGTTTAATTCAGACGATTCATATATTGTACTCCTGTTGGCAAGGTACCAATTGTGGCCATAAAATTTAGATAGTTTGTAATTGAAAGCTATGCGAGGTTCAATAAATGAAGTGAAGTTATCCTGACCTCTTAGGAAAGAGGATAAAAAAAGTAAACAAATTAATATTCTTTAATGGTTAATAAAGGACATGATCATAGTTGGCCGGAAGAGATTCCCTCATTTTAATAAAATCTCCCTCGGCACCGAATAGTATTTCAAAGTCGGCATGGTTGTCCTGTATTTTACCCCTTACCATTAATTCATAATTTAGGGAAGGAATCAAAAGATTTTGAAATGCATTATTTAAGGTAGTCGCCGTTGTTTCATAAGAGGTAATGGGATATTTTTGCTGAATCTTTCTAATTTTATATTTATCAAACTTTTCCTCAAGGAACTTTGTGATATTTGACCACGAATCCTCCGGGACATCTACTTTCTTAATTAGAATTTCAATATCCTCAAGTTTGCCTGATTCATCAAATTCAACACCATAGTTCAATTTATCTTTTTTAAACTTCGCTTCATAACTAATTTTTGCAGTATCGGTTTCCTTATAAAAACGAATTTTTTTGGCATCCTTCAGTTTCTCTTTGATGAAATCATGCCCAGCACCAGGGAATTGATTTTTTTTAATTCGATGTTCGCGCTCAAGTTTTACTTTTACTTGAGAGAGGGCTGTTGAATACTGAAATAAAGCCATAATTAATAAAAGGAAACACTTATACTTCTTCATATCTAAAACAATTTACTTCATGATCATTTACCATTCCTGTTGCCTGCATATGAGCATAAACCACAGTACTTCCAACAAACTTAAACCCTCGCTTCTTTAAGTCCTTGCTCAAACCATCCGATAGCGATGTTTTCGCAGGGGCATCCCTATGATCGGCCAAACTATTTTTTATGGGATTACCATTTACAAACCCCCAGATATAGTCACTAAAACTT
>Ga0265303_10000125_pt1 | contig 36601 bp, 25 predicted proteins | sample Helome_2_FD_192494 | JGI IMG/M metagenome (GOLD analysis project Ga0265303, IMG submission 192494) | Marine sediment microbial communities from subtidal zone of North Sea - Hel_20160317 (Illumina Assembly) | ecosystem: Environmental > Aquatic > Marine > Subtidal zone > Sediment ... | reverse complement strand
CCGATGAAGAAGAAATGCGCCGCCTGTTTTACCGTTTTTCCGACCAGTCGGTTTACTACCGGTATTTTGCACCCATAAAGACCATGCCCCATGCCAAAATGCAGGGCTACGTCAATATTGATTTCAGCAGGGTGATGTCCATTGTAGGTGTCGTGGGCGAAACCGGACAGGGTCACATAATAGCGGAAGCACGATTTGTCCGGGATAAAAAAGGCCCCTACGCTGATGTGGCCTTTGTGGTAGATGAAAAATACCAGGGCCTCGGCATCGCAACCTATCTTTACCAGCTGCTGATCCGGCTGGCCAAAGATCGGGGCATTCAATATCTGACCGCCGACGTGCTGGCAACCAACAAGGGCATGATGAAAGTTTTTGAAAAAGATGGAGCGCCGGTGACAGCCAAACTGGACCACGGTGTTTACCATTTAACGATTCCGCTTGGTACCGAACCAGGGCCTGAATCAAAGACTTTAACGTAAATATTGACCTGTCGGCAGGATCCACCGACCCCGCGGTGAAGGCCGTGACCCGAAGTCGTTTTGAACAACTGCTTAAACTGGTACCCCTCTTCAAACCTAAAGCAGTTGTATGCCATGCCGGTTATGATTGGAAACGATACGGGTACTTTAAGGAAGAATGGATCGGGAGCAGTCTCGAGACCTGGTCATGGCTGGCTGGCAGCCTGGTTGAGCAGAAATCCAGACTGATGCTGGAAAACGTATATGAAGACGACCCAGATGATATTCGCATCATTCTCGAAGGCCTTAAACTTCAAAACGTCGGGTTTTGCCTGGATGCCGGTCACCTTTTCGCATTCGGACAGAGCCAGCTACAACCGTGGCTGGAAGAATTGGGTTCATACATCGGACAGCTTCATCTGCATGACAATCATGGCCGCAGCGATGAGCATCTGCCCTTGGGACACGGCAAAATCGATTTTAAGCAGCTATTCGCCTACCTGATATCAAACGACCTTCCCCGGCCGATCATTACCCTCGAGCCTCACCGGGAAGAACAGCTGTGGCCGAGTTTGGACTACCTCGCAACAGTGTGGCCATGGTAGTTAGAAGCCACCTCACCTTTCTCCCACTCACCACCTGGCCTTAAAACCTTCAGGCCAAAAATTGCCAAAATGGGTTGAAAAACCATAATTGGGCGCAAATTATTGAAAAACGAAGGCAAAATTTTCAATTTCTTATTAAAGCATGGCGAAGAATTGCCGATATAATCCTTGTATCGGCATATAATTTGTCATCAACCACCCTTCTTCAGGAAAGCCATGGCAGACATATTCCAGGAAGAAAAAAATTCGTCTAAGGTAGCTGCAGACGTCCCCCTTGAAGCAAAAACGATGGCCATCACCCAGGCAGAAAATATGGAGAAGGCCATCGGGCCACGTCTGGTCTGCACATCAGCTTCCGGGGAAACCAAGATCTTCCCTCTCAAAAAAACAAAGCTTGTGATCGGACGATCCGTAGAGGCAGATCTAAATCTTCAAGATCCACTGATATCACGCAAACATTGTGTGATTGAAAAGCGGGACAATGAATTCCTCGTCAGAAATGTCAGTACGACCAATCCGCTGTTATTAAACGAAATTGCCATCGCTGAAAAGCGTCTTTACACTGGCGACCAGCTTAAAATCGGAAACACCACGCTGGCGTTTATATCCGATCGCACCGAAGATGGCCGCAAGGTAGAAATTAAAGCCGGTGCTCAGGAAACAAAATCAGGGTGGAGGTTTTGGCTCTCTATTTTTCTACTTCTTATTTTTGTCGGCTATTTCGGCTATTTTCAGATTTATACGCCTTTAAAGGTCGAATGGGCCTTAAAATCGGTTGCCAAGCAGATAAAAGCCGAAAATTATGATTCAGCCCAGAATACCCTCGAAAAGCTCTTAGAGTCTGAGATTCCATCGAAATACACCGATCAGGTATTGGAACATCTGGCCGAAACAGCTCTGGCCATTACAGACCAAAAAGCCAAGTATGAAGATCTGGAATCCGTTATGGCATACTTAAAGTCATACCTGTCAGAATACGGGGCCGGCAAAGAGGCCGAAGTCCTCTGGGATCGGCTCGACTATTACCGGTTAACCATGGCACACCGTCTGGAATCGGCCAACGAACTCCAGCGGGCAGTGAGACAGTATTCAGCCATAAAAGAGGACAGCATTTACTATGAAGAAGCGCATAAGGCCATCAGACGAATCTGGCTCGCTCATCAGCACCAGCCCCGCCAGGACCAGTCCCTGGTGCAGCTTTTAAAAGAAGCCGATGCCAATTTCCAGGCGCAGCAGTATCTCAAGCCGGTGAATCAGAATGCCTTTGTTCTCTACCGGGCCGTTTTGACCCTGGAACCCGGTCACGAGCTGGCACTCGAACGTATTGATCAGATGAAGAAATTTTACCGCGATAACGGTCAAAAATATTACTCCACAAAGAATTGGGTCAAGGCACTTTCGTATTTTGAACGCTACTATCTGATTGATACCGACAATAAGCAAATAAATGATAAAATGAAAATTTGTCGTGAAAAATTGTCCTATGCCCGGACGCTGACGCGCAAATCCAAAGCTGCCAAAACTTCGTTAAAAAAGAGGTCCTGGGGTAAAAGCAAAAAAGATCGTGAGCTTGAGCAGGCAGAGAAAAAAGAAGAAATCAAGCGACTGCTTGAAGAGTCGGGGGCTGAAAGTTCCTGGATTATGAAATATCTATTCGAAGAGGAAACAGACGTATCGGATTCAGATAAACCCTGGTGATCCAGGATAGGCTTGATATATAGAAATTATTTTCGTACTTCAAGGTAAAAAGTGGCACAACCTGTTTTGAAAAACCAGATTATTACAATATCACTAATCCTCTTTTTCGTTTTAGGAAGTGTCTCCTGTGCGCTTCGAATTCTGGAAAACCCGCCCGCTCCTACGGTCCTCGAAGAAGAAAAGCTGCCCTATAAAGTGGCCATTCTGCCCTTTGTAAATAAAACCTCCAATCCGGAAGCCGGTGCAATTGTGCGCAAAATGTTCTATAATTTTTTCAGCTCTTTGAACTACCGGGATCTGGAACCATATGTTATCGACGAAAACCTGAAGGCCAATCATATTTACGCGGACGTTACCGCAGGCAATAAAGTCTCCCCCCAGAAACTGGGGCAGTTGCTCGGGGTCGATGCCGTCATTTACGGAGAAGTTACCAGCCTGGGGAAAATATATGCACTGGTATATTCCGACAATCAGGCCGGACTAAAAGCCAGGATGGTAAGCTGCTCCAACGCAAAACCGGTGTGGGAATTGGAGCACACTATCCATATAGAAGAAGGAGATGTTCCGCTGAGCCCTATCGGGTTGGCGGCAACCATTTTTAAAACAGCTCTCAGCCATGATCAGGCGACCCACATGAAGGCCGCCTCCGAGCTATGCATGCAAATGATCGCCACAATTCCCAATCCGCCAGGGGTGAGTGAATCGCCGCCCAAAATTCAGGCCCTGGTGCATAACGGTGCCGGCAAGCTCCTGCAACCGGGGGATACCATCAAGGTCGCAATGATCGGGGATAAAAACCAGATCGCCAGCTGGAGCATTCCCCCTCTGGTCGAAACCCTGCCGATGGAGGAAAAGCAGCCAGGTGTATATATCGGGGCCTACCGCATCAAAACCCGGGATCGATTAGCCCACGGACGAATGGTGGGTATTCTCAGATCAAAGAAGGGTGTCGGCAGTCAGTGGATCGATATCCTGGGCCCTGTAAAAATCGGCCAGCCGACCTCGCTGCCTCCGGTGATTTCCAATGATTATGTATTGAGTATCGATAAGAGTCCTTACCTGGTTACCGGCGCTCTGGTGGTCAAACCCGGTGTCAAACTCACCATGAATGCGGGCACGGTGATCTGGTTTCGAAGCCTGGGTTTGATTGTCAAAGGACAGCTGGAAATATTAGGCACCCGGGACGATCCGGTTCGCCTGGCAGGCCTGGGGGCGTCCAGTTGGAAGGGAATTTTCCTGGACCGCAGCAGCGGCGAAAATAAAATTAACTATTGTACGATCTCGAATGCCGAGTTTGGTTTCAGAGCTTCAAGGTCAAAAGTTTCCATCCAAAACTGCCAATTCCAGGACAATGTCTGGGGCATCGTGATGGAGGAAAGCCGCGGGGAAATCTCCGGCAGCCTCATTCGAACTTCCGCAAAATTAGGAATTGCAGCCCGCAAGGCCCAACTTGTGGTAAAGAATTCGGTTATCACCGAAAACAGCTCCGGGGGGATTCTGCTGGAGGACAGCAAGGCCCAGATCGAACAGAACAATATTTTAAACAACGGGGGTTGGGAAATTAAAGTGCTGGACAACAAAGTCAGGGTGAAAGCAGCCAACAACTGGTGGGGTGACGCAGACCCGGCTAAAAAGGTAATCATCGGATCCGTGGCATTTGAACCGGCCTTGAAATCACCGATAGAATTCAGCGTCATCGAATTTTAGGAATGCTTTAGGAAGGACGAATTACAAATGAAGATTGGTGGAGTCGCTGCGCTCCAGCATTTATAGTCACTTAAAAACGATAAAATTCCTTCATTCGACATTCCAATAGTTCCTTAATTCGTCATTCGACAATCGTCATTATTCATTCCCTAATTTGCTTGTCCAACCACGCCTCCAGGTCTTCCAACACCCTTTCTTTTTGATCTTCCGGGGCATTATAAATCTCATGATACAGGCCTTCATAGACGTGCAGCGTCTTGTCCTGGAGGGTTAACTCTTCAAAAAAATGCTTCGAAGAGTCGGCATTCACCAGATAATCCTCACCGGACACCTGCATTAATAAGGGTACGTTCAAAGTTGAAGCCTGCTGATTCACGGATTCCATGGCCGCCATTAGCTCGGTGAAAAACCGTGCGCTGACACGATCATGCACCAGAGGATCGTTTTCGTAAGCTTTGACAACGTCTGGATCGTGACTAATTTTGCTGACATCCAGCTCATTGCCCATGATCAGACCCGGCCAAACATAAGACATAAAAGATCCTAAAACCTTTTTAACCGGAGGAATTTCTATCACCATTCCCAGGCATGGAGATGAGGCCACTACCCCGTCAATAAGTTCGGGATAGCGCTGGGCAAAATTCAGCGCGATTAACCCACCCATGCTGTGACCCAGCAGAAAACATGGGATCTCGCCCGGCTTATCTTTTTTTGCCAACTCAACCGTTAAACGAAGATCGGTAAGGTATTGAACAAAATTTAGAATGTGCCCACGCTTGCCGCCGCTTTGCCCGTGACCCCGGTGGTCAGGCACCCAGAAACTGAAGCCTTTTGGAAGCACCCGCTCAATAACATTGCCGTAGCGGCCGGAGTGCTCTCCCAGGCCATGGACAATCACCATGCGAGCCCGTTCCGATTTCGCCTGGTATTGTCGATAAAAGATTTTAGTCCCGTCGGATCCCGAAAATTCGCCTGTTGTTTCGGATAATGCAGTCATAAACCACCTCCAAAAGTATTGTAGGAGTATTAAAGTAATGGAGTGCTGGAGGGTTGGAGCATTGGGAAAAAGTTCTTTGTGCCCAATCAGCAAATTTGAATCCAAGCCAATTTCTTCGAATGGATGCCATGAAATATAGACACCCTCAAGAAAATGGGATAACAAGAGACTCCCTCAAATAATTAGTTAGTACCATCTTGTGCGGCAACATCACAATACTTCATCACTCCAGTACTCCAAATGTAAGATGGCGCCAACTATGCCGATTACCGCCAAACGACCTGAGACCCTACAATTACAGTAAATCACATGGTTTTATTGCATCCGGTCGAACATTTTTTGAAACAGCGCCGCCTTTTTTTCATCGCCGAGAGACTTGTAACAAAGGGCTGCATAACGCACGGCTTCTTTGACATCCTGAAATTCAAGAAAATGGGATAATGCTCGATCCCATAGCTCCAGGTTCATAAGGCTGACTCCCATACAGGTGTTTAGTCTGGCATCCTGGGGAAAATGGGCCAACCCCTGGGACAGAATTTCAGTGGCTTGCCGGTTTGCTCCCTTTTTCTGAAATAAAATCCCCAGCCCCAGGTAGGCCTCGGCACTGGGGTAGTATCTTAGGGCATGCTGATACAAATTTGCGGTAATCCGGTCTTTATTTTCTATCTCCGTGATGCGCGAATAATCTCCATAATCGAAGGTCATCGCCAGGCGCGAATAGAAGGCTGAATGCTGCGGGTAAAGATCTTCATTATCAATCAAATCTAGCGCTTCAACGAATCGGGGCAGACTTGCATAAAAGTGGGAGCGTAGTTTTTGTCCGAACGCCAGTATTAGTTCCGGTGTTAAATCTGGATCGGTCTCAAAATACATAATGTCTTCAATACGTTTTAACCAGACATCGTCGGTGTGCTTTAACCGATGCTTGAAATCCTCATATAGCCGGGTGCCGGGAAATATGTCCAGGATATAAAAAACCGTGCTCAACGGTTTGATCCGGTCGATCAGATCGATGGTTTCTTGAATGGTCTGCCAGCTTTCTGCCGGGCAGCCGTAAATGAAATAGGCCCGGGCCATGATCCCGTATCTCTGGGTCAGCGTAAAGGCTTTTAAAATGTTATCGGCGGTAATTTTTTTTTGTAAAAAATTCCTTATCTTTTCCGATCCACTTTCAATGCCGTAACTGATCTGGATACAACCAGCCTTGCGCATCCAGAAAAGAATCTCTTCGTTGATGTAATCCACGCGAGATATGGCGTTCCAGGTGATATCCAATTCTTTTTCAATGATCTTTTTGCAGACTTCGATAACCCGTTTTTTATTTACCGTGAAGGTGTCATCTGAGAAATAAAAAAAGTGAATCCCTTTTTGATATAAGCGCTGAATCTGCTCAACGAAATAGTCAGCAGAATGAAATCTGACATGACGCCCCCAGAACCGGGGAGACCCGCAAAAAGTGCAATTTCCAACGCAGCCGCGTGTCAAGGATAGATGCTGGTAGGTAAAATACCGGGCCGGATCGGGAAGATCGTCAAGGGGGGTGATGGGGGCAGCATCAGCGGTTCGGACCGGCCGGCCGTCTTTTCTGAAGGCCAAGCCGGTAAGGGATGCAATCGCTCCTGGATGCCCTGACTCCAGGTGCCTTACCAGATTTAAAAAAGTGTACTCGCCTTCTCCGATCACTACATAATCAACTTCGCTAAAATGGATAAGAAAATGCTCCCACAGGAAGGTTGCGCCAACGCCGCCGAACGCAATGGTTATCCGGGGATTAATTTGTTTCGCTAACCGAGCTATTTCTAATCCGCCCCACCGATTGCCATGCAGGATGGAAAAGCCGATAACATCCGGTTTTTTCTCCACCAAAATTTCCTTGATTTTCTCTGGAGTTGCATTGATGTCATGCCAGTTTAAAATCTCCGCGTTGTAATTGTTTTCCTTTAGCATAGCCGCCACATAATAAACTCCCAGCGGCACCGCGCTCACATCTTCCACGGTCAACACCCGGGCCTCGAGAAAGTAGGGATATATCAATAATATTTTCATGATCGATCCAGTTTAAATATCACAGCTGCCATATATTGATCCCGATCGGCTAATGTAACCGGTGCCGTTGGGGCCAAAGCCGGAACCGCTAAACAGGTAACAATTGGGAAAGATTTGACATTTGAACGGCTTTCTGTCAAGGCTTCTGATGCCAAAATAGAGCAAGGACCCGCTCGCAAATCAGAAGGCTCACCCATATTATGCGCATTAAAGCTGTAATTTTACATTTAGAAAGCACCTTGATTCAAACCAGTGTCCATGAGGACAAGGCCATAAGGGCAGCGCTTGGCTGCCCGGCTGAAATGCCGACTCTGGATTTTATCAGAGGGTTGCCCAAGGCTGAAGACAAAAACCGTCTTTTAACCGCTCTGGAAGGCTACGAGCTAAAAGCCGCCGAAAATGCCAAACCGGCCCCCGGCGCCCAGGTCGTCGCCCGCTACTTTGAGAAAAAAGACCTTCGCCTGGCAATCGTCAGCTACGGATGCCGGACCTCTGTTCACGAAATATTGGATAAGTTGTCTTTTATCAGACAATCGGATTTCAGTGTCATATTAGGTCGGGAGGATCTTCTATTTCCCGGTTCGGTCAGCGACCCTGTTCAACTGGCTGCCAAGAAACTAAAGTTACGGCTTGACCAGGTTATAGCCGTGGCCGGTGACCCGGACTTTTTTCAAGACGCTCATAAAAACGGGGCAACTACAGTGGTAATTGATCCGTCGGCGCCGGCCGGAAACGATAAGATTGAGGGACATTTTCATATTTCACATTTAGAAAAATTGATTCCGATTGCGCGGCTGGGCATACCCCTGCCCGCCGGCAAACTGCCCAACGATCTTCTACGGGAGTTTTTAAATCAGTTTATTTTCAATGACCCCTCAATTTTAATCAATCCGGGTGTAGGAGAGGACACGGCCGCAGTGGATGTCAGGCCCGAAGAAGTTTTGGTGCTTAAATCAGATCCCATTACCTTTGCCACGGATTCCATCGGTCAGTATGCCGTATTGATCAATGCCAATGATATCGCCACATCCGGGGCCAAACCCAGATGGCTGCTGACAACCCTGCTGTTCCCATCCGGAGTCACCCCCTCAGAAATAAGTCAGGTCATCGACGAGCTGAAGACCTTTTGCAAGAAATGGGATATCACCCTGTGCGGCGGACACACCGAAATTACGGATGCCGTCACGCGACCGGTGGTAACCGGAATGATGGCGGGAACCGTCAGCCGGAGCCGGTTGATCGACAAGCGTAATATGGCCCCAGGCGACCGGGTGCTTTTGACCAAGGGCGTTGCGGTGGAAGGGACCGCTATTATTGCCAGGGAATTTGGGGATCGCCTGAAAAGCCTGGGGATGAATGATTCAGAAATCGATACAGGCCGTCGGTTTCTGGCCAACATCAGCATCATAACCGAAGCCCAAATTGCGGCTGAATCCGAAGCAACCAGCGCCATGCACGATGTCACCGAGGGAGGGCTGGCCACCGCTTTGGAAGAACTTAGCATAGCGGGCGGTCGTCGGATCAAAATTAATATGGATACAATACCCGTCTATGCTCAAACCCGCAAGATCTGTCAATTGCTGGATATCGATCCGTTGGGGCTGATCGGCTCGGGCAGTCTGTTAATTTGCTGCCGTGAGGCGGGTTGTGAAGACCTTAGGGCCGCAATCGGCAAAGCAGGGATCAATGTAACCTGTATCGGTGAGGTGCTGGAACCCGGCCGGGGCATCATTGCCGAAAAAGACAAGCAGCCGGCCCCCTGGCCTCAATTTGAAACCGATGAAATCACCAGTCTGTTTTGAGCTCCTCTATTATTTTTTGATCCCCCGGCCGAAAATCTCAAAGGCAAGCTCAAGGGTCTGCTTGAGATAGTCCTTTTCTTTATTGATCAGTTTTTTGCTGGTCAGCCAGAGGACGACACCGGAAAACAAGGCCCAGAAGGTATCTGCCAGGGCAATCGGGTGGCGGTCATAAAAGAGACCCTGTTCTACCCCATTTTCAAATATTTTTGCGATTGAGCCCAAAGATTTGCGGGATAAATCCTTGATCTCTGCCATCAACTGCGGTGACAGATTTTTTAAGGTCTCGCTTGATTGCAGGTGAAACATGTTGATGATGATCAAGGGGTCGAACTCATAGACATCGTACATAGCATCCATGAGCGCTTTTAATTTTTCTTCGGGATCAGCCTCTTTATCGTCATTGACGTGTTCAACCCGGATGAGCAGGTACTGCAGTATGCGGAGAGAAAGCGAGGCGTAAAGTTCCTCTTTGTTTTTAAAATACAGGTAGAGGGTGCCGGGACTGAGTTCCGCCTCCTGGGCGATATCCTCCATCGTCGCCTTGCTAAAGCCCTTGTCTGAAAATACCCTTTTAGCGGCAACCATGATCTGTTGACGCCGCCGTTCTTTTTCTCTTTCCTTGCGCTCTTGGATTCCCATGTCCCAATTCTCCCTGAATAAGATTTAGTTTTCGTATTACCTTATATTTTATTTTCTTTATTTTTTCAAGAGAAATATTCAGTTTCTGATTTAGGCTAGAATTAAATTATGAGACTCGGCCGGAGTATAAGATATTTTCGAAAATCCCGGTGTCAAGGCCGCCGGACAATGAACTACCGCGCGGCAGGCAACGGCGTATGCCTCGGAATATTTACAATCATCCCAGGGGCGGGAATTAAACCTTAATCCAGACATGAGGAAAGTATGGCGGGGAAATTAAGCTCAGGGGCGCAAAAAAATTTTAGGCCGAGGCACACTGATAGTACGTCGAGGTCTAAATTCTGAGGAGAATCCCGCCGACGGCGGGAGAAAAAGGGCCATTTAGGACTGGAAACATTAGCCGATGGCTACCTGTAACAAATCCTTTCTGGCGCTAATATTTTGAATCGTGACCTGGATAAGATCTTCCGGTTTCAATGCGAAACCGCTGGATATAGGAAGATCGCATTCAGTCATGTAGGCGGAAAGCAGAATCTGATAATTGTTGCGACGTTTAGTCAGCACGATGGCTTCTTCTTTCCGGCCGATGTGATGTTCAAGATATTTTAAAAGCCAGTAGCGGTGTCGGGCAAATTGAATCCGCGAAACATTGCCCATGGGTAACTCAAGCAGTTGAATTGCATGATCAATTTCATCGGACGTGTAGGGTTGCTCCAGGCCGAATATGGCCCTTATTTGTCGCTGGGTGACGAGATCAAAATATTTACGGATGGGCGACGTTGCCGTCACATAAGTGCTTAGTCCGAGGCCGGAGTGCTTTTCAGGTTTGGAACCCAAAACGAAACGACTTAAAAATCTTCGCTGCATCCAATTCTGATACAATGTCCCACCGTCACCCTTGTAAAGGCGCTCCCTGGCCGCCGGCTGGGACCTGAAAACCGCCGGCATCTTGTTTTCGGCCAGATACCTTGCCATCAGCCAGTTGGCCATAATCATTATTTCTGAAACCAGCATCCGACCGGGACTTTCCCGATTGATCCGGTTAACAGTAATCGTTTGATCGTTGGCCAGCCAAACATTTATTTCCGGCACGGAAATCTGAATAGCCCCGGCATCCATTCTTTCGTGGTGAAACTTTTCTGCAATTTCGCGCAGAATCAATAAGTCCGGATTTTGATCCGCCGCCTGGTTAACATCGTAATAGGTGAGCTGGTGCTTTACCTTTATCAGACTTGGCAGGATCTCATAATCGATAATCTCCAGCGATGGGCTTAGATTTACCATCGTACTAATGGCAGGACGTATTTCTCCGGCTTTCAGGCTGCAGAGTCCCTCGGAGAGGCCGGTAGGCAGCATGGAAATTTTTTGGTCGGGCATGTAGATAGAACTTCCTCTGGATAGCGCTTCCTGATCTATAATATCTCCTTTGTGAATAAAATGTCCGACATCCACTATATGAATACCGAGACGGAATTGATCTCCTATTCTTTCGATGCTCAAGGCATCGTCGAAATCAAGAGTAGCCTGACCGTCGATGGTCATAAGCGCAAGGGAGGTCATATCTTCACGCATCCCGTCGCCCGAACGCCCCTGATAGGACGAGGCCAGCCGATGGGCCGCGTTCTGTATTTCACTTGAAAATTCGGTGGCGATGTCAAAGCGCATCAGGTCGATATTTTCATTCTCATCAAGGACTTTCAGTTTGACCAGAAGCGGAAAGAGCCCGGTGGGCTCGTCCAAACTAGCTCTGTTAATCATGGCCTTTGCCAAAGCATGGTCTTTGCTGTCTTTTTCAAATAGATAATAGGATTTTAGGATATGGGTAAATTCAGCAGCCTCCTCCGGGTTCATCTCCTCGGAAGGCGAGGTGGAATTCATCAGACTCATCAACCAGTCCCCACCGACTTCAATCATCCGTTTTCTGCGGGCCTCTTCCCGCCGCTGGGATAGCAGGCGTTCAACCTGCTCTTCGGAATTGGGGAAAAATCGGTCCAGGTTAAATTTAAAATAAAGATGGTCGTCAAAAAATGCCCGCAAAACCGCGGATTCATGATCTCCGCAAGGACTATCCGGAAAACAAAACTCGGTCATGGTTGCCAAATCAATCCAGACCTGTTCGGCATTTAATACCTCCCACAGATCTTTGATATCCACCTGGTTAAGCAATGCTTTGCGCTTGTTGGCAACCCCCTTGAGGGCATCAACCATTTTATCGCGACCCATGGATTGGTCAAGGCGTACTTTATCCTTATGCAGCAATCTGCTGGCCGAAAGATTGACCTCACGATTGTTTTCAGTCAACAGCCTCAAACGGGAATTTTTTACCTCCAGAATAACCGCACACATAATTTTTTGCCGGTCGATATATTCAACGATGCTTCCTGATTCCATGCCGATTACAATAACAACCGACCTTTATAAAGTCAATGACGCCATCCTGCTCATTGCGAGTTACGGGCTATGGGTTGCGAGTTTCGGGTTATGCGTTGCGCGCTGCGGGGTGCGGGGTTACGCGTTGCACGTTGCGAGTTACGCGTTGCAGGGTGAATAGCAGACAATCCGAAATCCCAAATCCCAATTCCGAAACCGATAGTATCCCAAATCCCCGATCCAGAAACCTTGCTTTTAATTTGCTTGCAGTTATTATCGACCGCCCTTATATTTAATCCTTACGGGTGCCAGGCAACTCTATTGGATTTCGGATGAGTCTGGATTTCACCTCGCAAACCGTAGCACGCGACGTGCGACTCGTAACACGTATCGCGCAATGCGTACCCGTAACTCGCAACCCGTAACCCGTAACCTGTAACCCGTAACCTGTACAATGAACGCTGCTGAATTAATCAAGCCCTATTTCATCGAAAATCGCTTCAGGATCCTGATCGGACTACTCTGCCTGATCACGGTTGATATCCTTCAACTATTCATCCCGCGCATCATCAAGCGGGTCGTCGACGACCTGACCGCCTTCCAGATTGAAGGCCGGCAGTTGATGGTGTATGCCCTTTATATAATCGCGATCGCTGTTTGTATAGGTGTCTTTCGCTACGTCTGGCGTCGATGCCTTTTGGGGACCTCCAGGAGAGTCGAAGAGGGTTTGAGAAACAGGCTTTTCACCCATCTCCAGGGCCTGTCTGCCTCCTATTTCGATGAAGTTAAGACCGGTGACCTGATGGCCCACGCCACCAACGATATCCAACAAATCCGGATGGCCACCGGCATGGGCATGGTGGCGTTAAACGATGCCATTGTTCTGGGGCTGGCAGCTATCGGTTTTATGGCTTACATCAATGTTAAATTAACCGCCTTTGTCCTCATCCCTATGCCGCTGATCGTTATCAGCACCCGCTTTTTCAGCAAAAAAATGCACCGCCGTTATCAGTCCGTTCAGGCGGCCTTTTCCGATCTCACCGAGGTCATTCGGGAGCGCTTTGCGGGAATTCGCATCATCAAAGCCCATCATCTCAAAAAAGAAGCGGCGGCGGTAGTGGAAAGCGCTTCGAAAACCTACGTCGACAAAAACATCAAACTGGTCAAAATCATCGGAACCTTTTTCCCCATGATGCTTCTTTTTGCCAATTTTAGTCTGGCCATTGTCTTGTATCTCGGCGGCCGGCAAACCATTATGCAAACCATCACTCCCGGTGATTTCGTAGCCTTTATCAGCTATCTGGGATTGCTGACCTGGCCGATGATGGCACTGGGATGGGTCACCAATCTCATCCAGCGCGGCCGGGCATCATTGGATCGCATTACTGTAATCCTGCAAACCACCCCTGTAATCAGGGATCGAAAAAATGCAGCCTCCCTTGAGAAAGTTCAGGGCCGGATTGCGTTCGAAAACGTCACCTTTCGCTATGGTTCCGGTAAGAACGGAAACGGTGCAGCAACCCTTTCTCAGATTAAATTTTCAATTGCACCGGGCAAAGTGCTGGGTATTGTCGGCCCGCCCGGTAGCGGCAAATCCACCCTTTTGAGCCTTATACCAAGACTCTATGACATCCAGACAGGAAGCATTCTGCTTGACGGACACGATATTCGAGCTTTGAAATTAAAGAATTTAAGATCGCATATCGCCTTTATCCCCCAGGAGCCCTTCCTGTTTGCTGGAACGATCCGGGAAAACATGGCCTTTGGCAACCGGGCGATCACTGCAGGGCAACTCGAAAAAACAGCCAGGCAAGCTGCCCTGTATGACACCATCAAAAATTTTTCAAAGGGCTTTGACACGGTTGTTGGAGAAAAAGGCGTCATTTTGTCAGGTGGTCAGAAACAGCGAATTGCCCTCGCGCGCTGCCTGTTGCACGATGCCAATATCCTGATTCTGGATGACCCCATCAGCCAGGTTGATCTGGAGACCGGAACAGATATTATCAACACCATCCGCCGGATGGCAGGGCAGAAGACCATCATCATTGTCTCCCATCGACTGTCCGCTGTCAGCTATGCCGATCAAATCATCTCCCTGGATCAGGGGCGCATTATGGAATCCGGCACCCACGAGCAATTGATGGCGTCTAACAATTACTACGCTAAGACATTTCATTTGCAGGAAATTGAAGAGGACCTGAATGCAGTCTGATTACGGATATTTTGAAGAGACCCAACTGGGCAAACCCTATGATCTCAAGCTGCTGAAACGGATTTATCCGTTTACCAAACCATACAGGCTCTTACTATTCTTGTCCATCGGCCTGGTACTGTTGATCACCGCCCTGGATCTGGCGCTGCCCTATGTCACCAAAATAGCGATCGATCGCTATATTGTGCCGCTGACAGCATCGGAAACCCTGGCAAGCGATGGGGGGGGAAAGCCCGAAAGAAGAGTTATCCGGACCGACCTAAACGATCCGCAACAGCAAGCTCTGGTCAATAAATATCGCAAGTTATTCACAGTTGAGGGAACCACCGCGCTGATCCCCTACCAGGCGCTATCCAAACTGAAAAAACCGGATCTGGCGCTGCTGCGGAAAGGTGATCTGGCGGGAGTTACCTATATTACGGCTATTTTTTTAATTTTGGTGATCATCAATTTCATGCTAAATTTTGTCCAGAAAATGATCATGGAATATACAGGTCACATGATTATGCATGACCTGCGCATCAGGCTGTTTGGGCACATCCAGAATCTGGCCACCGCTTTTTTCACCCGCAACCCGGTGGGCCGATTGGTCACCCGAACCACCAACGATGTGCAGAATATGCATGAATTGTTCACCTCGGTCATTTCAATGATTTTCAAAGATCTTTTTCTGCTCGGCGGTATTGCCGTGGTTATGCTGGTTATAAACTGGAAACTGGCCATGGTCTCCTTTACCGTATTGCCTCTGGTCTTATATGCATCGATAATTTTCTCAAGGCGGGCCCGGGGTATTTTCCGTGAACTGCGCATCAAAATAGCAGAGATCAATACCCGGTTTTCGGAAACCATCGGCGGCATCCGTGTGGTTCAATTATTTCGGCAGGAAATGAACAACTATCGCCTGTTTAAACAACTCAATCATGAGAACTACCTGGCCGGAATGAAACAGATCCATGTACTGGCAGTATTTATGCCGCTGATTGAAATAATGGGAACCGTGGCGGCTGCCCTCGTGATATGGTACGGCGGCGGGCGGGTGCTTACCGGAACACTGAGCCTGGGGGCCCTGGTGGCGTTCATATCCTACATTAGAATGTTTTTTAGACCCATCCGGGATCTGGCGGAAAAATATAATATCCTTCAAAACGCTATGGCATCAGCGGAACGGATTTTTCTGATTCTTGACAGCCAGGACCGCTTGGAGTGGCTCCCAGTTCAAAAACGTAGAGACGTATCCGGACTGCAGCAAATCAAGACCATTGAATTTGAAAAGGTTGGCTTTAGCTATGCCGGTGATGTAGATATCCTCAAAAACATAAGCTTCAGCATCAAAGCCGGCGAAACAGTAGCAGTGGTCGGCCCGACCGGCGCGGGCAAAACTACTCTGATTAACCTGATACCCCGATTCTATGATCCCACCGCAGGACGTGTGTTGATCAACAATCATGACATCCGTGATTTGGAAGCTTCCGCCTTTAGATTAAAAATTGCCCTCGTCATGCAGGATCCTTTTTTATTTTCGGGTACCATCCGTGAAAATATATTTCAGAGAAATCTTAACCTCACCAAGGTACAGGAACAATCTATTCTTGAAGCTGCCAATTGCAAGCCCCTGATTGACCGGCTGAAGCAGGGTCTGGATACCGCCCTGACCGAAGGCGGCGCGTCCATCTCCAGTGGTGAACGCCAGCTAATCTCCATTGCCCGGGCATTTGCCAGAAACCCGCAGCTGATACTATTTGATGAAGCCACATCCTATATCGATTCACCCACCGAGCTGCGCATACAGCACGCGCTGGAAAAACTGATGCAAAACAGAACATCATTGATTGTCGCCCACCGGCTGTCCACCGTCCGCCATGCCGATCGCATCATCGTGCTCAATCGGGGCCGGATTATCGAAACCGGCCATCATACCGATCTCATGAAGCAGAAAGGATTCTATTTCCGGCTGCATCAACTCCAAAACAGTAACCAAATGACGAATGTCGATTGACGAATGTTGAAGTGTGGATGTCGCTGTGCTCCAGCATCAAGATAATACAAATTAAGTGAACGGTATATACTTTGACCGCGAAGGGGAACATCTAGCCCATCCGGCTGCGCATTTCCTGGATTCCTGCTTTGGAAAAAATAACGGTGTCTCTCGCACCATTCTATCTAACGGCTAAAATAGACAGAATTCCTTCATTCTTCATTCGTCAATCAACATTCGTCATTTATAAAGCGATAAAATCTCTTGCCAAAAAGAAAGTCAAATGATATAGAAAATTTTTTATGTGTTATCAGAATGTTGTCGGATCCGTCAGCCTAAAACGAAGGGACGTGGATGTATCGGATCCGATTTGCAGGCCTTGGTATCCTTTGGAGGAAATGGGCATTTGGTTAGAGGAAGTTGTTGATCTATTTACATCATGAAAGGAGGATTTGATTATGCCTTACGATGCAGTAAAAATGGCAGACTGGCAGATTTCTGAAGCGGCTGAACCGAACATGCCGACACCGGACGAATGGCGCGACAAACTCGGCCTCGAGAAGGATGAAATTCTTCCAATGGGCCGGTTAGCCAAACTGGACTTTTTGAAAATCATCAACCGTCTTCAGGACAAACCGGATGGGAAATACATCGAAGTCACTGCTATTACCCCGACACCCCTGGGAGAGGGCAAGAGCACCACTTCCTGCGGTTTGATGGAAGGCCTCGGCAAACGCGGTATGAACGTGGGCGGTGCGCTGCGCCAGCCTTCCGGCGGCCCCACCATGAACGTCAAAGGAACCGCTGCCGGCGGCGGCAATTCGCTGCTGATTCCGATGACCGAGTTCTCGCTGGGTCTGACCGGCGACATCAACGACATTATGAACGCCCACAACCTGGCCATGGTGGCCTTAACCTCGCGGATGCAGCATGAGCGCAACTACACTGATGAGCAGCTGGCTCGTTTGACCGGTATGCCGCGGTTGAACATCGACCCCACCCGGGTGGAGATGGGCTGGATCATCGACTTCTGTGCCCAGGCCCTGCGCAATATCATCATCGGCATCGGTGGCCGTATGGACGGTTTCACCATGCAGTCCAGGTTCGGAATCGCCGTGGGTTCCGAGTGTATGGCCATCCTGTCGGTAATCCGCGACCTGGCCGATCTGAAAGAACGGCTCAACAACATCACCTTGGCATTCGATAAGAGCGGCAAACCGGTGACCACCGGCGACCTTGAAGTCGGCAACGCCATGACCGCCTTTATGCGCAACACCATCAACCCCACCATGATGTGTACTGCCGAGTACAACCCCTGCATGGTGCACGCGGGACCGTTTGCCAACATCGCCGTCGGTCAATCCTCGATTATTGCCGACCGCGTTGGCTTGAAATTATTTGACTATCACGTCACCGAATCCGGTTTTGGCGCCGATATCGGCTTTGAGAAATTCTGGAACGTCAAATCCCGCTTCAGCGGCTTGAAACCGCATGTATCGGTTCTGACCACCACCATCCGCGCCCTTAAGAGCCACGGCGGCGGACCCAAGGTCACGCCGGGCATCGCCATGCCCGACGAGTACACCAAAGAAAACCTGGGAATGGTTGAAGAGGGCTGCGTGAACATGGTGCATCACATCAACACCATCCGCAAGGCCGGCATCAACCCGGTGGTCTGCATCAACCGGTTTTACACCGATACGGATGCGGAATGCAACATAGTCCGCAAGGCGGCCGAGGCGGCCGGTGCCCGCTGCGCCGAGTCCAAGCACTGGGAACTGGGCGGCGAAGGTGCCCTGGAATTCGCCGATGCCGTCGTCGAAGCCTGTGAAGAGGATAACGACTTCAAATTCCTCTATCCCCTGGAAATGAAACTTCGCGACCGTGTCGACCTGATCGCCAAGGAAGTCTATGGTGCGGATGGTGTCTCCTGGACACCGGAGGCTGAAGCCAAGGCCAAGATGCTCGAGGGCGATCCCAAGTACGCCGACTTTGCTACCATGATGGTCAAAACCCATCTCAGCCTGAGCCACGACCCGACAATCAAGGGTGCACCCAAGGGCTGGACCCTGCCCGTCAGGGATGTGCTGATCTACTCTGGCGCCAAGTTCCTGTGTCCCTGCGCCGGTACCATCAGCCTGATGCCTGGCACAGGCTCCAACCCGGCTTTCCGCCGTGTTGACGTGGATGTCGAAACCGGGCAGGTAAGTGGATTGTTTTAACATCCAAATAAGTTGAATTTAATGGGGTCCGGATATTTTGTCCGGTCCCCATTTTTTTTCGAAATCACAATTAACAAGCACCAAACTTTACAAATCACAAATAACAAATAAATCTCAAATCCCAATATTCAATGGCCCAAACATATGGTATTTCTTCATTTTTAAAAAAATTATGCGTGTCCTTTTAATCAACCCCTTTTATCCCATATCGGAGACACCCTCCCCTCCCCTGGGGCTATCCTATCTGGCTGGTGCCTTGTCCGCGGCCGATGTCGAAGTTAAAATCCTTGATCTGGTTGTATTTCCGTACAGTCGTTCCAGGCTGCAAGACTTTATCAAAATGTTCAAACCTCAAATGGCCGGCCTGACCGCTGTTACGATGACCTTCGACAATGCCATGGGTGTCATCAAAGACATCAAGGGTATTGATCCGGAAATTATGACCGTCATGGGAGGACCACATATATCTTTTTGCGCACGGGAAACCCTTGGTGACTATCCCGAACTGGATGTCGCTGTCATCGGTGAGGGTGAACGGACCGTTGTAGAGCTGTGCCGGACAGCCAACAACGGTCTTGATCTGGAAAACGTCAGCGGGATTGCCTATCGCCGGGGAACCGATATTTATTTCACTGCTCTGAGAGAACCGATTGAAAACCTGGATGAATTGCCGCTGCCGGATCGCGGACTGTTGCCGCTGGGTCGTTACAGAGCACTTAACATGCCGATTAGCATGACCACCAGCCGGGGGTGCCCGTTCAAATGCATTTTTTGCGTCGGCCGCAAAATGGTGGGGGCCAGGGTTCGATACCGCAGCCCTGAAAAAGTTGTTGATGAATTGCAATATTTGAACACCTTAAATTTTCATCAAATCAACATAGCCGATGATCTGTTTACCGCCAACAAGAACCACTGCCTGGGGGTGTGCAATGAAATCATCAATCGGGAATTGAAACTATCCTGGACATCCTTTGCGCGAGTGGACACGGTTTCCGATGATGTGCTGGGCAAAATGAAGGCCGCCGGATGCAATGCGGTCAGTTTCGGAATCGAGTCGGCCAATCCACAAATTCTGAAAAGCATAAAAAAAGGAATTACCCTCGATCAGGTAGAAGCAGCCGTCGGCATGTGCAAACAAGCCGGGATTACCCCCTATGCTTCATTTATTCTGGGTCTTCCGGGTGAAACCCCTGAAACCATTAAAGAAACAATGGATTTCGGAAAACGCTTAAAGCGCCTGGGCCTGGCCTTCGGTTTTCACCTGCTGGCGCCCTTTCCCGGAACGGAAGTTCGTCAACAAAGCGATCAATATGGTATCCGGATTTTAACCGATGATTGGTCCCAGTATCATGCCAACCGTGCCATTGTGGAAACGCCTGGGGTCAGCCGTCGGCTGCTGGACGAGATTGTGATCGAATGGGAAAACGAATACAATCAATTGCTGGCGGATATTAAAATTCGCATGCATAAAAACGAGGCCTCAGATGAAGAAGCGCTGCAGGTAATCAACCTTGAGCGCATCGTCCTGATTTATGATCTGATGATGAAAAATGAGGTCGAGCGAAGGGGCTTCTGGCCCCATGATGGTCGTCCGGTAAGCACCGAAGACAGCCTTAAAAAACTTGCCGATAGAATCAGCCGTTCCTTTGATGAAACTTTCGAAATGCTTTTTGACACTCTCGGCCATGCCCTGAAGGAAGGCAACCTGATCGGCACAGATAGAAACGGAAAGGTTCGATGGCAATGGGTGGACTATTTGGAATGACGAAGGACGAATTAGGAATGTCGAATTGAACTACCCCGCTGCAAGCAACGGGGTAGTTCATTTTATAGTGGATAAAGCATGAAATCGTGCGCTAAGGCTTGGGAGGATAATACTCAAGAATTTTTGTCACAGCCGTTTTTGTAACGTTGTCCTTCTCTTCCGGGGTCATATCATGGAATAAATCGGCTCTGGTCTCGCCCCACCAAATTTCCTGGTTGGAGGTGGCATCAAAAATAGCGAGCTTAAGTCTGCCCACCGTATAGACATCATAATCCATCAAGGTGGTCATATCCACGGCTCTATAACCTCCCCCGAACATGACAATAAACATATCCGGGTTGTCCCCGGCCACCCTCAAACCCCTGGAACTCAGTTCGCTGTTGACATACTCTCTTATTCGAACCCGGTTGAATTCTACTATGCGCAATGTCGCCGGCATCGACACCCATTGATAGGTCTTCAGCTGGCTGAAGTCGGCATTCACATCGTAATCAAAATTCACATCATGATAGACGGTTTTTGAGGGAGCACAGCTGATGGCAAGAGCCACAAAGCAGACAGTAATTAAAGCACTCAATGATCTCATGCAAACCTTCCTTACCCGGATAAACCGGAAATTCGAGGCACGAAATACGAAATACTAAACAAATTCAAAATTCGAATGTTCTAATGTTAAAAATATTGCGGAAGCTATATCCCTGATATCAAGCGTCCTCAACGTTTCGAATTTTAATATTCGGATTTGTTTCGAATTTCGATATTCGGATTTCGGATTTATTCTTCTATTCAAAAAGTTAAAAAACAAGTTGCAATTGAGTAATTTTTTCAGTTGCAGACTTTTCAAACATGTCACCTGTAATTATGCCTCCAATTTAAGGTATATGTCAAATCAATTTTGATCATAACCCTCCAGATGCATTACCAATCTTTCGGCTAAAGGGTCCGCGGTAGCTATTGCCGCAGGCTTAATTCAATTGTCCATAACGGTTCAAAGCCGTTGCCACAAAACCGGACGGCCGGACAGGCACCCGCAAGATGGGCGACCTTGAGGTCTGCTTTTGTCCTCCCCGAATTTTAAGGTCGATATTTATCCGGCAGCACCGGTTCTTTAGCCCACTCTGACGGCCAGTTCTGGTTGGCATCCTCGCCAAATTTTGCTTTTACTTTTTTCAAACCGGGACGGGCAAACTTGGGATGTCCCTCTTTAAGGGTTCTGCCGTTGATGGCAGCCTCACTGCGAAGCCGGTGGCCGACGGTGCGCTCCATCTGACGCCCCAGCCACAAGACCCGGTCAACATTGTAACCATGTTCAATCCCCATCTCATCGATCTGAACCAGCAGATCTTCCAGACAGATTAGACCGACAAAGCGGGGATCTTCATAATAATAATCACCGGTTCCGGGTACCGGGGTGTCATCGAGGAAGTTCGCCGGCTGACCGCCCATTCCGCCGATGGTGGCTTCGAAATGCGTGATACCGGCCTGCAGGCAGGCCAGAACCGAAGCGGCAGCGACTCGCTTGGTTTCGTGAAAATGAGCGATATGCAGGGAGGTATCCGGAATTTCATCCAGAATCATCGAAAAATAACGGTAAACATCCGGCGCAGATGCACTTCCGTCGTGATCGGCATGTTCAATGTCCGAGGCACCGATTTCCAGCCAGCGCTTGGTAAACTCCACCGCATCCTGCAACTCTGTGGCACCGGCTATGGGGCTGCCCCAGATCGTGCTTACCGTTCCGCACATTTTAAGGCCGGCATCGGTGCATTTTTTAATACAGCGCTCGGCCTCTTCCCAGTAGACCGGGAGGGTGGTTCCGGAATTTGCAAAATGATGCTCTTCTTCGGTGGATACCATCATCAGGCAGCGGTCCGGGCCGACACCCTGCTCTTTTAATTGAATCGCTCGATCCACAGATTTCTCACGTATGGTCACTGCCGTAATACAAATGTCATCGTATTCGATACCTTTTCTTTGGCACCGCTGCTTGAAACGATCGCTGCGCAGGTGGGCCAGGATTTCTTCGGCATCACTGAATTGCGGCATCAAATAAGGATTGCCAAGATTGGTAACCTCGATGTTGCGGCATCCCGCAAAAATCAACTCCTCCGCATAAAATATTTTGGCACGGGTGGAAATAAACTTTTCCAGGTGTTGAAATCCGTCGCGAACGGTGATGTCACCAATCGTTACTTTTTGGGGCATCCGGGGAAAAATCTTCCAGTAATCATATTCAGTCATGACTCTCAAAAGCCTCCTTTCGTAAATTTTTATGCTTACATTAGTATTGTAGAATCGAAAAATACTGACTTCGTGTCCAATATTCGGCCGGCATTTTTAAATGACGAAGGACAAATGTCGAATGTCTATTTAAGGAATGCGATCCATATTTAATGATTATCAATCGACGGTATGAAGCTACTTCCACAATTCGTCATTCTTCAGTCGTTATTAGATATTCAAAACGATGGAGCGAAGCGACTTCCACCATTCTTCATTCGTCAATCGTCATTCTTCATTCTCTACCGCCCCTTAAACACCGGTTTTCTTTTTTCTTTGAAAGCCGCCAGTCCCTCGAGACGATCTTCGGTGGGAATACAAACCCAGTAAGCATTCGATTCGATCGCCAGACCCGTATGCATATCGGTTTCCAGGCCGTAATTAATGGCATATTTAGCCTGCTCAATGGCCACCGGACCGGTTTCACAGATCATGGCCGCCATTTCACGGCACGCTTCCAACAGGTCATCTGGTTCACAAACCTGATTGACCAGGCCGATCTTGACTGCCTCTTGACCGTCAATTCGCTTACCCGTAAAAATCAGTTCTTTGGCTTTTCCTTTGCCGATCAGCCGCGGCAGACGCTGGGTCCCGCCGGCACCGGGAATGATGGCCAAACGCGTTTCTGTCAGCCCCATGCTGGCCCTGGATGAGGCGATACGAATATCGCTGGCCAGCGCCAACTCGGTACCACCCCCCAGGGCAATTCCGTTGACGGCTGCTATTACCGGCTTATTCAATTCCTCGATGGCAGTGAAAAGATTGCGAATCGTATAAATATATTCCCTGACTTGATCCGGATTCAGGGCTGCCCGTTCCTTGAGGTCCGCACCGGAACAAAAAGCCCTCTCACCGCTGCCCGTAATGATAATCACCCGGAGATCTCTTCTGAATCGAAAAGACTCGACTTGATCCTTGAGGGCGTGCAAAAGGGGAAAGTTCAGCGAATTCATGACTTCTGGCCGGTTAAGGGTAAGGGTTACGATTCCGGCATCTTCTTCTACCAGTAGTACATTATCATTCATGCGTTCCTCCCGGAGGGTAATTTAGCTGAGCAGAAGGTTTTAAATAACATTGAAAAATTAAAGCGTTGCGTATTATGAGCGAGCGCTCGGTCATAATGGCCGATTGTTTACTGTATCTATTGAAATTTGTCAACCCCTTTATAACGATCAAACACAACAAAATCGCAATTTGTTAAATATATTTATATAATGATTTAAAATGGTTATTTAATAACTTAAATTATCATTGGAAATCCTTGACAAGAAAAAAAAAAGCATGGTATGAAAGTCGAGTGAGCGCTCGCTCAGAACGAAAGGTATCACAGTTTACAAACAAACGATTTAATGTAATATCATTGAGATAAAGGTGAGTATGCAGGATTCGATCAGGACCAAAGACATCCCCACCCAGGTCAAAGATCCTGATCTGGTAAAACGCAGGCGTCGCCAGATTGCTGACGCCGCGGTTCAGTTGTTTATTGAAAAAGGGTTCCACAAAACCACTACACGCCAGATAGCCCGTGCCGCCGGATCGTCCATTGGATCTTTGTATGAATATTTCACATCCAAAGAAGACATCCTGTATATGGTGTGTGAATCCATCCATGCAGAAGTGGAGCGCGGCGTAACCGAGGCCATGTCCCGGGCCACGGCCGGCCGGGAAGCCCTGGCAGGGGTAATCCGCGAATATTTCAAGGTTTGCGACCATATGAGTGATTTTATCTTACTCATCTACCAGGAAAGCCAGTCGCTGCCAGCCCAGTGGCAAAAAAGGGTCCTTGAAAACGAGCTTCGCATCACCGGGTTGTTTGTGGAAGTCCTGGCCCGTATTGCTGCATCGGGTGAATTACCTGGTATTCAGGAGCAACACATTGAGATGGCGGCTCACAATATTGTGGTTCTGGGACACATGTGGACCTTTAGGCGCTGGTACCTGACCCGTCATTACAGTTTAGACGATTATATCGGACATCAAACCACATTTATCTTGAAGATGTGCAGCAAAGGAATGTCGAAGGTCGATTGACGAATGCAGAATGGGGAAAGATAGTGAAGTTTGATATATAAAATTAGTTCCCAGAAATAATCATAAATCGATAGAATTCCTTTATTCGACGTTCGTCAATCTTCATTCGTCATTTCAGATTGACATTCCGGGGGAGACAGCATGAACTCAGAAGTAGAAGTCTACAGGCCCGAAAATCACATCCGCGTTGTCACCGCCACCTCTCTTTTCGACGGCCATGATGCCGCCATCAATATTATGCGCCGTATTTTGCAGGATACCGGTGTGGAAGTCATCCACCTGGGGCACAATCGATCCGTTCAGGAGATTGTGGATGCTGCCATTGAAGAAGATGTGCAGGGCGTTGCAGTGTCAAGCTATCAGGGCGGTCATCTGGAATTTTTCAAGTACCTGCTTGATCTTTTAAACGAAAGAGGGGCACCGCACATCAAAATCTACGGCGGCGGCGGCGGGGTGATCGTCCCCGAGGAAATAAAAGAACTCGAGACCTATGGCATCACCAAGATATATTCACCCGAAGACGGTACCAAAATGGGACTCCAGGGTATGATCAACCACATGGTCCAGAGTATGGATTTTCCAACTGTCAAAGGGGATCGCTTCAACTTTGAAGGTTTGTCGCCGGATAACAAGTGTATGGTGGCCCGCCTGATCACGGCCGCCGAGCAAGCCAAAGCCAAGGAGGACGGGAACCTTGCCGCTCTGCGTGCCGAACTGACAAAAAAAATCGGTGACCGCAAGACGCCTGTTGTTGGAATTACCGGTACCGGGGGAGCGGGCAAGTCTTCCCTGACCGATGAGGTCATTTTGCGTATTCTGAACGATCTTGATGATATCCACGTGGCCATCATCAGCTGTGATCCATCGCGCCGTAAAACCGGCGGAGCCCTGCTGGGAGACCGCATCCGGATGAATGCCATTGGCAATCCCCGGTTGTATTTACGCTCTCTGGCAACCCGAAATTCCCAGACCGAAATCCCCGAGGTTCTGGCCGATGCCATCAGCGCAGTTACAGCGGCCGGTTTTGACCTTATTATCGCTGAAACAGCGGGAATCGGACAGGGGGACTCCAGCATCACCAACCTGGTGGACGTATCCGTCTATGTTATGACCAGTGAATTTGGCGCTGCCTCCCAGCTGGAAAAAATCGATATGCTGGATTTTGCCGACCTGGTGGTGATCAACAAATTTGAAAAGCGCGGTGGGGAAGATGCCGTGCGCGATGTTCGCAAACAGGTACAGCGCAATCTCAAGGCATTTGATAAGGATCCGTCTGAAATGCCGGTCTTTGGCACCATCGCTTCCAAGTTTAACGATGACGGGGTTACCGCTCTCTACCATTCCCTTCTTGATGCGATTCGTACCAAAACCGGTGTCCAGTTTAAGGCCCGGATGCCCCGACCGCAATCTAATACCTCTTCATCAAAAACAATTATCATCCCCCCCGAACGGACCCGCTATCTGAGCGAAATCGGCGACACCATTCGTGAATATCACCAAACAACAGCGGAACAGTCCCAAAAATTCAGAAAATTTTGGCATTTGCAAGAAACGCTCAATCGCTTGCGTGACGCAAACCTCCAGGGGGAAGCACCGGAAGTACTGGCAAGACTTAAAGAAGAAGTGCAAAAAGCCCAAGCCGACCTGGAACCTGAAACCCTTCAAAGCATGGATCGGTGGCAGGCGCTAAGGGAAACCTATACCAAGGACGAACTGGTCTATCGGGTGCGCGAACGCGAGATCAGAATTCCCCTGCACACCGAATCCATGTCGCACTCCCGTATTCCCAAAATTGCTCTGCCTCGCTTCCAGGATCCGGGAGAGCTTTACCGCTGGATGCGTGAAGAAAACGTGCCCGGCCGGTTTCCCTTCACCGCCGGTGTATTTCCGTTAAAACGTATGGATGAGGATCCCACCCGTATGTTTGCCGGTGAAGGTGACCCGGCCCGCACCAATCGCAGGTTCAAAATGCTGTCTGCCAATTACGAGGCCAAACGCCTTTCAACGGCTTTCGACTCAGCAACCCTCTATGGCTATGATCCGGATATTCGACCCGACATCTACGGCAAGGTCGGAACTTCCGGGGTCAGTATCTGCACCCTGGATGATATGAAAGTACTCTATGACGGCTTTGAACTGTGTGCACCCAACACGTCCGTCTCCATGACAATCAACGGGCCGGCGCCGATTATCCTGGCCATGTTTTTAAATGCCGCTATTGATCAGCAAGTCGATAAGTTCAAGGCTGAGAACGGCAACGAACCCGCCGAAGAACAGTATCAACAGATTCGTGCGGACGTCCTCTCGAATGTCCGGGGCACTGTTCAGGCCGATATTCTAAAAGAGGACCAGGGGCAAAACACCTGCATATTCTCCATTGATTTTGCCTTAAAAATGATGGGTGATATCCAGCAATATTTTATTGATCATAACATCCGCAATTTTTATTCGGTTTCCATCTCCGGTTATCACATCGCCGAAGCCGGCGCCAATCCCATCACCCAACTGGCACTCACGCTGGCTAACGGCTTTACTTATGTTGAATATTACTTATCCCGGGGGATGCCCATCGACAGTTTCGGGCCCAATCTTTCCTTTTTCTTCTCCAATGGTCTGGATCCCGAATACAATGTTATCGGGCGGGTGGCCAGGCGCATCTGGTCCATTGCCATGCAAAAGAAGTATGGCGGGTCGGAGCGTTCCCAGATGCTTAAATATCATATCCAAACATCCGGTCGTTCGCTGCACAGTCAGGATATTCAATTCAATGATATCCGTACGACATTGCAGGCCTTATGCGCCATTTATGATAATTGCAATAGCCTGCATACCAATGCGTTTGACGAGGCCATTACCACACCAACTGCTGAATCGGTGAGACGCGCGCTGGCCATCCAACTCATCATCAATCGCGAGTGGGGTCTGACTACCAATGAAAACATGAACCAGGGCAGTTTTATATTTGAACAATTGACCGATCTGGTTGAAGAGGCCGTGCTGATGGAGTTTGACCGCCTAACCGAACGCGGCGGCGTTCTGGGGGCCATGGAAACCGGCTACCAGCGCAGCAAAATCCAGGAAGAATCCATGTACTATGAAATGTTGAAGCACACCGGCAAATTACCCATTATCGGAGTTAACACCTTCCGCGATCCGGATGGCGGCGAGTTATTCAGTGAAAGTATTGAACTGGCCCGGGCCACCGAAAAAGAAAAGCAATCACAACTCAAGCGACTTGCTGATTTCAAAAAGCGTCATGAAGACGATTCATCCGCTGCACTTGAGCGCCTGCAAAATGCCGCCCTTTCCGGCGACAACATCTTCGCCGAATTAATGAATACAGTGCGTTATTGCAGTCTGGGGCAGATTACCCAGGCACTGTATGATGTGGGGGGCAAGTATAGACGGAATATGTAACCACTGTAGGTTTCAGGTGTCAGGTTTCAGGTGTCAGGTTTCAATTGTCAGAAATAGTGCGCAGCAAAAATAAATTCCAAATTACAAAGTACAAATAACAAATAAATCACAATGAGCAAAATTCGAAATTTCAAACTTCTCGCGATATTGACTTAAAATGCTAATCGACCTTACCATCGTGTTTGAGTCATTGGAATTTTGTATTTGGAGCTTATTTGTAATTTGGTGCTTGGGATTTGTTATTTAATCTTTTGAGAGGAGATCAATATTATGCACGAAGCAGTGATAGTAAGTGCAGTTCGAACCCCTTTGGGCGCCTTTAACGGTTCCCTTGGCAGTATCGGTGCCACAGACCTGGGGGCTATTGTCATCGAGGAAGCTGTAAAAAGATCCGGTATCGAGAAGCAAGCCGTCAATGAGGTCATCATGGGTATGGTGTTGCCCTGCGGCTACGGCCAGAATCCGGCCAAGCAGGCTTCGGTGAAAGCGGGTATGCCCTGGGAGGTTGAATGTTTTACGATCAACAAGGTCTGTGGATCAGCGCTGAAAACAGTGATGTTGGCTGCTCAAGCTATCCAGACCGGAGATGCCGATGTGGTGGTTGCCGGCGGCATGGAAAATATGTCCATGGCTCCTTATTACCTCGAAAAGGCTCGCTTCGGGTATCGCCTGGGCGCCGGTGCGCTGCAGGATCATATGGTCCACGACGGACTGTGGGACATAGTCAACGATTTTCACATGGGCATCTCCAATGATCTGTGTTCAGAAAAGTACCATGTCAGCCGCGAAACCCAAGACCGCTATGCGGCCGAGTCCTATGGCCGGACATTAGAAGCGATCCGTTCCGGCCGGTTTGAGGATGAAATTGTGCCGCTGAAAATCCCCCGGCGCAAAGGGGAACCAGTGCTTTTGAGTATAGATGAATGCCCACGGGAGACATCCTATGAAGCGCTTGCCAAAATGAGACCGGCCTTTCAAAAAGAGGGGTATGCGACCGCCGGCAATGCATCGATCATCAGCGACGGTGCGGCGGCTGTGGTGGTAATGTCCAGAAAAAAAGCCGAAGAACTTGGCTGTAATATCATCGCCACCATCGGCGCCCAGGCATCTGCCGGTCTGGAAATGAAATACGTGCTGGTGGCACCGATTCTAGCCGTACCCAAATGCCTGCAAAAAGAAGGAATCTCTAAAGAAGAAATAGATCTCTATGAGATTAATGAAGCTTTTAGCGGTTCAACCGTGGCGGTGCTAAACGAGTTGGAACTGGACCCGTCAAAGGTTAATGTCAACGGCGGCAGTGTCGCCCTCGGCCATCCCATAGGTGCCAGCGGCTGCCGGGTCCTCGTCACCCTTTTGTATGAAATGATCAAGCAGGATAAAAAAACCGGATTGGCATCGCTGTGCTTAGGGGGCGGCGAAGCAGTCGCCATGGTGGTTAAAAGATAAACCTGGGTTGTGGGTGTCAGGTGTCAGCTATTGCCTGCCCGCCACTGACACCTGAAACCTGACACCTGAAACCTTATAAATTTTCATTAGGAGATGAAAAAATGAGTATAGAGACTTTCGGAGTAATCGGTGCCGGACAGATGGGAAACGGAATCACTCAGGTGGCCGCCATGAGTGGTCTGAATGTAATCATGAACGATATCAAAGATGAATTTGTGGAACGCGGCCTGGCAACGATCACAAAAATCTTATCACGCAATGTCGACAAGGGCAAAATGACCGATGACGAAAAAAACGCTGTCCTGGGCAGGATTAAGACCAGCGTCAACCTGAAGGATATGTCCTCGGCCGATTTTGTCGTTGAAGCCGCCGTTGAAAATGAAGCCCTAAAATTTCAAATTTTTAAAGACCTGGACGAAATTTGTGAATCCGGGGTGATTTTGGCAACCAACACATCATCAATACCGATCGGACGAATTGCCGCCCAGACCCGGCGACCTGAGAAAGTCATTGGCATGCATTTTATGAATCCGGTACCGGTGATGAGACTGGTGGAGGTGATACCGGGCATCGCTACGTCGGAGGAGACCCTGAAAGTCACCTGGGAGCTGGCTGAAAAGTTCGGTAAGACACCGGCTAAAGCCAATGACTATCCGGGTTTTATTGCCAACCGGATCCTGCTGCCGATGATCAACGAGGCCGTCTACTGTCTTTATCACAATGTGGGCACCCGGGAAGACATCGACACCGTCATGAAACTCGGTATGAATCATCCCATGGGACCTTTGACACTTGCCGATCTGATCGGCCTGGACACCTGCCTGGCCGTTATGGAAACCCTCTACGACGGGTTTAAGGACTCAAAGTATCGTCCCTGCCCGTTGCTGCGCAAGTACGTAGAAGCCGGCTGGCTGGGCCGCAAGACTGGGAAGGGGTTTTATGAATACAATTGATCAAATTATAGTACACGGCGGTATTTAATTAAATAACAGATTAAGACGCTCGCAACCATTTATCCGGAATGATGGAACAATGGAATACTGGAATGTTGGGTCGCAAAATCGGTATCAGATCATACTTTTTTTTAGTGACTATTTAACTGATGGTTAAAATTCGATCTGTATTTCTCTACCCCATTATTCCAATATTCCAACATTCCATTATTCCAATAGTGAGCGCAGCGAACGAGATATGGAGGCTTTATGGCAAGAAAAAAAAAGGCCCCACCGGTACCGGTGGGCAAAAAAATAAAAAAAGCCAGAACAGCGAAAAAATTCTCCCTTGATCACGTCGCCAATGATACCGGCTTTTCCATCGCGTACATAAAGGAAGTCGAAGCAGGTAAATCCATCCCACCGGTGGGTGCCCTGCTGCAGATAGCCAGGGCACTGGAAATTGACTCCGGATCCTTGCTCAAGGAACCGGAATCAAAGTTGCAAAGCCGGATTAAAGCCCAAACCAAGCGAACGGAAGACTATGCCTACACGACGTTAACCCCGGGAGCTGAAAACAAGCACCTGAAGGCCTTTCTGGTCTCCGTTGAAGCCCAGCAGACGCATAAAGGTGTCGACTATCACCACGAAGGCGAAGAATTTGTATATGTTTTAAAGGGTAAAATCGAGGTAATGGTCGGCGAGCATGTCAACACGCTCAAAGGAGGAGAATCCCTGCATTTTAACTCGGGGATCCGACACAAACTGAAAAGCGTCAGCGATGAAATAGCTGAGTTGATAGTTGTGATTTATACACCCTAGATGCAAATGCCTAAAGTGCCTAAAATGCCTAAAATTGGGGTATTCTATCGATTTTATTAAAAGAAAAAAGCAAGGAATGCGACTATACTCATTTTCTGGTTGCTGATCTTTCATGCTGAAAATACCAGGCGTTTATACTAAAGACGGAGCGAAGCGACATTATAAATTTAGGCATTTTAGACACTTTCCGGTTTATCCGGGTTAGGCATTTTAGGCATTCATTTTAAGTTAGCTCTCTATAGATATTTAGGAGATTCTAACTTATGCATTAAACCGGAGGCATACCATGTCTTTCAAACTTACCGAAGAACAGCTGATGATCCAATCCATGGTTAGAGATCTGGCCCGATCCGAGTTTGCACCCAAGGCCATGGAACGCGATAAAACCAAGGAATTCCCGACCGAAAATCTTGCGAAGCTTGGAGAACTCGGCCTCATGGGGATGATGGTACCGCCCGAATACGGCGGCTCGGGCGCCGACACCGTCAGCTATGTGCTGGCCCTTGCCGAAGTGGCCTATGCCTGCGCCTCTACCGCGGTGGTGATGTCCGTCCACAATTCAATTGTCTGCGAAAGTGTCTTAAAGTACGGAACGGATGATCAGAAAGCAAAATACCTGAAGCAGATGGCTAGCGGAGAAATGATCGGGGCGTTTGCATTGACGGAGCCCAATGCCGGTTCTGATCCGGCCCGACAGACCACCAGAGCGGTTTTAGAAGGTGACAGCTATATATTGAACGGCACCAAGAGATTTACAACCACCGGTAAAAATGCCGGCATTATTATCGTCACTGCCAAAACGGATGAACAGGCGCGTCACAAGGGAATCAGCGCTTTTCTAATTGAACAGGGAACACCGGGTTTAAAAGTGGGTCCCCTGGAAGATAAAATGGGATTGCGGGCCTCGGATACTGCCGATCTTATAATAGAGGATTGTAGGATCCCGGCTGCCAATCGATTGGGAAATGAGGGCGACGGTTTCCTCATTGCGATGACGGGTTTAGACGGCGGTCGAATCGGAATTGCCGCCCAATCGGTGGGAGTAGCAACCGCTGCATTTGATGCCGCGGTGCAATATTCACGGGAAAGAGAACAGTTCGGTCAAAGCATATCTAAATTCCAAGGACTGCGCTGGATGATTGCCGACATGGCCACCGAAATTGAGGCCGCCCGACTGATGATGTTGTCGGCCGCCGAAATGAAGGACAATAAAGAAAACTACACCCTGCAGGCATCAATGGCCAAACTGTTTGCCTCTGAGATGGTCAACCGCATCACTGCCAAAGCCATCCAGATTCACGGCGGATATGGATTTACCAAGGAATATCCTGTCGAGCGTTTTTACCGGGATGCCCGGGTCTTTACCATTTACGAGGGGACATCAGAAATCCAACGGATAGTCATTTCCAACCAGGTACTCAAAGATAAGCGGACACCGTGAAAATTGCTTTTTAATCAAATATTTTTGCTGCAAGCTCTATATCCTCCGGACAAAAAACAAACAAATACTTTTCATCGGATGACGAGGCGGAGCCGTAGACATAATTAATGTTGATGCCCTCTTCACCGAACTTGATGGCTATTTTTGCCAGCTCTCCCGGGCTGTTCTCAAGCTGCAGGGCTATCACCGGCATGATGTCGAAAACATAATCGTTTTTAGACAGCAGATCCACGGCCTTGTCCGTATCACTGACGATGGCACGGATCAGGGCAAATTGGGCCGAATCTTTACTCATCGAGTTATAGCTGGCGGCCGAGGCAATCCGTTTCAACGATTTACCCCTGGCCTTGAACAACTCCTGCACATAAGCCGAGGCGTCCTGGATGGTGAGGGCGTCAATATTGATGGCGGCCTCCCCAAGCAGGTTGGCCAACTTGCCGAGTTCTCCCGGCGCATTTTTCATGAAAAGAGAAATTTCCGTTCGGACCATGGTCTTCTCCTCATAAAATCGTAACACGATAAAATCGCTTCACGATTTTAATTATTGCGGCTCCGCCGTAAAAAAATAAACCCAGGTTGAGATATATAGGCGATATAAAAGGGGAAGTCAACTTATTAGAAATGAAGCAAAGAAAGGCCCACCATCGCACGAGTCGGGATGTAAACTCTTGTATGGTGGGTTGGGGCCCGTTCAAGTAAGGCGAGGTCTCTTCGTTTTTAGCCGATTTACCGAACCTGCCCCAATCAACTTAATCAACACAATCAACCCATTCAACTCTAATCCTGGGGGCCCCCATAAAGCTCCTTCACCCTGCCCCTATCCGGAGAGCCGTCCTCGCGCAGTGGAATCTCAGATACAAATTCAACATACTGGGGCTTTTTGAAGCTTGCGATCCGTTCGCCCACAAATTTAATCAGTTCCTGGGACTCGAGGCCTTCACCTCCTTTTAGCTGACAGACGGCCTTGATGCCTTCTTTCCACTTTGGATCCGGCACACCAAAAACTACGGTCTTTTCAACACCGGGATGTTCCAGAATGACCTTTTCAACTTCAGCCGGATAGACGTTTTCCCCACCGGGCTTAATCAATTCCTTTTCGGCTTTGCGCCCTTCATACCAGAGATAACCGTCCTCATCGAAACGACCCAGATCTCCGGTGTGATGCCACCCGCCGCGCAATGCGTGGGCGGTGTCTTCGGACAGATTGATATATCCATTAAAAACCATGGGGCCCTTGACAGCGATCTCACCGACTCCCCCCATCGGCACCGGGTTGTCATCGTCATCCACCAGGCGTACATCGGCCAGCGCAATGGTCCTGCCAGCGGAACCGGGTTTGTCGGAATAACGGCCCATGGTGGCGATGGCCGATGTTTCCGTCTGGCCGTACATGCAGTAAAAAGTGCCGCCGATCGTATCCTGGTATTTTTCAATGACGTCGGGAGACTCCAGACCGACAACATGCTGCAGGCTGCTGATATCTTGACCGGAATTTTCGGCCGCTTCCAATACCGATCCCAGGATCGGTGAAAAATCAAACATCACCGACACTTTTTTCTCCTCGATAAGGTTGACGGCCTGGGTCGCATCAAATTTGCTCATATTGACATTCAGGGCGCCGCCGTGAAAAGCGCCGGTGGCCGTAAAAAGGCCGCCGACATGAAACAACGGCAATATGCTTAAATGCACGTCTTTAGTTGATAAATGCATCAGAAGGTTTATGTGCGTATTGGCGCTGATAATATTGCCCTGGCGCAAAAGAGCACCCCGTGGCTGCCCGGCCACAGCCGCCGTATGGATAATGACGGCCCCGTCATCGTCTGACACATCCACCGGTTCGAACTTGCCATCGTTTTCCAGCAAAACCTCAAAATCGGAGAAATCGCCCCCGGGGGGTTTGAGATTAAAAAATTTCTTCACTGGCGACAGCTTGGTTTTGTTATCTTCGATCATCTCTTGATATTCAGGATCGACAAAAAGAAATACGGGTTCACCGTCGTTTAAATTAAACACCGCCTCTTCAGCTGAAAGTCGCCAGTTGATCGGCAGGACAACGGCCCCTACTGCGGCAGCTGCCCCGTATAAAAGAAAATATTCCAGGCTGTTTTTGCCAAAAACCCCAATACGATCGCCTTTTCTAATTCCGGCTTTTTGCAATCCACAGGCCAACTGATCCACTTTTTGCTTATACTCTGCAAACGTCAGGCTGCGTTGATCGTCGACCTCAAACCACGCCGTCAGTCTGCGATAACTAACCGCATTGCGGCAGATAAGATCATAAAACGTGTAGTCGTGGAGTCCCATTATATTATCCTGGATCTTTATTTGACTGATGTAACCGGGCACTTGGCCTTGAGAATGATATATTGCGCTGTGGAACCAAGGATTAATTTGCTGGTTCTTGATTTTTTGCGGATGCCGACATAAATCTGATCAATGTCATTTTCTTCCGCAAAAAGCACAATATCCTCGCCCGGCGTAAGGCCCCGGGCAAGCTGTTCCACTTCGCATTCAATTCCATCTGCTGAAATATTTTTCTGTATATCTTCAAGATCGCCTTTGATTTTATTGATGTCTTCCGGTTTCTCCCCTTTTCCGCCTTCACTGGAAGATACGACCAACAATCGGGCATCAAATATTTTGGCGTGGGTTTTGGCGAGCGCCAAGGCCGCTTCCGACTCATTGGTCCCGTTAAATGACACTAATAATTTCATCGTAAATTCCTTTAACAAATAACTAATAACTCCCACTTGAATTATATTCAGGTGGGATGCTACATCCAGCGTTTGCGCCGTTTGTAGGATTTTACATCTTTAAAAGATTTTCGACCGCCGCCCTGGGTGACTCCCATGTAAAATTCTTTGACATCCGGGTTGTTTTTCAATTCTTGAGACGGGCCCTCAAGGACGATTTTTCCAGACTCCATGATGTAGGCATAGTTCGAAATTTCAAGGGCAATTTTTGCATTTTGCTCCACGATCAGCAAGGTGGTGTCCATCTCCTGGTTGATGCGTGTGATGTTTTCGAAAATTTCTTTGACCAGCAGCGGGGCCAAGCCCAGAGAAGGTTCGTCCAGCATCAGCATTTTGGGAGATGACATCAAGGCCCGCGCAATGGCAATCATCTGCTGCTCGCCTCCCGAACAGTAGCCTGCCAGACGGTTGGTGACCCGGGCCAGGCGCGGGAAGTGCTCGTACATAAGTTCCTGGTCCTTGCGGATATTTGTGGCGCCGTCCTTGCGGGTGATGGATCCCACCCGGATGTTTTCATCCACGGTGAGATGTTTGAACACCCGACGCCCTTCCGGCACCATGACCGCGCCCAATTTCACGACATGCGTGCCCAGGACGTTGGTGATGTCGTTGCCCTCAAATTTGATGAATCCGTCCTTGATAAAGCCGTTTTCGGGCTTGAGCAGGCCGCTGACGGCTCGCAGGGTGGTGGTCTTGCCGGCCCCATTGGTTCCCAGCAGGGCAACGATACTGCCTTCGGCCACGCTCAGGCTGACGCCGCGCAGAACCTGGACAATATCGTTGTAGACAACTTCGATGTTGTTGACATCGAGCAGATTGCCGTTGGATGTTTGCTTGGTCATTTTTCTTGCTTTTGAATGGGGAGGGCTGCACGAGGCAACCCTCCCTTTTATGAGCAGCGACGCTGCGTTACATAACAGCGCGAAGCGATGTTATTATTTGATCTTCTGGACATATTCCGAGATAAACGGCAGGCCGAGTTC